>Ga0268276_1001398_pt1 | contig 23984 bp, 27 predicted proteins | sample saktaG_4_FD_190145 | JGI IMG/M metagenome (GOLD analysis project Ga0268276, IMG submission 190145) | Saline water microbial communities from Sakinaw Lake, British Columbia, Canada - sak_2010_1_5_45m | ecosystem: Environmental > Aquatic > Non-marine Saline and Alkaline > Saline ... | reverse complement strand
TCCCATTTTCTTCATAAACCTCAACACTTCCGTTTTCTCCACGGGCATAGATAGTAATATCTCTTGTATTATCCAACTCTTGTTCAAAAGTAACTCTCAAATATTCTCCATCAGAAATATTATCAAACCAGATATCATCTTGTGTTGAAACTAAATCATAAACATCTTCAATATAATTTCTATTAGAATCCAGATGAACAGCCTTAGTGATATTTATTATAACCAACTCGTAAGTTTGCTCGCTTAGAGAAGGAACAACCCACTCAATATAATCCATTTTTCCATCTTCATCCAAATCGTAGGCATCAAAATCAACTTGTTCCCTTAACCCCTCTACAACCCAATAAAGATTAATCTCCCCCGCGGAATTAACCTCCCTCTCCAAATTACTATATGCTAATACATCCTCGTAGTGAACCTCCTCCGGACCAATAATTTTAATTTCTTTGTTTGTGTCATTTATTACCCTTTCTTCCGAATAAGGAGCATCCGTATAATACTCAACAACAACCTCATCATGATTCTCAATCTGCTCACTAATCTCAATCGTAACAGTATTATCTCCTGAAATTAAATCAACTATTCTTCCGGTTAGGGAAAAAATATTCTTAAAAATACCTAAAAAAGAATTGACAAGCCCCCCTGAAACAACTTCTATAGGAGCAACTTCCTGTATTTTCTTTTCATTTTTTATATTGACATCTAAACTCTCCTCGCTTCCAGAAGAAGCATCGAGTTTCTTAACAGAAACATTTCCGGCAAGAGAGGGCAATTCAATAGAAAGATTATTGATACCTTCTGAAGTTTCAACTTTTACCCTCTTTTCCCATTTAACAGGCTTTCCTAAAACCGCCCCGTATTGTTTAACGCTAGTTTGGGTTGTGACATTTGTATTATTAACAACAAGAGTTTCATTAATTACCTCTTCTGTTTCGTTTGTTGTAGTTTCATTTGATGGAATCGTCTCATTAAGAGTACTCCCTCCCAAAGAACCTTCATCATCCAAATCAGTATCATTAACAGAGGTTTCATTAAAAGTAGTTTCATTATCAACAGATTCTTCTGTTTCATTTTCCTCCAAAGTTGAAGTTTCATTTACTTTTTCGACAATCTCCTCTGTCGCATTATCCGAAACAGTTATTTCTTCTGAGAGGAGGGTTTCTTCAGGCACATCAACTTCCTGTACCAAAGTTTCTTCGTCCAAGGCTCCTTCCTGACTCCGTCCCTCTTCAAGAGGAGAATCATCAGAAGCAACAAAAGCGGTAACAGTCCGATAAACAATCGAAGCAAAATTCATGAAAATATTCCCACTTCCTTGTCCTGAATTTAAAATAGAATTACCAGAAATTTTCGGTTGAGTATAGCCAATAACAAGGATAAGAGATAAAACAGCCAAAAAAATTCCAAAAATAAGCAAGAAAGTTACTGGACGAACCATATTAAGTTTTATAAAAGGTTTTTTAGGAACAGACTCGTACGATTTATGTAGTGAAACCATCCGTGTTTTTACTTTTCCTTCCTTATCTCTATAACTATGACAGTAATATGGCTCAAAAATCTTTCCATTTTTCTTTATATATTTCTTATACACCATCTTTTAAAAGTTTCACTACAAGCAAAACTTAAGAAAGAAGCATTTTACTCTTTAAAAATATAGTGAAATTATAATCCAGGAGAAATTTCAATAAATTTATAAGTTAATAATCACACTCACCCATATGAACAAAAAAATAAATTTAATATGTGCAAAAAGACTTGAAAAATACAAGGAAATAACTTCAAAGGCACTTGCAATAGCAAAGAAATCTATAATAAAAGGCAAGGAAAAACAGGCAAAAGAAATAATTGAGATGGTTTCGAATTACCTGTCGGACGCGAAGCACTTTGAGAGTAAAGAACATTATGTAAACGCATTTGCAGCTTTAAACTACGCACATGGTTGGTTGGATTCTGGAGTAAGGCTAGATATTTTCAATGTAAAAGACAACCGACTTTTTACAATAAAGTAAGATATAAAAACTAATTTTTATTTAATAGTTTAATGAAAAGAGAGGTAATCGTTTTGAGTCTAGGAGGAAGTCTAATAATTCCTGAAGAGATTAATCTATCTTATCTTGAAAAATTCAAAAAAGTTATCCTAAAGCACATAAAAAAGTACAAATTCATAGTGGTGTGTGGAGGAGGAAGCATCGCAAGAAAGTATATTCACGCCTTAAGAGAGACGGGAAAGAACGAAGTTCTTCAGAGTTTTGCCGGAATCTCAGCAACAAGGATGAATGCCCGTTTCATGAGTTATTTCTTTGACTCAGACCAAGAATACGGAATTCCAAGCACAATGGAAACTCTTCACAAATATCTAAAGGAAAAGGACATTGTTTTCTGCGGGGCTTTGGAATACCACCCAAACCAAACCTCAGATTCCACGGCAGCACAAATAGCAGAAGAATTTAATGCTAAGTTCATAAACATTACAAATGTTCCAGGATTACACAACAAAAATCCCTTAACCCACAAAGATGCTAAACACATTCCTAAAATAAGTTGGGAGGCTTTTGATAAAATGGCTAACAAGATGAAATTCTCTCCAGGACAGCACTTTGTTCTTGACCAGAAAGCCTCAAAGATAATAAAAAAAGAAAAGATAATAACATATATTATTGGAAAAGAAACAAAACAATTAGACAATCTTCTAAGGGGAAAAAAATATAAGGGAACGATAATACGAGGATAAATGGAAGAAATTCTTATCGAAGAAAAAACTTTTGAGAAGGCAAGAAACGCAATTCAAAAAAACAAAGGAAAAAAGGTTATCTTCTCAGGAGAAAATGATGAACTTGACAGAAAAGTTCTAGAAAACGAAAAAATTAATGTCCTTCTTCTGAAAGTTTCTGGCAAAAAAGACAGAATGAAACAGCGTGATTCTGGATTTAATCAAGTTCTTGCAGAACTTGCAAAAAAGAAGAGCGTTGCAATTGGAATTTATCTCGATGAAATAATAGAATCTAAAGATAAAAAAGAAATTTTAGCCAGAGTTAAACAAAATATTAAACTTGCCTCAAAAAAGAAACTTAAGATGGAATTCTTTTCTCAAAAATACAAAAGAGAAAAACACGAACTTAGAGCATTAGGATTAACTCTTGGGATGCCAACCTGGATGACAAAAAATTTGTAATTTTTATTCTCTACAAATTCCCATCTCTTTTGCCTTATCATAAACTGCCTTACTCACAGATTCAAAAACTCCCTTATCAAACGCTCCGGGGATTATTTTATCTTCATTTGGAGAACTAACACACCCCGCAATTGCTAAAGCAGCAGCCAGTTTCATCTCTTCATTAATTTCCTTAGCTTTAGCATCTAAAGTTCCTCTAAAAACTCCTGGAAAAGCCAACACATTATTAACCTGATTTGGAAAATCACTTCTTCCGGTTGCAACAACTCTCGCTCCCGCACTCTTAGCCAAATCCGGCATGATTTCTGGATTTGGATTAGCCATTGCAAAGAGAATTGCATCTTTATTCATTGATTTAACCATTTCCTCGTTAACAAGTCCAGCCTTAGAAACCCCAATAAACACATCAGAATCAATCATACACTCTTTTAACCCCCCACTAATTTTACCCTTATTTATAACCAAAGCCAATTCTTCTTTGTATTTATTCAAATCTCCTCTCCCAGAATAAATTGCCCCCCTGCTATCACATAAAATTATATTCTCAAACCCATAACTCAATAAAAGTTTACATACCGCGATTCCCGCAGCCCCAGAACCATTTATAACAATCTTGACCTCTTCCTTTTTCTTTCCAACAACTTTTAGTGCATTGATTAAACCCGCTAAAACAACTATTGCAGTTCCGTGCTGATCATCGTGAAAAATGGGAATATTCATCTCCTTTTTTAACCTCTCTTCAACCTCAAAACATCTCGGAGCAGAAATATCTTCTAAATTAATTCCTCCAAAAACAGGCTCAAGATTCTTAACAATATTCACAATTTCCTCAACTTCCTGTGTTTTTAGACAGATTGGAAAAGCGTCAATTCCCCCAAACTCCTTGAATAAAATCGCTTTGCCTTCCATTACCGGAAGACTTGCCTCTGCTCCTATATTTCCCAACCCCAAAACAGCGCTTCCATCCGAAACAACCGCAACCATATTCCACTTACTGGTATACTCGTAAACTCTGGACTTATCCTCCGCAATCTCCAAACACGGAAAAGCAACTCCAGGAGTATAGGCTAAAGAAAGAGTCTCTTTTGAAAGAGGAACCTTACTTTTAACCTCTATTTTACCTTTCGCATCAATATGAAACTTTAGTGCCTCCTCTTTTTCAACCATAAAGAGAATCATAAAAACAGATTTATAAGTCTTTATATAAAATCTAAACCTTTTTTAATCCCATTTCTCTACTAGTTAGATGGTGACAGATATTAACAAAATAGTCGAATCTCTTAGTCCAAACGAGAGAAAAATACTTCCAAATCTGGAGGAACCTTTAATCTCCGAAATATGTAAAAAATCCAATCTTGACAGAGTTTCTGTAATAAGGTCTCTCGAATACTTACAAAACAAAAAAATAATTGTTCTTTCTTACAAAAAGAATAATTTTGTCGAACTAGGAGTAAATGGGGCACTTTACAAGAAGAAGGGACTTCCCGAAAGGCGCCTTCTTAATCTCCTAAACGAGAAAAGGATGATTCTCTTAGCCGAAGCAAAGAGAGATGACAGTCTTTCAGAAGATGAATTTAAGGCGTCTCTCGGAGCGCTAAAATCAAAAGCGATGATTGAACTAAAAAATGGTAAAATAATTCTAAATGCAACAAAAGAAGAAGTGACAAGAAAGACTCTCGATGAATTATTTATAGACTCTCTACCTCTTGAATACGAGTCTCTATCCCCCGAACAATTATTTTCACTTAAATCCCTTCAAAAAAGAAAAGAGATTGTAGAGATAAAAGAAAAAAAGAAAATAATAATTGAAATAACCGAGCTTGGGAAAAAAATAATTAGTTCTAAGGTTGAAAAAGATAATCTAATTGAACAAATAACTCCGGCGATGCTTAAGAAAGAATCACTTTGGAAAGGGAAGAAATTTAGAAGATACGACGTTACCTCCCCCGTTCCGGATATAAACGGAGGAAAGCGCCATTTCGTAAACCAAGCAGTCGACTACGGAAGAAAAATATGGACAGAGATGGGATTTAAAGAAATGGATGGAACTCTCACTCAAAGTTCTTTCTGGGTATTTGATAGTTTATTCACTCCCCAAGACCATCCAGCAAGAGAATTACAAGATACATTCTTCATAAATAAAAAGAGAGAATTACCAGATAAAAAAATTGTAAAAGAAGTTAAAAGAGCGCATGAAGAAGGAATTAACGGAAGTAAGGGATGGAACTATTCCTGGCAGGAAGACGAGGCAAAGAAATTAGTTTTGAGAACACATACTACCTGTCTTTCAGCACAAACTCTCGCAAATTTAAAAGAGAAAAAAGGAAAATTCTTCGCGATTGGAAAAGTATTTAGAAATGAAACTCTAGACCCAAACCACGGATTCGAATTTAATCAAACAGAGGGAATTGTTGTTGATAAAGACGCAAATTTCCAGCATCTCTTAGGATATTTGAAGGCTTTCCTAAATAAAATGGGATTTGAGAAAGTTCGTTTCCGTCCCCACTTCTTTCCCTACACAGAACCAAGTGTAGAGGCAGATGTCTATGATGAAAAAAATAAAAAATGGGTTGAAATACTCGGAGCGGGAATCTTCCGTCCCGAAGTTGTAGTTCCGCTTATGGGAGAATACGTTCCAGTATTAGCTTGGGGAATGGGATTCGACAGACAAGTTATGCAAGGATATAATATACAAGATATCAGAGAACTTCATTCAAACAATTTAACTCAGCTGAGAAAAATTAGATTTTGGGGGAAGAATTAAAATGAATATCAAAGAAGCACAAGAACTATCAGCAAAAATGTTAGAGGGAGTAAACAACAAAGTAAATATAAAACACGATCCGGATGGAATGTTTTTAAGTCTTACAGAAGAGGTTGGGGAAGTAGCAAGAGAACTTTCAAAAAAACAAAAAAATTATCGAGGAGAGTTTAGTAAAGAAAAACTCGGAGAGGAACTAGCAGACATAATTAGTAGAACGCTAATAATTGCGAGTGATAATGAGATAGATATGGAAGATGCATTTATAGATAAGTTAGAAAAAATTAGAAAAAGATTTGAAATAAAATGGCAACAATAACAGTAAATAAAAAAGAAATAAAAAAGACAATTGGAAATTTAAGCGATGATAAGATAGACAACTACCTAAGTCTTTTTGGAGTAGGTATAGAAAAAATGTCCGAAGAAAAAGTAGATGTTGAAATTACTCCCAACCGCCCAGATATGCTTTCGGCTAGGGGATTTATCAGAGCGCTTGAGACATTTGTAACCGGAAAATCAAAAACATACAAAATAAATCCCCCCCAAAACGATTATAAAGTTATCATAGATTCTTCCGTAAAGGATGTTCGTCCATTCACGGCTTGTGCAATAATAAAAGATTTGAAATTTGATGACGAAAAAATAAAAGAATTAATAGAGATACAGGAAAAACTTCATGTTACAATTGGAAGAAAAAGAAAAAAGTTAGCAATAGGAATTTATCCTTTAGAAAAAATAAAGCTCCCGATAACATTTAAAGCATTAGAACCAGACAAAATAAAATTCATTCCTCTTGAATCCGAAAGAGAAATGTCCGGATTAGAAATACTTCAAAGACACCCCACTGGAAGGGATTACGCTCATCTTCTGGCAGGAAAAGAGAAGTTCCCAATTTTTGTTGACGCAAACAATTCCGTTCTTAGTTTACCTCCCATAATAAACTCTCAACTAACCGGAAAAGTTACTGCAGACACAAAAGATATTTTTGTAGAATGTTCTGGATTTGAATTTGGTGTTTTAAAAAAATGCCTTAACATCCTCGTAACAGCATTAGCAGATATGGGAGGAAAAATATACCAGATGGAACTATCTTACAAGAAAAAAGAAATAACTCCAAATCTGGAGATGGAAAAAATGAAACTTTCACTAGAAAAAACAAACAATCTTCTTGGATTAAAACTTACAGAAAAAGAAGTTAAAAAGTACCTTAAAAGGATGGGATATTCTTATGAAAAAGGTATAGTAAGCGTACCAGCATGGAGAATGGACATTCTTCACGAAGTAGATTTCATAGAAGACGTTGCAATTGCCTACGGATACGACAAATTCATTCCAGAGATTCCTCAAGTTTCTACAATTGGAGAATCAAATCCAAAAGAAGCCCTAAAGAAGAAAATCGGAGAGATTCTCTCCGGGCTTGGAATGCTAGAAGTCTCTAATTTGCACCTCACGAGAAAAGACGATCAGTTCAGCAAAATGGGCATACAGGAAAAAGACCAAAAAGATTTTGTGGAATTGGAAAACTCAAAAACAGATTATACAATCTTAAGAAAGAACCTTTCTCATTACACGCTTAAAAATATCTCCGAGAATGTAGATTCAGAATACCCCCAAAAGATATTTGAAATCGGAAGGGTATTCGAATTAAATCAAAAAATAACAGAAAAAGAACATTTGTCTTTAGCGATTACTCCCGGCAATTTCACAGAGTTGAAACAGGCTATAGAATACCTCTCAAGGATGTTGCAATTAGAATTAAGGTTCGAAGAACCTTCGTCTATTCCAGGACATCTAATAGATGGAAGAGTAGCAGAGATTTTATTCGGAAACGAGAAAATAGGATTCGTAGGAGAAGTTCATCCAAAAATACTAAAAAATTGGAAAATAAAAATGCCAGTTGTTTTAGCAGAAATTAGTCTGGAAAAGATTTTTGAAAAATTAATTTAATATTATCCGAAATATCCATTATTTTTTCCTTCGCCCTTATTATCCCAATTCATCTTTACAGCATCGAAAATTCCAATCATCTCTACCTTTATCTTCTGCCACTCCGCAAAAGCACTTCGAATAAATTCTATCTCTTTCTCTTCGTTGTAAGCAATATCTAATTCAATAAGTTCAACTTCTCTTTTAGCAAGTCCCTTATATATCTCATTAAGCCTCTCCTTATCAGAGTTACTCATCGTTTTTAATATAGAAAATACAAAAAGAGGAGAATTTACGGGGTGTATAAGCGCCTCAATAAATCTCAGGTAATTAGAAAACTTTTCAGAGATAAACTTTCTTATTTCACGAATAAGTAAATCCGTCTCAGATTCAGAAATTTTCTCAACAGAAAAATCTTGATTCATCTCTTCAAAAGAAGGCAGATCATATTTATCTCTAACCTCAGAATATTTCTTTTTCAAGGATTCAAGGGCAGATTCTTCCTTTTCCATTTTTAGTATTTTATTGAAAACATGCAAATTTTAATTTGCTTTTTCCATATTGTTTGTTTATTGCTCTCGTTTATAAATTTAAGTATTAGAAAGCCCCCGCTGAGAGTTGAACTCAGGACCTCAACATTACCAATGTTGCGCTCTAACCAAAACTGAGCTACGAGGGCATAATTTCATCTACAGAAAACAACATATAAAAAGCTATCCAAAAATTATTTCTTAAGTCCTTTTAAAAATAATAAAACCAGCAGAACAATCAAAAATGCTAGAACAACAAAAGAAAATAGTGCCCCCAAAAGAGAAAATAAACTCACATAAACTTCCTGACTAGAAATTGAATAAAACACCAGAGAGAGTATTGCCAAAATCAAGAAAAGAACCAAATTCCTTAAAACAACCCTAATTTTTCTATCGCTAGAACGAACAAGTCGCTTAGTTTTAACAGGAACCCTTCTCTTAGTAACAGAAGACTTCTTCCGAACAACTCTTCTCTTCACACCTTTTTTTTTCTTAGCCATCTTAAGTTATATACCAACAAGCATTTATAAATATTACTCTGGGAACCAATCCAGCTTTATTGCATCTCCGGTTATACTCTTAAAATTAGAATAAATATTATTCGTCCAATTTAAATAAATCTGAGAAAATTTTTGAGTATTTTCTTTCTTTACCAAAGCAAGATTATTATTACTTATTATAAAAAGTGCCCCAAGAAGTAAAAACATAATCAAGAATACTAAAACTCTCATTTTCCCGTCTTATTCATCACAACAGAATCTCCGCCCCAATCCAGCTTTATTGCATTAGAAGTAATTGACCCTAAATTTGAAATAGCAACCTTCAACCAGGAAAAGTATAGAGAACCCGCCCTCATTATTCCGGAGACACTTCCAAAATCGACGTCATTCCCTTTGAAAGTCATTGAAGCGGTTATATAAACAAAAATAATCAATCCGATTAAGAATATTGCAAACATCTTATGCCTCAATCTCTTAATTTCTATGAAAACCCATACTGCAGCGATTAAAATACCTACAACAACTAGAGCCACACCCCATGCCATAACGGATTAAATTAAAGGAACTATAAAAAGATTTCGGAAAGTGAGATTAAGAAAATTTAAAAACTAAAGAACCCTCCCCCCCTTATGGATACGGTGATGATAATTGTTCTATCAGTAGTAGCATTAGCGATTCTTATCACAATAGTCCTTTTTATCCTATCTAGGTCTAAGGGAAAAATTAGTATAAATCTTGATAAAATGGAATATTCTCCCGGGGAAACAATAACCGGTAAGGTGGTTCTGAATCTAAAAAAAACAGTTCAAGCCAAAGCTCTTAATATTGGATTAATGGGAGAAAAGTCCAATGTTAAATATGGGGGGAATAGAAACAATCGAACTCAACGAACTAGCGGAAAAATATTTGATTTCAGCAAACCTCTTGCAGGAGAAGGAAACTATCCTGTAGGTGAAAAAATTGTGGAATTTCAATTAAAAATACCACAAGATATCTTAACACAATCGAGCATGGGAACAGGAGCAATAGGAAGCCTAGTTAAATCCGCTCAAATTCTAACGGGAAACATCAGCTCTGTTAAATGGTATGTAACCGCGTGGTTAGATATCTCTGGAATTGATATCTCAAAGAAGATTCAAATTAACATCGGATAAATACCAAAGTTTTAGTATGCCCCCGCCGAAACAATAGCCCTTTTGGCATAATCAAGGGGACTAATTTTTTTTAATTGTATTTAATTTATTAGAATTCGATAGGATCTGCTATATTTAAAGAGCTCTACTACAAGAAATAGATATTAGAGTATAGAAAAGCTTATATACTCAACATATATATGATATTTATACTAAATATACACTAAGAAAAATGGTACAAGCGATGATTGAGATTCCTAAGGAAGCAAACCAAATCTTAAACATAGTGAAAGCTAGATATAATCTGAAAACAAAGAGCGAAGCAATAGCTAAAATAGTTATTGAATGTGGGGAAAATATTCTAGAGCCTGAATTAAGACCAGAATACTTGGAGAAATTGAAGAGAATAGAAAAAGAAGGGTATGGCAAAACCTTTAAATCTATTGATGAATTAAGAAAAAGAATAGAAAAAAGGTGAAGATGTCAAGGCAATATAAGACAAGCAAGAATTTTGATAGAATTCTAGATAAATTGCAAAAGAAAGACAAACAACTCTATGAAAATCTTTTTAATAAAATGAATGAGGTATTAAACTCTTCAGATATTGAGCATTATAAGAATTTAAGATATAATTTAAAAGAATACAAGCGAGTTCATGTTGGCAGTTTTGTTCTTGTATTCAAGTATGAAAAATCATCAGACTTAATTTTCTTCACAGATTTCGACCATCATGATGTGATTTATAAGAAATAATTAATTTTTGTAATTTCTAAGCTTAACAAATTATTCTTCAGAAGGGCTAAAAACATCACGTTTTAATTCAAATAATAATCTTACTACCTTTAAATCTTCTTTTAACTCATCTCTAAAAACAGGGGCAGATTCTTGTAAGACTTTAAGTTCGATACCATCATAAGGTAATCCATTTCTCTCAACTCCTCTTATCTAAATATTTAGCACAAGATTCCCCCATCTCTAGATCCTTCTCATTATAGCCACCTTGTTGTATTCCCATATTTTAGAATCATCCTTTAATAATATAAATCTTTCTACTTTCTAATTATTATATCAATTTATAGAGCTCTTTAAATAGCCTTGAATCTAGCTCGAATAAATAAATTCAGGGGCAAATTGATGCCCACGAAATCAGTCAAAAAGGTATAATGCCCCCGCCGTGTGTCTTACCATTATGGTATCTGCTGGGGTTTTTTCAACCTCAACAACCCATGCCGGGCTTTAACCTTTAGTATTCTTGAAAAGGTTTAACTTTCCTAATTCTCCGATGCTGGCAGAGTTTATAAAAACAGGCGACGACATGAAAGTGACAGAAAAAAACACATATAACTATTTTGTACGATTAGTTACAAAATATGTAACAAATACTACAATTTATAGATATAAATGCATAAATCAAATATATATAGCACTTAAAGTTACATAAAGTGTAACTTTCTATACAATATAGAAAGATTTATAAACTGTAAATAAGTGTATATCCTATGGTTACAAAGTATGACGTATTTGAAATTGTTTATAAGAATAGGGCTTCGCTTAAGCCAATTGAGGTTGTTAAAAAGCTTAACAAAGATGAGAAGGAATATCATGTAATCCATAAATACTTGAGAGAGCTTACAAAAGAAAAATTATTAATAAAAAAGAAAGAAGGTTTTCAAGTAGAGATGTCCAAAAAATCTGAGTCACTTTATAATTTAATTCTCTATTGTATAAAGAATGGAATAAATTATAACTCCATTTTAGATAGAAACTTCGCGCAATTTATTAGCAAAGCGTTACAAAAAGATGAAATTAACTCTAAAACTATAAAACTTAATTCCAGGACAGTAAAGAAATATATTGAAATTCTTAATAAATATGGCATGATTCTTATTATTTCAGAAAAGCCATTAAGGGCGAAAGTATTCTATAACATTTTACTTAACAACCTTTTGGTTTACTTTGAATATAGTCATCCTGTTATAACAGAAAGCCAAAAAAGTTACATTCCTGAAATAAAAAAAGAGCTAGATATTTACAGAAGATTAAAAAAGAAAGATGAAGCAAGATATCAGCGAATAGTAAATGAATTTGAAATACCTTTTATTTATCATAGTCTTTCTTTAGAGGGCAATCCTATAACCCTGCCAGATACAATAAAGATTTTAAAAGATAAGTTAATCCCTGCAAACCTAAGGACTTCTGATGTGGATGAAGTAAAAAATTACCAGGAAGCTATGATTCAGATGCTTAAAGATACAAATGAAAGAAAGCCTCTAAGTCTTCAATTAATTTTAGATTATCATAAAATAGCAATGAGGCACCAGTCATCTTTTGCTGGAAGCATAAGAAAGATCAATGTTTTCATTAAAGGCAATCCTCATTTTAAAACAACCCTCCCTGAAAAAATAAAAGAAGAGCTTGAAAAGTTATTTGAGAAATATAATGAATTTATCAAAAGAAAAAATGTTTCATTAGAAGAAGCATTAAAATTTGCAGTCTACTTCCATAATGAATTTCAGCATATTCATCCTTTTGAAGATGGAAACAGCAGAACAACGAGATTAATTACTTTTCATTTATTGCAATCAAGAGATATTCCTATTTTAGATATTCCTTTTGGCCTGCTTGATGAATATCTTAGTTATACAAAAGGCTCAAAGAAAAGAGAGGATATAAAGCTATATCAAAATTTGCAGAAGATAATTCTTTTTAATCTTAAAAAGATAAATGAGAAACTTTCCGAATAAGATTATTCCTCAAGAACTTCAATAGTTATTTCTGCAATAGTTCCGGGTTTAAGTTGTTCTTCAAGTAATTTTGGAATGCAAATTACAGCTTGATTGCCATGCTTGGCTATTTTCTTTGTTATTGTGAATTTATTTGTGTTCATTTTCAAGTGTTCCAATCAATTTTTTGGGATTAGTGGAATATACGACTCTTAGATTCTTTTCTCTCCCGAGAGCATCTACAATTTCCTTAGCTAAATCAGAAAACCCACCAGTGTTTAGAAGAATTCCGATGTTTTTTCCAAGATCATAAGCATCTGTGAACTCATTCGTTGTACCTATTCCCCCAGCAATAAACACTGCTGTATCGCAGGCATTAACAGATAGAACATTTCTTAATTTGAATCTTGAACTTTTTGGAAGATCAATATAAATTTCATCAATAAAATTAATAATATCAAATCCATCTGTAGGCATTTCAAATTTTTTATGTTCTGCTAAACTTATTGCCGGAGAGTAACCAATTATTTTTCCCTTTCTGTTGTGGACTTGACAAGCAGCAACTACTGCATCATAAGGCAAACCACAACATGCCCCAGTTATCAAATCATGTCCTCTTAATGCTATTTGTTGTCCTATTATTCTTGCTTTATTTCTAACCACCTCTGAAATTTTCCCAGATGCAGAACCATATACTCCTATTTTCATATTAACTTCTCCATTTTTTAATCCATTCGCTAATTAATTTATCAGTTTCTTCTGTTAACACACTTCTTGTTTTGATTCCAGCATTTTCTAATGTTCTGATTCCCCTACCATCAACTATCGGATGAGGGTCAATAGATCCAAAAACAACTTCAGAAATTCCAGATTCTATTGCTTTTCTGCAACAGGACGGAAAGGTATATGCATCAATGCAAGGTTCTAAAGTTGTATACAAAGTCCCATTTTTTGCTTTTTTCCCCGCATTCATAATAGCCATTACTTCTGCATGCATATGTGTTCCTTGAACTCCATAGCCATCACTTACAAATTTTCCATTATTGGTTACAACAGCTCCCACAAGAGGTTTATCCTGAACTAATCCCTTGCTTTTTGCTAGCTCAATAGCAAACTTCATCCATTCTTCATCTTTCTCCAATATAGGAACTTGCGAAGAAAAATCATAATCATAGAGATGTCCCAACTTTTGTTGTTTAGTCTTTAATTCTCCAATATTATATTTATGAAGTGGTCCCTGCAATGGAACTCTTTTAACTTGAATACCTGCTTCTTGCAATGCCTTTAATCTTTTAGGATTATTTGTCATTAATCTAACAGAAGAAATACTAAAATGATTAAGTATCTTTATTATAGGAGCATAATCTCTTGCATCATCTGGGAAACCCAGATGCTTATGGGCTTCAACAGTATCAAGACCTAGATCTTGTTCAGTTTGATATGCTTTAATATGATTAACTATTCCAGTACCTCTTCCATTTTGATCAAGGCAATAAATATACATCCCTCGATTTTCCTGCGAGATTCTTAGTAAAGATTCGTCTCTTTGATACTGGCAATCACATAACTGAGAACCATATAAATGGGCATAAGTACACGCAGATTCTATTCTCATAAGTAAATCTTTTTTTCTTTCAATATTTCCCAAGGTAATAACATGAAAATGTTCCTCTGGAGCCAAAAATGGATTATTTGTCGGAAAACTAAAGAGATGAAGAATAAAGTTATCTTGCATAGTTCCATCTCTCAACTTGCAGGGCATTCTAAATTTCCCATCCATTCTGTATTCCAAATTCATTGTATTTTCTTTGAAAAGAGTATATTAATAAACTACTGCTTTCCAATAGTTGGAGAGTTATAGTTAAATTTTTAAACCCTAAAAGATTAAAATTATTAATGATAGAACAAACATTAAGAGATATTGGATTAACAGATTCAGAGATAAAGGTATATCTAATTTTATTAGAGCTAGAGCCTTCAACAACAGGAATTATTATTAAAAAAACAGGTCTTCAAAGTTCAACAGTCTATCATTCATTAGACTTACTTATAAGACATGGTTTGGTATCTTATGTTATAAGAGAAAATAAAAAATATTACCAAGCTTCAGAGCCAGACATCTTAATAGATTTCATTAAGGATAAAGAAGATAAACTTAGAGATCAGTCAAAAAACATAAAGAATATAATCCCTCTGCTTTACAAAAAAAGAAAAATTCCTACAGATAAAACTGAAGCAAAAATCTATGAAGGATATAAGGGAATTAAAGCAGCTTTTGATGATATTCTAAGGACACTTGAGAAAGGAGAAGAATATTATGTGTTTGGGGCTAGAGGAGGATTACCTCTTACATGGACTCGAGATTTCTTTATACAATTTAATAAGAAAAAACTCAAGAAAGGTATAAAGACAAAGATAATTTTCAATGAAGATGTAAGAGAGACTACCGGAGCAGACGAGGAAAAATTACCATTAACAAAAGTAAGATATCTTCCACAAGTTACAAGATCTGCAGCTAATATTTACAAAGACAAGGTTATTATTGCTCTATGGATAAAGAACCCTATTGCATTTATGATAAAAAATAAAGAAAATGCAGATAGTTATAGGGAATACTTTCATCTTCTTTGGAAACAAGCAAAAAACTAACCTATCGTGACTTATTATTAACCTCTTTCTAAACTATCTATGAATACTGAAGAAATATTACTAAAACTTAAAGAGATACTGGACTATCTCGACAAAATAATCCAAAAACCTACCGAGATCCCACTAAAAGACCATGGAGTATGTATGCCCCCGCCGATATCGAAACCTTCTTGGCAGATTTTAGGGGCATCGGTATAAACTTTATACCAGACATATAAAAAGTTAATTGCCCTCGACAAAACATGAAAATAGATCCATATAAACATGACGCAAGATGGCAAGCTTGGAAAGAGAAATTTAGGTCAGGCATTCCTGGAATAAGCCAGATCAATTCAGGATTGCTTCTGAACTACTTATTTGACATGGAGAAAGGAATCAATATATCCAGTACAAGTGTAAAAGGGAGTAGAAGTTGTATGAGGTTGAATAATCTAAAATCAAGATTATTTTTCTTAATGTCTCAAGTTGAAAGAAGATATCAATTATTAGATACAAGCAAATTAAAAGAAGAACAGTTATTAGATTTATTTTCAGCTATGAGAAATGGAGAAATAAAGACAAGAGAAAATAAAATCTACAAATCAGTCCAGGATTATGCTAAAAATTTTAAGGCATTCTGGCACTGGTATCAAAAAGTAAATAGAAAGAAAGGAATTGATATCCCAGACATTACAATTGACTTGGATACTTCTGGGAATAAGCCAGACTGGGTATATTTAACAGAAGAACAGATAAGGGAACTATGTGAAAAGGCAAAATACGGTTATAAAGTATTGATGATGTTCTTATTTGATACTGGAATAAGAGCCCCTACAGAGTTGGTTAATATCAGAGTAGCAGATTTATCCCAAGATTGTAAGGAACTTAATATAAGAGATGAAATAAGCAAGACTTTTGGCAGAAGAATAAAATTGCTTCTTTGTACTAATTTATTAAAAGATTATATCAAGGATAATAATTTGACTTCAAACGATTACTTATTTCCAATATCTCCTGTTGTTGTTAACAGATATTTGAAAAGGTTAGGAAGAAAACTTTTTGGAGATATTGAAAGCCTCGCGGGACAAAAGTATTCTGAACTAACTATGTATGATTTTAGGCATAATGCTTGTTGTTATTGGTTGCCTAGATATAAATCTGAATCTGCATTGAAATATAGATTTGGTTGGAAAAATTCAGATAAGATTCATTATTATTCCGAGTTATTAGGCATGAAAGACACAATAAGTGAAGATGATTTACTAGTTGATATTACTAAAACTGAAATTGAACAGAAGCTTGCAAAATCCGAGAAAGAGAAAGAAATCATACAGGAAAGACTAAATCGGGTTGAAGAAGAATTAAAAATTGTTCTTGGAAGACTCAATATTACTAATACTAAATTTGGAATGGTTCACGCATAATGGAAAAACAAAACTTAGAACAACAAGTGAAAGAGCAAAAAGAAGAAATTGAAAAACTTAAGAAAAAATCTAGGCTTCAAAAGTGGATTAATTTGTGGCTGATTTGGAAGAAATAATTCTACTCTATTATTAGTTTCTTCTACATCACCTTCTATTTTTTGCCTTTTTATTTATTTTAAACGTTTCTTCTTTTAAAACCATTATCTGCCTTTCTATGTCTCTTATAAATTCTTCATAATTTTTTAATTTTATTTTATATTCTGTTTCAGACATTTTCTTGCTTTTAAAATAAGTCTCCTGCATTTCTTTAATTAACCCATTTATTGCCTTTTTTTGCATAATCAAATTATTTAGTTTTATTCTCATTCTTAATCTAGTCAAAGTATTCCAGAAAATCAGCAATAAAAATAAAGCAATACCCCCAATAATTACTATTTTTAGTCCATTTTTTATAAAAAAATTCTTAATTGTTCTTGAGGTTGCTAAATAAACCAAATTCATTGCAGTCTGGCTTGATTGTATTTCAGAAATTCTATCATACCCTTTTTTAATTAAATTAAGGGTATCTTCAAATCTCTCTTCATTAAAGGAAAGAATAATTTGATTATAATCCTCCTGCATTCCGGAAAGATTAGCTTGTTTTTCTGCATTTTCATAATTTTTCTTGAAAACGATTAATTCGTCGTCAGCTTCAAGAGCTATTTTTTTAATTGAACTTATTTTTGAGGCATATTCAATTACCAGTTTATAATCTGCCCTACCATTTTTTTCTTCTAAAGCCAGTTGTGCTGAATAAAGCTGAACAGCTTCCTGATAAGTTTCATTTACTCTTAAAATACTTATATTCTTAGACATCATTTCAGAAATATCTTTTTCTGCCTGATTTAATGTGCTTTTTGCTTGGATTGACTCGTTGTTGGCTATTGTATTTAAAGCGAAAGAACCTGAAATTAAAAATAACCCAATTATTATGGTTAAAATTACAAGTTTATAATTTATGTTTAATTTCATTTTACTCTCCTTTTGGAATTTTCAAAGATATTCCAAGTCCTTTTACAGCTTTCCTGGCTTCAAGAGTTGCAAATTTTTCTTCAATCTCTGCTAATCTTCTATTAAAGCTGTTCATCTTTAATTCATAAGTTCTTGTTTCAAGGTTCTTCTTTTTCATGTAGTCCCCCTGAAGCTCTTTTATTAAATCTGTGATTTTTTCTTTTTCAATCTTAAGCCTTTTTGTTTTTGAAGTAAATCTCAGCATATTTGCCCTCTTTGTTTCCATTTCAATCAGCTCTTCAATGACATTTGAAAGCTTTTGATTGTATTCCTTCATAGCTGTTTCATACTCCCCCATGCTCATCTTTTTTTCCTTGAAACATTGGTTTTGGACAATTTTTATTAATTCATTAAGAATCTTTTCCTCTTCCTTTAATTCCTTTATTCTTTTCTTCACAATTCTTAATTTATTTACATTATAAGCTCCAAATGAAAAAATAATTAAGAAAATAGCCCCGAGAGAAATCTCTCCAGGATATTCTTTAAAATAGTAGCTTAGTTTTCCAAATTCTCCTTTAACTCCAAGTGCATAAGCCATCTGGGAATCTTTTACTCTTTGATAAGCTTGTGCAAATTCCCTCCTTTCCATTGAAAGCTGGGCAAGTTCTAATAATCTTGCAGATTCAGAAACATCAATTCCTTTTTCTTCAGCAGATTTAATCAAGGATTCTAATTCTGTGATTATTTTCTTGGAATTCAAGGCGTAGTTAACCTGTTCTTTTATTGTATTATAATTATCTCTTACAACTTCAAGATTAAAATTATTTATTTCAGTTTCTGATTGATTTAATAATTCATTTAAATAATCATAAGATAGATTTGCTTCATTTAATTGATTAATTAATTCTCTTGATTCATTCAGCATTTGGCTGGCTTTACTTATAGATAACTCATGTATTTCCAAAGTTATTTTTTTAGAATCAGTATAACTAGAAGAGCCTTTTTTTCCATTCATTGTTACTGTTAATTCCTGCCTCCCCAATTCTATGTAAGTTGGGGAAGTAATAGTTAGTATTATTGTTGCTTCTTGTTTGGGACCCAATTCTGAGAGGGTTTTAGGATTGATTTCAATATACTTTGAGATTTTTCCAGAAACAGAAAAAGTCAAATCTTTCAAGGATTCATTTGCATCATTATTCTTAAATATAATCTTAACCTCATTTTGTTCTCCTCTTACTAATTGAAAGTCTGCTGAAGTTGCTACTGCCACTCCTAGAGAAACACCGCCTCCGCCCCCACCTCCGCCACCTGAAGAAGCAGGAGTTTCTGCAGCTTTGCAATCAGGGTCAACACCAATGCCACAGGCAGAAACACAGACAGAATCAGAAGTATCATAGCATAAAAATTGGATTGCAACTGTTTCATTCAATAGAGTATAGCCTCCTGAATTCTCTATTAGAGATAAATTTCCAGATTCATTCTTATAGCCATACGAGTATATTGTAATATTAAACGCTCCTTTTGACATTGAAGCAAGGTTCGCAGAAGTGAACAGTATTGTAAGATTATTGTATTGCCTTGCTGAAGTGTTTAGTATTTCGTAAATGCTGGTTTCATCTCCTTCTGAAATTCTTGATGATATCGCAGAAGGCAATGTCCAATTAAAGCTTACATTATAAGCTGTTGTATTATCAGAATTAGAATTATCATAACCCAAGTTTCTTACGTAAGCCTTTAATGAAAAGTTTCCAGGGGTTAAAAAAACATAAGTGGAAGGATAATCTGAAATCTCCTGGTAGAGCAGGGGATTTGGAGGAGCAGTTATTAAAGTAGATAAAACACTTGCAATTCTGGTTCCTGTTATGCTATCATTTACTGAAGAGGTTATTTTTATTGATGGTGTTTCTGTGAATGGAGATGTTGTAGAGGGAAAAGAGGCATTTATCTGAATTGTTTGGTTTGAAGACGCTGTTACTGTTGTAGGGCTTGAGTATTGAAAAGCTCTATTTCCTGTTGCCCAATTACCAGAATCTGCAAGTAAATTTGTATAAGTAGAGCTAAATCCAGTATATCCTGTTGTAAAACTAATAGTGCAATTATTATTGGAATAAGCAGAATCGCCAGTATTAATCAAAATTATATCTCCTACAAACTTATCCTCGTAAAACCCAACAACTTCTTCTAATGAAGAAGGAGAAACACTCCAGGTACAGTCCCAAAAGCTTGATAAAGTATAATTAGAAGAATAAGCAGAATCGCCTGCAGTATCATTTGCCAATATTCTAAAAGTAATATTAGATTCATAAGAGGGAAGAGTTAGAGTTGCATTAAAAATAGTATAATAACCTTTTTCAGTTGTGTTTTCCATAGTTATATTATTTTCTCCAAAACTTCCTGTTGAATTTTTCCACTGCAAGATTGCAGAATCAAAATTATTGTCGGTATCAGAAACATTTACGGTTACAACAACATCCAAACCAGGGTCTAAGTTGTCATAATCAGTTGAATTTGGAGAACTGGAAACAGAAATAAATGTTGGAGCAGTATTTCCTTTTATAATTCTTGTTTCTGTTGAGTTTGAATTTCCAGCATAATCTGAAACAGATACATTATAAGTATAAGTTTGCCCAATTACTAATCCTAATTGGGTGTAAGTAAATATCCAGTTTCCACTGCCCAGATTAGTTAAGCTTTCATTGCTTGAGTTAAAGGATATTGAAGCCCCATTCCAGTTCCAAGTCACATTTTTTAAATTCTCCTCAGTTATTGAAACATTTACAACAAAACTTCCTGAAGCCCCTGAATTATTTTCGGGTGTAGGGCTTACAAAACTTAGCAAAGGCTTGGTTATGTCCAAATAAGTATAATCTATTGTTGCATTAAATAAGTAGGGAGTATAGTTCTGGTTTTCTGTAAAAAACGTTGCCATATACTGAAAATAAGTTGCATTACCTAAAGATATAAGAGAAGTATAGCTATTATTAGTGTAAACTGCAGACCAGTTTGCACCAGAGCAATTTGCAAGAGAACAAGCCCGCATCTGCAGGGTCAAGTTCAAAATTCCTGTTATATTAGCATTCCCGCTGTCAGCTAAGATACCATATACTGCACTTCCAGTAGAATAATCAAGTGCAAAAACCAGACTTAAATTAAATACAAAAATTAAAATACAAAATAGCAGTAATCCTCTCTTCTTTAATAAATCACATAACATTTTTAAAATACTCCTCGTTCAAGCTTTTTTTTAAATTATAAGAATTTCCCTGGTCCATATAAGCTTCCCATGAATTAAATGACTCCATTAACTTGTCAAAATTAATATTGCGATGGTTATATTTTTTTATTTTTCCTTTCACACTTTTTATAAACCTTTTTACAGTGCTTTTTCTGACTAATCTATGATTATTAAAAATCCTATAACCAAGAAAATCAATGCCTAATGCAACAGGAAAAATATTTGCTTTTTTTGGGTGAAGTGTTAATTTCATTGAAGCAAAGAAGAATATAATTTTTTCCTTTACTTCATGCAAATATATTTTAGATTCATGCATTATGACAAAATCATCCATATAACGGAGGTAGTAGTTTATTTTCAGCTCATATTTTACATATTCATCCAGTTTATTAAGGTAGATATTAGCAAAAAGCTGCGAGGTTAAATTGCCGATAGGAATCCCTTTTTGTAAAGAACTTTGAATATTCTGTTCTTCTGAACTATCTACTATTTTATCTAATAATTGTAAGAGTTTTTTGTCTGCTATTTTTTCTCTTATGAGTTTTTTTAGAATTTCATGATTTACACTTGGAAAATACTTTGAAACATCGCACTTTAAAACATAGTAATTATTGGCTTTTCTTATGAACTTTTGAATTCTGTCTGCTCCAGCATGAGTGCCTTTTCCTTTTCTGCAGGCATAAGAATCATAAATAAATTTCTTTTCAAATATTATCTCAATAACAGTGCAAATAGCATGGTGAACAACCCTGTCTCTGAAAGGCAAAGCGGAAATTTTTCTCTCTTTTGGCTCCAAGATAATAAAATGCCTGTATTTCCCTGTTTTATAAGTTTGGCTTCTTAATTCACATTGCAGTTTTAATAATTCATTTTCCAAATTATAATTAAACTTAAGAACTTCTGCAGAATTATTCTTGCCTCTTCTTGCTTTTAAGTAAGCATTATAAAGGTTTTCAAATTCACAAACTTCCTGAAATAAATTTTTATGTGTTTTCATTTTTTGTTTTTTATTATTAAACCAGCAGGGTTCAATCGGCATTTGCCTCATCTTACTAACCGCCGGTTTTAATTTTGATATTCAGCTTCTTCAGCTTGGATTTGAATTGATGTAGTTCTCTTGCACTGTTCATTATCTCCGTGAAGATATGAATCTGGCTTTGGGAACTATTGCAACAGCGAAAGCCAATGTTGTTGTTCGTATCAGTGGGGAGATTATTCAAATTCGCGCAAAAGGGACCAGCATCAGCCCCATTATCCCAATTGCCACCACGTTTGACCGCGCTGTTAATCACAATCCAACCCATTCCTATACAGGAATATTATAGTATTTCTTGTACCAACCTCCCAGCATTCTGCCTATTTCATCTATTAATTTAGAGCCATATTCATATTGTTCAAAGCTGATAAATTGCAAGTCTTTAGAAAGCCTGAAAAAAATTCTTAATTTGTCTAATTCAATAATTGCTTTTTGCAAAGATTGCTTTTTGTCGAAATCATTATTTGATTGTATAATGCTTTCCAAGAAAGTTAATGAAGTATTTTCTATTTTTTGAGCCATTGTGTATTTTTCTGATTTTGGAAACTTATTTAATAATGTATGAATCCATTTAATGAATTCGTATGTATTGTGAAAAATCTTCATATCTTCTATCATTGTAATTGCCTCGTTTTTGCAGGGAACGCAAAAGTGCTTCGCCCCCCCACTGAAAAAGCTGGGCTGTATCTGATTGTTTTAATCATTTTTATGCATTAACCTCTAAAATTTTTTTCTTTTTCTTCAGTTTTTCAGGTTCATCCAAATAGTTTTCTTCGCTTGCAACAGGCTCTCCTGTTTCCTGTTCTAGTTTTATTCTTGCAATCTTTGCAACATTTCCACCCTTATTTGAAACCTCTAAATGTTCATCAAAAGTATTTGGATTTTGAGCCTTTTCAATCTCTGAGGTAGAAGCTTCTCCAAGCATATTAAATATTAATTCTAAATCAGTCATGTGGTCTCTTAAATTTTCATTTTTCAGCCCTTTAAACTTTTTATATTCAGCAGGAGACATTCCAAAAGTTGCTTTAGATATTTCTGCTGTTAAAATAGCAAAATCTTTCTCTTCTTCCACCCCCCTGTTTTTCCACTCATCAGTTAAATCCTGCCTCACTGCAATACCTCTTAATCTTTTGTCTATCCATTCCTTAGAATATCCTTTTAATTCATAAAGTGTTTTCATTCTTTCCTGAGCAAGCTCGGGATTTTCTATTTCTTGTATCCTTTCGTAGCCCACTCTAGCCAGCCATCTCTTAAATGGCTCAGCTTTTTTAGAAGGAATAGACTGGATTATTCTAAAAATGCCTTCTGTATCCGCACAGCCTGTTTCATATTCCTTACCATCTCCGGCCTTTAATTTCAGTTGGTGACAAAATGTCACCACCTCACTTCCCTCTTCTCGCAGTCTTTGACTTAACTTATTCCAATATTTTCTAGGGTCTTCACTTTCAGTCAAAACTCCAACTACATCTACAACAGAAAAAAACCATTTATCATTTACAAGTTTTCTCCTTATCTTTTTTCCATTGAATATAGCTATATGTGTTTCATTCTTTTCTTCATTCATTTTTCATCCTCTTTTTGTTTTCCTCTTTTCTCCCAAATTTTTTTGCGACGATTGGATTTCCAGATTCCAAAACCCAGATTAACTACTGCAACAGCGAAAGCCAATGTTGCTGCCCGCATCAGTGGGGAGAAGACGCAAATGCGCGCAAAAGGGACCAGCATCAGCCCCAGGATCCCAACTGCCACCACGTCTGACCGCGTAACCTGTTCTTGCAGTTGAATTATCTAAAAAATAAACTCCATCATTTCCATATTTGGCTATTGTTGAAGTTCCCCAATTTGTTCCATTCCAATAGCAATATCCAGATACAGTTGGATTGCATGGCTTAGTATAACTGACTGTTTCATTAGTCCATTCCCAGA
>Ga0268276_1001397_pt1 | contig 23993 bp, 35 predicted proteins | sample saktaG_4_FD_190145 | JGI IMG/M metagenome (GOLD analysis project Ga0268276, IMG submission 190145) | Saline water microbial communities from Sakinaw Lake, British Columbia, Canada - sak_2010_1_5_45m | ecosystem: Environmental > Aquatic > Non-marine Saline and Alkaline > Saline ... | reverse complement strand
ATCAATATAACTATGCCGCTTCAAGAAGAAGAAACATATGATGACACTCCAGTAATTGAAGTGACTTCTGGAGTAAGAAACACACAATGCAAATATAAGATAGTTAATGCTTCTGATACAAGAGCCAATCTAACTTGGGAAGCAATGACTTTTATAGATGAAGCAATATCAACGATACATAATGGAAAGAGTAATGAATCTCTAGAAGGATCTGCTTTAGGAAAGCCTTACACTTTACATGCATTATGCAGAGATACTTGGAATATGGAAGCTCGAGATAATGTAACTTTCTTTGTCTTAAAAGACTTAAATGCCCCAATATTAATAAGAACTTATCATGACACCATAACTGGAGACTTCTTAACAATAGAAACAGATGAAGAATCAACCTGTGCTTTCTCTTATACAGGATGTAACTTTAATTTCTCACAAGGAAATGCAATGACAGGAGATTTACAATACTTGCATTCAGCTTATTGGAGAGATAAAACATTCTTTATAAAATGTGTAGACAAATGGGATAATTATCCTGTTGCTCCAGGACAAAGAAACTCAACAAGCAATCCAGCATATGATTATTGCACAACAATTCTTAAACCATTTGAGATTCCAATAATTGACTAATTCATTGGAATTTTAAATATCTCCCAAATTCTTTATTTGAAACAAACATTTATAAACTAAAGTTTACACATATAAACGATGGTTAATACATCTAAACTAAAGTTAACATTTTTGCAAGAAAGTATTTTAAGACATCTTTTTATTAAGGCAGGAAAAACATTCACTGCAAGAGCACTGTCCATCGCATTAGGGGTCTCACAACCGGCAATTTCAAAAGCCCTGCCTAATTTAGAAAAAGAAAATTTTGTCAATGTTACAAAAGACAAAGAATCAAAAAGACTTGCTATAGAACTCAATAGGGAAAATATCTTGATTATGGGAATGAAAAGAGCAGACAATTTAGAGCAAGTATATGAATCTGGGCTCTATGATTTTTTATTCAATGAATTTCCAGGATGCACGATTATCCTCTTTGGAAGTTACTCTAGAGGTGATGATATTTTTAATTCAGATATAGACCTAGCAATTATTGGCTCAAAAGAAAAAAAGGTTAATCTAGAAAAATTTGAAAAAATACTTAAAAAAGAGGTTAGAATTAATTTTTATCCTTCATTTAAAAAAATCCATAAAGACCTACTGACTAATATCTATAACGGGATAATCTTGGTGGGGAGTGTAGAACTATGAACCCTTTAAAAACATTTGAAGAATTCTTAAAAGAAGGTATTGTTAAAATTCAACAACCCGATTTTATTAGAGCAAAATTTTTAGTAAAAGAATCAGAAGAGCAATTATCTTTTGTTAAAGAAATCGCACAAAAAATAGGGATTAGCAACAAGAATTCAAACAGCATAATCAAATTGTCTTATGACATCGTTATGGAGATAATAAGAGCTAAGATGTTAATTAATGGGTACAATGCTCTTGGCAGTTATGCGCACGAAGCAGAAGTTTCATATCTAAGGAAACTAAATTTTCCAGAACCAGAGGTTCAATTTTTAAATAATCTAAGATATTCCAGGAATGGAATAGCATATTATGGAAAAGTCTTTGATGCAGAATACGCCAAAAAAGTGATAAGATTTCTGGATAGTATTTATTCAAAATTAAAATAGAAGGCAGATTAGGAAATTTATTTAAATCATAAATAGTTTATATTTCTTATGAATCCTGAAGACTTGAAAATAAAAATTAAAAACATTGTTGAGAAAGCAACTGCTCTAAGAGATAAACATATTGATAATAAAAATACCCCTGTAAATTATGCTTGTATTTTTTCTCAAAGTAGAAACAAGTACGAAGAACTGCTTGAAACTGCAAAGAAAATTGGGCAGATTATAAAAGAAACACCAACAGGTCCACTTTTTCATATTAATCCATTGCAAACAGTTTCTGGAAAACTAAGACTATTAAAAATCCGCATTCCTGATTCCACACGAACTGAACTTGGCGACGCAGATTTTACAATCTTGGATTATCCTAAATTTGAGAAAAAATATTTACAGAAACCTGGTTTCAAGTTAATTAAAAGAGAAAATTTTGTAATGATTGAACTTATTGATCCTGATTTTGATGTAAGAGCATATTTTTCAAATCCCCCATTAGATGTTCAATTAAATATCAAATAAAATATGGAATGGGTTCGGAGTTCTCTGTGATAAGGTGTTACAGATTGGGGAATTAAACATCTCTTTTCTTTAGAGTTTCTTTTATTGTTTTGTTTATGACCTTATTAACTTTAGGTTTTAGTTTCTCCCAATCCTTTCCTATTTTTTTGTTTTTTTCTTTTAAAATGTGAAATAGAACATCTTTCAAGAATTTTTCATCTGGGATAATTGATTTAATTAAAGAAACCTTGCCCTTTTTTGTGATCTCTATCGTTTTTTTTATTAGTTGTGCTTCAAGTAATATCCTAATGTGATTTAATGTTGATTTATAAGATAATCTTAATTTATGCTTAATTTCAGTAATATTAAGTGGTTTTTCTAAACACATCTCATAAATCTTTATTCTAGTTTGATTTGAAATAGCAAAACTGAATGATTGAAAAGATTCCATTCATTCTAAAGATAAATGAGTTTATAAAATTACCCTTTATAACCCCTAAAGGTAATAATGGAGTTATTATTATAAAATAACTAAAAAACTGATGATACATTTAAAAACCCTATTGGGCTAACTTTATTACCCATCGGGGTTATAGGGGTAATAAAGATGAAAGACCAAAAAATAATTTTCAAAATATCTAAAGAACAAAAAAACGAAGTTAAACGTCAAGCTGAAAGTCTTGGACTAACAGTTTCAAGTTATGCCAGAATGATTATTATAAAAAATGGTGAAAAAAATGGAATTGCAAACATTACAAATAATTAATCAAAAAGAGATCACCATGTGCGATGCGTGGATGCGATGGTCTGATTTTTGGAATGATCAATTTAAACAGCTGGATTCAGAAAATTTAAATCAAAAAAACTAAAAAAATGGAAAATAAGACTTCAGAAATAGGCTTAAACTTCTTAAGTTATCTTAACGACACTGGCGAGGTTGTTTCTGGTTATTTTGATATTATAGATTTTCAGGCAACCTATATTAAAATTCAAACAAAGGGGAATATCGTAATAATCCCTATGCAACGAGTTTTAAAAATTAAACTCAAGGGTGCCGAACATGGTTAAATGTGAACTCTGTTTAAAAGAATCTGAAACAGAATCCTTAACTCTCTGTAAAAATTGCTGGGATAAAACAGCAAAATTAACTGAAGAATTAATTTTTGAGAATTATATGTTAAATAAAATGCTTTTAAAATTTATTTTACAGGGAGCTAATGAAAAAAATAAAATTGAGGAGAAAAATGGTGAACCAAAAAGTTGAACTTCTAAAAAAGTTGTTTGTTAATCGTGATGATGTTTTTGCTCAAGCATATCTAAACAAGGGCAAAATGGCTTACAACAAATTAGTTGCAAAACTTGATGAAGACATCATAAAAGCACATCTCTCTAGAAAAATTACTATCGGTTGCTATCAGCTTAAACTAAATAAAGTAAAATGGGCTTGTCTTGATTTTGACGAGAATACGCAAGAGGACTTTGAACGCGCAAAGATGTTGTATTTTGAATTAAAGAAGCAAGGACTTAATCCTTTAATGGAAAACTCCGGTGGTGGCGAGTTCAAGACCCATATCTGGGTGTTCTGTGATTGTGGAGCCAAAGACATTTTTTATTATCTTGAGGATATTTGCGAGAAAATTGGAATAAAGCCACACGAGATATTCCCAAAGCAATTTAAAGCAACAGAACAATCTCCTTATGGTAATCTTGTTAAGTTGCCATTGGCTTATCACTTGGCTTCTAAGCAACGAAGCTACTTCTTTGATGATGATTTTAAGCCAATCACAGATGAAAAGCAACTTATCAAGAAACTTCAACATCATCTTGAGAACAAAGCCACGATACCAAAAATCATAATCAAAGAGAAAATCATCACAGAGTATAAACCACAATCCCAGAAGCCAAATGAGTTTGACGGCTTCTTTAATTATGTCTTGAGCCACGATTTGCCTAAGGGTATAAGCGTAACTGACAAAGCATCTCCAAAAACAGAGGGCATAAATACTAATGTTCTAAAAAATCTTGCGATATGGTTCTATCAAAAGGGCTATACTCTTGAACAGCTAGAGCAAGAAGTCAAGCCAATTTATGATAAAAATGGTTGGGCTTTTGCTGACCTAAAAGGTTGGTTTAAGAAAGCCCAGCAAGGTAGTATCAAAGAGATTTCAATCGGTGAGTTGTATAATTGGGCTACGACTTACAAACCAGAGATGATTAAGTTGTTACCAAAAGACGAAGTTGATGAAGAGGAAAATTTTTTTCAAAAACAAAAGAACCCCTATACTAAATTACATTATTCTGTTGATCACTTACCTTTTTTTCATGAATTTAGTTCTTTAATCAACCTTCCTGAAAGACATTATATTCCTATTTTAAAATGTCGCTGGTATCAACTTCATGGAGGGATACTTCAAAAACCCATTAAGTTAGGGGCTTTATATACTGACACAAGAATACATTGTGCTTACCCTCTACCTACTGAAGCTGGGAAAAATGAATTGATTTATGGATCAAAAGTTTTAATAAATTCTTGTATTTTAAAAGGAGAAGGAGAAAAATTTACAATTTCTGAACCTATTTCTTATTCTCCAGAGAGTCTGGTTGGAAAATATGTAGAAAAATTAATTCCTAATCCAGATCCAACAAAAAAGAAAATGATCAAATCTAAAGTAGAAAATCGGGGGCATCTTAATAATGATTTTCTAGAGTTTGACGAATGCACTAAACTGATTGTTTCTGATTCTCCAGAAACTCAACAAGCTAGAGAATATTTAAGCAAGGCAGAAAATCCTATTGGGCGAAATATTGTAGAAAAACGACTTGTAGATGATCTGCCTTCAGAAACAGTTGCTTATTCTCCAAAAGGAACACATAGCTATTATTTTCAACCTTTTAAAAAAATTCCTGAAACAGCTATGCTTCAAGGTTTTATGAGAAGAAAATTAATTCCTGTTGGGAATGTTTCTTTATTTTTAAATTCAGCAGAAGAACTTAGTTTCAAAAACAAATTAGAATCAGAAACTTTTTCAAGAGATGATTATATTCAAAGAATAGTGAATCATTTAGAAAATATGCAAATTATTTTTCGCAATGTTTCTTTTATTTTTACTGATGAAGCCCAAGCATTATTATCTAGTTATTCTATTCAATTAAGCAATCAAGGAAATGTGCATAGTGAAAAAATTGCTAATTATTGTAAAATAAGCAAATGGTCTACACTATCCAATTTAGTTAAGATGTCTTGCATTATTGCTGGTTCTTATGGCACTAGAATTGTTAATGAGAATGCAGTATCTTTGGCATACATGGATCTTGTTGAGTTTCTGCAAAACACTTTTGATTTTATCTATAGCCAAGTTCTAGGAGATTTTGATTATGGTGCAACATGGCATGGGGCTAATTATTATCAAAAAGAATGTTTGAGATTTTTATTTAGAGAAAAAGCTCTAAGTCTTGAGAACTCAACCATTTCCATCTATCATTTTTTGGAAGAAATAGTAATGCCTGTTTTTAAAATTAAAAGTATGTCGCAAGCCAGAAATAAATATCTTGAAATGAAAAAAGAGGGGTTAATTAATAGTAAACAAACAGCTAAAAACGATTCAAGGGTTTGGTTGAATTTTAATCCAAATGATCAAAAAACATACTTTGAGGATGATAAGGGTTTTAAGGGTTACTCTAGCTACAATGCTATATTTGAGAGTAGAAATAAGCTATCTAGCTCATTGAAATCCTTAGCACCCTTAAAACCCTTAGATGTAAGAGAGGAAAAAGTAAAATGAACAACAAGGATATGTTAGAAATTCTTAAAAAACATAGTAACAAACGCCTAAGCCCTCTGAAAAGCATAAAACTTTACTGCAAAGAAGTTTGTTCTTGTGGCGAGATTCTAAGCTGGAAAGAATGCACTTTTACAGCTTGTCCTTTGTTTAGGTATAGATTTGCTCACGGCAATAGAGCTAAGACCTCAAAACCTAGCTCTAGACTACAAGAAAAACCAAAGGAATGCGATTTAAATCAAGGGGCAGACGCCCTAATAAACAAGTAAATTTAAACAGGAGGAATAAAAATGAACACAAAAAAAGAAAATCAATTAGACCCAGATGAATATTTTCATTTCCCAAAAGATATGGGAAACTATTTATCTGCTTTGATAAAAAAGTCTGGAACTAAGCACCATAGCAAAGAACACTTTGAATATTTCAGGCAACACGAAGTTTTAATGATTGCTCTGCAATTATTTGATATTTGTTTTGCTTCAAAAAGACTTTCAATAAAAAACAAAAAACTAATTGAAAATGAGTTAGATAAGTTGAATTTATAAAAAAACAAACATGGATGAATCATTTATGACTAGCAAAAGCAGTAAACTTGAATTTAGAGAGATTGTCTTATCTCACATAAAGAAAATTCTTGAGATAGCATCAACTGAACTGCGTAACAAAACAAAGGTTACAAGTACAATCAACCATGACTCAATTTCTGAGGAAGAAGACACTAGAAAATCATTTTGTCAAGCCATTGAATGCTTGTCTTATATTTTGCAACCTTACTTTGATAAACAAGTTCTTGATATGTATCAGGAAAGCCTAGATGTGATTAATGCTTATGATTATGAAATTCTTGAATACTTCAAAAAAGAAGTTGAAACGATTTTAGAAAAAGTTGAAGATAAAGAAGAACTTGGACAAATAAATAAAAATTATTGCATTAACAAAAAAATACAATATGCTAAAAAACTATTTTGTGAATTAAACCTATTACTAAAACGAGTTGATTATCTAAAGTCAGCAGTTTATGGCGAAGGAGATTTTTTAGAAGAAGAAAAGATAGCAGACATTGACCAACAACAAAAATGAAAAACATAATAATGTATAGGAAAGGACAGGCGAGTTGGGTTAACTGGATAAAGAAAAGGATTGACAACAACCTGAACTTCCTAGCAGTTGCAGAAGGATCTACAGGCATTGGCAAATCTTGGAGTATGCTTTCAGTTGCTTATATGATTGATCCAACTTTTGAACCTAGACAAATTGCATTTGATTTCAGAAGATTAATGGAAATCCTAAATTCTGATTGGTTTAAGAAAAAAAAGACAAAGGTTGTCTTATTTGATGAAGTTCAGATTTCAATAAGTAATAGAAAATGGCAATCTTTAGTTAATCAGTTATTCAATTATCTACTAAGTACTTTTAGGCATCAGAATATTATTTTACTTTTCACATCTCCTTATACAGACTTCCTAGACTTACAAGCTAGAAAACTTTTGCATTGTATCTTTGAATGCAAAGGCTGGAATAAGAAAACAAGAACAAGCCATCTGAGACCTAAACTCCAACAATACAATGGAAAATACAAGAAGTTCTATGAGCATTCTTTATTTGTTTTAAAAGATGGTAAGCTTTTCAAGTTAGTTAACTGGCATGTTCATGCACCACCAAAGCACTTAATTCTACCTTATGAACAATCTAAGGTAGAATTTACAAGCAAATTAAATCAAAGTATCTTGCAACAGCTTACTGATATGGAAAATAAAACAACTAACAAAGATAAACAACAACCTAAGAAACCGTTAACACAATTGCAAGAACAAATATTAAAATTATTAGGGCAAGGTCATAATCAAAAGCAAATAGCTCAAAAACTTAACAAGGGAGAGTCACAAATCTCAGAGAACATGAAATTTATGCGCAATAAAAACTATATACTCAATAAAAAAACATAAGTGTTAGGATTTAATCCTATTAGTAGAGATTTATACCCATAACCCAGCCAAAACCCCCTTAAGTTAAGTTAGTAAAGGCTACATTTCGAAAATAATATAATAAAAGTAGAAAATAAACAAATTATAATTAAAATATATAATAAATAATAAATAAAAATGAAACTGAATGATGAATTGATTAAAGCTTTACATAACTTGTTAGGCAAAACTTATGGCATGACACTGATCTTCAACGAAAAAGAAAAGCAACCAATGGTTGCACATATAACTGGACTTAGAAAAAGTAAGAAGGGTGCCTACATCTCCTTATTTGATAATGATGAGGAGGTTGAGTTTGAAGGAGTTTTAGAAAAAAACTTAATGGAAAAAATTAAATCAAAATTGATAACTAAACCTGACACAGCTTATCTAGGATAATCAAAATGAATAATAATAAAGCAACAATCTATGCCAGAGAATCTTCTGATGATACTACCAAAGCTCCATCAATAGAAGAACAAAAACAAAAGGGAAAACAATATGCTGAGGAAAATGGTTTAGAAGTTGTTGATGTCTATGAAGATAATGGTTACTCTGGAGGAGATTGGACTAGGCCATCTTTTAATAAACTTGTAAGAGATGCTAAGTTCCATAAGTTTAATATTGTAATAGTCTTTAGCCAAGACAGAATAGCAAGAGATACAGAGCAGTTCCTATGGTTTTACAGGAACTTGAAAGAGAGTTCAGTTAAATTAGCTTCTATAACAGAGGGGATTATTGATCTAGAAAATGTTGGAGGCATAGCTCAGAATGTTTCTTTGGCCATGGCATCACATATCTTCAGGAAGATTACAAGTGAGAAAGTAAAGAAAACTTATGACATGAAAAAAAGAGAAGCAGAGAAGAAAGGAGAGAATGTTCAATGGGGAAGAATACCTAAACAATATGATCTAGAAAAGATACAGCAGTTAAGACAACAGGGCTTAGGGTTTAGGATGATTGCAAAACAATTTGGCTGCTCATATCAAACCATAAGAAGATTGTTACAAAATACCCCTACTCAAAACAATCAACAATTAAATAACAATGGAGGAGAAAAACAACAAGTTACAGAATAACCTTATTATGTAACATATCTAAACTATCAAAAAATAAACAGGTGTTTATTTAGTCTTTTTGATTGATAAGAAAAAGGTTTAAATAACTCAACTAAGTGTCTCTTCTGAGGTGATGGTCACCAGAAACCTAATTCTGATATTAATAAAATGCCACTTTGTGCACAATGCAAGCAACCAATAACAATTGGTGATACTTTCTGTAAGAATTGCGGTAGAAAACTAGGAAAAATACCAGTTTCTCCAATTAAAGAGGAAGAGAAAACAACCATATCACCCTATACCCGTTCTAAAGAAGATATAATCTCGGAAAACAAATTAAAAGAAAAAAGAAGAAAAAAGAAGGTTATCAAGAAAAAATATCGAAAAAAAGAAAAAGTCAAACTACCAGTTCTAATTGAACAACCAAAGCAGGAAACTAAACTAGAAAATAACTTTATTGTAGACAAAGGACAACCGACACCTTCCTATTCTAAAACAGAACTTATCTTACAAAATGAAATGAACCTAATTGGCTTACAAGCAAAACCCCAATACCCTATAAGCAGAATGCATGTAGACTTTGCATTTCCAGAGAAGAAATTGGTCATAGAGGTTGATGGTCCATACAAACGAAACAGGCAAGGAGAAGAAAGTAAGAATAGAAGGAGAGGGGTATGTGAAAGTCAAGGTTGGAAAGTTCTAAATTATACTGCTGAAGAAGTTTTTGAAAATCCTTCACTTATAGCTTACAAAATTAAAAAGATTTTAGAGAGAATAAACTAAAGAAAAAGATTTAAATCCTTGTGTCTAAATAAACACCCCCCATAAAAAGCCCTATAAATCAAGTATAAATTTCTCATAACAAATAAACAGGTGTTTATTTAGTAAGAATTATAAGCCTGTAAAGACTAAACCATCATGGGACTAGAATCTCTATTTAAAGAAATATTTAGAAGTATATGGCGAATTTTTAGAGAAATAATCCGATTATTTACATTTTGGGAATCCATTGATGAGCCACCTAGTTGGGTTAGGAACGCCTTTGAAAGATATGCAAGGAGATTACCAACACACCCTTATGATGTAATAAAACATTATGTTGGAAAAAATCATATTTACAAAGTATATTGTGAGACTATAAGACAAGGTCAGATCAAAGAACATTGGTATGTAAAACAAAGAATAAGGTGAGATATGGACTAATGATGTTTTCTTAGAAATGATTTTAAGGTTTGATTTCTTGGTTTAGATATGGTATTTCAAAAAGGAAAACATTATTCTCCAAAAACTGAATTCAAGAAAGGGCAAACTTCTTGGAACAAAGGAATGCCCATGACTGAGGAATCTAAAAATAAAATGAGTGAGTCACTTAAAGGAAGAACTGTGTGGAATAAAGGAAAGAGAGGCCTTCAAGTTGCTTGGAACAAGGGAAAAACAGGATCTATGCCAACTCCTTGGAACAAGGGAAAAAAAGGTTTGCAAACTGGTTGGAATAAAGGCATTCCTATGAAAGAAGAATCAAAAAGAAAACTTAGTGAACATTTGAAAAAATATTATGCCGTAAATCCAGAAGAAAGAAAAAGATTAGCCGAAATAGGTCGGAGAGCATCATCAAATCCAGAAGTAAGAAAAAAAATGATAGAATCTCATCTGGGGCAAGTTGCTTGGAACAAAGGAATATCTCCAACTAAAGAAACGACAGAAAAACAAAAGAGAACATATCAAAAAACATTGTTAGCTCATCCAGAAATAAGACAAAGAATGAGTGAGGTTAAAAAGGGTAAGAAAAGATCTGAAGAATCTCTGAGAAAGTTTAGGTTAGCGATGAAAGGACATAAGGTAAGTGAAGAAACAAGAAGGAAAATGAGTCTTGCTCAGAAAGGAAAAATCTTCCCAGAAGAGTATAAGAGAAGAATTAGTGAAACCTTAAAGAAATATATGTCTAATCCTGAAATGAAGAGAAAAATGAGCGAGGTTTTTAAGAAAAATTGGGCTAATCCAGAACTAAGGAAAAGAATGATCCATATTGGGGAGAAAGCATCTAATTGGAGGGGGGGAATATCTTTTGAACCTTACTCACCAGAATGGACAAGAGTATTAAAAGAGATAATTAGAGAAAGAGATAAGTATATTTGTCAAGTCTGCGGAAAAAAAGGCCGTCCTGTTCATCATATCGATTATGATAAAAAGAATTGTAACCCAAATAATCTCATAACCTTATGTGTAAGTTACCATTCAAAAACTGGTTCGGGGGACAGAGAGAAATGGAAGATTTTTTTCCAAGAAAAACATTTAAAGAAAATCTAAACGAGACTTAGAATAAATCTTCTCTTTTTTCTTTGGGAATAAGTCGAGCGACTTCCTTAGCTAATTCGGGGTTTTTTTCAAACACATTAAGGAATTGAACTAATTTGTTTGCAAAGACATTATCACTTTCTCTTAAGGATCTAATCTGTTCTTTCATAGTTGCATTTTCCAATGTGAGATCTCTTAATTTCTCTTGTTTAAACTCTTCTGCGACTTTCTCCTCTTCAACTCCAGATCTATCAATATACTTATCAGGCATGCTACTAGAGAAACTCCAACCATACCTTTTACATAATTGATAACGATTTAATCTAGAAGCATAATAAGTTGCTGAAGAATGCCGAAGAAGATGAGCATATACTCTTTTTTTTAAAGCTCTTTTTCCTATTTTGTATAAAATAACTCTAACCCCATCATAAGTGCTAGGATATAGTTGAGCTTTCAAATTGATCTTATCTGGGTGAGACTCTAACCATTCTTTTAATAAATCAGTTGTAGGCCTCCAAAACAAACCTAGTGTTCTCCCAGCAGTTTTAGAAAACTCATTCTTAAGGTTTACTTTATAATACGGAACTTCTCCTTTGACTTCGGTTATATCTTCTATCCGAATATTTAGAAACTCCTCTATCCTGCAACCAGCATCAAATAAGAAAGTGATTAAAATTCTTTGTTTTAAGGTATTGCAACTTTTCAATAACTGATAAACTTCTTCTTCTCTTAATGAAGGAGTTTCTTTTTTCTTGAATCTGGTTTCAATCCAATCTGTTAGCTCGTGATATTTAGGAGTTTCCCCAAACTTCCATCTCAAGAACTGGATTAAAACCTTCTTGATGTTTGATTTTGTTTGCTCAGAATACTTTTGTTTGTTTTCTTTTTTCAATGTATCTTCATTCAAAGCTCTAATAAACTTCTCCATATCTTTTGGAGTTATTTCTTCCAAGTTCTTATCAAGACACTTAATTACAACCTTCAGTAAAAAAACATTCTTTAATCTAGTTCTTACCCCTGATTGTTTTCTTGAAGCTCCTCTCCTTGCTGTTTTTCCTATTGCTGAAGCTTCTAAGAAACTGATTATTACTTTAGAATTTTTCTCAGAAAGATCTTTCTTTAGTTTAACTATTGCTTTCTTTAGTTCATTACTTGAATCGTGAATATCTATTTTCTCTAAATCCATTTTTTAACCATCTCCTAGCTAGTTTATCGGCTTCTTTTTCTTGTTTCCCTATTTGTTTTTTATTTAAATCAAAACATTGCTTATGATTAAGATAAAAATGTGCTATTTCATGAAGGATTTTTTTGATTATTTCTTTTTTAGAGCCTTTAAGAATTTCTTCTGAATAGAAGATTACCATCTTTCTATCTTTAGAAAATGATGTATTTAACATTAAATGGCAAGATGTTGAATCTCTGATATAATCTGAACTAAAAAACAGAACCTTTTTTGATATCTCATCAACTATCTTTTTATCTAAAAAACTTAATGCTTCACAAACAGAATTTGCAAATGAGTCATATAATCCATCTCTAGCTACATCAAGATTATAGTATATCTCATCTATCGTATATCTTTCCATTAAACAAGAGAGATTTCTCTATTTATAAACATTCTCTTTTCTGTAACACTTGGTAGGTATGGGTTCGGAGGGATTCGAACCCCCATCCACCGCTCTGGAGGCGGCAATTTTAGCTCTTGAAAAATTATCTTTTTCAATTCTAGCCATTGAACTACGAACCCATATCCATTATTTGAGGAATCTGATTAAGTTCAGATTCGTTCAACAGTATTATTTTGTTTTTACCTATTAAAAACTTATCTTTTTTAGGTTTATTATGACAAATAAGAAATCATGATGCTGGAAAATCAGAAGATGCTCAAGAATAAAATTCTTGGGCACACAGAAAATCCCAGATTTTCTAGTGTTTTTGGCATGCCAAAAATCCAAAGGATTTTTTAGCATTTTAAAACCTTATCTATTTAAAAAAAAAGAAAAACACTAGAAAACGCAAAGCGTTTCCTAGGATATTAAATTAACAACTAATCTTCTTCAACTTGTCCGAAATGTCCTTGAGCTTTGACTTTTTCTTGTTGTGTTAATCCTTTAGGCCACCATTGCTTAGGCCACCATAAATTACCTGCACTAAACAAATTCATATCCCAAGTTCCTTCATAAGTTCCTGAATCTAATTCCATAGAACCTTTCCATAAGGTTATAGAATCAAATTGTTCTTTATCTAAAGTTATTTCTCCGAGTATATTCAAATCACTTGAATCTGCTTGAACAACAACTTGTTTCTTGACAAATCCAAGTTTTCTTCCCAAACCTAAGAAAAATCCTGTTTCTTGTGGAGCTGTTTCAGAAACAACATTTTTTTCTAAAATATAAAAAGTTACAGTTTCATCTGTAATCTCTTTAGATAAAAGTCTATATGTTTCATGTTCTTGACCTTTTCCAATAACTAAAATTCCTTGGTAAGAATCTATTTCACTTGCTTCTGTTTTATATTCTTGAGCCAATTCTTTTAGCTTTTCTTTCATAGTTTCAGGATTATCTTTATATTTTTCTCTTATATCTCTAGCTTGTTGAACAATATCAGATGTTAAAGGGATTGTTCTAACTTTTCCAACCCACATCCTGATATGTCTTGCATCTTCTCCATCTTCTTTTTCAGCATATCCTATTACAGCTGAAATTGGCTTTATTACAGAAAGAGCTTGCTGAACATCTGTTTCTTGTGCATCTAAACTATCTGTAGTTTCACTAACTTCATCTGCAACAACTGAAACAAAGCTAACTAAAAGAAAAACAAGTAAAGCTGAAGCTAAAATTGTCTTATTCATTTTTTACCTCCGCGTAGTTTAATGTTTGATTTTTTAGCATTTTCTAGCATATTTTTATAACTGCTTCCTGATCTGTATAAATAAGAAATACATTGCTATTTTATCTCTGATTTCTTTTATTTTTCCTAATATTTTTTTTATCATTTTATATTGTCCTCCAAATTTTGTTTCACGCAAAAAATTTATTTTTTGTGTGTGCTGAAAAGCTTTGCTTTTCAAGCATAATTATAAATAATAGAATAAAAGCTATTTAACAGCTGGGTGGAACAAAAGTGGAACATATCAGGCCCATAGTCCAAAACAATAAGCTAACTACTTAATGGCTGTTCTTCGTTCGTAGGCTCACTGTACAGAACAATAATTTAAATTATTAAAATAAATTTTATTTTATCTTCAATCTGATAAGGTTTAATCTTCCGCTCCCCTCTTTATGAACAATTCCTTTTTTAGCTAGATTATTCAAATGTCTTGAAAAAGAAGCTTTAGGAATGCCGCTCATCTTCTGCAATCTTCCATGAGTTGTTTTTCCCTCTTTTTTCAATAAACCAACAATCAAATTCTCTCTCTCATTCAAAATTTTCATTATATCCTTTAATTTTTCTTCTTTTTTCAACTTTGGCTTCTTTCTTTCTTTTATCTTTTTCTCTAATTCCTTTTTATGTCTACTTGTCCTTAAAAAAAGAATAATCATGACTATTATCAAAATAATTAAAGTAATAAAAACAACAACATTTTTCCAGTCTATCTGTGTTTGAACTTTTTCTAAAGTATATTGTACATCTAGATTAATCTCTCCAACTCCAGAATATTCTAAAATCAGATATCCTTGTTCTGAACTAATTAATGGCTGTCCAGAATAAAAAGTTACTTTAGCATTTTTAGGCAATTTTAATCTAATGTCGTAATCACTGTAATTATCTTTTAAATTCAGATTAAAAGTCCATTTTTCACCTTGCTTAACAGTTAAATCTTGAGTAAAACCAGAAATAGTCTTATTTGCAAAATTAATCCCATTTATATTTGGGTTTACACTTGATGTTCCTAAAACAAATGCTTCTCCATTTACATCTACATTAATATTCAAAGATAATTCTTGAGCTTGAGCCCCGACCATTCCCCCTATCAACAGGTTAATTAAAAAAACAATTCCTAAAAAAACATTAAGAATCTTACACTTACATCTTGACTTGCTTATTAATTTTTGCTCTTTCTTATCCATGATATCACCCCTAAATAATTTTTAAATTCAATTCTTTTGCTTTATTAATTGAAATAGCAAAGTTCTTGCCACAATCATCAAGATGTTCAGGTTTGACAAAAAGCCATTCTGTTCTCATAAACTTAAAAGCTAAAATTGGTTGAACACCGAATTTCTTAGAAAAATGTACAAAATCAGTTATTTGCTCTTTAGTTATATATTTCCTTTTCTCCCTACAAGTTTTAACTTCAATAGCATATGAACTTGAGCCATTTCCAGCTAATAAATCACATGAAGGCTCTGGCATGCATCCGCTTCCAGCTACCCTAACAACTGCAAATTCTTTATCCCACAAAAGATGATATAATTCTCTTTCAGCTGCAATCCCCTTTTTTTTGTTTCCCATGTTTGAATTAAACAACAATAATCTATTTAAATGTTTTTTATGTATTTTAAAATGCTTAACTTAGAAGGTAAAGTTCAAAAGTTACTGTCTATTGCTTGGAGAAATATCTTTTCTGATCCAATTCTCTCGGAAAAAATTTCTTTAATAGTATCAGACCACTATTTACAAGCATTAATAGATGATGATTTAGTAAAATTAAGGAAATTAAGGGATTATGATGAAGAAGCGAGGGTTATCAGAAACATATTCTACAAAGTAAGATTAGCTACAAAAGGAGAAGAAATCCTTTATTAAATCCTATAAATCCTGTCCAAGAATAGTGGTTCTGTGATTTGCCTTAGCTCTTTCTTCTGCCCTTTTAAGAATTTCCTCAACTTTTTTAGAAAGTTCTTTATGCAAATCAGCAGCTACTCTAAGTTTTACAACTTCTTTTATTTTATTTTTAACAACTAGGTCTACCATTTCAGCAAAAACTCCTGTTTTTGGTGTGCCAAAAATCTTAAAGATTTTTTAGCATTTTATTTATATATCTAAAAGACATCACAAGACTGCTAATTAAAATTAGCACAACGCGTCTTGTTTAATTTATTTTAACTTACCTAACACTCTGGTTTATTTTTTCCAATAATCTTAAACATATTACAGTCGCAGTCAACACATTTTCCTTTAACTGCCCATGTTCCTGGTTTGATTTCAGTAGCTACAGGATCTTTCATCTTTTTCTGCATCTTACATCGCATGCATCTTCCTTCAAACTCTATTTTTTTCTTTTCTTCAGCCATTTTTTGTTTTCCTCCTTTGATGTTTAATAATCAACGACGATGAAATTAACGGTTTATAGTTTATAAAGATTGCGATACTACTTTTTCCTTTCTTTTTCTTCTTTCATAGTTTTCATAAATGGAAAAAAGATAACATCTCTAATGCTTGGAGAATTTGTTAATAACATAACAATCCTGTCTATTCCAACACCTAAACCGCCTGTCGGAGGCATTCCATGTTCCATAGCTTCAATAAAATCTTCATCTAATTCAGATGTCCAAGGCTCTGCTTCATTTTTTCTTTCTTTAACCTGTTCCAATAATAATTTTTTCTGCAAAACAGGATCATTTAACTCAGAATAAGCATTTCCAAGCTCCATTCCACAGCAAACAGGTTCAAATCTTTCAATTAACCTCTGATCCTTCCTATGAACCTTGCATAAAGGACAAGTTTCTTTAGGATAATCTATTACAATTGTTGGTTCAATAATTTTTTTAGCAAAAGTCTCAAACAATTCATTAATCAACTCTCCCCTAGGTGAATTTTTAGAAACCTTATCGGGAGTATGCTTCATAGCTAATTCCAATAATTTAATATCAGACATTTTTTCAACATCAATTCCAAACTTCTCATTAACTAAATCATGCATTGAAACTCTTCTCCACTTTCCAAAATCAATTTTATTGCCTTGATATTCAAATTGCGTTGTTCCAAGAACCTTTTTAGCAACAAAAGCCATCATTTTCTCAAATAAATCAGCTACCCCATCTCTGTCAATATAAGCTTCATAACATTCAAGCATAGTAAATTCAGGATTATGCTGTAAATCAATAGATTCATTTCTAAAATCCTTGCTTATCTCATAAACCTTTTCAAAACCGCCGATAATTAACCTCTTTAAATAAAGTTCATCTGCAACTCTCAAATAAACCTCTTGTTTTAATTCATTGATAAATGTTTTAAATGGCTTGGCAGCTGCTCCCCCATAAACTGGCTGTAAAATCGGAGTTTCAACTTCTAAATATTCTCTTGAATCTAAAAATTCTCTAATTGCTTGAATAATCTTTGTTCTCATGAAAAAAACTTCTCTTGTTTTTTCATTTGAAATTAAATCTAAATGTCTTTTCCTGTATCTCTCTTCAACATCTTGAAGTCCATGAAATTTTTCAGGCAAGGGCTTTATAGATTTACATAGAATTTCACTTTTTGTTACAAGAACAGACAATTCTCCTCTTTTTGTTCTAAAAATTGTTCCTTCACACCCTAAAAAGTCTCCTGCATCAAAATTCTTTATGTCTTTTGCTTGTTCATCTTTAAATATAAGTTGAATTTTTCCACTTCCATCTATTAAAGAAAGAAAATTAATCGCACCCATCTCTCTAACAGACATTACTCTTCCACAAACCATAACAGTATCTTTGCTCTCTTGTTCATTTTTTAGTTCTTTATACTTCTCTTGTAATTGATGAGCATAATGAGTTTTTTTAAAAGAGTAAGGATAAGGATTTATCCCTTTTTTCCTTAACTCCTCAATTTTTTTCAGTCTTTCCTTAACAATTTCCTCTTCTCGTGCCATTAAAAATCAAGGGTATGTGTATTTAAAAATGTTTCAAATTTGAAATTGATTTAAATATCCTAAAAAATTCAGGAGAATTTTTGGGATGCAGAAAATCAGCGGATTTTCAAGCATGTTTTGAAAAAAGAAAAAATAGAATCATCTAGAGAAACATCTTCTTTATTTTTAAAAAAGGAACTAGTTATCTTTTAAAACAACTAATGTCTCAGTGCTTGAAAGTCCTTGAATTTTTCTTACTTTGTCAATCAAGATCCGCTGTAATTCCTGCACACTTTCGCATCTTATCTTCAGAATCTGGTCTATTTTTCCAGTGACCTGAGATACTAACTCAACCCCTTCAATTTTCTTAAGTTCTCTAGGAATTTCTCTCTCACGGCCCTCTTCTCTTTCAATATTGTATGTTGACAAAACATAGGCAGAAACTTTTTTGCCTATTTTCTCATAATTAACTTCAACAGTGTAGTTTTTTATAACGTTTTGTTTTTCCATACGTTTTATCCTATTATGGACAGTTGTTACAGGTAAATTCACTTTTTTAGAAATCTGCCACCTGGAAAGCCTTGCGTTTTCTTTTAAAACACTTAGAATTCTTGCATCTTTATCATCAAATTTTACCTTTTCCTGTTCCTTTCTCTCTTGGATTAGGTACATTTTATTTTTTAGGCTCTTATTCTAAATATCTTGAAGTATATAAATATTTTGCTAGAAATAAGAAAAATTTAGCAGTATTTTCAATAAATACCTCCCTTTTTAGGAATAATATTCCAAAAAAGAGATTATTCAAAAACAGTTTATAAATTGATAAAGAAAATAATCCCTAAAATAAAGTAATTTTCAGGCAAATAAAAATAATTTTCTAGAAATATCTCTTTTTTACTATTATTTTCCAATTCTTTAAGTTGGAACAAAATCTTTCTTTCTTTAAAATTGGAAAAATTTTCCATATAAGATTAAAATTTCTCAATTTCCTGAAAAAAATTCTCAATCTTTCTAGATATAGTTATATAATTCTTGCTCTTATAATCATTATGGCAGGCAACACAACCGAATATGATTTTAAACCCGCAAATGTAGCAGGAGAAAAAGTATCTGCAATTTCAATAAACATCGGTCAAAGAACTTTTATAGAACTTTTAGAGTATCTTGGGGTAAGAATGCCAAACCCTGGAGAAGAATATCCTAATAGAGCACTTGTGCTAATCCCTCGAACAAGTATTGACGCAACAGTAGACTATGCACTTGCTAACTTAGTTGGAAGATGTCTCCCAGACCATAGATAAAAAGAACTAGCAAAAACAACCCAAAGATAATTTGACTAGATAATTCTACTAATTGAGAATACCTTGGTTTATTTGTTTTTTAGATCATACTGTTTTTCTTTAACATAATAAAGAAATAAGAACCAACATTCCACTTTTTTATTAAAAATTTTTTCAATTTTCTATTAATTTAAATCAAAAATGAAAAATACTACAAGAATTATAAGAAAAGTAGAAAAAATTATGAAAAAAGCACCATAACTAATTTTTTAAGAATATCAATAAAAGTAGATTATACTCCAAAAATACAATCTTTCTTGGAAAAGAAACAAAAAAAGTTCATTTTTTGTCATGTAATTAAATATACTTGTCCGTATTAAGAATAACATGGCAAAAGAAACAACCATGCCAAAAAGAGGAAATCCTGAAGAAACAAAAAGTTCAATGAAAAGCATATATCAAGATAGAACCTTTGTTACATTGCCGGGAATTCTTTCCAGTATATTTGGAGTTTTATTCGGCATAACAGCAATTTATCACACAATCCAGGTATTTAAGAAAGAGAAAGATGATATCTGGACAAGAATAGCGGTTTTAATAGAATATTCTACTGCAGCAACACTCATCTGCATCCCACTAAACAAACCAATCCTTGGCTTATCAATCGGATTCTCAATTGGACTTTTTGTTAATATGTTAGATTTTGTCCTAGAACAGTTCAAAATCCATCCTACAAAAAAAGTTAAGAAAAAAACAAAATCATGAAAATAAGAATATCATGAAAAAGGTGTGCCACTCCACACTAAAGTGTGGAGTTTGCAAGTCCTAGAAAAACTTTGTTTTTCTGGATGCCAAAAAGCTATGCTTTTTTAGCAGGCACACCTTTTTGTAATGCCAAAAACAGAAAACATTCATCCACATAATAAATCATGTGGTTTTCTGTTTTTTAGCATAATCAGTAACAACTATTTTATTTGCTCCTTAAATCAAGTTCATTTTGCAGAACAGCCAGGCTTTGAGATGCAAAGTACATTACTTTTCCAAGAGAAATCTTCTTAGCTACCTTTTCAACAACCTTCTTTTCCTGTTTTGGAATTCCTTCATGATCTCCTAAAACAAAAACCGCATTTTGAGGTAAATCCATTTCTCTTAATAATGTTCCACTAGTATCCAATAAATAAATTTCTTTGCCTTCTTTCTTCAATTCATCAACAACATCAAGAAAAAATTTTCTCTCAATAAAACACGAATCAAAAACCTCATTTTTCTGGCCTTTTTTATATTTATACAACATTTTTTTAATTAAGCCAGCAACATCTTTTTTAGAAAAAAAGTCTTTATTTTTTTCATTAATCTCTAGAATAATGTGTCTTGGAGGATCTGGCTGTCCATAAAAAATTAGATGAAGCCGAACTTCTGGCCTTATAGCATTTGAAACAAAAAAACTGTTAATAACAAAATGGCACACAATATCCATTCTTCCAGCTTCTTTTAACTTTGAATCATCAAAATTCCCTGTTGTTGTTGCTTTGGAAGAGAAATATATAAACTCCCTCATAAAAATTACAAGTATAATTTGTTTTTATACTTTTGCTTGAAAAACACTAAAAATCAGGAAATTTTTGGTGTGCCGAAAAAGTCCTCTTTTTCGAGCATAGATGAATTCTCTCATGAGAAAGATAATGATTCATGATTTTTAAACCTATATCTCATTTTGACTGCCGAAGCACAACGTCGTCAAAATCCGAAAATAATTACGTACTAACTTATTGCATTACATTATCACTTACTTCTTAAATTTTTTAGCATGCGACAAACCTTGCAAATCTCATTTCTAGAAGGCTCACCGCATCCTTTGCAATAAACTAACTGGCCCATAATCCTCTTTCGCAAATCTTTTTGTATGTCAAGAAAATTCAAAACAAGATTTTCCTTAACGCTTTTATCTTTTTCTTCAAGAACGCTTGAAAATCGAGAAGATTTTCGGCGTCCAGAAAATCCTTTATTTTCTAGGATATCTAATTCTTTTCTGATTTTATGCCTCAAAGCACCAACAACACACGGACATCTCTGATAAAGAACAGGAAAGTTTTTCGATTTTGAATAAACTTCAACATCTTTTTCTTTTATAAAATAAAGAGGCTTAATTCTAGAAACAAATTTCTTATCTTGGATAATTCCTGTTAAAGGTCCAAGATTAATTCCTAAGCTAGGATTTCCATGCATAAAATTCATAAAAACATTTTGCGCTTCATCATCAAGATTATGTCCTGTTGCGATTTTATCAGCATTTAACTCGCGGGCTTTTTTATTAATAATCCACCTCCTTATAATCCCACAAACAGTGCATTGTTGTAATTTAGATTTTTCCTTAAGAACAGATTTAACATAACACATTGCATAACCTATTTCTTTTCTTACATCATAAATCTGTAAAGGAATTTTATAGTCAAGACAAAATTTTTTAACATCTTGCTCATTCTCCTCACTCCACTTACCCATTAAAAGATTGATATGAATAGCATGAACATTATAGCCAAATTTCTTAAGAAGATAAGCTACAGTTGTAGAATCTTTACCCCCAGACATGGCCACAACTATCTTGTCCTTCTTATCACAAAGCTTATACTTTTTGATTGTTTCTTTGACTTTTGATTCAAATTGTTTTTGTTTCATTTTTAAAAAAATCTATAATCTCTTTAGTTGTAAAAACCTTAATGATTTTCTGCTTTTTAAAATGTTTATCATCACTCCAGATAGGACAATTAAAAGCAAGAGCAGTTGCTATGAACTGAACATCATTTAGATCTATCCTACCGATTATCTGCGTAGCCTTGTCTTTACAAGTCTTAGAAAGATATGCGGGAATTATCTTTACATATTTCATTAATCTTAAAAACAAAATATCAAACCCTTTATCAGTTAAATTTGCCTTTTTAATTATCTCTTCTTTGTGGTTTTTTATTTCCTCAAATTCAAATTCAGGAATCATTAAAAATGTGCTCATTTTTGTGATGCCGAAAAAGTTTCTTTTTCGAGCAAAAGAAAATTTACCTTAAAATTAGTTAGAATTTCTCTACAAACACTTTCTTTTATCAAAGCAGAGACAAATATATTAGTATCAATGACTATATTCATTAAATCTCTTGGCAGCAGCACTTTTTATTTTTTTGCTTATCTCTTCAACATCCTTTTTTGTTAGCTTGCTTTTAGAAGCTATTCTATTCATAACTTCTAAATCTTCAATTCTCTGCTCAATAGCATTTCTAGCTACTTCTGCCCATCTTATGTCTGAAAATTCTTTCATCTTTTTATGCAATTCATCTGGAATTGCTAAAGTCATATTTGTCATTTTTTGTTTTATTTTTCAATTCAACTTATTTACTTATGCTCAAAAATCAGAAGATTTTTTGCACACCAAAAACTAGCAAGTTTTTTAGTGTTATACTTATTTAAGTAGAATAAGGTATTTAAATGTTTTTATTCATTTCTTGAACTTAAAAACATTTTTAAATTCCTTTATCTTTAATATTTTACAAAAGAGGGGCAAAAATGGAATATGATGATTATGTTCATTTAAGTTATAAACCAAGAAAATCTGATTTAGTTTGTGAATTTTATGCAGATCCTTGTAAAGGAGCAACTCTAAAAAGAGCAGCAGGAGCAGTAGCTTCTGAATCATCTGTAGGAACATGGACAAATGTCACAACATCTACAAAAAACTGCAACAGAATAGCTGGAAAAGTCTATGAACTTGATGTAAAAAATAGAATATTCAAGATAGCTTATCCTATTGATTTATTTGAACTAGGAAATATGCCCCAGATTCTTTCAAGTATAGCTGGAAATATCTTTGGAATGAAAATTGTAGATAATCTAAAACTTTTAGATATTCATTTTCCAGATAAAATTCTTCAAAGTTTCAAAGGTCCAGAATTTGGAATTTTAGGAATAAGAAAAAAACTAAAAATAATTGACAGGCCTTTAGTAGGAACAATTGTTAAGCCAAAACTTGGGTTAACTCCAAAAGAACACGCAAAAGTAGCTTACAATGCCTGGCTTGGTGGCTGCGATATAGTAAAAGATGATGAAAATCTTTCTTCTATGAAATTTAATAAATTCAAGCAAAGAGTTATTGAAACACTAAAAGCATTAGAAAAAGCTGAAAAAATTACAGGTGAGAAAAAAATGTACATGCCAAACATAACTTCTGAAACAGTTGAAATGATACGAAGAATGAAATTTGTAAAAGAACATGGCGGAATTTGTGTAATGGTAGATATTCTAACAATGGGCTGGTCAGCATTACAAACTGTTCGAGACTATAATAAGCACTTTAAATTAATTTTGCATGCCCATAGAGCAGGACATGCTGCCTTAACAAGAGAAAGAAAACACGGAATTTCAATGTTAACAATAGCCAAGGTAGCTAGGTTAATTGGCGTAGATCAACTCCATATTGGAACAATGGTTGGAAAAATGCAAGGAAAAGAAGAGATTCCAGTCATAGATCAAGAAATTGAAGAATCAGTAATAAAACCAAGACAAGGACTTTTCTTTATTAAAGGCGGGCATATGCTCGAACAAGATTGGAAAAATATCAAACCGGTTTTTGCAGTTTGCTCAGGCGGTTTAAATCCATTACATGTTCCTTACATAATAAATCACCTAGGA
>Ga0268276_1001396_pt1 | contig 24001 bp, 17 predicted proteins | sample saktaG_4_FD_190145 | JGI IMG/M metagenome (GOLD analysis project Ga0268276, IMG submission 190145) | Saline water microbial communities from Sakinaw Lake, British Columbia, Canada - sak_2010_1_5_45m | ecosystem: Environmental > Aquatic > Non-marine Saline and Alkaline > Saline ... | reverse complement strand
GCTTCGGCCCACTTCGTCTATCCCGGCGAAGCCGCGCCGGCCGACCGCATCATCCCCGTGGATGCCGAGGGGACGTTCCTCTATCTCGTCATCCCCGTGCTGCTGCCGAACGTCCGGACGGACGAGCTCGTCCGCTTCCTCCACGATTACAAGGTCGCGGTCGTCAGGGGAGGAGGCGTCTGGGCCGTTGGAGGCCAATCGCTGTCCGAGGTCCTCCACCATCCTTCTTCGCTGCGCGAGATCTGTCTCTACAGGATCGGCGCCGTCGAACGCGGTCTCGACCTCCGCCGCATGGAGCCTCCGAAAGCCAAGCGCTGGTAGCGGCTATCGATCCTGCTCTTCTCACCCCTCCCCCCCCTTTGGGGTGAAGCATCATCCCACGAAATCACCCCCAAAGAGTATTGCCTGATTCCGTGCTTCCGCTATCCTGTGAGGGAAAACAACGAGCAGGTGTGGACGTATCGATGAACCGTAATCTCAAGGAACTTTTCAGCCCCTCGGGTCCTTCCTCGAACTCTGGCGGCGGCTCCAGCCCGCTGGCGAACTTCGGGCCGCGCAGGATCCGGACCAAATTCTTCCTTCTTTTCGGTCTCCTGATGGCGGGCTACCTGGCCCTGTTCATGGTCCTGAGCAAGGAACGCGGCATCATGCTCGTCGCGGGCCTCGCCGCGCTGGCCCTGGGCGGATTTTTCGTCTTCCTCATCGGCGGCATGATCACCCGGCCCCTCGTCCAGATGACGAGGACCGCGGAGAGACTGGCCAACGGCGACCTCAAGCAGAGGGCCCGGGTCTACGGCCGTGACGAGGCCGGACTCTTGGCCAGGACCTTCAACGCCATGGTCGATGGGTTGGAGAAAACCTTCCGCGAGCTCGAACTCCGCAACCGCTTCCTCGAAGACGAGGCGGTGAAACGGGCCGTCCAGATGGACCAGAATGCCGCCGAGCGGCTCCGCATAGAGAAGGAGCTGCGGCTGGCCAGGATCGAGCTCGACCGCCTGGTGGACAAGAGGACCGAGGAGCTCTCCCGGGCGAACGACGAGCTCCACGGGAAAGTCCTGGAGACCCGACGTTCAGAGGATTACCTCCAGAACAACCTCGACCGGCTGGACAGGGCCTTCGAGGGGGCGTTCAAGGCCATGTCCCTGACCCTCGAGATACGTGACCCCTATATGGCCGGACACCAGCACCGTGTCTCCAGCTTGGCCGTGGCCATCGCCAAGGAAATGAACCTGCCGTGGGAGAAGATCGAGGGGCTCCGGCTTGCCGGGATCATCCACGACATCGGCAAGATCGCGGTGCCGGCCGAGATCATGACCAAGCACGGCCGTCTGACGAATTCGGAATTCAAGCTCGTCAAGGACCACCCCCGGATCGGCTACGAGATCGTCAAGGACATCGCCTTTCCCTGGCCCGTGGCCCACATCATCCTCCAGCACCACGAGCGGCTGGACGGCTCGGGTTATCCCGAAGGCCTCGTCGGCGACGCCATCCTGCCCGAGGCCCGGATCCTGGCCGTGGCCGACGTCGTCGAAGCCATCTGCTCCCTCCGGCCCTACCGGCCGGCCCTCGGCCTCGAGAAGGGGCTGGAGGAGGTCCGCAAGGGGCGGGGCCTCTGCTACGACTCCCGCGTCGTTGACACCTGCATCAAGCTCTTCCGCGACGGCCGCTTCTCCTTTAAAAAAGAAGCCGAAGCCGCCATCTACCAGTAAAATCCTCCCAACGAATGAAGCGGCCTTTAAGCCTAGGGCCGAGGGCCATCGTCTACGGTAGCATAAAGCGGGGATTTAGCCGCCATAGGTCGGATATGTAGGGACGTCCCACCGGATCCGACCCATGACGACGTTAAGAATAAACCCATTCGACTCCCCGGCCTTAAGCCCGGGGATATGCGCAGGGTTCATACTGAGCGTCACCAACCCAGTTTCAAAAAAGGGGTTGGTGGCAGCGAACGTATCACCGCGCGGACGGAGACGATGCCCGAGGCCTTTCGTTGACTTGAGGGGGGGATTCCGCTAGAATTTCTTGCACCCTGGCGGCGTAGCTCAGTTGGTTAGAGCATGCGGCTCATATCCGCAGTGTCGGGGGTTCAAATCCCTCCGCCGCCATGTCTCCTTGACTTCGCCCTGGTGAACGAGGTACGGCCATGGCTCAGCGACGACCCGCGGCGCGGCTCCTACCGCCCCTCTTGGCGTCCGTCCGAAAACAGGGAACGATCGCCGCGGGCGACCGGGTCCTGGCCGCCTGTTCCGGCGGGCCGGATTCGGTCGCCCTTGTCGCCCTCCTCCTGAAGCTCCGCGAGGAGATGCCCCTCGAAGTCCACCTGGCCCACTTCAACCACCGGCTGAGGGACGGGGCCGACGAGGACGAGCGTTTCGTCCGCGACCTCGCCCGGCGCTGGGTCCTCCCGCTCGTTTCGGAAGGAGCGGACGTCAGGTCCCACGCGGCCAGGAAAAAGCTCAACCTCGAAGAAGCCGGGCGCAACCTCCGATACGATTTCCTGCGGCGGGCCGCGGCCCGGGTCGGGGCGACGAAGATCGCGACGGGTCACACCATGACCGACCAAGCCGAGACCGTCCTCATGCGCCTGATGCGCGGGACTGGACTTTCCGGGCTGGCCGGGATCGCCGCCGTCGTCGCCGGCAAGCCCTGTCCGGTCGTCCGGCCGCTCCTCGGGATCGCCGGCCCGGACCTCCGCGCTTGGCTCGCGGCCGAAGGCATCCCGTACCGCGAGGACCCGTCGAACCTCGACCGCCGCTTCCTCCGCAACCGCATCCGGGCCGAGCTTCTGCCCGAGCTCGGAGGCCGTTACGAGCCCCGGATCGTCGCCCACCTGGCCCGGCTGGCCGAGATCGCCCGGGAGGATGACGAGCTCCTCGGGGCCTTCGTCCGCGAGCTCGCCGACGAGTTCATCGTCCGGAAAGGCCGGGACGCGTTCCTGGACTTGAAGACCCTGCCCCTCCTTCTGCCCGCCCTGGCCCGCCGCGTCGCCCGGGAATACCTCCGGGAGCTCCAGGGCGACCTGCGAGATATCTCCTACGAAGACGTGGGATCGCTCGTTTCGCTCGGCGAGGGAAAGGACCTGCCGCTCCGGAAAGGGCTCGTCCTGCGACGTGAAGGGGGGTTGGTAGGGCGGAAGAAGGTCAGGCCGCCGTCGAAGGCCTACGAGATCCTCTGGGACGGGCGGGGCGAGGTCGTCGTGCCCGCGGCCGGTATGGCCTTTCGCGGAACACGCCGGAAAGCGAAAGCGGAGCGCTCGTCATTCAAGAACGACGACCGGACCGGCGTCGATCTCGACGCGGCCAAGCTCGATCTTCCTCTGGTCATCCGGAACCGGAGGCCCGGGGACCTCTACCGGCCCCTCGGCGCCCCGGGCCGGAAGAAACTCAAGGAGATCCTCAGGGCCAAGGGCGTGCCCGTCGCCGGCCGCGACCGCCTGCCCGTGTTCCTTTCGGGCGCCGAGATCGTCTGGGCGCCGGGGCTTGCCGTCGCCGAAAAATACAAGATCACCCGGGCGACGGAAACTGTTTTTTTCATCGGGTTGATAACGGGCCGCCCGGGTCGGGGGCGAAACCGGGCCTTTAGGCCCTAGCGCCCATGGAGGCTCAAGTAGGCCCGGACGATCCTTTCGCCCCATAGCAGGGACACGAAAGCCGCCGGGGCGAGGAATGTCCCGAAGGGCAGGGCGAACTGGAAATCCTTGCCGCGGCGGAGGATGACGTAAACGCCGACCAGGGCCCCGGCGAACGAGCCCAGGATGAGGGTCAGGAGCGTTCTCATCAGGCCGAGGGTGGCCCCGATCATGAGCAGCATGGTCACGTCGCCCATGCCCAGCCCCTCTTTTTTGCGGATGAAGTAGTACGCCCCGTAAACGAGGAGCAGGAACCCGGCCCCGACGAGCGCCCCGACGAGCGCGCCGCGGAAGCTCAAGTCGTCCCGGAAGAAAGAATAGACGAGGGCGAGGACGAGTCCGGGCAGAGTGATCGCGTCGGGCAGGATCTGATGATAATAGTCGATGAACCCGAGGACGATGAGGGCGCTCGTAAAAACACAGCCGGCGAAAAATTCGAGCCCCAGCGCGCGGCCGGAGTTGAAAAAGACGAGCACGAACCCGAGCGCCGTCAGGCCTTCGACCGCCGGGTAGACGGTCGAGATCTTCCGGCCGCACTTGCGGCATTTGCCGCCGAGGACGAGATAGGACAGGACCGGGACGTTGTCGTAGGGCTTGATCCGGACGCCGCATCCCGGGCAGGACGAGGGCGGCCGCATCAGGCTTAAGCCGCGCGGCAGCCGGTAGATGACGACGTTGAAAAAACTGCCGAGGACGAGCCCGGCGACCGCGATAAAAATGACCGTCATCGTCTCCATGGGCTGGTCGCCGTCTTGACCTTTCCCGTCGCCGGATCGTAGAGGTAGTCCGCCCCGTCCATGTCCCTCGGGACCTCCCGGAGGAATCCCGTCCGGAGAAGCGTTCCCAGGTCGGCGGGGAGACGTCCGAAGCGCTCGCGGTACTTCGCCGCGGCGTCCTCGATGGCGGCCGCGTCGATCGTCGCCTTGACATTGTAGAGGTGGTTGGAGGCGATCTTTTTCGTCCGTTCGTCCGGGGCCTTCTTGTAGATGTCGAGCCAGGTCTCCCACGACGTCTGCAGATCGCCTTTCTTGAAGATGGCGTTGGCCCGGAGCCGCTCGACGAATTCCGGGGCGCCGGGGATCTTCATGCACTGTTCGAAATACTTTTCGGCCCGGGGGTAGTCCTTGAGGGTCGTCAAGGCCACGTGGCCGGCGTCGAACGGGTAGACCCATTGGTCCGGGTTGTTCGCGGCGCCCCGGTCGAGGATGGAAAACGCGGCTGCGGGGTTCCGGGCCTCCTCGACGGCGATCATGGCGCCGACCTCGTAGGGGTCCTGGTACCGCGGATCGAGCTCATTGATGATGGCGAAGATGTGGTCGAGGTGGTCGAAGCGGTCGTCGATCGTCGGCGTGCTGTAGTATTGGATGGCCCAGAGGTAGATCGCGTCGGCGGCCAGGGCCCGGTAGCCGAACGTCGCGTACTTCAGGAATTTCCCGGACGGGATATAGATGATGGACGACCCGGGGATCTTTTCCCGGCCGATCCTGTCGGTCGCGACCTTGAGCGCCATGAACGCGATCGAAGTCGCCATGAGGAAAAGAACGAGAAGGAGCGTCGTCGTGCCCCTTTTCGCGAACGATGTCTTGGCCATGTCTGATTCCGCCTCCGGCCCGCCCCGTCAGATGAAATCCCGGCGCCTGAAGACGAGGACGGCCAGGCCCAGGAGGAAGGCCGTGTAGCAGACGCCGTAGAGGAACGAGGAGAGGTAGATCCCCGGCGGGATGGGCAGCCCGTGGACGGCCTCCGTTCTGAAATTGAAATTCTCGAGGTCCGGAAGGACGGTGTAGATGAACCGGACCAGGGTCCTCCCGGCGCCGGGCGCCATCTTCTTGAGGATGATCTCCAGGCCCCAGGAAAGATGCCCGATGAGATAGAAAGCGAGGGCGAAGAGCGAGCTCAGGATGGGCGTCGAGAACGAGGAGAAGAGAATGGCCACGGCGGTGATGAGAACGAGCTCCAGGAAGATGTAGCCGACGGCGACGAGGAGCGCCCCTTCGACCTTGAGGGTGTGGGCGTAGACGATGGCCAGGAAGATCACGGACATGAGCAGGGTCATGACGAAGAGCGTCAGGACGAGGCCGAGGAACTTGCCCAGGATGAACTCGGCCCGGTGGAGGGGCTTGGAGAGCAGCGTAAAGATCGTCTTCTTGTCGATCTCCTTGTAGACGAGCCCGGTCCCGATGAGGATGGCCATGAGGACGCCGAAGAGGGAGATCGAGGCGAGCCCGACGTCCTTGATGATCTTGACCCGGTCGCCGACCGTCAGGATGGCCAGGGCCCGGGCGCCGCCGATGCCGAGCGCCGCGAAGAAAAAGAGGAGGTAGAGGATGCGGTCGCGCTTGGCCTCCTTGAACGTGATCCCGGCGATGGCCCCGATCTTCATGTTCGCGTCACCGTTTCGACGAAGATGTCCTCGAGCGTCTCGGTCCTCGGGCTGAGGGAGACGAGCCGGCCCTTCTGGCCGTGGATGAGGTCGAGGACCCCGTCGACCTTGGATTCATCGTAAACCTTGAGGAGGACCCTGTCGCCCTGGGTGGAAATGCTCTCGCCGAGGCCCCGGAAGGCCTCCGGGGAGAGACCGGAGACCGTCACCTCGGTGAACAGGACCCGCTCCGAGACGAGGTCCCGCAGGGCACCCTCCTTGACGATGCGGCCGCCGACGATGATTGCCACCCGGTCGCAGATCATCTCGATGTCCTGGAGGATGTGCGAGGTGAAGAAAACGGTCTTGCCCTCGTCCTTGAAGCGGACGATGATGTCCCGGATCTCCTTGCGGCCGAGGGGGTCCATGCCGCCGAGCGGCTCGTCGAGGATGACGAGCTTGGGGTCGTTGATGAGGGCCTGGGCCAGCCCGGCCCGCTGGAGCATGCCCCGGGAGAATTTCCGGAGCGGAAGCGCCGCGGCCCGCTCCAGGCCGACCAGCTTGAGAAGCCGGGCGATGCGCTCCTCCTTCTCCACGCGGCCGAGGCCGAACAGGTCCGCGGTGAAGGCGAGGAACTCCGTGGCCGAGAGATAGTCGTAGAAGTAGGGATTTTCGGGAAGGAATCCGAGCGTCTGGCGGGAGCTCGGCGAGAAGTGGGACCGGCCGAAGATCTCGATCGTCCCGGCGTCCGGGCGGATGAGGCCGAGCAGGCACTTGATGGTCGTCGTCTTCCCGGCGCCGTTCGGTCCCAGGTAGCCGAAGATCTCGCCCTCGCGGACCGAGAGGGTGATGCCCTTGAGGATCTGGCGGGTTTTGGGGATAAAGCCGAGCCGGAATTTCTTCTGGAGATTGTCGATCCGGATCGCGTCGGCCATCGTTCCTTATTGTATCCATGCGCTCCCCAAAGTCAACTTGGCGAGCCCCAAGGCCATTGGAATCGACTCCACGAAAAATAACGCAGGGCCGACACCCAGAGGAGGCCATGGTTATGTGGCACGGGCACGGATTTCCTTGACGCCACCCGGGTAGTGACGGGGGCCATGCATAGCCCCCGTAGCGGAAGGGGACCCATCGCTTCGCGATGGGGGAACCGCCGGGACTGGTTCCCGGGGGCCGGGGGAGATGCATGGTCCCCGTCATTGCCAGAACGGGTGGCGTCGCGGAAGTGGGGGCGATTTTCTCTTCCCGGCGAGCCGGTGTTACTTCAAATTGTTTTCGAAGAGCTTGAAGATCCGCTTGTACTCGTCGGTCCAGGCCGAGGCCGTCGTGAAGGAATGGTTCTCGACCGGGTAGAAGGCGACGTCCCAGTTCTCCTTGCCGAGCTCGATGAGCCGTTGGACGAGCCGGACCGTGTCCTGGAAGTGGACGTTCGTGTCGACCACGCCGTGACAGATGAGGAGCGCGCCCTTGAGCCCCTCGGCAAAATAGATGGGCGAACTCTGCTTGTAGGCCTCGTCGTCCTTCTGGGGCAAGTTGAGGATGTCGACCGTGTAGGCGGCATGATAGTGGGCCCAGTCGGTCACCGGACGGAGGGCCGCGCCGGCCCGGATCGTGTCGCCGGCCGTGAACATGGCCATGAGCGTCAGAAAACCTCCGTAGCTTCCGCCGTAACAGCCGATGCGGGCCGGGTCGACGGGGAAGTTGGCGGCCAGGAACTTGGCCGCGTCGACGATATCGTCAAGGTCCTTTCCGCCCATGTGGCGGTAGATCCCGGTCCGCCAGTCGCGGCCGTAGCCGGAACTTCCCCGGTAATCGACATCGAGGACGTAGTAGCCCCGCTCCATCAGGAAGTTGTGGAACATGTATTCGCGGAAGTAGGTGCTCCAACCCTTGTGGGCGTTCTGCAGGTAGCCCGCGCCGTGGATGAAGATGACGGCCGGGCGGGAGGGGTGCGGCTTGACGGGCGTGAACAGCCGGGCGTAGACCATGGCTCCGTCGCGCGCCTTGAACGGGATGACCTCGGGGTCGTACCAGGGATAGGAACGGAAAGCCTCGGTCGTCGAGACGGTGATCTGCTTGGCCGGCGCCTGGGGGGTGTTGGCCTGGAGGTAGAGCTCGGGGGGCCTGTTCGCATGGGAATAGATGACGGCCAGGCTTTTCTCGTCGGGAGAGAGGACGACGTCGTTGAAACCGGGCATCGAGGTGATCTTCGTCCGGGCGCCGCCGGCCGCGGGCATCCAATAGAAATGCGTCTCGCCGGGGTGCTCCTCGCTGGTCGTGAGGTAAAGGCGCTTGCCGCCCTGCGAAAGGGCTGCGCCGCGGACTTCGAATTTCCCCGAGGTCAGGGGCCGGACGTCCTTGCCGTCGAGGCCCGTCCGGTAGAGGTGGGCGTAGCCGTCCTTTTCCGAAATGAAGGACAGGGACAAGCTGTCGGGCCACCAGAAGATGTTGGTCAGGCCGAACTCTCCGACCCAGGCGTCGTCGTGCACCTGGAGAATGCGCGACGTCTTTCCTGTGGCAGCGTCGAGCTCGAACAGCCACTCGTCTTTCCGGTCTTCGGCGCTGGCCGAGAGGACGCAATGCTTGCCGTCGGGAGACCAAAGCATCGTTCCCGGGGAGAGCTCCCGTTCGCCCTGACCGAAATCGACGGGCCTGACGTCGCCCGTGGCCACCGACAGGACTCCGGCCCAGGCGTTCCGCCCGGAATAGGCGGCCTTGGGGTGCGAATCGATCGTTTCCGTGTAGCCGGAACGGGTGACGTAGGCCGAGACGATGGTGGACTTGTCCTCGCCGGAGGAATCGTAGATGGTGAAGGTCACCGTCTGCATATCGGGGGAAAGCTGCATGGACCCCACGCTCTGCGTTTCCTTGAGAACGTACGGTTTGCGGCGGGGGAACTGGCTGAGCGGGGGGAACGTATCGCCGCGGCCTCCTCGCATCCCGCCGGCTTGTCCGCCGCGCTGGAGCTCCTTGAATAGGCTCCGTTGTTGGTCGGCGTACCATTTCTCGATTTCGTCGGGCTTTTTTTCGTCGGGCGGAGCCTTCTTGGTGAACGAGGTCAGCTGACAGATCAGGCCGTCGGTGAGCGATATCATGAAGAGGTTGTCGGCCAACGCAAAGACGACACCCTGCTCATCGGCCGTGAAACGGGCACCGGCTTCGCGTTCGTCGGTGGCCATGAGCTGGCGGCTCTTTCCCGTGGCCAGGTCGACGAGGAAGAGGTCGCCGTTCTGGTTGACGAGGCCGCGCTTGCGGGCCTTGTCGAGGGTCATCTCGCCGCCCATGCCGCCGAAGCCGAACATCCGGGATGATCGGATCGCCCGGAGGGGCGGCAGCTTGAGCAGCTCTTCCGATTTCACGGGGCGGGGGAGAGGGTTGGCGGCGGTCACCGCGTAGAGCTCGCTCTTATCCGCGCCGGGCTCCCTCCAGCGGAAATAAAGCGTCTTGGCGTCGGTCGCCCAGACGGGGTCCGACGGCGCCGTCCCGACGAGATCATCGCCCTTCATGATCAGGTCGATGGAGAGCTCGGTCAGGGGGGGCTTGATCTGGGCGGTGGCGGCGGGTTTTCCGGGCGGGTTGTCCTGGGCCCGGGCCAAAAGGACCCCGGCCAGAATAGTCAGGCCGACGGCCAGGAGCAAATAGCGCGTCAGGCGGTTTCTTTTCAACATCGGGACCTCCCCATGTTTGAATATCGGAAAGACGGGCCGCGGCCATGTCGGTCGCGTTACCGTCTCAGGCGATGCCCTTGATACGTTTCGCGTTCTCCAGGAGCTTTCCCTGGGTGAAGACATGCTCCCGGGTCAGGGCCAGGTGGAGCTTGAGCTGGGCCTGGATCTCGTCGGCGAGGCCGAGGCCGAGCACGGCTTCGTACTTGGCGACGAGGCCCTGCTCCGAGGGCAGGAGCGTTTCGAGGGCGGCCAAGCGGCCGGTCCCGGGGTAGTCGACCGGCATGGGCCGCAGGCTCCGTTCGACGCCGGCGGCGTCGGCCGCCGCGTTCTCGATAGCCACGACGTCGCCCAGCTTGACGAGGATGCCGGAGAGCTTGTCCCAGTGGCGCATGTGATTGATCGAATTTTTAAAGAGCCGCTGGCTGAGGTCCTGGTGCTCGCTGAACATCATGACGTACCGTAGGTAACGGTGCGTCAGCTCGTTCTCCGTCCGGCAGACCTCGTGGAGGAGTTTGAGATCCTCCCGGCGTTTCCGGTCGGCGTGGGGCCGGAAGCACACGGCCCCGGACTCGCCCGAGGATTCGATGGCCTCGATCATGGCCGCGAACTGGCCGATATGGCGGACCTCGTCGTAGGAAATGTTCCAGACCATGTTCTCGACCTTGGGGAAGGCCCCCGGCTCGACCTCGGCGGACTGGTAGAGGTCCGTGACCGCCTCCTCGGTCATCTTGTCCTGCTTGAGGTTGTCGATGATCCGGGGGAAACGCGTGATCTCGTCGGTGTCGAAGCTCGGCTCGGCGCCCATCTGGGTGAGGATGATACCGAGCTGGAGGGCATGGTACATCTCGTCGATGCCGATCTGGATCGTCTGGGCCCGGACGTCGGTCCTCTGCCTCAGGACGGGGTCGTCATAGAAAAATTTGCCTTTGGGCATGGAATAGGCGTGGATGACATATTCGAAGCTGACGGCCCATTCGTGCCGAAGGGCCGCGGAGAGGAGCCGCAGGACGTCGTCGCGGTTCCTGACGCTTTTGATCTTGTCCATGGGAGCCTCCTGGAGATTTTGGCGAAGGCCCATTATAGCGGCATGCAAATTAAAAGGGAAGGAGCCTACGGCTCACAAAATCGCCGATAGAACCCCTTGTTGGATTCTCGTCATTGCAGAATTCCCTGGGACACGACACCAAATCAAGAGATTTAGTTCATGTCCCGGAATTCTGCTTCTTGTATCGGCGATTTTGCCAAGGGCTAGCCCCAATCAGCGAAAAAGAGGCCATTTTCTCACCTCCGGAATCACCCTCCACGGCGATTGACCGCTTGGCGTGCGCATGGGATTCTGCCCTCGGTCGCAGCCTTTAGGTCGCGACGGCCTCGAAAGAGGCGGTGCCAAGGTTGTGAAAAGGGAGAGGGAGGAGAATCCTTCTCCCCCGTTTTTTTTATCCCCAATTTTTCCGTCGCCGTCCTTGGGGAAGTCCCTCGATTCCGGTATAATCGGGGGAGATTTTTCCCGAGGAGGTCGAAGATGTCCGATTTCGGCGGAGCCGTCAAGCCGCTTTCCGAGAACCCCGACTATAAAATGGCCATCCTGGGCGTACCGTTCGACGAAAAATCGAGCTATCTCCGGGGGGCCGCCGGAGGCCCGGCCGCGATCCGGACCGTCTCCACGGGCAAATGCTACTGCAGCTACACCGAGCTCGGGGTCGATCTCGAAGAAGATACGGTCCTGGTCGACCTCGGCGACGTCGACACGTCCGGCGATCCGGATAAGACGTTCGCCCTGATCGAGAAGTCCGTCTCCCGCATCCTCGAGCGTGGCGCCGTCCCCATCGTCCTCGGGGGCGACCACTCCATCACCTATCCCATCCTCAGGGCTTTCGCCCGGGTCCACAAGCCTCTCGACATCCTCCATTTCGACGCCCATCCGGACCTCTACGACGACCTTTATGGCGACCGCCTGTCCCACGCCTGCCCCTTCGCCCGGATCCTCGAGGACGGACTGGCCGCCGGCGTCGTTCAGGTGGGTGTCCGGGCCATCACGGCCGCCCATCGGGCCAAGGCCCTCAAGCACGGTGTCCGGATGATCGAGATGAAGGAGATCGAAGGCCCGCTCCATCTCCGGTTCGTCAACCCCGTCTACGTTTCCTTCGACATGGACGCCCTCGATCCGGCCTTCGCCCCGGGCGTCTCCCATCACGAACCGGGGGGCCTCACGACCCGTCAGGCCGTCCAGGTCATCCAGGCGCTCAAGGGCAAGATCGTGGGGCTGGATATCGTCGAACTGAACCCGGCGCGCGACCCCTCGGGCATCACGGCCGCCGCCGTTTTCAAGATCATCAAGGAGACGGCCGGAAAGATCGTCCGGCCGTTATGAAGGCCCGCCCCCTTCGGTCTTAAGTGCGGGCTGTTGTCAGCAAAAGGGGGGTTGATGATGGGAACCAAAAAGGTGGGGGCTCTCGCCAGCCCGCACACGAGAGCCGATACCATTATAGCACCCTGCGGCGCCTTGTAAAGTCATTTTTTCGTTTTTCGCCAATTATTATTAACCGGCTCAACCTATTGTTATTTAAGCCGTTCCGCCTCACAATGGGAGTGACATTCGGACTCGGGAGGGACTATGGATCAGAAAACGGACCCGAAAAAGGTCGAGATCAAGGTCGACGAGGCGGTCGCGCTTGGCCAGTACGCCAGCCTTGCCGCCATCCGGCACTCGCGGGAGGAGTTCCTTTTCGACTTCGCCTTCCTCTTCCCCGACGGGCCCTTTGGCAAGCTGGTGGCGCGGATCATCGTCAGCCCCGCCCACGCCAAGCGCTTCCTCGAAGCCCTGCAGGCGAACATCAAGCGCTACGAAGACGCCTACGGGACGATCATCCCGGCGGACCTTCCGCCCACGGTCGACTTCATCCAGTGACGCCGGCGTATGCGGTTTCCCCGAGTCCGGCCTTGACATGGGGAGTTTTTTTTTATATTAATTGGACCAGATCGATATTCCGAGATCCAAACGCAAGCCAATAATTTTATTCGGAGGTAATAGACATGGCGTATGAATTCAAGAATTCGAGAGGGGTCACGTACTACCTGCACTCCAAGGACGTCCTGCTGAAGGGCGGCCGCAATCAGACCATCTACTTCTTCGCCCGCGATATCCGGCCCGGCGCTCTGGACGCGGTCCCCGAGGCCTACGTCGCCCAAGAGACGACGAAGACCGGGATGCCCATCCTGAAGAAGAAGTAAGGTCCCTTTCCTCCGGACGAGAACGCCGGGAGCCGTATTTCCCGGCGAGGGTGGGGAACCACCTTGGCGGCCTTCCCCGAAGGTGGTTCCCCTCCGTTTTCTTCCGCGTACCCGGGGTCATGAAATCCCTCACCCTAAAAACCCTGACGGGATGTTTGTGCCTTGCGCTGGCTTCGACGGCCTGCGTTAAAAAGTCCTCCGATGCAGCCGGCTCCCGGGAGGGCCGGACCCTCCAGATCGCCGTGATCCCCAAGGGCACGACCCATGAATTCTGGAAGAGCATCCACGCCGGCGCCATCGAGGCGGCCCGTGAGCTCGGCGTCGAGATCATCTGGAAGGGGCCGCAGAAGGAAGACGATCGGGCCCAGCAGATCACCGTGGTCGAGGATTTCATCAGCCGCGGCGTCGATGGCATCGTCCTGGCCCCGCTCGACGACCGGGCGCTCATGCGGCCCGTGCAGGACGCCGTCAGGGAGAATATCCCGGTCGTCATTATCGATTCCGGGCTCCAGGGAAACGACTACGCGAGCTACGTCGCTACTGACAATTACAAGGGTGGCGTCCTGGCCGCTCGCCGGCTCGGTCAACTCCTCGGCGGCAAGGGCCGGATTTTCCTCATCCGCTACCAGGAAGGCTCGGCCAGCACGGTCCAACGCGAGACCGGATTCTACGATACCGTCAAGAAAGAATTCCCGGACCTCGTCCTGCTCGTCCAGGACCAGTACGCGGGGGCGACGACGGAAACCGCGTACCAGCTCGCCGAGAACCTGATCAGCCGTTTCCCCGACGTGCAGGGCGTATTCGCGCCCAACGAATCGAGCACGTTCGGCACGCTCCGGGCCTTCCAGGAATCCCGTCTCGCGGGCAAGGTCGTTTTCGTCGGCTTCGACAGCTCCCCCAAGCTCGTCCAGGGCCTCCGGGATGGTCATATCCAGGGCCTTGTCATCCAGAACCCGCGCAAGATGGGCTATCTGGGGGTCAAGACCATGGTCGCTCTTCTCCGGGGTGAGCCCGTCGAGAAGGTCATCGACACCGGCGTGGTCCTGGCCACGGCGGACAACATGGACGACCCGGACATCCAATCGCTCCTTTCGCCCGACCTCTCCAAGATCATCGACTGATGAGCCCGGAACCCGCCGCGCCCCCGGTCCTCCGCATGGACGGGGTCAGCAAGAGCTTCGGTGCGACGCGGGCCCTCGACAAGGTGAGCTTCGCACTCGGCCGGGGCGAGGTCCATGCCCTGATCGGGGAAAACGGCGCCGGCAAGAGCACGATGATGAAGATCCTCAGCGGCGCCATCCCGCCCGACTCCGGCCGGATGGAGATCGCCGGCCGGCCCTACGCCCCGGCCGGCCCCGCCGACGGACTCCGGGGAGGGATCTCCATGATCTACCAGGAGCTGACCCTGGCCCCTCACCTCACCGTCGAAGAGAACATCATGCTCGGCCGCGAGGTCCACGCAGCGGGCTGGCTCGACCGGAAGGCCATGAAGCGGCAGGTACGGGAGGCGCTGGAGCTCGTCCGCCATCCCGAGATCTCGCCCGACGTCCCGGTGAGGAGGCTGAGCGTCGGGGCCAAGCAGGTCGTGGAGATCGCCCGGGCCCTGCTCAACCAGGCCCGCATTGTGGTCATGGACGAGCCGACGAGCTCTCTCTCCCAGGAGGACAGCCAGCGGCTCTTCGAGATCATCGGTAAGCTCAAAGGTCAAGGCGTCAGCATCATCTACATCAGCCACTTCCTCGAGGAGGTCCAGCGCGTGGCCGACTCCTATACGGTCCTCCGGGATGGCCTCAACGTCGGTTCGGGGAGGATGGAGGGCATGCGGCTCGAGGACCTCATCCAGCTCATGGTCGGGCAGAAGTTCACCCGGTTTTTTCCCAAGGTCGAGCATGTCGTCGGGGAGGTCATCATGTCTTTGGAAGGGCTCAAGGGGGCCAGGATGACCATGCCCGTCAGCTTGACGCTTTCGAGGGGGGAGATCCTGGGCATCGCCGGGCTCGTCGGCTCCGGAAGGACGGAGATGTTAAGGACCCTGTTTGGGCTCGACGAGGCCGAAGGCGGCTCGGTCGTCGTCTCGGGCTTCGAGCTGGCCGGCGCGAAACCCTGGACTCGCGTCAACCGTGGCCTCGGCCTGCTCAGCGAGGACAGGCAGGGGGAAGGGTTGGCCCTCGGCCGGTCCGTGGCCGACAACATGACGATGAGCGATTTCACACCGTATCGCCGCCACGGCTTTCTCCGGCCCGCTCGCCAGCGCCGGGCCGTGGGCGAATGGATCGGGAAGATGAAGATCAAGGCCAAGGGCCCCACCCAGAAAGTCGGTGACTTGTCGGGTGGGAACCAGCAGAAAGTCGCCCTGGCCCGGCTACTTCACCAGAAGGCCGGGATCCTCCTCCTCGACGAGCCGACACGCGGCATCGACGTCGTCAGCAAGGCCCAGATCTACGAGTGGATCGGCGAGCTTGCCCGGGAGGGGAAGGCCGTTCTGTTCGTCAGCTCCTACCTCCCCGAACTCCTCGGAATATGCGACAGGATCGCCGTCTTCCACCGGGGAAGTCTGGTCGAATCGCGGCCCTCTCCGCAGTGGGACGCACCTGGCTTGATGGCCGTGGCCACGGTCGGCCGGGCCCATCCGGATCAGCCAATGAATCCAAGGACCGCCGAATGAGCCGTCAGCGTCCAGCCAAACTCCAACAGGCCCTCAACGTCCTCGGCCCGTTCATCGGGCTCGCCCTCGTCATCGCCCTCTTCGCCCTGATCCCCGAGGTCCGGGGCCGCTTCCTGAGGTTCGCCAATTTCACAAGCGTCGCCACCCAATCCGTGATCGTGGCCTTGGGCGCCCTCGGCATGACCTTCATCATCGTCAGCGGCGGCATCGACCTTTCCGCGGCTTCCAATATCGCCCTGTCGAGCGTCATCACGGCCTACGCCATCAACGCCGGCGCCGCTCCCCTCGTCGCCATCGTCCTCGGCGTCCTCACGGGCGCCCTGGTCGGACTGGCCAATGGGGTTTTGGTCACGCGGCTCCGGCTCATCCCGTTCATCGTCACCTTGGGCATGATGGGCATCGCCCGGGGGGCGGCCAAGTGGATCGCCGGGAACCAGAAGATCGACGCGCCCATGACCTGGGCGAACGAGCTCATGGCCAGGAGTCCCCGGCCGTCCTGGCTCCTCCTGGCCCCGGGCGTTTGGATCGTCATCCTCTTAGCCGTGGCCATGGCCGTCGTCCTCAGGTACACGGTTTTCGGCCGGCACGTCTTCGCCATCGGCTCGAACGAATCCGCCGCCCGGCTCTGCGGCATCCGGACGGACCGGGTCAAGATCCTGGTCTACTCCGTCGCCGGCCTTTTCTGCGGCCTGAGCGGGGTCATGGAGTTCTCCCGGCTCACGGTCGGCGACCCCACGGTGGCCGTGGGGCTCGAGCTCGACATCATCGCCGCCGTCGTCATCGGCGGCGGCAGCCTGAGCGGAGGGGAGGGCAGCATCCTGGGCACCATGGTCGGGGTCATGATCATGTCCTTCCTGCGCAACGGCTGCACGATGATGGGCTGGCCGAACTACATCCAGGAGATCATCATCGGGGCGATCATCGTCATCGCCGTCACCCTGGACCGGCTCCGTCACCGGGGAGAATAAAGAGGGACTGCCCTCGGGGGACTGCATCAGCCCCCCGAGGACTGTCCCTCTAATCCGTTCGGCCCTCAACGGGAGTCTTCCCCTTTGGGGACTGTCCCTCTTTTCCGTGCTGTGCCGCAAAGTTTTCCGGCCGCCCGTCGTCTAACTCTACGAGATGACCCAAGGAGGCCAATCATGATAAAGATAAATTCCCGCATGTTCATCCGGGTGACGGGGGCCCTTTTCCTGGCCGCGATCTTGGCCCCGGCCTTCATAACGGCCCAGGAGACCCAGGCGCCGCCGCCGGCCGGCAAGAAACCGCCCGTAAAAATGGGGCTCCGCGAGTCCCTGGGGCTCACCGACGAGCAGACGAAGGCGCTTGAGACGTTCAGGAAGGCCCGAATGGACGAAAACAGGGCATTTCACGAAGAGATGAGGAATCTCCGGGCCGAAAGGGCCAAAGCGGCTTTCCGGAACAGGGCCGAGGTGGAGAAGATCCTCACCCCCGAGCAACTCGAGAAAATGAAAGCTTTCCGGGGCAGACTCATGGACCGGCCGGGGATGGCCGGCCGCGGCCGGATGGGATTCGGCCGCATGGGCTTCCGCGGCCCGGGCATGGGCCGGTTCATGGGGCCGGGCTTCGGCATGCGGCGAATGGGGCGCTTCAGCGCTTTCCCGCGTCGGCCGTTTTCCGGCTGGCGCTGGCGCCGGTAGCTCCCAGGCAGTTATTGGCCGGAGCTTCTTTGAATCTCCGCTGGGCCTGCGCCGTAGATACCTGGTTATTTTGACGGCTTGTCCGCGCTCGGCGATCCACCCTTCACGGTTTTATCGTACCAGGCTAAGTAGCGCTCATAGAGGTCTTTCTGGTAGGACGGCTTGGAGATGCCGTGATGCTGACCCGGATAGACCACGAGCTCGGTCGTCCGGCCCAATTGGCGCAGCGCCTGGTACAGGTGCTCGCTGTTCATGATGGGGACGTTCCAGTCGACCTCTCCTCCCATGATCAGGGTGGGGGTCGTGATCTTTTCCACATTGGTAAAGGCCGACGAAACGCGGTCCCAGACCTGGCGGTTTTTCCATGGCTCACCTAACTCGAGGATATAATCGCGCTGGTAGTGGTCGTGACCGTACGAGGCCGCCCACAAAATGCCGCCCGCGCCGGAAATGGCGCCTTTGAAGCGTGTCGTTTTGCTGATGACGTAGTTGGTCAGGATACCGCCGTACGACCAACCGCCCACGCCGAGCCGGTTCGGGTCCGCGTTTCCTTTGGCGATCGCATGATCCACCCCGGCCATGACATCCGCATAGTCCTTGTTGCCCCAATCGGCGAAGATCGCCTTGGAGAAATCCTGCCCGTATCCAGATGAACCGCGGGGGTTCACCATCACCACCAGATAGCCGTTGGCGGCGAATAGCTGCGCCTCGAAATTGAAATCGAAGGTATATTGGCTCGTCGGTCCGCCGTGGATCCGCAGCAGCGTGGGGTATTTCAATTCCGGGGTGAATGAGGGCGGCCGGCAGAGAAAGCCTTCGACGTCCGTTCCGTCCGCGCTCTTGAAGCGGATCTTTTCGACTTCGCCGAGACGGACCTGGGCCAGGAACGCGTCGTTCGTTCGGGTCAGCCGGCGCAGCTTCCCCTGTTCGAAAACGGATATCTCTCCGGGGGCCGCCGGCTCGGAGACCACGGCGACTGGAGTCCCCTCCTTGCTCAGCACGAATGCGGACACGACATGGCGTCCGTCGATCACCCGGGTGACCTCGCCGCCGCCGGAAGGGATGCGGGCCAGGCGTTGCTCGCCGCTGTCCTCCCAAATAAAGTAGATCGACTTTCCATCGGGGGCGAATCTCGGATCGCCCACATTCCGGTCGAGCTTCCTGGTCAGCAGTTGCGGCGTACCGCCTTGGGCCGAGACCACGGCCAATTGTCTGATGCCGTACCAGATCAGTTCGGGCTCCGTCGTTGTGATATAGGTGATCCACTTGCCATCAGGGCTCCAGGCCGGCTGTTCGTCTTCTCCGGGATTATCGGTCAGCCGGATCATGGTCTTGCCCTGGTCCGGGTTGTCGGAGGCGACCAGCCAGAGTTCGGTGTTGGACGTGGCATCGGGTTCCTTGTCGCGGTTGCTGACAAAAGCGAGGAACCGTCCATCGGGAGCCCAGGCCGGCTGGGAGTCGTCGTAGTCGCCGCTGGTGACTTGGGTCAGCTTCTTGGCAGCGACATCGAAAACGAAGAGGTGGGTGCGGCGGCGGTCAAGGTAACCCTCATAATCACGTTTTGTTTGCAGCCGGTCGATCACCCAAGGCGGCTGGGTGCGCGGCCGGGCGGGCTTGACACCCTGCTCCTCGTCTTTTGCCGCGGCGAGGTCTTCCGGCGAAGGATCCTGGACCAACAATACCAGCTTGCTGCCGTCCGGCGACCATTCGTAGGATTGGACGCCCTGCCGGACCTCCGTAAGCTGCTGCGAATCCCCGCCGTTGCGGTCGAGCAGCCAGACCTGCGTCTTCGACTCGCCTCGCGCGGAGAGAAAGGCAAGGTGTTTGCCATCAGGGCTCCAGCGAGGATGAGACGCCGTGCTTCCCTTGGCGGTCATCGGGATCGGGTCGCCGCCGGCCGCGAGGACCATCCAGATCTGGCCTTCGGTTTTTTCTTCCTTGAGGCTGGTGGACCCGACGGTATACGCGACCCACTTTCCTTCCGGGCTGACCTGTGCTTCGGCGACGTCCTTGATCTGGAACAGATCGTCGACGGCCAGATTGCGCTTGGGAGCCGGTTTTGAGTCTTGGGGCTGCTGTGCCGTTATGCTGCCGGCGATGAAGAGGATCGCAATCACAAAAATCAAGATGATCGTAGGCCTGGAACCGAGCCCGGCCTGCTTGCAATGATGACGCATGTCTTCTCCTTACTGAAAGAAACTCGCGGTCGCACCGGAGTGTATTTCCGGCGGCGGCCCCGTGTCAACAGCCCGCATGAACCGGCCAAAATATTTCTCCCGCCGCGTGGTCCTGCTCCGTCTTATCGGAAGGCGGCCGATGAGCCCGAGAGGGGAGGAGCGGTTGGTTTCTTGACTGCCGTCGCCGGTCGGCGATATCATCGTTTCGCGATGAGCGGCATTCATTCCGAGCCAAAGGAGCTGGGCCTGCGCTCAGCGCGAAAAGAATGCCTCGTTGAAGCGGCTGCCGGGGCCATGGAAGACAGAGAATAAAAAAGGACCAAAAAATGATGCGAAAAATGGCAAACATCCTGTGGCTGATCGCGCTGGGGACCGCGGTTTCGGCACAATCGGTTCCCGACTGGGAAAATCCTGCCGTTTTCCGGGTCAACAACGAACCTGCCCATGCCAGTCTGATGCCCTATGCCGACCTGGCATCCGCGGCGACTTTCGATCGCGGCAAGTCGGCTTTGTACCAGTCGTTGAATGGTGTCTGGAAGTTCAGATATTTAAAGAATCCTTCGGAGACCCCGATCGGTTTTTCTGCCCCTGCTTTCCAGGACGCCTCCTGGGATAAGATCGAAGTGCCGGGAAACTGGCAGCTCCAAGGGAAATATGACCTGCCGGTATTTACGAACATCAAGCACCCTTTCAAGGTCGATCCGCCCCGGGTCCCGCACGATGACAATCCCACCGGATTATACAGAACGACTTTCAAGATCCCGGAAAAATGGAAGGGGAACCAGGTATTCCTGCACTTCGCCGGCATACAGTCCGCGGGCAGGGTCTACCTCAACGGCAAGCCGGTCGGATACAGCGAAGACGCCATGACCCCGGCCGAATATAACATCACCGGTTTTTTGGAACCGGGCGAGAACACGCTCGCTGTGCAGGTCATGAACTGGTCGGATGGAAGCTACCTTGAGGATCAGGATTTCTGGCGGCTGAGCGGCATCTACCGGGATGTTTTCCTGTATGCCACACCCCCGCAACATATCCGGGATTACCAGGTGATCACGGAACTGGATGACCGATACGCGGACGCCACGTTGAAAGTCAGGCTGAATCTGAAAAATTATGCGGCCGCGGCGTCGCGGAACCTCTCAGTGAATATCAGTTTGACCGACGCGACTTCGAACCGCGTATTCGAACGGAAGGTCATGGCCGGCCCCATCGGCGCGGGAAAGGAAACGGTCCTGAACCTGGATCAGGCTATCAGGGGTCCTTTGAAATGGACGGCCGAGACTCCGCATTTATATAAGCTCTGCATGGAGTTGTTCGATCCGTCGGGAAATCTGATGGAAGTCATCGGCGCCAAGATCGGTTTCCGTGAAGTGGAGATACGGAACGGCCTATTGCTGTTCAACGGAAAGCCCATCAAGATCAAGGGGACCAACCGGCACGAGTTCGACATGGTCCGGGGGCGGGCGTTGACGCGAGAGTCGATGGTGCGGGATATCGTCCTCATGAAACGCCATAACATCAATGCCGTTCGCACCTGCCATTATCCCAACGACCCCGAATGGTATTCCTTATGCGACGAGTACGGCCTGTATGTCATGGACGAGGCCAACATCGAAAGTCACGAGCTTTGGGCCGACCGTCAGTACTATATTGCCGATAAAACCGCCTGGAAGGCGGCCATGGTGGACCGTGGGCTGTCGATGGCCCAGCGCGACAAGAACCATCCCTGTATATTCAGCTGGTCCATGGGCAACGAAACTGGTTGGGGGGCGAACTTCGACGCGATGTGCCGGGCCATCAAAACGCTCGACCCCTCCCGCCCCATTCACTACGAGAGCAAGACGCCGGCCTATGCCAATATCCTCTCACGGTACGATATCATTTCCACCATGTACCCCAAACTCGACGATATCGTGAGGCTCATGAACGAGGACCCCAGCCGCCCCGTGATCATCTGCGAATACGCACATACCATGGGCAACAGCCTGGGGAACTTCAAGGAATACTGGGACCTGTTTTACCGCTACCCGCGTCTTCAGGGCGGATTCAACTGGGACTGGGTGGATCAGGGATTGCGTTCGAAAGACGATCAAGGGCGGGAATACTGGAACGTGGTCAATTTGATCGACGGGGCCAATGCCAATGACGGGCTCATCAATCCCGACAGGATACCGCAGCCGGAATTGAACGAGTTCAAGAAGACCGTTCAAAACATACGTGTCGAGGGCGTCGACGCGTCTCGAGGCGAATTGCGCATTTTCAACCTTTTCTTTTTCCGCACGCTCGAAGACGTGGAGATGCGCTGGGAAATTTCGCGTGACGGACTCGCGGTGCAATCAGGCCTGATCGACCAGCTGAAGGTGGGCCCCATGGACTCAATGGGCCTTTCTATTCCTGTCGATAAGGAACTTCTGGTTCCCCACAGCGAGCTGTACCTGAACTTGAGTTTCCGGCTAAAGAACGATACTCCTTATGCTGAAAGAGGATTCGAGATCGCCAAGGAGCAGCTGGAAATAGTTTCTCCTGCCGGACCGAGTGTCGGGCCTGATAGTCCTCCGGCACAGGGAATGCTTGGTTGGGAGCAGGGCGAAAAAATAATTATATCCGGGACGGATTTCAAGCTTGCGTTCGATGCCGCTACAGGCGTCTTATGCGAGTATCGCTATAGGGGTGCGACACTCTTGTCCGAACCTTTGATGCCCTGTTTCTGGCGTGTCCCGACGGATAACGACGAGGGCGGAGGCGAATCGAGCTTCGCCCATCGATGGCGTGTCGCGGGGCTGGATCATTACAGCGTCAAAGTGAACGCGGTCCATCTCAACCCTCGGGAGAACGGAAAGCTCGAGCTGGAAGTCTTATCGACGCTGAGCTTCAAGGAAGGGCGCATGAACCTCGCCGCCCATTATACCGTTGAACCCGACGGCCGCGTCGATGTTCAGCTGGATCTGACTCTCCTGGACGATTTCCCCCCATTGGCACGCATGGGCGTGCAGCTTGCGATGCCTTCCGCTTATGACCATATCACCTGGTATGGAAGAGGGCCTTTCGAAAACTACCAGGATCGCAAGGGGAGCGCCCACGTGGGCTTGTATTCGGGGTCGGTGGCCGATCAGTATTTTGAATATGTGATGCCCCAGGAGAATGGAAACAAGACGGATGTCCGGTGGATCAAAGTCATGGACAAGGCGGAGACAGGCCTGAAAGTCACCGGAGATCCCCTGCTGGAAGTGAATGTGCAGGATTATTCACAGCGGGCGCTCAACGACGCCAAGACATCGCATTCGCTGGCCCGCGGAGAAAAGACATATATCCATGTCGATCTGAAGCAGATGGGTCTGGGCGGCGATGACAGCTGGTCTCCCCGGGTCCACGAGGAATATCAGCTGAAGGACAAGAACTATCGGCTCAGATTCAGCCTAAAGGCTTTTTGAGGCCGATAAATCCTTTCCCCGCCTCTGCTCAGAAATAGAACCTTGCCCCGACCCGCAAATACCTGGGGTCGCAGACCCCGCCGGCTTTTCCGTAGTTGGCGCCGTTGACCTGAGCGTAGAGGCTGGTCGGCACGCCGCGGTTAAAAACATTGAAGGCATCCAGGATGAGGCCCAGCTTGTAACGCGCCGCGAACGCGAAGACCTTTTCCAGCCGGAAGTCGAGGGAGACATAAGGCGGCAGCCTCTCCGACCCCCGGGACGTCAGGAAGACCCAGGGGGAGCCGGCGATGTCGCTGACCTGGACGTAGGGCGTCCAGTTCCCGCCGCTCTGGTAGACGAACCTGGGGGACAGGACAAAGCCCAGAGGCAGCGAGACGGTCCCGTAAACACTCAACGCGTGAGGCGCGTCGTTGATGAGGTTGCCGTAGGCGTTGATCTGCCGGTTGGGGTTTTCGAAGTAGTTCCCGCCCCAGGACGCCGTGCCCGAGTTGTACATGTTCCCCTTGGCCCGGCTGTACGTATAGTCGAGATGGAACATCCAGCCGGCGGAGAACCTCTTGTTGAAAGAGAAGGAAACGGCCGTGTAGGTGTTCTTCGGAGTGATGAGGAGCGAGTCTGCCTGTCCGGCCCGGGGATTGGTGATCATGAACTGATCGTCCTCCGACGGGCTGGTCTGACGGTAGACCTGGATCGTCTGCGGATCTCCGTTCTCGTCGTAATACGTGTAGGGGCCTTCCTCCCAGACCGCCGTCATGTTGACGCGGCCGGTGAAGTCCTTGTACGTGCGCGAGATGAACGTCAGGGCCACGGAGGCGTCCTTCATGACGGCCTGTTCCAGCCCGAGGGTGAACTGGTCCGAATACGGAATGCCGACCTTGGGGTCCATGGCGGCCGATTTGGAATACGGAACCCTCCAGAGTTCGACCTTGGTCCCGTCTTCTGTAACCTCATACCCGACCCAATCACGGTAGCCGGGGTCGACGCCGTTGAAATACCAGGTCTTGAAGGCTTCGTGGAACCGACCGTAGTGGGCCTTGAACGCCGTCTTATGGTCACCGAAGATATCGAAGGTCAGGCCGATCCGCGGCTCGACGTAGTTGCGGGGCTTGAAGAACGCTCCGTCCTGCAGGTTCGGGAGATAGCCCCTCTGCATGCTCCAGCGGATCCCGGGGTTA
>Ga0268276_1001393_pt1 | contig 24015 bp, 9 predicted proteins | sample saktaG_4_FD_190145 | JGI IMG/M metagenome (GOLD analysis project Ga0268276, IMG submission 190145) | Saline water microbial communities from Sakinaw Lake, British Columbia, Canada - sak_2010_1_5_45m | ecosystem: Environmental > Aquatic > Non-marine Saline and Alkaline > Saline ... | reverse complement strand
CAGTTGCCCATATAGCTCTCGGTACCTGTTATGCTGATTTAAATGAGCCCGAGAAAGCGATAAAACATTACCGGGAGACCATACGGATTAACCCTGATGATCTTGAGGGGAATTATAATCTCGGCACGATGTATTCCAAGATCGGGCAGCATAAGAAAGCGCTTCGTTTCCTGCGCAAAGCTCTAAAGATAGATCCTCGCTTTGAAGCAGCCTACGCAACTTTAGGTTTAACGCTTATTGAGTTACGCCAATTTAAAGAGGCTATCAAATACTTAAAGAAGTGTATCAAGATGTCGCCCAGATATGAAGACGCTTATCTTCGCCTGGCCACAGCTTTCTTCCATCTAAAAGAACTCGAAAATGCCATGGATACCCTTCAAAAAGCCATTCAAGTTAATCCTGCGTCCTATGAAGCATATCAGAATTTAGGCGTGTTGAATGATAAGCTGGGCTTTCGGGCGAAGGCCGAGAATTATTATTCCAAGGCGAGGAAATTAAGAAAGCAATAAGTTTAAAGCTATTGACAAAAGTGATATGGGTGGTATACTTATGTTTACAGCTAAGGAAAGTCCCGAGTTGGAAGGAATAAATCCCGGACTATAATAAAGTAAAACCTTCGAAGGTGTAGTTATAACCTAAGAAGGTTTTTGTGTCTCCATAGATTAGGTACGGCTCTGTAACATAGAACCGATAGATATATTTGCAGTATCAGCTTTGATCGGGTTTCATAAGTGGCTAGTTTCACGAGAGTATCAGTCCTGTGTTTCAAGGGGGAACCTGGACTTTAAAAAAGTAAAACCTTCATTGGTCATATCATGGCCGATGGAGGTTTTTTGTCTTAAAGGAGGTGATGAATATGAAATGGCTTGTGTTAAGTATATGCTTTGTCTTTATCGCTGGTATATGCGTTGCTGACAACTATGGCAAAGGATATCAGGAAGGAAATAAGAAAGGATACCAATATCAAGAAAGTGGAGGCATAGAGCCGATAGCACCAATCCCTCCGATAGCACCTATCCCTGCGATAGGAGAACGCGGTTATGATGACGGTTATAGAAGAGGAGTTATTGAAGGTCACGAAGAAAGAATAGGAGACTAAAATGGAAAGCGGGAATTTTTTAAAGAATTCACAGATCATTGTTTTAGGTGTCTGCATTGCGGTAGCAACAATAGTATCAAGCATTATTCTGTCAGGTGGTTTTTTAAAAGTCATGAAGTTTACGAGGGAGCAGATCAGTGTTACCGGTTCGGCCACGAAGGAGATAAAAAGTGATTTTATAGTATGGAAAGGCATGTTTTCCAGGCGCGACACCGCTCTTAGAACAGCATATGAGGCCTTGAGATCAGATCTTGAAAAAGTCAAAAAGTATCTTACCTCAAAAGGTGTCGATCAGAACGAGATCATAATATCCCCGGTGACGACCACAACCCTCTATCAGAAGAACGAAAAAGGGTATGATACAAACGACATCCAAGGCTACAGGGTCAGTCAAGAAGTTGAGATCCGATCCAAAGATGTTGATAAGATAGCTCAGGTCTCGAGGGAATCTACAGAGTTGATAGACCAGGCAATAGAGTTCGAATCTCCCGCCCCTGAGTATTTCTATACCAAACTCGATGAATTAAAGATCGAAATGCTTGCCAAGGCCACACAGAATGCTAAGCAGAGGGCGGAGAGCATGGTCAAAGCTACAGGCAATAAGATCGGTTTTATGCGAAACGCCAGGATGGGGGTATTTCAGATCACTCCTGTTACCTCTACTGATGTATCGGATTGGGGCATGAATGATACAACCTCTCTTGATAAGAAGGTAATGGCCGTGGTAACGGTAAGCTTTGCGATTGAGTAGACTATGATTGAATAAACCACTAATGTATACGTTATACAAAAATACTATGACGTCTCTGAGTTTGGTGATAACATATTAATAGGTCTTAAGTTAAGTAGAAATAAGGACAGCCAATATGAAAGAAAAGCTACAAACATTTACCAAAAAAGAGTTACGGTGGGATTATTATCCCATGTTTCTCAAGCTAATGGATAAGGGATGTGAAATCGAAGCGTACATGTTTATTCTATCAACATGGAATTTTGCGCGTTTCCGTTATGCAATGAAAGAATTCGATCTTGATGCATTTGTAGCAAAAGTTAGGAAGCTTTCTCCTTTATTCGTAAAGATGGAATCAGAAGATTTTGCAACAATAAATATAGATAAATACGCCTCTGAAATAAAAACAATATTTAAAACATTAGCAAAAATCAAAGGCATCGAAGCAACGGGATCTCCAAAGCTAATGCATTTAAAGTTACCAAGAGTTTTTGTGATGTGGGATAGCTATATTAGAGATGCCTATGCATATGAAAACGGCGATGCCGATGATTATGTTTGCTTTCTGAAAGAAATGCAAAAGAAGTTTTCAGGGTTGAAAGGTCCGGCTGACAGAACGCTAGCAAAGGCTATAGATGAACATAATTATAAGAAATATACAATGCCGGCTCTTGAAAAGGCCAGAAAGCAACGAAAGAAAGAATAAATTGGAATGAGAGACCCTCACCAGAATATATTCTATTACTATAGAGGCCCTTCGAAAAAGGTCAAAGATTTTCTGCATGATAGACAGGTAGAGGACAATACAACAAAAGCTCTTATTAATCTGCTCGAATTTGCCAAGCGAGTTGATTTCACCCCTCTTCTTAATAAATTCCTAAAATTAATAGATGTTCCTCAGAAACAAATCACTTCCTTTAGATTGCAAAAGCATGAAGAGAGAAGCAGGCCTGATGGAGTCATAAACTTTGCCGATAATAAAGTGTTTATTGAGTCTAAGGTTGCTGCTCCTCTAGATCTTGGCCAGATTTCTCGCCATTTGAAATCCCTAACCAGTCATGATATTTTGTTGGTAGTTACAAACAATAAAAGTCATCAGGGGGAATTAAAAAAATTACATGATGCGAGGTTGCGATATACCTCATGGCATGATATTCATCGCATTTGTCTAAGCGTAAGAAATGAAATAAAAGCTGATAAAAGATTAAAAGCAGTATCAGCAGTAATTGAAGATTTCGTTAATTATCTGGAGGTAATTGTCATGACTGAATTTAGTGGTTTTAAGGATGAGGATTTTGATTTTTGGATTTCACCCAACCCTACATATGCGCCTATATTGAAAAACAAATTAAAAGCCTTGGCCAATAGTATTCGTAACGAATTACCTAAGAAATTAGGTAAATATTCTTATGTGAAACTTGGAAATATCGCAAAATCAGACCAAGGCGAGCAATATGCGTGGGTAGCCATTAAAAAACCTAAAAAAATTGGTGATATGTTTAACCAATGTAACTTTACGATTGAAATATCTAAAAGTAGTCTCGAGGTTAATGCTGTTATTAGAAATGGGCGAACAGATGATTTACATAACCCTCTCGGTGTATTTCATGAAAAATTATCAAGTAATCCAGATAGTTTTATAAGGACTCTGCGAAAGATAAAAAGGAATGGCAGGCTGATAATATCTAGAAGACTGCCTAAGACAGGCAAAAGAATTATGCCAGGGAATGAAAAATGGATCAGCTATTTTGAAATAAAAATTGATGATATTGTTAGTAAGGAGGATGTACTCTATATATGTGACATATTAAGGAAGGCAGATCCAAAGCCAGGGGCGCCTGGGATCCATATCTGTCATGTCATAGACAGAGGTAGTGATATTTTAATGAAACCAGATAAATTAAAAGAAGAGATAATTTCTACTATCATTAACTTTAAGCCCGTTTTGGATTATTTGGAAGAGAAATAAATGCCAGCTCCAACACCACCATATGTGAAAAATATTATAAGACGGTCTCTGCGAGAGATTGTCGATCCTAGCCCAAGCAAGGAAGATAAACAAGCAATCTGGGATTTTTTCAATTCAGAATGCGCTTATTGTGGGAAGAAGCTGCATCAAGGACAAAAGGAAGCGCATATAGATCATCTCGTTTCTTCATCATGCGGAGGCGCTAATCAAATATGCAATCGAGTGCTATCGTGTGCGACATGTAATGAAAAAGAGAAGCTAGATAAGCCATGGGAGGAATTCCTAGCGCAAAAGTGTTCAAATAAACAAATCGAAGCTAAAAGAAAGTCGAAAATATTGCAATGGCTAAAAATGCATAAAGAGTGCCTTCTAGAAAAAGATGTTATAGCGAAAATAAAATCCCTAGCAGATGATGTAGCAGTATGCTATGACGAAAAAGTAGATCAGGTAAGAAACTTGCGTAACAAAAAATAATTTATATGGGTAAAATGTATGATTTCTGTAAGTAGCGATGGGAAGCTTTGTGTCGGCTGGATGCAGAACGGAATCAACCATAAAAGGTATTTTCGCTCTGAGAAAGAAGCCGAGCGTTTTCAGGAGATGGTAGTTGACATTCAGAATTGCATGAAGCTTTCTGAAGAGATGGAGCGCTTTGCCAGGGATTTGAATTATGATCCAAAGATTGTTGAATTAAAATTCGCTCAGCTTGGCAAAGAGATAGGAGAGCTGAAAGAGCGAATAAGAATCAAGGAATCCCTCCAAAAGAAACTTGGCGTAACCACTCAAAAATTAGCCGATCAACCAAGGAATGTAATCGATAAAGACACCTTCTTTAAAGAAGTAAAGCAGCTAAAAGTTGAAATTAATAGGCTAGACAGGTTCTTTAGAGAGCACGCGATTCTTTCATTGCACAAATCCTTACAGGAAGCCCTCACAGAAATGAAAGAGTATTTTGCCTACCAGAAGGCGACTATTCAGAACGTAGAGGAGATGTTTAGGCAGCTAAAAAAAGAAGTCATACAAAAGTTTTCAAGCATAACCACTAAAGATAAGGTATTGACTATAAAAGAAGCCGCAGAATATCTTAATATAAGCTATTCCACCGTTCAGTCCATGATGTTTATGCAAGGCCTTCCATATGCGAGAGTAGGGAATAGATACAGGATAAAAGAGAATGATCTTCAATTCTGGCTGGAAAAGAGCAAACAAAAAACGACTAGAATGTCTATCTAATTTGTTAGGAGAGGGTTAATGTATACTATAGGAGGATGTTAACGTGACTCACGAAGAAATAAAATGTAGTGGTTGGAATGATTTAAAAGATAAAATTAAAAGTCTCGGCTATGCATGGATATTTAGAGGACAATCAGATGCTACTTGGGAGCTTAAAACATCTATAGAGCGATGGATTTTATCACAGCAATTTGGAGATTCCGAATTCGGAGAAACAGTACTCCTGGGGGAGTATAAGAAGGGAGCAAGCCACTATTTAAGATCATCCCTTGAATTGCCTAAAACAACGTTAGAATGGTTTGCATTAATGCAGCATTATGGCGCCCCTACCAGATTATTAGATTTCACGCAGTCTTTTTATATTGCATGTTTTTTTGCTTTAGATGGTGCTTTAGATAAAGACAGAGAAGCCGCTGTATGGGCTTTTGATTATTTCGGTTGCAAAATAAAAGCAATTGAAATCCATAACCAATTCCATAGTGCTGATAAAAACCACAAACCGCTAGTTCAAGGGACTGATTTGGCGAATGAAGAAAATTTTAGGCGCGTATTTTTAAACGACCCGAAGGTACCTAATTTTATTTATCCCATAGTTCCTTATAATCAAAGTGAAAGATTAAAAATTCAACAAGGAATATTTTTGTGCCCTAGCACAGCAAATCAATCTTTTATGGAACAACTTGAAGCTATGGGCAATTGTCCGAAATTTGTGAAAAAATTTACTATATCAAATTCGTTTAGGCATGAAGCTATTAGAGACTTAAATTTAATGAACATTAATAATGCTACCTTGTTTACTGGTTTAGATGGGTACTCACGCTCTTTAAGAAATTGCATTTATATTGAAAAGTAAAACCCGTTAAGAAAGTAACCATAATGTTAGCGAAAGATCCGAAAACCATTCGTGAAGAATTTACAGAAAAGGTGTTGTCTCATGACTACTCAAAAGGTCCTTTATTGATATTAGCAGGTCCTGGCACAGGAAAAACCCATAGTTTACTTGAAACTATAAGAGTTCAAATTCAGAATGGTATTAAACTATCAGATTTTTTTGTCACCACCCTTACCAATGCCGCAGCAGGCGATTTTGAAAAAGACGCGAAGGCAAAGCTTTCTACTGATTTTGAAAATGTCAGCACTCTACATTTCAGGGCAAAAGGTATCGTTCATCTATATGCTGACCGCGTAGGATTAAGTCGGTCTTTTCTTGTGCTTACCGAATTAGAGAAAGACTGCGTCCTTAAGGAAATACAGCAAAATCTGTCAACCTTAAAGAAGGTCAAGGCAAAAGACGTTGATATCCTATTAAAAAAATATGAAGAAGAAGTTGCGAATAATAATACGATTACACTAAATGCTTTTGTTTTGGCTTATCAAGAGTTAAAAAAATTCTACAACGTAATTGATTGGTATGATGTGCCCTATTTTGCATGTAAAATATTGACTGAGAACCCCGATCTCTTAGAAAAAGAAGCCTCTAAGCACTCATTTATTTTGGTTGATGAGTATCAAGATTTAAATAAAGCAGATCAAGGCTTAATTAAGCTGATCTCAAAGAATTCTTGTTTATTAGTAGTAGGCGATGATGACCAGAGTATTTATAGTGGCCGATTTGCAGATCCTTCTGGCATAGTAAATTTCCAATCTTTCTATTCAGGAGCTAGTGAGATTAAATTGCCAGTATGTTCAAGATGCCCAACCTCTATTATTAAAGCAAGCCATAATTTAGTTAATAAAAATGACCCAAAGAAAAGAGTAGTAAAGCCTTTGTTAATAGCGCTGCCTGATACGGACAAAAATGCTAATGGAGGCTACGTTGCTTCAGTGGGTTTTAAAAGCGCAAAGGAGGAAGCGGCTTTTCTCGCAGCAGCGATAAAAACAATTATTAAGGATGATCCTGTTAGGGCTGGAGAAATTATGGTGCTATGCTCTTCTAGACCGATTGGTCTTGAGTTAATGGAAAGAATCAAAAAGAACCATCCAACTATTCCTATAGAGGATAAACTCACCAAAGAGGTGAAAGAGGAATCTCATATCATTGTTAATTACCTCAAGCGCTTCTTGGATAAGAATACTGATAATCTCGCGCTACGTATGTTTCTCTGTAAATTTTTTAATATTACTGCCAAGGCCTATGCAGTTATTTTTGACGTATCCAAAGGTGCTGGTAATTTATGGGAAGGGTTACAGAAGGCCATAAGCAGAAAAGAGCTAAAGAAGATAAGTAAAATTTTGGAGAGATTTATAAGTAGTGTGAATTCTACAGAAAATATGTCTATTGAAGACAAGCTAGATGTATTTTCTAAGGAGTATCCTGAGCTAAAAACTACTATCGAACAAATAATAACTCCTCAAAAGACAATTGAAGAACTGCAAAAAGAGGATGAACAACGTTTAGTTAAACCCACTACCCCTAAAGGCGTTCAGTTTATGACTATGCATAATTCAAAGGGGTTGGATGCTAATTTTATATTTGTTCCTTTTATGGAGGACGAGCTAAGGCTCCCGGCAAGAGACATAGAAGAGCAGCGCCGTTTACTTTACGTCGCCATTACGAGGGCTAAAGTGTCTATGGTGTTTTCTTGGGCGTTTAGTCGCAGAAGTGCGAGTAGACACAAAGCGGGCGGAGGTGACTTTATGAGCAGGTCTCTATCAAACTTTATAAAGGACTGTGGTATTGGTAAAGATTTGCCACCACAAGACGTGATAGATGGCCTATCTAATATAGCTAAAATCAGCAAATAATGGATACAAAATATGAGTGTCCGGGTATAGAGAGGCGGACATCTCTATCTCTCAATAGCATAATAAGTTATGCAATTTCGAGCCAAAAATGACCGGACAAAACGGACATAATTTGAGCTGTTTTTGTCCGCTTATTGTTCGGAAAACGGATGCTTACCATTCCAAGATGACACCGAGGAATTCTATCTCAGTAGGCGAAAATTTCTTGATATAGTAGAGTATTGCTACTATAATACACCTATAGAAATTAGAGATAACTCGCCGTAGGCTCAATGCCCACGGCTACCAAAAATCTCTGTAGCAATAAGTAGGTATTTGTTTATGTTAAGTATCAAAAAAGTTGGTTAATAGTTCTTGCCTTTTCATTCTTCCGTGGTACAATTATGACACTGTAACTTTCTAGGACCCCCGTTTCTTTAATAGTAACTCGGGGAAGGATCAAGGGTCTGAAGAATGAAAGCGGCTGCTAATACTGACAGCTAGCTATATTTTCATCTAAAAAGACCAGATAGCCTAGAAGCAATGCTTGGCGCTCTGGTTTTTTTATTGTCAAAATGTTAAAAGAACAAACATAGAGAGCGTAAACCAAATACAAAGTTGAATACGATAAATCCAAAAGATAATTATAAGAAATTCCCAATAATAATCAGGATAGTATCTTTTATCCTGATTGTTGCATTCCTTGCCCAGGATATTGTCTGGGCACACCCAGACGCCCTGCAGATCGATTTAAGAACCCAATCACCAAGTAAAAACCCCGCAGCTAAAGCCATCAGAGGCGACTTTTCGGCGAAATACGATAATCTGGCAAATAAGGCAAGAAGGGTTAAGGTAACGACGCGGGAACAATTTATCGCAGAGATAAAAAAGCGCCTTGGTATAGCGAAACAGCAAATTGAAGCAGAGGGGCTTCCATGGAACCACAGCAATCTGTCGCACAGAAACCATAGGCTTGCAGAGCTCGCAAAGAGATTCGGGATTGAAGTGCCTGGAAGAAAAAAGTTATCGGAGATGACAATAGAAGAGATAACGGCAAAACTCATTAAGGCAAGGAATGCGATAGAGGCCTCCGGGAAGAAATGGACAAAGGCCACGCTGGCTCATTATTCTTATACATTATTAAAAACAGCGGAGCGCATTGGAATACAGCCGCCTATAATGCCGTCATATGAAAAAAAGAAATGGTCTGCTGAAAAGATCGAGCAGGTAGTCAGAAATGAATATAATGAATTTATCATGCAATTCGACGGCAGGGCGATGGCCCCACAGGAAATGGTCGATAAGTTCACAGGACACATACAGCGTCAATATCCGAGGCTTTATGACGCGTTGCATCGTAAGTTTTCTGACACGAGGCAGATAAAAGCTGCAATAAGCGACATAGTTATAAATAACGAACCCACGTCCCAGATGCTTAAGGTAGAAGCGCTATTGCCTGACGAAGTGACTCCGGAACTGGCAAGTCTTATAAGAAAATTATGGAAGGACAAGTCTTCTTTAGGTGAAATATTAACAGAAAAAGAAATAGAAACGCTGGAGATGTTATATGGTTTAAGGAAAAAAACCAAGGCGCTTCGGGTTGCCAAGATTGCCGAAGGACGCGTTATATCAAGAGCGGCCATCTATGATATGAGAGACAAAGCGCTGGCAAAACTAAAGGCTTACATTGATATGTGGCGCAAGGATAGGCGGGTGGTAATGAAGGTCGCTTTGTTGAGTGTGGGCGCGGGCCTTGGTCTGTTGGCTATTAGCGGCGGTATGTCGTGGCGGGTTATCGTGGCGCTATTTGCCGTCATCTCGCTTTACGCGCCGATGATGGCGCGGGTGCCCGGCAGCAGCGATGAATTTGGCGAGGAGGGTGGTTGGAGAGGCCTGTCTTCAGATAGGGCATTGTCGAGCACATTATATAGATTTGCAAATAAATTTGTTGACGAAAACAAATATCGCGGCAGAGACGAAATACTGGAAAGCGATTTAACCGGCGCAACTTTCTGGCAGGAGCACATATATGATTTAGATAGCGGTCAATTGAATAGAATCCGGGCGGCTATAAGCAAAATAATAGATTTTGTCAAGAGAGATATCAGATATAAGGATCGCGGCATGACCGCTTACGACATAATCATGATGGCGAGCCACTTGATAGCGCACCCCCGCCTGCCGCTGAAGGACCTGGTGAAAAATTATACAGGCCTGGATGACTTGGCATTGTCGCGAAAGTTGTTTTTCTTCGATCTCAGAAACAGGAAAGAAGGAACGCTTAACATTCTGACAAGCCGTAAGACATGGGTGTTGTGGGGGTTCGGGCCGAGCGAATCCGAAAGGATCGCAAGGGCCGTAAGAGGGGCCGCGCATATCATGGGAATTTCTTCAAACATGCTGTCGGCCGAAGAAACGAGGAGGCTAACATATTGTGCTTATAGAATATTATGGTACAAGGGAAGCAACACAGAAATTAGTTACTCCGATTTCATAGAGTATACAAACGGGGGATTTTATGCGTTGGTTTATCCATCTTTAATCCTGCCGTCAAGGGGTGCAGAATTTTACATAGACATTTTAAGACCACAGCTCTATGCTGCGTTAGAAATAAGTCAAAAATTTCGAACAGGATCTGTCCTGGAGAGATCTTTAGACAGTAGTTTTTGGCTTGATAATGGTTTTCTCGATTCCGATGTCAGTGTGATTATGGCAGGTTTTAAAGCCGTTGCAGATGAGGTGTCGGCCGGCATTACGCCCGAGGAATCATTTGTTCAAAAAGCCGCAGACTTGACAGAAGAAACTCTTAGGTCACGTCTGGAGCAAGAATTCAGGCTCAAATGGCCGGGGAAACAAGCTGCAAGGGGCGAAGACGATTCGCATAAGAAGGCCAGGAGATTATTGGAGTGGATTGGGGATGAGTGTAGAAGAGATAAAAAGTTTGGAAAGAGCATCGATGATAAATCAATGATTATCGGCCAGGAAAGTTTCTGGGCTAATTATGATATATTTCTGAATAAAATGCCAAGCGCAGAAGTTGCGCAACTGTTGATAGAGAAGGCAGGTTTTGTAAAAACCCTGCTGGAAAGAAAATCAGAGCTTATAGGAGGTTATCGCAGGCTGGAACTTATATATGGCGCATTGTTATATGAACTCGCCTATAAGAAAAGCGCGGATTCGATAGAAGAGATAGAAAAATTGCTTGATCAAACCCACGAGACTTGGCCGGATTTGGACCGGGACGAACAGGGCTCTGCGAAGGCGTACGGCGCGATAGCGATATGCATCTTAGGCGCAATCGCAGGGTTGGGCTGGCTTGCGTATAATTTCGCGCCGGACATATTGGCGTATATAAAGGCAAACTGGCCGGCCGCGGCGGCAGCGCTGGGGACTATCGGGCTTTTCGTTCCGCTGCTGGCGACGATATATAGCGGTGACGACATACTGAAGCATGGTTTCAATGGCGAGCGTGGCCCCCTATTTGGAAAATGGAAGGAACTGCGTGAAGGGATATCACATGTCTTACAGCCCGTTATGGTTGATTTTCTTACATTGGAGAAAAAATGGCCGCAAGAAAGCGATAGTTCGTCGCGGCTTTTGATATCTCATATGAATACATGGATGGCCATTTATGAGAACGAGATTAGGGCGATAGACGGAAAAGGCAGACTTGGTCTCAAGACGCTGATATCGGACGGCGAAGATCTAACAAAATCGCTGGATGAAACTATCCACAAAATATGGGAAGATACTTTTGCCGCGAGGTATCCGGTCATTAAAAAAGATATTGAAAGACTGCGCGGTGAAGAAGCTATCATGCAAGAAATCAAGGGATGCCTGTCTAAATGTCTTGAACGCGTGCGCGATCTGCGCCTGTATACTTCCCAGTTAAAGGCAGAATCTTCCGTTTCCGCCGCTTCGATTGTCTTCGAAGGCGCAGGCACCCTATCCGCCGGCTATATGAACAAAGAGCGCGAAGAGCTTGCAATAAAATATTTTGTATACAATTCGCCGTATGAAGAAGCAACGGTCTTTTTGGTAACGGCGGAGCGCGGCAGCGAAGTTACGTTTTCGCTGATAAAAGATATAACCGATCCGTCGCTCCCAATCGACATCAATAAGAAATTCCAGATGTTTCAGATTACTTTAAGCGGCGTCTATGCCGTAACTGTTCCGAGATGGACAAAGAGTTATCCGGCTGCGTCGATCATCAATCCAAGCCATCGGTATGCATTCAATTTTGAAGTTAAGACAAAAGATGGAAAAGAATATCTCGCAATAGGGAAATATAAGGACTACCCCTCGGATGTCCCGATGGCAAGCGTCGTCATTCCTCAGCTTATAGAGAAAGATAGAGATGGACGTGATGTCGAACAGGCTTATAAGGAATTTAAGGCATCTGATGCGCCTGATGCATTAAACGAACGTGCGCAGTTCCTTTTTTCGCGGGAACGCGTCAGGGGCTATCTTGATAGGCATATCGAATCGCTGCAGGAAGACAAAGGACAGTTTGTCCGGCAGGAATCAGAGCTTGCCGAAAAAGCGGGCGAGGAGGTTATAGCGAATGGGTTGCGCAACTGGTTCATGGAACGGCAGGGTGGCAAAGGCGCGAAGAAGAAAGGCTCAAATGCTAAGCCGGGCCCGACGGATGCGGAATCTCCGAATGACGTCGTGAAGCCGCATCCTACCGGCAAAGCAGATAATAAATTTGCGCAGATAAATAAAATAAACGAACTCGAGGAATTCGATGGGCTGGTCATTGTAAACGACGGGATTGAAGAACGCGCCCATCACCATAAAGAGAGTTCAGAATATAGAGAATTCAAGCAGGTATTAACAGAGGCAATGTATATAGTGAATGATCAGCCAAGATTAAAAATTCTCACCTGGCTAGTAGGACTTTTTTCTCCGAGAAGCCCGCCCGTAGAGATATCGGTAGCGGAAGGACTTGATTCCAACTGCATAAAATATATTTATAGAGACAAAACTAATCCGAAAAAATTACGCGTACGCATAATATTTGATAAAAGATTTGTCTGCGCCCTCGTAAACAAGGTAAGCCGCAAAAATTACCGCAATGTAACCAGCTACCTCCTGGCAGAGCGTCTTAATCATGAACTCGGCCATTCCAATATTATCCGTTCGCAGGCGGACTGGAAACGCGAATGGATGGAAGAGTTCCGCGTAATACTTACACGTGATATCCCCATGTATTTTGCCCTGCAAAATAATGGCGCGTTGAAGGCAAAAATAAAAAAATTCTTCGAAGAGGTTAAGCCTGAGTTCCCGTCAGGCCACTATTATCAGGGTTTTCTGGAGGATAAAATAATTCAGGCAGGGCTTAGGCTCAAGGATTCCAAATCAATAATAGCGAAACTGCACGGCCTGATCCCTAAGGCGCGCTACATGGCAATGGTGCCGGGTATAAAAGCGATGCCGGCGGGCTCGCGCGATACGGCAGCGCGCCGCAGGATACTGCTAAAAGACGCGTCGGTCGATAAGGATTATTTTGAAACGCTATTTGAATTTAATATGAAACTATTCGTTCTATTAGCCAGGAGGATGAAGGCAAAACGTCTTTCACGTAAGAAAACACTGGCCGACGTTAAGAAAGAAAGCCAGGAATGCGTTGAAAAATTACAGCGCGAGATATCCGATTTTGATAAGAGGCTGAAGGAATTACCCGTGGATGCGCGCATGATTTCAAGCCATGAACGCGCCAAAGAACAATTCGCCAAGGCCCAGGTCCTGATAAAGGCAAATAATGAATCGGCGGCCAGCGCGGCATTGGTGGGCGCTTTAAACGAAGTCTCCAGGGCGCGCGAAAAGATATTAGAGGATAAGATAAAAGCAAGCCGGCCTGTGATAAAAGTGACAAGAGAGACCTTCAAAGAGGGCTCCAAAAAGGTCTCCAAGATCGTTATCCGGCAGCAGGTTTATATCAAGCCAACCCCTGAATCAAAAACATTGATGCCGGTTCCTGGAAAAAAACCGTTTGATATGCGCTGGGAGGCTGGGAGGTCTTTGGATATACAGGAAGACGGCTATCTCGACGAAAGGGAGGAGATGCAAGATTACATACATAGAATAGGCATGGATCAGGCTGTCGCGGAAAGCGATCATTCCGCGATGAGAACTGAAAACATTAGCCATATACTCGCAGGCCTGGAGGGTGTTCAAGTCGAAGAAAAACGCCTCGCCAGGATAACGCTTGAGGCAGTAAGGGAACTGGTGGAGCTTGAAGCCTGCAAAGAGGTTAAATATCTTCTGCCGATAGCGTCGCGGTATCTTAATTTAAGGATAAAGAATATAGAAAGTATCCTCAAGTACCTAAGGAGTGGCAGGGCAAGAGAGCTGCAGGATCTTGTTTCAGGAGAAGATAGGGAATTCATATCCAGTATAGACGGGATCGAAAGTTTAGTGGACATGGGCAACAGATACTTAAAAGCAAGAACCGAGGCTCGCAACCTAAAGCGCAGGATAAGATCGTATGTAAATGAACCGGACTTTGATGGCGTAGAGTCGATGTTGTGGCCTCAAAAATTCTGGCTTGGGCTTGCAAGGCAGAAGATAGAAGATTCACAGTTAGTGAACGAGTTCATGGCGCTATTCAGGACCGAGTACATACGACGAAGACTCACCGCGAATGCCACCTATTTGAAAGAAGACACCTTCATCAATATATTCGAAGATTTTGTTAAATCCAAACAACTGATAAGGGGCTCGCCGCGTGTAAAATCGCTGCAGATGCTCTGCTATCTTGCAGCGTTCATTTCAATGAAAGATCAGGTTTTCAGGCCCATAAACATATTGCGCATACTGGTCGAGGTGAATGATATCAAAAGAATAATAAGTGTAAGAAGATTGAAGGAGCTTGAACTTAAAAATACGTTTGCCGCGCTGAAATCATTTACTGCGCTGGAACCATTATTAAAATCAGAACGATATATTGGGAACCTGGACAAAGCGGACCGCATCCTACTTGTGAAGGCGATGGCAGAGGATTTCCGCCTGTCTGAAGACGAGCGCTTCGGGCTTGCCAAGGCCTTCGCCATAAACCGGGAAAACCTTCGCAAAGCTCCTGGCAAGCCCGACGCGACGAATGTGTCGTTGAATGGGCCGAAGCCCTCCAGTGATAGACAAGCTATATATGAAGAGATTCTTAAATTAAAAGGTGCGACGATAACCGATAACGCAGGGGAACGCTTTATATTAGATGTCGTTGAAGATAAAAGAAGCGTATACCCGCCATTCTTTCAAATCAAAAAAGGGACAGATAGCGTGGTCATCGGTACTCTGCAATTTAATATCAGAGAAGGGCGAAACAAGATTTGCACTTTGGATTTAGGGCTCGTTTATATTAATGGCGATATATACGGGGTAAGCTATCAGCGAAGGGGTATCTTTCCGAGAGTTTTATCGTTAGTAAGCGATATTATGCCCGACAATTCGCAGCTTTATATAAGGTCAGTCGAGGAAGTGGAGACATTAAAGAAACTCGCTTCCGGCAAAGGTTGGGGCGATACGCGAATGGGCAGAATCCTTTATAGATGCGGTTGGAGTGCCGATCTTATATCTATATATGACAGATCGGATAATCCTGAAGATAGCCTGGAGCCAGCAACCGCCGTCTTGCTTGATAAAAATAATGAATTCCCGGAATTTTATAATCCCGCGCTTTTTAAGCGAATATTAAATAAAGCGATAACGAATATAGATAGGATAGGTACGATTGAGGCGGCGACGGTTTGTGTAAGCCTATCTAAAACAGAAATACCCGGTCCTGAGGTTCGGAAAGAATCTGCCGCCGCGCCGCATGATGACACCGCGATCGGGAACCAAGGACTTGCCGTATCTCAACCCAAGATGAAGATCGAGGATTTTATGTTTAAAGGCAGGCCGGTACATGTGAAAGCAGAGGTTTTAAGATCACCTGATATATCCGGATTTTATTATTTCCTGAACTTTTATATCGGTGATGAGTACATAGGTTGCGTTCATTTAGAGGTGGGCGATGACAAGATAGAGCTCTTCTCTTGTGGAAACTTTTGGGTATCTTCAAATATGAGAGACCAGGGATTCGGCTCGGAAATACTGGTAAGGACGTTCATCGCCGCTTCGGAAGAAAGGCATCTGCAAGGGCTCAAACCGGCCAAATGGGTTTCCGTATATTACATCATTGAAAACGGCATCGAGGACTACGGCCGTGATCCGTTCGCCGTAGATAGATTAGTTGGGCTGTTGAAACCATTGGGATTTGATGATCATCTTGATGAATTTAAAGCGGGTAAAGTTCAGGACGAGGATTTGAGGAAGTTAATGGAAAGGCATACCGGCATTCCTGCCCGCAAAAACCCGGATCTATCGCGCACTTTCTACACCACGATAGATAGACTGCGCGAGGAGCTTAATAGATTAACCGCTCCGTCACCGACTGCGGAGAAAATTCCAGGGACGCTTTCAAAATCCATCCCAGACGTGTCCCCAGCGGGGACAGGTCTGAGCATAGATTTGAAAACGTCCCTTAGTGAGTTTGTGGATAAGGCGATAGGATTCGGGAAAGTTATGAGCGGTAATATGTCGCCGCTCGAAGATATTGCTCAGAAAACAAGCGGCAAGGGGATAGTGTTATACGCCGACGATATGGTGAAACTTGACCAGGCCGGCAATGTGCAGCAGGATGCGATTGCAGAGTTGGTGTTTATGCTGCGAGAGACCACAGCGCTCAATAACACAAAGATAATTTTATATGGTAAGGACCCCGAGAAAGTCCAATTATTAAAAAAGATCATTACCGTTGCCGATACCAATAAAAAAATACGGTTGTTCGAAGTCACGCCCGATGATTTTAATGGCTCCAATAAATTCGAAGAAATTAAGATCGATAACGAAGCCGTAGAGCTATCGCTCCTTATCACCCACGTTCGTAAAAAATATACACAATACGGCATGATTAATGGCGACATGCTTGGAGTCATACGAGGCGCGCTGAATAAAGATCGGGATGGCATGATAGAAGAGAAAGTAAAAGAGATTGCGCGCATTGAACACACACCGGTTGTTTATTTTAAATCAGATAAAGGAATTTATTCATTCCTCAATGCGGTGCGCGCATTAATTGAAATCGGAAATGCCACCACGCCGCCTGCCGAGAAATTATGGGCCATAGAATTGCTGCCTGTGGAAAAAGCAGATATCGAAAGAGCCTGGCAGGAGTACCGCAGGGCGCTTGAGGTGGCGATCAACGCATAAAATCATGATAAATATACTGGATAAAAAATTCATAAAAATAATCTCAGGCGTGCTGGTAGTGACATTTCTCGCCCAGGATATAGTCTTTGCCAATCCCGACATGTTCGAAATAAGACCGGCGGTTAGCACGCTGGGAGTTCCATCCTTCTTCGACCCTCAGTTTATAGAAAGTGCAGTGCAAACAAGGCTGGCGATCATGCGCACCTTGTTGCGCAACATAGAGGATTTCCCCGAACGACAACTTCTTGAAATTGGCGATATAAAGTTCGGTTTTGTCCGCAATAAAGCCCAAGAAAAAGCAGGCGTAATTACAGGAACATGCTGGCTTTTAGAGCATAAAGGCCGGCGCTTGCCAAAGGCACAGCAAATTATTTATGAAGTTATAATACCACCCGGCGAGGGCAATATCGAATTAAGAAGAAAAGGCGCGCCCGTCACCCCAAAAACACCCAAAAATATCTGGAAAAACCAAAAACCGCAGCTGGTTACCACGGAATTTGTCGAAAGGGTGGAGGAAGCGGCGAAAACATTGGACCAGATCGGCGCTATTATTGAAACACCCCTTGAAAAGATGCCTTTATTCAGCAATCTCATAGGAAAACGTGCCGGTAAAGAAATGCTCATTTTCCGCAAGAAAGAATCAACTCAGCCCGCCGGATCCTTTAAGGCGCGCGGCGTATCATATCAGGTCTTCAGAGCGATAGAGAAGCGCATCAAAGACATGGAAACCGATCCCAGCCTGCGTAACAAACCATTCTATCTCGTAACCCAGACAACCGGAAATCACGGCAGGGCGCTTATACGCGCCGTAAGACTTTCGATAGAATATTTTCTTAAAGAATACGGCACGGAGGCCAACAGGGCTAAGTATCCGGGTTTCGTCGATGGCATAAAAATAATCGAGCCAATAATGTTTTCAGCAAAAGTTCCGACCCTGCCGGAGTATAAATATAATGCGATGCGTGACGAGCTTATCGAGTATCAGAAAATTGTAGGCGACAGCAAGAATGAGAAAGAGTATATATACGCCGAAAGCGCTGATTACGATGCGGCGGACATTAAGAGAATAGAATTTATAAATGAGCACCCGGGTGACGCTGTCTACATGGATCACGGCGGGGCTATGATACGGGAAGGCCACGGCACAGCCGGCCTAGAGATCGACCGACAACTGCGTAAGGCGGGTATCGACGACAGTAAAAAGGTTATTTTTGTTACGGCGATTGCGCTGGGCGGACCTATTGGCATGATAGAAGCTCTTAAAGGAAGGCGCAGGAATGCTGAGGGAGTAATAGTCCAGACTGACAAATATCCATCGTTTGTATGGAGCCTCCAGACGGGCAAGCTGGAGGATAACCCTCCGAATCCGGGGCCGACTATAGTTATTAACGGTGTTCCCAGGGTGTTTGAGGACGGAATAGCTGCTGGCAAGCCGGATCAGGAAGCCGTAGATTCAGCGGAGAAGCATGTAGACTATGGGCTGGTAGAGAAGGATAGAAAGAACCTCGATAAGGCCGCCCCGATATTATACAAAGATTTCCGAAAAGCAGATGGCGAAAATGCTACTGTGAGCGGCACCACCTCTCTTTCGGCGCTTGCTGTTTTAGAGCATCCTGAGATCTTCGATGGCGCCGATGCTATCGTTATCCTTGATACTGAGTCAAACGTTGACCCCGATATCCAGGAATATATAAGAGCCCGGGCAACGCCGCCCCAAGCAAAACCAAAGCCCGCCAAGCCGCCTGAAGGCGCTGCGATCGAGGCGCATAAGACAGAGCACGCTTTATGGATAGGGGTTATATCCGGTCTGATATTAGTTCCTCTGTCTTTATATAACGCAGATTATCTGATGTTATTTACCGGCCTTGCATATGTACTGTTCATGACGATACTACCTATATGGACTGCGCGTTATATCAGATATGCGTTGTCTCTCGGAACGAGCCGCAGGCCAGGGAAAAGTAAAACGTACGGGCTCATAAAAGCATTCGCAAAAGAAGAGGTGAAAGACCTGGAAGAGTCATGGAATGACATAAAATTACGGCATCCGGAAGCTAAGGGGAAGATCGCATATATTGTCTACAAGCCGGAGTCAATAAAAGGATTGTATATAAATAAAGAAGCGATGAAATATGTGCCGCCGCTTTACCAGTGGATAATATGGGTCCATGAGATCTTAGTCCACCGCCTGATCAATATAAGGATAGAGATAACCGCCATAGTCGCTACTTACAGCGTGCCATGGAGCGCCTTAAACTCCGTGCTTTTAACAGCCGCGTCTTTATCAGGTTGCGGACCGGATTATATTGTATTCCTTACATTGCTATTGGCGAGCAACCTCATTCTGCTTCCGGCAGCGACCGGGCTTTTTGCAATTTTGTACGGGGTGCGGGAAACGGATGCCGGATATAAGGAATTGCATAGCGGGTGGAAGTCTCTAAATGACTCAATGATAGATGAAATAATATCAAACCATGCGCACACAAAAACATGGAAACTGGCCATCGATACAGCCAGCGGTGCCATCCTGCACAGGGTAAACTACTGGCGTAACTGGCTTCGCGGCAGCCAAAACGAAAATCAAGATATAGCTGAATATGCCGCGAAGATCAACGCATCGGATATCAGCAAACAGATGTTGCTGAATGCCTTGGGGGATAACCCCGAGTTAGATGATCCGGCGATCCGGTTTAATAGATTAGCCCACAGGTTAGGCTTAAGCGATTTCCATAGTTATAAGGATATGAACGGACTGGAAGGCGCCATTGATAAAGAAGTATTGGATGGGAAACATCTTGCTGAGATAAAACCCATTCTCCTCGGCCTCTACATTGACCTTGAGTTTAACAGGGTAATGAACAGGGTAGGTTTAGACAATTTCCGTACTTATAGGAATACGAATGAACTGAAGGACGCTCTCGATTCTCTGGTGGCATCAGATGAGAAAAAACTTGTTGGGGAAAAATCTCACCTTCTTAACCTATACAAACTTGCCAAGAATGCGGGCATAAGCAGCATGGAGGAGCCGGAATTTAAAGACAGGGTGATCAAATGGCTGGCCCTGGCCGACTACCAGGATAGGCTTGGACTTATTAAAAATAAGATCAATATAGACAGATGTAGCGACGCGGAAGCCTTACAAAAAGAGATAATCAAAGAGGCTAATAAAAAGGAACGCATTGAGGTAATAACATGTCCTGAACACCCAGATAAAGGCATTATAGTTGCCAAGGCTTCATTGAGGTCCAGAGAAGAAAAGCCAGGGAGAGAGATCCCCAAAGAAACCGAGACAGACTTTGATGAATTAATGGGGGCATTATTAAAAGCGAACATAAAGCACCCGAAAAAAGAATTTACCCTCATAATCGCGGATAACGGACCCGATGGCGCAAGCCGTGAGGAGAGGCGTAAACGCGTCCAGGACATAATAAATGAAGTAAAGCGCGCTATCGATGTCGCTTTGCCCAGAGCCATGCTCTCAAGAACCGACATACGTTCGACAGAATATGATATTACAAAGTTGCGCAATAATCTGATCCCGTTCTACAAAGCCAGATTATGGCGGATAAAGCATGGAATGGTAGAACCCGAGGCCATATTGTGTGAAACACACGGCCAGGTAGAGAGAATGAAAAACGCCGCTATCGAATGGCTAAAAAGAAACGACTACGCCGATGTTTATTTCATGGGCGATATTCTGGGCAGGAAAGGCGCCGGAGCAAACCGCGGGATAGATGCGCTTGATGTTTTGAGAGATCATATAACGTCCGGCAGCCGGCCTATACCGAAAATAATAATGGGCTATACAGAATTGTTATTTTTAATGGCTATGATGGGTCACGAACAGGCTTCAAATCTATGGGTTACTGAAACCGGAGTGTTTGGAGGTCCGGCTGTAATGGACTCGCTGAGAAGAATCTTAAGTAGTCAACCAGCCAAACCGAACAGCGTTTTTGCCGGGATCGAGAAAGCGGCAGCAACAGATTTTACGCTTCAGCTTGCATCAATAGCCAACAGGAGATACCGGGAATTAAAGGCCTTAGACGAATTTCTGGGCAGCATAAGTCTTGAAGCTAAGGGCCTGACAACAATAGAAGAGCTCAGGAAGTTTCTCAAGGAAAATGCCTACAATAATAAATATTCCGCAAAAGAGGCTAACAACATTTTGAATGTAGCCATTTCCGGAGACGCGACCGACGTAAAGGTTGCGTTCACAAAACTGAATCAGCTGGTGAAAGCCGAGCTCGATGAAGGCGTGAGAGGCAAGTACAGGAATCTTTGGGCCAGCTGGTACAGATTTCATCCAAAGCTTTTGGACATGCTCAACTTCTTTATCGAAAATGTTAAATTTGTACATGATGTGGATAAACATCATAACCTGCATGTGATTTTAGGGAAAGGCTATGTTTATGAACATTACGGGCTCGAAGGCATCGATGCATTGGAAAGCATAGAGAGCGAATTCAGAGAACAGCTCAGGCGCGGCTTGAGGCTCCTTATAATCCTTAAAGAGATATGGAATATATTGAACGCCGCTGACGAAAAAGGCCGTATAGACACTACCAGAGTAGAAGACAGTATACGTAAGGCGCGTGATTTGATAGCGCATGAGCGGCAGGTGGGGGCGGAGCTGCGTGAGAAGGGGGTCGAACTTGTATCAAGCCAGATCCTCGAGCATATCGACAAAATATTGTCGATGGCTGATGTGAGCCAGTTGCCTGAACTGGACGAGTTATTTGATTCGCTTTTTAGCACTGTAAAAGAGACCATGCAGCCCATACATCCCATATTCGAATCAATGCTAAGCATGACCCCTGCCGATACGACCAGACCCGAAGACCTACCCGAAAACTTTATGACAATGTGGGCGCTTAACACTCTTATGGATCTCTCGAGCTTTACTAAATACAAAGGCATAACTTCAAAAGATATCCAGAATCTCGAGTGGCTGAGGGTCACCGACCGCAAGGGCAACGTAATGCTTATAAGAGTGGATGCATTGAATAAAAAATTTAAGACATCCGAGGATGCGTTGGCTGCAGCCAAAAAAGGCGATGACCCTGACGTAATATTGATACTTATCGGAAGTAGGGAAGACCTAAAAGAATTGAGAAAAAATAAGGAGCTTAAAGGCAGGCCACGCGAAAAGAAGAGGACGCTTGAAAAAGTGACGAGGGATAAACTCGCCACCGCAGAAAAGATACTCGACGATTACGAAAGCCTAATCGGCGCCAAAAGATGGTATTCAGGACTACTGGAATTTGTCAAGGAGTCTATCCGGGACTTTACCCGAGTGCATCCGTTGCTTGCGGCGTTTCTGATACCGCCTTTCTTCATGGGAGCTGTCGAGTTGGGGCCAGCTTCAGGGCCGGCGTCAGGTCCGAAATCGCTTGCGCAGCACTCACCGTTCGAGGACGGTGTACTAAGGGCCTCTAGTCAGACCGGGTTACGCCCGTTCGGTACACCGAAAGAAGAAGCGAGGCGTGCGGCGGAGGCGGCCGCCAAATCTGCAATAGTAAACAGGGCAAAGAATGTCGCGCTGCCGAACGGGAAGTCGTATGACATTTTGCTTACCAAGGACGTATTCGATACCAATAACGGCCTTTTGTTTGAGGAGATCGAAAAAATATTGGAGAAGACAAAAAACAGAAAAGTATTTTTTGCAGTTGATGAAGGTATCGGCGAAGAGAGGATAGCTGCGCTCAAAAATTATATCAAGGCGATGGGTATTGGGCCTGAGATAATGACGGTAAGCGGCGGCGAAAGGGTCAAGGACGGATTTTTAGGCTTTTACTATGTGCTTAAAATGATCTATAGGATGCTGCGGGCAGGTCTTGACAAGAAATCGCCGGTCGTGCTCATCGGCGGCGGCGCAATGCTTGACATGGCAGGTTTAGCGGCAAGCATCTTTCATAGAGGCATGCCACAGATAAAGATACCCACAACGCTGCTCGCGCAGGATGACGCGGGTATCGGCGTAAAGAACGGCATCAATTTCGCCGGGTATAAAAATTTACTCGGCACACTTAAAGTGCCGAAGTCCGTTATCATAGACCTGGTGTTCCTGAAAACAGCGACGCCAAAGATGATAAGTGACGGGCTTGCCGAAATAATAAAGGTTACGCTTTTAAAGCATAAAAAAGGATTTGAATTATTAGAAAAAGAAATAGAGGATCCGTTAAGAAACGTAGAAGAACTGATATGGGTATCTATTGACAACCATACCGAACAGATAAAACTTGATCCGGAAGAGGACGAATTGGCGAGGCCGCTTGACTATGGCCACGAATGGGCGCATCGGCTTGAAAAGATCACTGGCTACCGCCTTTCTCACGGCCAGGCTGTCGCGATAGGCATGGCGATAGATTCTTATATTTCCTGTTTTGGAGAACATAACGGCAAAAGAAGAAATTATATAACAGAAGACGAATTTAATCGTATTATCAGTATAATCAGAAAAGCGGGCCTTCCTATATATGACAAGGCCGCCACTTTCAAAAATCTATGGCCGGGACTGGAAGGTTTCAGGCAGCATTTAGGCGGCGACCTTACAATCTCTCTTTTGGATGGTATCGGTAATAAACAGGACGTACACGAGATCAAAGAGGATGAATTAAGAGCGGCTTTGAGATTTTTAAAATCGTATCAGCCGCCTGCACCTGCGGTTAAACAGCTTGCGCAGTGGTCACCGTTCGACGATATGTCAATTACTACGTCCGGCGGTTATAATCTCGGCACGCCGGAAGATGAAGCGAAGCGTGCGGCTAAGGCGATGAATGAGGCGAGGCGAAAAGCCAGAGAGGCGGCCGAAGCGCATTATACTTACCATAGCTTCGCTAAAGCGCTCAAGGCTTTCAGGAAAGGTAATATATCATGGAAGAGAACCACCACGCCCGAGATCCAACTTGAATTTGTTAAGATGCTCGCAAGGGCTTTAGGAAAGGAACCGGGAGAATTAACAACCAAGAACTTTAATATACCCATACCTCAATTCAACAATAAGAGGTT
>Ga0268276_1001392_pt1 | contig 24026 bp, 12 predicted proteins | sample saktaG_4_FD_190145 | JGI IMG/M metagenome (GOLD analysis project Ga0268276, IMG submission 190145) | Saline water microbial communities from Sakinaw Lake, British Columbia, Canada - sak_2010_1_5_45m | ecosystem: Environmental > Aquatic > Non-marine Saline and Alkaline > Saline ... | reverse complement strand
TATTATTAATAATGATATTAATTTAACAATAGATTTAATTTATGTCAAGTAATATATTGCCGCCAATTACATTATATTCAGTATGTTATAGCGATTTGTGACTTTTTACGAAACCATCAAATTTCAATAGTTAAAAATTACTTGATCAATGACATCATTAACAACATAAACAGAAAATATCCAATCAGAATTATGTAACGAATACGCCACTGTCGATGGGAAAAGCTATACTCATTGCGTGTAGTTTTGTTCCAGGTGTACTGATCAATATTCTTGACTGTTTTAATTTTGAAAATCAGACTAATTATATAACCTGTACCAACTGTAATCAGACATCCTATTACATTCCACCATAGCCACGAGACAGAAGGTACAAATTTCCATAAAAGAAGGTTTACTATGAAACCGGACAATACGCCTACTACAGTTCCTCTGTCATTTGCTCTCCTGGTAAAAATTGCAAGTATAAATGCTCCCAGAATAGAACCATTTGCCAATGAACCGATTTTATTAATAGATACGATTATCGAGTCGGAAATACCCCCGACAAAAAAGGAAAAAGTGACGATCACGATACCCCAAAACAGGGTGACTATTTTTGATAAAATAAGTTCTTCCCGGGCTGTTCTGTTTTTCTTTTTAGACAATTTACCAATAACATCCTGCACTGTGGTTGCGCTTAGAGAATTCAAAGTGGAATCAAGACTGGACATCGCTGCTGAAAACAGAGCCACGATGATCAGCCCTATGATACCATGCGGTAGATAATGTAATACAAAAGCCGGAACCGCCGTATTATAGTTAGGAACCTGCTCAATAGCTCCATTTATTAGCACTTCCCGGGTTGGTAACAATCCTAAAAAATCGCCGTGAGTAATAGCATACGCACTTATTGTTATTCCCAGGAACATATACCCTAAAACAACCGGGAAACGGAGTATGCCATTGGCAAACAGCGCCTTTTTCGTCTCATTTATATCACGCGTAGCTAATTGCCTTTGAACTTGTGTTTGGTTACAACCATAGTATGAGACATAAAGGAAAAATCCGCCAAAAAGCATTGGCAAGAATGAAAATGTTGCATTATCACCCAAACCATGACCCGTAAAATTTAATGCTTTCAAACGTTCAGCAGGAAAAGTATTAAAAACATTTATAATGCCGCCACTTAAGTTAACCGCATAATAAGATACAATAAAAATCCCCAAAACAAGTATTATCATCTGAATTACATCTGAAACAATAACTCCTTTTATGCCTGCCAGCGTATCATATATAACCGTCACAGCTCCTAATAATAAAACAGCGGTCCAAAATGGAATGCCAAGAACAGTCTGCAAAACCAAAGAGATACCATAAATCGTTACACCTGTCCCAAAAGCCACAATGAATTGAAACAAGATACTTAGAAGCGTTCTGCTACCCACTCCGAGCCTGAGTTCCAAAAACTCGTAAATTGAAATCACGCCGGTCTTTTTAAAAAAGGGAACAAGGAAAATCATAATGAATATCATTGCCAGTGGCACAGCCAACTCATACTGTAACCAAAGCAAACCGCCACCTAATGAAAACGCAACAAATGCCGGCGCGCCTAACAGGGAATTTGTACTTAGCTGAGTTGCCATTGTAGATATCGAAACCGGCAACCAATGAATTCGATTACCCCCTAAATAATAATCCCTTTTATTATACTGCGTTTTCCCAAGTCGGTAACTTAAGAATAACAATCCAGCCGAATAAAAAATAACAATTAGCCAATCCAGATAATTCATTAGTAACCGAAATCCTTTCTTTTAACTAAGCATCTTTTCTTAAAAACGACGAACATGTCTTAGACTTATTGGTCTGCCAATCCCCAATTCATCTGATGTTTTTATCGAAAGTAAAATATCATCATATATTTCAACAGGATTTTGTTTCCTCAATCTGCTCAGGAACTGTTGAAGTATCTCTTGTTTTTTCTGCTCCAGTGCGAATTTTATGTATTTATCATCTTTTGTATCCGGGCAATTCTGAACATATTTCCTGATTTCATTTTCTAATACTTTTACTGTATCCGTTATTGCATAGCGCACTTGGATTGCCAGTAATTCTTCTCGAATTTGATGTAATTCCTTCTTCACGGTCGAACAAGTTTCTAAGCTGCGTTTATAGCCTTCTTTTACCATAAATTCATCGCGAATTATTAAGGCGATGTCAACTTTTAATTGCGCCGGTTCTGCTAAATTTGGTCTATCCCCGGGTGGAATATATTTAATATAGTCAAGAAACTCTCTCAATGTCCAGGAGCCTCCGGTAAAGCAAACCAAATTTTTATCTAGCAAATCTTTAATATTCCTTTCGCTTCCCACCAGAGCTGAAGTCGTCAATATCCCGGTTTCATCATTATAAAATTTTGCAGATCGAAATCTTTCAGTAAATTCCAGCAATACCTTACCATCGACCTCCAAATGTTTATCAGACAATACTGTCTTAGCATATCTTTCTGCAAGTTTTGCCTCTTCCCGGAATCGAATTGTTTTCTCGATGTAATCACTACGCTCCTGAAAGGAGAATTCAGTTAAAAGAAGACTCTCTTTGCGATTCACAAGTTGAATCAAGTGGTAAATTTGATCAATCTTTACTGGAGACGAAACTTCCATCGCTGCTAAATTATAAGCAACTGACTCTAATCTTTCATCAATTTCTCCCCATTTGAATTCACGCGGTGTGAGAATATAGCTTAATTCAGCGTTTGATCTCGCCGACTCTTTTGCCAGCGATTCAAAACTCTCTCCGTTTTGGAGACGTTTATATGCTGCAAACGCCTCATCCTCCGATACATACAACAATTGCCGTAACATCAGGCGCTGACTTGATAAGGGAAATGCATTCCTAATTTCCTCTTCGCTAATTGTAACTTTATCCTTAACAACCTCCCTATAGAGTTCCCGAATAACAGCCTGTTTTTCGTACCATGCCAGAATCTTACTTAAGCTTTCATCTAAATGTTGTTCTTTCCCTGCAATTACTAACAGCTTATTATCGATCATTGCCTGTAAATGAGCCTTTTTCTTTGCAAAATAATTCTTGTCGTACTCATTTTTATCTACCGGGGATAATTCATAACTAATGCGAAAATCATCGGCGCTGATATAAATATCGCCAACTCTTGCCACATTAATTGGACTGCTCCTGTTATTAGATTGGCAACTAAAGAACAGTGTACAGAAAATAAAGAGAATCAATATTTTTGTAAACAATAAGAGAAATCGCGATAATCGGGTCATGTAACTATCACTCAAACTGACATCTCTAAAAATCAACTGCAATATTTAACCCCGTTCATAAGGATCTAAATTTACTTTTTGTATCATTTATTTGTGAAAGAATTCATAAGAATCTTTACTTATTGCCACACCAATATAAGTGTCTGCACAACCATAGTAGAGATACCATTTGCTTTTATATTTGACCATTCCCTCTGTAAATATCACATCGGGAACCTGTCCGTACTTTTCCCAATCTTCAGAGAGAGTTAAGAACGGTTTTTCTGATCTTGCCAAGACCTTTTTAGGGTCATCTTTAGAAAATAAAACCCATCCCGTCTCATATTGAATTTGAGTATTTGAGCCATTATAAATCAATAAAATTCCCTTTTCAATCAGTATAGGAGGTGGGCCGGGCTCGACAATTCTGTTATCAAAATGCCCATCCCTTGGTCTAAGTACGGGATTCTCATCTATTGTCCAATCGATCAAATTATCAGAGTAAGCGATCCAAATATTTGTATCTCCAAAATACATGATATATTTTCCATTAATTTTTTCTGTAAGGATTGCTCCCGCTTTACTCCACTCCCGTGGGATAATAATTCCCTTTTTATTCCAATGCAATAAATCTTTTGATACAGCTAATGCAAGTTTAGCTGATTCTCCATTATAGGCGGTATATGTTAAGTAGTATAAATCATCTATTTTAACAATTCGCGGGTCCTCGCAGCCACCCGGTAATTCATAGTCAAACTCCGGAATTATGACCGGCTTCGGGTAACGTGTGAAATTGACGCCATCCACACTGTAAGCCATTCCGATAGTTGAAGTGCCTTTCCATTTGCGATGTCCTGTCCAATCCTCGGCTCGATAGAATAAAAAAACTGTATCGTTGACAACAATTGTCGCAGGGTTGAAAACAGCTTTGGCTTCAAAACCGGTATTCTGAGGCAATAGAATGGGATTTTTTTCATACTTTCTAAAAGAACCAATAGATGGCGTTGCCATGTTTCCCTGAGCCAGTAAAACACTGCAAATGACAATATTAAAAACAATCCATAAATATTTTTTCTTAAAATTCATTACCGATTTCCCTTTGCTTACAGTTTACACCAACGGTTTTCATTATTAACAACTCTCATCTTAATTATTCATCTTTTATTTTATTCGATCCCCAATTTTTTTTGAATTTGTTCAAGTGATATGCCTTTTGTTTCAGGCATTACATATAATACCCACAGAAGTTGTCCAACCATGCATACCGCATAGAAGGCAAATGTATGTCCCCCGGATACTTCGGCAATCGTTGGAAAAGTCCACGATATGATTGCAGCCATGAACCAGTGGGTAAAAGTGCCGAGAGCCTGTCCCCGGGCGCGTACCCTGTTTGGAAATATTTCACTGAGAAAAACCCATATTACGGCGCCTTGTCCTACTGCATGAGAGGCAATAAACAGAAGAAGGCTAATCAACACAACCACGCTTCCTATTTCTGTAAAATCAGTACCGTAGGTATAAAATGCCAATGCCACACCACCAAGGCTCAAGATATAACCAACCGAACCAACCAGCATAAGTTTTCTGCGGCCGAAATTGTCGATAATTGCCAATGCAATCATTGTCATAATTAAGTTTATGCCGCCGACAGCTACCGTTTGAAGCAAAGCGGATTCCGCGCCGGCGCCGGCCATCTTGAATATTTGCGGTGCAAAGTACATAACTGCATTTATACCGGAAAGTTGATTGAACATTGCAATGACAACAGCCAGCATAATCGGTTTAATATATTTTTTGTTAAAAAATGATTCATGCAAATTGTGGTGTTCCATATCAAACGATGTTTTTATTGCCTGAATTTCCTCTTCTATATTGCCGGTATCTGATCCGCATTTTTCAAGCACTAACCGCGCTTCATCCAAACGGTCTTTGGTGACAAGCCAGCGCGGGCTTAGCGGATTGTTGAATAGAAGAAAAAAGAATGCAAAAGCCGGGACTGCTTCAACGCCAAACATCCAGCGCCATTCAATTGTTTCCAGGTTCATTCCCGAAATGATATAGTTTGAAAAGAACGCCAGAAGTATTCCCAGTACGATATTGAATTGTGTTATAGCCACAAGGCGGCCGCGATATTTTGCCGGTGATATTTCCGCTATGTACATGGGCGATACAACGGACGCCCCACCGACGCCTAAACCGCCTATAAAACGAAAGAAAAGAAACGAATACCAATCCCAGGCAAGCGCACTTCCAAGCGCCGAGACAAAATATAATGCAGCGACAGTAAAGAGTATATTACGGCGCCCATACTTGTCGGCAGGTCTTCCGACCATAATAGCGCCTATTATGGTTCCTATCAGAGCGCTGGCGACTGTAAAACCAAGCCAAAAGGAAGAAAGCTCAAAAACACTTTCAAGCCAGCCTGTCGTTCCGGAAATGACCGCAGTATCAAAACCAAAAAGCAACCCGCCGAGAGCGGCTACAACCGCGCTTAAAATCAAAAATCGTTTATTTTTCATTAGTATCTCATTTATACGCTATTATTCAGAATATTTTATTCGAATATAATCCTTTTACTTTTGGACACCTCGTCTAATATCCCCTCTAAGTCCACAATAATCCCCCCTATCCATTTATCTGCAACTCCGTAATACAAATACCACTTGTTATTAAATTTTACCAAACTTTCCGCAAACACATGGTCATGCGGCAAAGAGATTATAGGAGAACTGCATCTGGCAATTAATTCGGCGGGATTCTCTTTACTGAACAGCGCCCATCCAGCCTTATTTATATTCGTACTATCTCCTCCCCATCCATTATAGATCAGAAAAATTCCTTTATCTATGACCACAGCCACTCCAGGCTCGGTTCCACGACTGTCGAAATAGCCTTTTCTGGGTATCATTACCGGTTTTTCTAATGCCTGAGTCCAAGTGATCAGATTGTCGGAATAAGCCAATCCTATTCTTGCTTTCCACGCTTCTCTTTCTCCCTGGTAGTACATCCAGTATTTGCCATTTATCTTTTGTGGAACAGGGGCGGGAGCTTTTATTTGAGCCTTCTCCCAATCATATTCGGGCTGCAAAATCTCGCCGTGCTTTTTCCAATGAATAAGGTCTTCGGAAGTTGCCAGGCATATATTACCGGGCGTTTTGCTCTCATTTCCAGCGTAAAATAAATAATAGATGCCCTCAAATTTTACAATTCTGGGGTCTTCACAGCCACCCTTTTCGAATTTTTGCTCCGGCACAAATATTGGATTTTTGTCATATCTGGTAAAGTTTATCCCATCTCCGCTTTCTGCCAGACCAAAAGCTCCGGTTCCCGTCTCCCTCCCTTCCGCACGGTAAATCATGTAAATAGTATCTCCCTTAACTATAGCCGTAGGATTGTATACTTGATCCCGTTCAAAACTTTTCCCCTTTGGAGACAGAATTAGATTATTCTCGTATTTTTCAAACTGCTTAAAAGGAAAAGGGCTCTTTTGTACCTGAGCACAATGCGTTTGAAACAGAATAAATATCCCGGTAATTACGGCAATGAGTACCACCGCTTTTTTTATTAAGAATCTAACTGATTTTGGCTGTATTTTTTCCTTCTCCACATTTCAGGCAAATTTTACTTTAATGCTATTATATATACTCCACTAAATCCATCGCTACAGGATAATTTACGCTTTACACCGTAACTCTTCTAAAATCCAAATTCTAGCGCAAAGCTGTTAATAACGCCGATATCGTTATAGTCCTTGAACGCATAATCAAAACGAGGTTTTGTAAGTATTGGAAGTTTTATTCCAAATCCACAACAAAAGGAAATTTCTTCATCCTTTAAAAAGATTTTTTCAGCGCCAATCCTGATAAAATATATATTATTAATTTCAAATTCTGTTCCGCAATCAAGGCTCTCATAATTGTTACTAGGATGTTTTGCATCCAGTTCTACGGCCCATCTAACCCTTTTTGAATTAATTATATCGGTACTGATCCCGATTTTAAACAGAAGGGGAAGCATCCATGAATCGGTAATATATCCGGAAATAATATTCTCATCGTTTCCATCAATTTCCTCATTAGGGTCATGGTAATGATACATATCCCTGCCTTTTAATCGCATTTCCGTACCATAATTTTTCAACACGGCGCCGATACGAACACCGTTCCAGATATCAACTGTGAAAATACTGCCAAAATCGAGCGCAATGCTGTTTGAGGAAGAATGCCAGATACGTTCCTGTATATATTTTATTGAACCCCCTATTCCAAAATGATCCGTCAGACTTCTGGCAACGGACAGTCCAATGACGAAATCACCAGCATTAAATTTCTCTCCGGTTCCCTCGGGATAATATTCCGTTCTCACATCCATATCAGGCATTGACCAGGTAGAAAGATACGCGCCGATAGTTAAAGCAGGAGTTGGCACAATTACCGAAAAATGATTGAAATGTGTACCAAGCAACCATGGAGTACTAACGGCGCCAATGGTAACACACGTATAATTTGTTGCCAATGCCGGATTCCAATAAAAGACGCCAATATCTGCAGAATTTGCAATGACGGCATTTCCCAAAGCCATGCCTCTTGGACTAGCCGGTATTTCAAGAATCAAAGCAGCAACCGTGCCGGATTTTGATACATTACTACCAGCTAAAATAGGATGATAACTAACTACTGTAATAAAAATAAATATTAAGCAATTTACTATTTTTGTAAGATTCCTTAACCGGCTTAAAAAGTGTATAAATTTTAAAAACATATAATACCTCACCCAATAATCATCAACTATTTAATTACTGCAAAACGACCGGCTTTTTTCTGCCCTTTGTATTCCACCACGTAAAAGTATATACCATAGGCAATATCCATTCCGTCTCTACTGACGAGGTCCCAGGCTTCCATTCCATCTCCTAAAGAATTGCCTTGATGATGTATTCGGTTAACTAAATACCCCGACTTCGTATAGATGGAAATATCACATTCCGATGGTAATTTCATAAAGTAAATACGCCGTTCGCGTCCTGTTTTATATGGATTTGTCGGTTCAAATATTGATGTTGCCACATAGGGATTCGGAACTACATATACTTTATCAAGATCATTTTTAGCGGCTTCTTCATCGATACGCGGCGCTTTCACTGTAAACTCATAATATTCGCCATTCCGAAAAGGCTTAGTTGTCTTAATATAGATCATATCACCTGGTTGTGGAGGAACAGGCGTTATGTCAGGATCTTCAGGTGGAAATAATCGAATAGACCAGGCAATTTTATAATTTAATTTAGTGGGTTCTGTCCAGGCGCTGTCTCCAGTAATAATGAAGATGGGCTCATCGACCTGCCATAATTGATCGTATGCTTGTGCCAAAGGAGGATCAGAATTTTCGGCAATACCAATAATAGCATATCTATCTTCGCTAATATTGTAAATTCTGAATGGTACAGCCGTTGGCGGTCGTGTCCAGCCTAACTGCATGGATATATCAACTGGTGTGTCTTCAAAATTAATTAAAAAATCGGCGGGATATGGCATGCTCTGTGGCGCCCATGGCCATTCGAGGTCTTTATCTTCATGGACTTTGCGAATCTCAACTATATAGTTACAATTTGAACCTTCCACCCAGCCCGTAGAATCGCACACTAAATTCACAGGAAAATCATTGGAAATAGTTCCTGAAACCCCGTTAAAAATGGAGATTTCCTGATTATTAAATGCGACAGGAGTCGAATCCGCAACAATATTGCCACTGGTCAGATCTTTAATTACATATAATGGAACGGCTTGATTATAATGACTGGAATTTCCAATAAAAGTCAAGCGATATTTGTGATCATCAAGTAAAGAGTCCTCGTCTAAAACTTCAAGATTTATATGCCCTGTGCCGGGACCATAATGAGTAAAATCAAGAAATTCCGGGCTTTTGAACCCTAAAACAGTTGATCGGGGTATTGCAACTTTCGTATTAACATCGACTTGAATATTTCCGGAAATATCCATTTTTATATTTGCCGTACATTCCGATGGAGAAATTCCCCTGGTATGTCCGTGTTCGTCAACAAGAATATTTGAATCCGCGTCAACGGCAATATTTCCATAATCATACGATACCAGCGCATAGTAATAGGTCACTCCATTTATAACCTCATTATCAACATAAAAGTGACGAAGACCGGAATTTGAGCCTAAATAGAATTGAGCTCCTTCAATACTAACGGGATGGAGACCACTATGTTCGTTGATCTTGTCACACTGATAAATGGACTTCTTGAACATTTTCTCGCCGTAAGCATTGGTAATGGTCATATTCTCAGTAAAAAACGGCTCTGTGCTGCGGTATAATTTATATCCTTCAAAATCGTATTCCTGTAAAAATGGGTCATAAGAATCTTCAGCCTTTTTATTCCAATACAGGATGACTTTCCCATCACCCGAAAAAGCATGTAATATGGGTTTATCCGGTGGAGTGGCAAAACGATAATCTGCATTATATATCTGTTGAACAATCAATTTCTTGCGTGCAAGCGAGCTATTTCTGAATTCGTCATCACTTGGAGCATCCGGGAAGTCTTTATTGGCAAACAGTAATGCCATTGAAAAACGTTCCGTCTGTCCTGCTTCCATTGGGAACGGTCCAGAAGAAAAGAACATACCCAGATTTCTGCCGCCTTCTAAATATGCGTCTTTCGGCGACTGCAATTTAGTGAAAAGTTCTCTCCAATTTTCCTCGTCTTCTATTAATTCATAATCATGTAAATCAAAGACTTTAAATCCTGTTAAACCGATTTGATCGGATTCATCCTTATCGGTCTGTCCAAAATTCGGCTCGCCCTGATCAGGCTGTCCATTTCCTTCTCCGAAGTCAGGGCTGATATAATTTGGATGATATGGGGCTAAACCATCTTCGCCTACATCATCGTTTAAAGGCTCACCGACATCCCAGACGCCGTTTAGATTCAGATCTTCAAAAGACCTCCAATCCACATCTTCATCACCTGTCCACCAGTAACTCTTCAGGTACGGATAACGTTTTTCCAGCGAACCATAGTAATTTTCGAAATCCGCTAAATTATAGTAAGATTGAACATATTCTAAGATTTCTTCCTGGCTTTCGATCAGAATTCCGATATCGCTATTACGATTTTCATCAATAATACCGTCCGTGTCATTATCAAAATTATCACTTGAATTGCCGGGACTTTCGAGAAATGCATAAGCAGCTGTTCCCACAGGAGTCCAGTATCCCGGCGCTCCTCTTTTATCAAAGTCCCACGCAACAGCAATATCGAAGTAAGTATTATATCCTCCTTCATCATCGCCTGAATCGCCTGTGCCGCCAATTCCCCAATCGATGCGTTGTGAAAAATAAACACTGTCATAATCAATGGTGCCTTCATTTGTGATCTCATAATACCAGAATATGACATCCTGCGCTAAAACGTGAGACCATTGAAAACCCCGGACTGCAACCTCCATCCCTAATCCGCCTCGGGTGGCATCATTCATATCAGGATAAAAGACGCCGCTTCCATCTTCTCTTGCATTTAACCATTCTTCATCCGGAGAATCATCACAAATAAAGTAGGTTTCCACATCAGCATTCTTTATTCCTTTTCCAAAGAAACCATTCCAGTTTCCAGCCCATCCCGGATCCTCAGGCGTGTTCATCTTATCCGGCCAATAATCCGGCCAGGTACTCTCATCGTCACTTCTTGCCGGATAAAAACTACGCACGTTGGAATAACCCGGCAGCGGAGCCCAGCCCCAGGGAACTTTGGTGACCGGATCGTTATCTATATCTTCACGATAGTTAGTGGACATCGGATGAATACGATTACCTGACGTATCATTTGTTGAAGCAGCAATAATCAAAGCCACACCATCTACATAGGAATGACCGCTGCCTTTAGGCCATTCTCCACTGGGCTGATCAGGCCATCTTGCTACTTCCCCGTGATTAGAATACAGAGTGCGCACATTATTCCCATCCATTATTCCCCATTGTGTCAATGTGGGATCTCCTTTATTAGGATCCGGAATTCGCTGACCGAAAAGAAAACCAGTGAATATGAATACAAATATTAATATAATCTTTACTTTCATAACCCCACTCCCATTCCTACCAGAATTAAACGAGGCGGCGAAAACCAATCCGGTCTTTTATAAAACTCTTCTTTAGTATTATATCCTTGCGCCTCTCCACCTCTATATAACGCTTGTGTATAGGTTGCCCGACCGGTATCGCTATAAACCAATTTTTCATTTAGGCGGTCAAATAAATTAAATACTTTAATATAGAATTCAATTTCGTAACGACTGAATTTTATGCGGTATTCCCCTGAACAATCAAATGTTATCTTTACCGGTTTCCGGTCACTGTTGCTAATTGCCGTGCTAATTTCCCCGGCTTCCGGCGTATATGGTTGCCCGGCGCCAATCTTTCCTATAATTGATGTTGTAAAATTCCTGGAAAAACAGTAGGAAATAATCGTGTTAAGCGAATGAGTCTGATCCCAATCCAGATAGATCATCTGTTTTGCCGATTCAACGGGTGGGTCCTTCATATTGTTAATCAAGTTTGTGCGGGGATCAGAAGCATTGCCTTTCACTACTTGATATGTATAATCGATATTTATTCCGAGCCCATCGGTTCCGGGACGTTTTTCAAGGGCAAATGTAAACCCCTTCACCTGCCCGTAATCCAGGTTAATAAAACGACCATATTGAATTCCCGAGTGATCTTCTCCCGGGGCTATGGTATGAAGATCAGTCCCTAATAAATTCCTTATATCTTTATAATAAGCCGTTACATCCAAACCGATACCTTCGCTCAGCTCTTGTTGTAAACCTACTTCAAAAGAAACAGTTTTCTGCGACCGCAACTCGGGATTCCCAAAAGGATAATTTAAAACAGTCGCACGACCTTTTTCGGGGTTAACAGTTCGGCTGGGATTAGCGTATAAATACTCAAAAGACGGTACCTGGAAAAAATGGCCATACGAGACATGCATGACCCCTTTGTCCGTTATTGGATAAGCCATCCCAATGCGGGGACTGATTTGAACATCGGGTTTAGCTTTGCGTGTTGAGCTGGTTTTGGGGCGTGAAAGATCCTCGATAACTTCGCCATTGGAATCAAAATAATCTAAACGGATTCCCAAGTTTAAAATAAAGTTATTATACTCAGATTTGGATTGTATAAAAGCTGCAAAATCAAAGGGATTTCTGACATAATGCTGATTATCCGCTGTATTTGGTGGAGGATTTTCTATCGTATAGTTGGTCTCGGCATTTTTTTTCAATTTAACATCATCCAAACGGAGTGAATAAAATTTTGACCCGGCCCCAAACTTAATTTGATGAATGTTATTAAGCTGGCAAGTAAAATCCCCCTTGAAAATATAAATATCAGTGCCTCGCGTAAACCACGCCATATCTGTCCCGCCGGTATAAAAAGATAATGATGGTGTTTGCCGCAGCCGGTCATCTGTAGAATATCGGGAATCGGTAGAGTCTTTAAAAACATAACGATTATAAGATTTATTTATCCAGGAAGTTTTTATGTTACAAAAGGCATTTTTACTAAACATGTGGTTCCAATTTGTGATGACAATTTGGGAAGATTCATAATATCTGCTGTTTCCGAAGGGATTCCATTTAAACATTTGATCATATCTAGAGGATTCCTTGTTTTGATGTAAAATTGACACAAAATATTTATTAGCAGAGCTGGGATTAAAGGTGATTTTTGAAAACAGCGAGGTTCGTCTGTTATCATTCATAGAAATACTTTGGTCATTACCAAAAGCAATTGAGTCACTGGGAACTGAAGGATTAAAAAAATTCCTGCCATAAAGAAAACCATCATCGGTTGTTCGTTGTAAACTCAATATGAAGTTTGACCTCTTTAAAAGAGGACCACTCAGAAACAGAGTATTTTCAATGCGGGCGAGAGGCGTAATCTCATTGATATTTGAAAAAATATTGCTATGTGACGAAGCATAATCTCCAAACAGTGTTGAAACTTTTAATGTGATTTCTTTTGAACCCTCTTTCGTGCTGATATCAACAATACCGGACTGCGCCTGTCCATACTCGGCATTAAATGTACCGCTCACAACTTTTATTTCCTGAACAATATTATTTTCAACCAGCATTGTGGGATTTCCCGCAAACACATCAGTAATTGGAATGCCATCTATAAGATAACTTACTTCACTGCTTCTTCCACCTCGCATATGTCCGTCAACCATTCCCGCCTGTAAATTCAATACTTCATCAATATTCGTCACCGGCAAAATTTCCAGTTGTTCAGCGTTTATATTCACTTCCGTAGATGTAAGGTCTTTCTGGATGATGGGCGCCTCCGCCATCACAATGATTTCCTGTCCAAACTCCAAAACAGTTTGATTTAAGGTAACATCGAGAATGGTTGATAATCCACCGGAAACCTTGACATTCACAATTTTTTTTGTTTCATATCCTATCATACTAACAATTAGCGAGTACGAACCGGGCGGCACATTCAAAATGATGTAGTTGCCACTGCCATCTGTTATTCCCCCGATATAGGTGTCTTTCAATAAAACATTTACCCCGACTAGCGGCAGACCGCTATTATCCCGGATTACACCACGAATTTTGCCGGGAGACGCCCCTCTCAATAGAATTGAAAAAGAAAATATAACAATAAATACTAAACTCAATCTTTTCATGATTACTCTCATAAATATTTTAAATTGTACCGTTGATGGTTTCGTAAAAAGTGATTATATGTATCATTCTGATGAACGAAGTGAAGAAGAATCGCTTTAGACCAAAGCTTTTTATCACAAGATTCTTCATTCGTACCTCGTTCAGAATGACATGATTTGTACTTTTTACGATTCCATCAAAGTTTATATTCAATTTTCCTATCATTAGTAAACATATATTCCAGTACACAATTTCGTAATTTCTAATATCCGCATTTATCCGGCGCCGTTTGCAAAGGTAATAAGTTTATCCTCCAATATTAGCGTCCTTTCCTACTGCCAATCCGATCATTACGTCCATATCAACCGGAATAAAATGTTCCTGAGAAAATAAAAACGCAGAAAATATCAGAGAAATCGTTAGAATTCTAAATGTATTTATTCCTATTCCATAAAAAACAGACATTAGACCGGCTTAGAAATAAATCGAGAACATTAGTTCCTGGGTATAACTTAATAGACCGAAATCTCCATAAGCATAATCCAATGAAAACTCAAATCCGCTTATTGTATGCCGGAGGCCTGCTCCTAATGTTATACCTTCCTCGCTATCTTTTAAAAACAGTGATTTATAACCACCCCGTAACGCTATGAGATCAGCAATAATATATTCCACTCCTATATTCATGTATTGTGCGTTGTCATTAGGAATAACAGCATCGACCGCCACTTTTAATCTGCTGCTTTTTAATTTTATCACATCCATTGCAACGCCTACCCGGAATGTTAAAGGGAGCTGAAATGGATCGGTTTTCAAATTTGCCAGAATCTTGTCATTATTGCCCGTTTCACCAGGTGAAACATCATAGTCAACTTCAGTATCTATACCTGATAGCTGCATGCTTCCACCAAAATTAGAAATACTCATTCCAATGACCATGTCGTTAAAATTCGTGCGAAAAAGAGTTCCGAAATCGACCGCGTATGTGCTGGCAGACATCTTATAAATCTGTTGCTGGATATATTTAACATTAAACCCGATCGCAAAACGATCTGTAAGATTCATCCCGTAAGCAAGCGATAATGCTAAATCGCTGGCGGAAAAATATTCACCGGTTCCATTCTGTTCATAAACGGTGCGAACTTTCATATCATCCATTGTTAATGATGTCAGCGAAGCGCCGATTGTGCCATAATTTCCTATGGGCACGGTTACTCCTGCAAAATTGAAATTTACATCTGCAATCCATTTAGTATGCGAAATCATAAAAGCGTTTTTGGGTAATTTTGTTATACCGGCAGGATTCCAGAATAATGCGGATATATCGTCAGAAATACCGACAAAAGCGCCTCCCATTGATTTGCCGCGCGCACCAACCTCTATTGAAAGAAACGGCGCGGCAGTCATACCCGTTTTCGTCATAGACGAAGCGTATGACGAACAGGTAAAAATAATAGATATAAATGCTACAATTACCAGTTTGATCTTAAATTTCATGTTCAATTTTTCCCTCATCTTGTCATTTAATTTTTGCATTATATACTCACTTGTTTATTTACCAAATTCCATAGTTACTCCCATCTGCAACTCTCGTGGTGCGGAATAATGGAAGGCCGGGTAATTATAGAAATCTTCAATCGTATTATATCCGCGAACCACTCCGGTATAGATGGAACTGAGAGTATATCCGGAACGTCCGGTATCCGCATAAACCAGGATCTCGTTATGACGATCAAAAAGATTAAAGACTTTTAGGAAGAAGACTGTATTATTGCCCATAAAAGTAAAGTTGTAGTTGGCTTTTACATCAAAAGACGTTGTCATTGGCGAACGATCGCTATTGGTTAGCGCCCGTTTAATACTTAAATATTTTGGCGTATACGGCAAACCGCTTCCATATCTTCCAAGTAATGATATATTGGTTTGCGCCGTTGGCGAAAATGTAATTGTACCGTTGATTGTATGGCGCTGATCCCAATCGAGGGGCAGTAACTTTTTCTCCGGTTCACGATTCGCTTGTCGATCGACGAAGGATGAGTACGGTTCCGAGGTGTTCCCGTCGGCAATTTGAAACGTATAATCCAAAGAGGTTGAAATCCATTTTGACTGACGTTTATTCAGGGCAAATACGATACCGCGGGTATTTCCAAAATCTTTATTGATATAGCGGGCATACTGATCTCCCTGGAGTATCTGATAGATTTCCGTTCCTAATAAATCCCTGATATCTTTAAAATAAACCGTCACATCAATTGCCATATCTTTGGATAGCTGCTGTTGTAATCCGACTTCATAGGCAATAGTTTTTTGAGGATTCAGATCGGCATTGCCCATCAGTGTCTTTAGCCGCCCAATCTCAACCTCGAATTCGGAATCAGCATAGAGGAATTGAAAAAGCGGCATCTGAAAGAAATATCCATACGAAAAATGTAAAACACCCCGATCACTAATCGGATAGGCAATCCCAAGTCGTGGACTAAACTGGTTTTTAATGGAAGCGTTTTTTCGTTTTTCCGGATTGCCCGGATCGGTCAAATCCGTCGGTACTACCGCATTGGGATTGAACATGTCATAGCGCAATCCCAGATTGACAATCATAAAATTGAATTCAATTTTGTCCTGAATATAAAACGAAAATTCACTCGGGTGTTGAGTATAACAATTGTGATACGGAGATTCTGTTGAGGGAATCGATGGCTCAAACGGCTTAATTTCGATTCCACTGGTATCTTTCGCGGCAATAATTTTATATTCCTCAAAATCAATCGTATGCTGCCGGTATTCAGCCCCTGTCTTGATCTGGTGTCGTTTGGAAATCTGATTTGTGAGGTCAAATTTTACAACATGTGATTCAGTGCTGCGATGACTATGCCAGGGATCAGTTCCCCCGGTAAAAAAGGCATTTCCGTAACTTATATTCTCTAACGCGATGGGATTCAAATATTTCGAATTATAGGGATCTTCATAGACATAGCTACTCTGTTCATTATAACTTTGGGACAAATTAAACGTATAAAAACACCTCGAATTAAGCGCATGGTCTAACGACAATAAAAGAGATTGTCCATCCTGGTATTGCCACGATGCGCCGTCGGGATTATGTATATAGTGATAAAAATCGTGAAACTGGTTTTCGGGAGTATAATCTTTTCCCTCATCGCTCCAGTTACGATATTTGCCGCTATTCATCATCAGAGTGCCGGACAGTTTTATTCGCGGATTTATCCGGTAGCTCAATTTACCGTGAAAGGATAATTTGCTGTTCGGATTCATCGAAACGGCTTTGCCATCCCCGGTCTTTTCGATGATCCAGTCTTCCGGATCATCGGTTGAAAAATCCGAAACATCTTCGGGATTAAAGAAACGTGTTCCATAGATGTAACCGTCTTCGTATAAATAGCGAAGCGTCGTAAAAAACCGAAACTTCTTTTTCGTCCCGGGGACCGGACCGTTCAGACTCAACTGGGCGTTTCTGTTTGACACCATAGCGAAATCATCGATATACGAAAAAACACTGGTTTTATTACTAAAATAATCACCACAGTACAACGTTAATGAGCCGCCCAATTGATCGCCGCCATCTTTTGTCACAATATTTACGACTCCCGACATGGCGCGACCATATTCGGCATTGAAAGTTCCACTGATTACCTGCAGCTCCTGAACCGAGCTATTCTCAATCTGGACGGACAACTCTCCGGAATACACATCGGAAAGTGAAACGCCATCGACCATATAGGATATCTCGTCTGATCTTCCTCCGCGAATGTGCATATTCCCGTCGCGTCCCACCACGACACCGGCCTGTAATTCAATAATATCGGATACTTCATTTACCGGTAACGATTCAATCTCTTCGCTTCCGACAACAGATTGCGAACCGGTCATATCAACTGTTATCATTTTCCGTTCAGCAATCACAACCACCTCTTCACCGGATTCCAGAACCATCGTTGACAGCGAAAACGATATATTCGTAGTGAGATCGACACGAACAATGATATTATTTACCGTCTGCGGCTGATATCCGATCATGGTTGCTCGTATATTATAAACACCGGGAGCAACATTCAGAATCATAAAGTCCCCATTGAGATCGGAAGCTGAACCGATGGAAGCGTCCTCAATTATTATATTTGCTCCAATTAACGGCCCCCCGGTCTCATAATCGGTAATGCGTCCCGATATTTTTCCGGTAGTTCCGGCAAATATTCCGACATCCATTAACCAAAAAAAGATCAGAAAAAACCCAAATTTTGCTATGAAGCGTTTAACCATTATAATTTTCCTTTTATCTAATTATAGCAAACTTTCCAACCTTCTCACCAATACCGGGTGCATCAAGATGGTAGATGTATACACCAAAGGCTATTAATCCACCGCTATTGTTGCACAAATCCCAAAACTCCGAACCATTGTATATGTCCGCACAATGTTCAATTGATTTTATATAATGACCGCGCATATTATAAATTCTGATTGTGCATTTTTGAGGTAAATTGATAAATTGAATTTTATTATCATATCCGCTCGTAAATTGACTTTTCTGCTCAAAGCCCGAATAAACAACATAAGGGTTGGGAATAACTGCAACATTATCTAATACCGACTTTCCCAAATCTGATTTTATCGACGTACCCTGTATAGTAATTAGATATTTATCATTAGATGTAAACGGCTTAAAAGTGGATATTAAGAGCACATCGCCACTATCCGGAGAAATAGATTCCACCGTTGAATCGGCAGGAACCGTAAATGTCAATGACCAATAAGTCGGCTTAAAATCAGTGATTGTGTCCCCTTCTACTATAAATATTCTTTCATCTGCATCCCACTCCCCATTAGCAGGATTCACATCGTAAACAAGAATATTTTCTTTATAGATATTCGACCTGTCGGTAACATTCCATATCTGGAAAGGTACCGGTATCGGCTGTATAAAAATTGCCGTATCCATATTTGCGCCACCGAAGCGCATCTCATAATCGGCGGCTACAGCGACCGGTTGACCAAGATTAGAATTTAGTTCCACCGCTGCTGTCCAGTTGGAATTCCCGGATTTCCAGTAAGTGCTGTCGGGATTCCAGGCAAGTTCGTCATCTCTCAGAGATACATTTATTCCATTAAAAAACGGGCTGACATCATTATAATAGTCTTCTGAAATATATGTTGATGAATTTTCCATAATATTTTCACCGGCTGATATATCATAGATTGAATAATAAGTCGTATCATCCGAAATAGTATCATTAAATGTGATTTGATAACTATTACCATCTTTTAAAAGAGTACGATCCACTATTTCCACAATGATATCGCCCGTAGCAAAACCATCGGTATGCCCCATAGAAAAATCAGGCGCCTCGTATTCACAACTTTCAACGATAGGCATTACCACCGCAGTATTGACGTCCGTAATTATATTTCCGTCATTTTCAATGACGATGCTCTTAGTCGATTCCGTAGGATAAATGTTTTCCCCAGCGTTTCCCCTGTCGAAGGCAACCACGGCATAATAATATGTTTTGCCATTGATGACATTTGTATCGGTCCAGCGGTGTTGCAGCCCCGAATTCTTCCCCAGGTAATAACGAAAACCAAATATGTGTTTAGGAAAAAGACCTGAAACGTCATTATAGACGTCAAAAGTTGCCCTCGGATCACTATAGATCAATATTCCCCTGTCATCAGTAACCGTAAAAACATCATTAAACCCGGGATCACTGCTCCGGTATATTTTATAACCCTCAAAATCTGCAACCGATTCGGCATTTGTATCCCAGTACAGAGTAACCTCTCCACTTTTTCTGACAGTATAGAGATTGGGTCTCGGCGGAGCAACAGGAAATGTATAATTGTCAGCATAGATCTGATTGATGATCTCCTGGTTACGCTCTATGTCCAATTCATTAGCGTTCATAAAAATCACAAGCGATAATTGCTGTGTGCTATTCGGTTCAAGGGAAAAATAACCGCTGCCTATCATAAATGTTTCAGCATTTTCTGTTTGATCAAATCTACCGGGAGTCAACGCCGACAAGACAGCATTATTATCACTAACATCAAAATCGCCTCTTTCATAAGCGGCAAAACTGCTTACTCCAGGCGGCGTTTCCAGGATATTTATACCCAAGCGTCCAACCGGAGACCATTCACCGATGCCTCTGGCAGTGCCTCTGCCCTTTCCCTTATTATCCTTATCCGCGACGACCACTGTTTTTTCATCCTTGTTAAATGAAACAATATCGTCGTCGTCATCTCCTCCGACAGCCGGATCTACAAAAAGACCGAAAGCGGCATTTTGATATGCAGAATTCCCGTAATTTTCCAGCTCATAGTGTAAAAATATCATATCCTGGGCAAGATAGTGAGACCACTGAAAACCGCGAATAGTAAGGCGCAATTTTAAATCGGTATCTTCTAAGACGCACCAACTCTCTTGATCTGCATTGAGCGAATCATAATCGTATAAACCGTTCCATTGCCCATCCCAAGCGTCAGGCCAGGTTTCCTCTAAGTGGCTAAATGCTACTATATTATCTACGTTTGTGAATTTAGCAACTTTATTATTTTCAACCGCAACAACCGGGAATGCACGATTTAGATATTCATGCCCGGTTCCGGTCGGCCATTCCGCTGTTACACCATCCTTATTTTCAATAACACCATTATCTGAAAATGTAAGTAGAAATTTATTCCCGCTGTGATAATTATCAGGAAAAGCATTTTTCATCAATACTAATATTAAAAACAATAATAAGTACTTATTTTTCATCATTTAATTACCGCAAATTTTCCAATTTTATTACCAATCCCCTTAGCTTCCACATGGAATATGTAAACTCCAAAAGCTATATCGATACCATCCTTTGAAACCAATCCCCACCTTTCGATGCCATTGTCCATTGTGCTGTTGTGTTTAATAACATCAACCAGGCTGCCTCGCATAGAATAAATCCGAATAGTGCATTCCTGCGGCAGATTAATGAACTGGATTACACGTTCGCCGCGCCCTGAAGTAATTAACGGGTTTGAAGATTCCAATATATTAGTCGCTATATACGGATTCGGTATAACCGCTATTTCATCAAGATCGGATTTAGCATCCTGTTTATTAATCGTTGCGCCTTTTCCGGTTTTAAACTCAAAAACATCAGCGGAAGTAAAACATGAATCTTCGTTATTAAAAATTCTAACGCCGAGACCATCAAAAATCGGGTAAATATCCAGGCTGTCCGTATATGGGCTTCGGTAAACTTTGAATGTATCTTCCTCCACACAATAAACGGAGTAATCTATGGTAGTTTGAATCATTGTATCATTTACGGAAATAAGTGTATCATTGAATGTAACCCGGTAAGTTTTATCGGAATTGAACTCGTCAGGATAAATAATGGCTATCTCGATTCGTCCTTTGCTATTACCGGATGGAAGTTGTGCCAATTCAGGCGGCTCATATCCTGCCGCCGGTGTTTTTACCGTCACAATTGCCGTATTTATATCGGTATAAATATTGCCGTATATATCCCTTTCAATAATACTTGTGCATTCCGATGGCGGTAAACCGTCAGAGCCGAAATTCGGATCGCCCGCATCATAAGAAACGACCGTATAATAATATGTCCGGCCGACAATCACATTCGTATCAATATAAACATGTGATAATCCGGTATCATCGCCCAGATAAAAATGAGCGCCGTTTGGCAAGCCGACTTCACTTGTTCCAAAAATACCATTTTTAAAATCAAATTGCGCTTCCGGCATTCTGAAAACTTTATTGCCGTAGGCGTCGGTAATTATGCGATTATCCAATAAACCCGGATCGGTGCTTTTGTAGATAACATATCCTTCAAAATCTTTCTTCCATCCTAAAGTTGAAGTATCAGGATCCATACCAAGAAAAGGGTCGCGGGAAAATTCGGCTACGTTATCCCAGGTCAATACTACACGACCATTTTCAGCAATCGCCTTTACAGTCGGTTTATCCGGAGGTTTAGCAAACCGATAATTCGCATTAAAGATTCCCTGAACAATCTCTTTGTTACGCACCAGATCATCAAAATTTTCACCCATCAAAAGCGCAAGCGAAAATCGCTCGGTGCGACCGGCGTCAAGCGCAAAGGGTCCCGAGGAATATAGAACGCCTACATTATCAAATTTCTGAAACGGGTCAAATATGTGATCCGCAAGAATATCCCAGACAAGTTCATCCCTGTGTAGCGGATATGTGCCATACGTATGCAGACTGACAGACTGCAACCCGATCTGATCGGATTCATCGAGGTCGGTGCGGTCAAAATTGGGTTCTCCGTCGGTTGGTATACCGTCGCCTTCGCCTTCGTCCGTTCCGGGATAATTTGCATCCAGCGAACCTAAGCCGTCAGCGCCAACATCATCTGTTTCAGGGTTCCAGTCGCCATCTTCATCACCCGACCAGTGAAATTTGTCCGGCCCATAAATCCCTACTGAGCCAAATATCCACTCTCCCGGTCCGCTATCTCTTCTCTCATTTATTAATCCATCCTCATCATTGTCGATTTCATCGATAGCATTGCCAGGACTCTCTAAATAGCCATAACCTATCCAGCCGGTAGAGCCGCCCCACGTACCCATTCCGATTTCGTCCCATATATAAGTAAGGTCCAAATACGTATCATAAAAGCCATTATCGTAATCGTGCCCACCGTTCTTGGAATCTATGAACATGCCGAATAATACTTTCTCATAGTCGGTAGTTCCGACATTCGTTACATCATAAATCCAGAATATACAGTCTTCGGCTAATACGTGAGACCACTGCATACCACGCACAGACATTCTCATGCCAAGACCACGACGATCCGTATCAGTTGAATCTGGATAATATTCAAATTCTTCATCGGCGTCATCGTCAACGACAAAGTATGTCTCCTGATCAGCATTCATTATTCCGCGTCCGAAATAGCCATTCCATTCATGTCCCCAATCCGGACGGTCGGGCCAATTTTCAGGCCATGTATCTGGTTTATGACTAATCGCCGGGGATTCCTGTGCCGGGTTTAAATATCCGGGCAAAGGCTGCCAGCCCCATTCCGTTAGTCCGTCCGGCGATACATCCAGTGAAAATTCATAATTCGTTTCCAGGGGATGTATTGTATCACCTTTTATATCTGTTGCTTCCGCTGCAACAATCGGCACAACGGTATCCATATAAATATGTCCGCTGCCAACCGGCCACTCCAGCTGAGGCATTACCTTATCTTTACTGACTTGCCCCGTATTAAAGTAAATAGTTCCAAGCATGTTGCCGTTCATTACACCCATTCTTCGCCAATTCCGATCGCCAACCGCACGAATATCAGCCGGAATAAATTGTTCCTGAGAAAATAAAAGCGCTGAGAAAATCAGAAAGATAGTTAGAAACAAAAACGCCTTTATTCCTGTCATTTCGTTATTTCTTTTCACTCTTTTCACTTATAATTATAAATTTCAAGCCAAAGCGCCGCTATTCGCTAGCGGCGCTTTGCTCACATTATCTCTACTTTAACGCATTAACAACATACGTTTCATTAAAGAAGCTTCATTGGTTTCCATACGGTAGAAGTAAATCCCGCTGGGCACCTGAAAGCCGTTGTCATTGGTTGCATTCCATTGTACGGAATAGTAATTAATATTGTGATATCCGTCAACCAGGGTACAGACTTTCTGACCAAGCACATTATAAATGCTTATATCGACATTTCCCGGTCGTGAAACACTATAATTAATCTGAGTTGTAGGATTAAATGGGTTCGGATAGTTTTGCAGAAGTTTGAACTCATCGGGAATCCCGGATGTCAATTCATCCACACCAAGATATGGGTTAAACTTTTCTACAATAAACACACCGGGCGCGCCGTCGCCGCCACGGGTGGAACCACGCGTAAACACCAACTCCGCTATGCCGTCGCCATCCATGTCATCCGCCATATCCAATCCATATACACGAATTCCACCGGGTACGATATTGAAGAAATCTTCTTCATCGATCACAGTTATAGCGGTATATGACTCAGGATTAGTGACATCATCACCGGTAAACTGAAAACTCACAGCCTTGCTGGCA
>Ga0268276_1001391_pt1 | contig 24082 bp, 21 predicted proteins | sample saktaG_4_FD_190145 | JGI IMG/M metagenome (GOLD analysis project Ga0268276, IMG submission 190145) | Saline water microbial communities from Sakinaw Lake, British Columbia, Canada - sak_2010_1_5_45m | ecosystem: Environmental > Aquatic > Non-marine Saline and Alkaline > Saline ... | reverse complement strand
GCGGCAAAAGAGAGCGCCTTTGATCAACTGGACCTGTTACACAAAAGCATAATAGAATCTGTAGATACGGGTATATTAACGATTGATCACCAGGGAAACATAAAATCCTTTAACAGCGGGGCGAAAGAGATTACCGGTTTTCCATATTCTAAAGTTATAAATAGAAGAATTGATAGCATTTTCCCCGATTTTTTCAGAATAGTAGATAATGTAGAAGATAGAGATAGTCCGGAAACCGTCAGAAACAGGTTCGAAATGGTGGTTCCGGGTAAGATATTAGGTTGTTCTGTTTCCCCACTTTTTGATAGTAATGAAAAAAAAATAGGGAAGATATTGATTTTTCAGGACTTGACAACTATTAAAGAGATGGAGCGTCAAGTTGAAAGAAACAGGAGATTAGCTCTTATCGGTGAGATGGCGGCTGGACTCGCTCATGAAATAAGAAACCCTCTCGCGTCAATCAGCGGACCGATTCAGATGCTGGAGAAAGATCTCGATCTGGGTGAGACCGATAAAAAGCTCATGCAGATCATCCTGAGGGGGAAGGACCAGCTTGAAAACTTCATGAAAGACTTCCTCCTTCTGGCACGCCCGAACCTGGCTGAACGTGAAAATATTGACATTAAAGTTATTTTAGACGATGTTCTCGAATCTATTCGTTATGTTCCCGATTGGTGTAAAGATATTGAAATAATTAGAAATTCAAATGATCAAACCGGTCTTTATGGAAACAGGATGGAGATAAGGCAGGTAATATGGAACCTGGTTTTGAATGCCCTTCAATCTATGTCGGATGGGGGTAGATTAAACATAGAAACCAGAATAGTTGCCGGTGATGAAAATAATCCCCTCATCCCCCCTTTGATAAAGTGGGGTAAGGGGGGATTTTTCAACAAAAAAGAATATCTTGAAATACAGATAAGTGATGACGGTTGCGGAATCGAAGAAAAAGATCAGGGCAGGGTATTTGAACCATTTTACACGACAAAGGAGAAAGGGACCGGACTCGGGCTGGCGATTGTAAATAGAATCGTAGAGAGTCATGGAGGGAAAATTAGAATCGAAAGTGAACCGGGAAAAGGGACAAATTGTATAATTTTGATGCCGCGAGGCAGACAGTAAAGAGTAAGGAGTAAGTAGTAAGGAGGGTGGCATGGACAAATCATGTGCCGGACATTGATTCGGTATTGTTTGTCCGTGCAAATAAACTTAAACAGGGCGGCACGGGAGGTAGTAAATGGCTAAGATTCTTGTCGTGGATGACGACAGGGGCATGAGAGAATTTCTTGAAATCATGCTGACCAGGGAGGGATATAGAGTTACTTCTGCTCCGGGAGGGAAAGAAGCATTGAATCTCTGCAGGAAGCATAAATTTGATCTGGTTATCACTGATTTGAAGATGCCGAAGGTAGACGGGATCGACTTTTTGAAAGGTATTAAGGAAATATCTCCCGAGACAATGGTTATTTTAATTACCGCCTATGCTTCAGGAGAAACTGCCGTTGCCGCGATGAAGGAAGGGGCATACGATTATATTGAGAAAAGCTTTGATGTTGAGGATCTCAAGGATACAATTCGCGATGCATTGAAGAAGAAAGGTATCAAGAAGGAAGATGTCCTGTTCATGAAAAGTGTGGAAGATGCTGTAAGTTTCGGAGATCTGATAGGGAAGAGCAGGGAGATGCTGAAGGTTTATTCTCTCATCAAAAAGGTGGCGGATACTACGGCCAATGTTCTTATTACAGGTGAGAGTGGAACAGGAAAGGAACTTGTGGCCAGAGCTGTTCATGATAACAGTTCCAGAAAAAATATGCCGCTTGTTGTCATAAACTGCGGTGGAATACCTGAAAACCTTCTGGAAAGTGAATTGTTCGGTTACATGAAAGGGTCTTTCACCGGTGCTTATTCTGATAAAGCCGGTCTTTTCGAGAATGCCTGTGATGGGACTATCTTCCTCGATGAAATTGCCGAACTTCCCCCCGTTCTTCAGGTAAAACTTCTGAGAGTCGTTCAGGAAAAGACGTTCAGAAGGGTAGGGGGCTCGGAGGACATCAAGGTAGATGTAAGAATTATATCTGCAACAAATAAAAATCTGGAGCAGAAGGTTAAAGACGGCAGTTTCAGAGAAGACCTCTATTACCGGCTCAATGTAATTCTGATAAATATTCCGCCATTGAGGGAGAGAAAAGAAGACATTCCTGTTTTAACAAAATGTTTTATCGAAAAGTATTCTAAAAAATTTGGAAAGGAGATTAAAAAAATATCCTCCTATGCAATGGAACTTCTGATGAAGTACAGATTTCCCGGCAACGTAAGGGAACTCGAAAACATCATTGAGAGAAGTATTGCCATGGAAACATCCAATATAGTCCTGCCCGAAAATCTCGTTCTTTCGGAAGAAAGCAGCCCTGATCAGGATACTATCCAGGGTATCGATTTTCCTGACGGTGGTATCGATCTGAACAATGAAATGGCAAAGATCGAAAAGAAGCTTATAGAAAAAGCACTTAAGAAGACAAACGGCTCAAAAACAAAGGCTGCCACGTACCTCAATATAAGTTTTGATTCTTTGCGTTACAGGCTTGAAAAACTTGATATCCTGTAATCCGGTGAAAATCACCGTTTCCTGGTGAAAATAACCGGTTTTTCGTTATAATCGCAAAAGGTTCAATTATGTATTTTGAAATTTGCTATCTGTAATATATTGTAATTCAAGGGTATTTTGACCAATAACGGAATATTTGCAATTTGAAAATAATGTGGCACGTTAATTGCTTTTGAAGAAGGGTACAATGAACAAACAGACAAAAAAACAGGAGGTGTCTTATGTTAATGAAATTTAACGAAAAAAGAGGGCAGAAGGGTTTTACGTTAATTGAATTGATGATCGTCATCGCGATTATCGGAATCCTGGCAGCCATTGCCATCCCGCAGTTCTCAAAATACAGGGCAAGAGGTTATATGGCAGCTACGAGATCGGACGTAAAGAATGCGTATACTGCTGCAGTGGCATATTTCAGTGATCATCCGGCTGGTACTGGACCAAGTGCGGCTGAATTAACAGACGGGGGATATGTAGCAACTATTGCCGTGACAGTTACACCTACCGCAGGTACTGCCGATGCTTTTAGCCTGCGTGGTGCTCATACACAGCTCAACGGCACATATATCATGACTGCAGGAGGCACTGTGACCGATACTCTCACTCCGAAGTAAGTTAAATTGTTAAATAGGAGGATAGCAGCCATTTCCATCGACTTTAAACAAAAGGGGTCCTTCATTAAGGATCCCTTTTGTTATTATATCTAATTTGACGATATATCGGTACTCTTAACGCCCTGGTTTTTGAAAAAACGATGCCCTGGATCCCATTTTGAGAATTTGCACCATCGCTCAAAAAGTATAGGCTGCTAGGAGATATATTATGTTAGTGAAATCCAAAAAAAGAGATAAACAAAGAGGTTTTACGTTAATTGAGATTATGATCGTGATTGCGATTATCGGTATCCTGGCAGTCATTGCCATCCCTCAGTTTTCAAAATTCAGGGCAAGGGGTTACATGGCGGCTACGAGATCGGATGTCAAAAACACCTATACGGCCGCGATAGCATATTTTATTAATCATGAGGGTGCTGCCGGGATAATTCTTGCTGATTGCCAAAATGAAGGCTACACAACAAGTACCAGCGTAACGGTCACAGTTACTTCAGGTACCGCTGATACCTTTAGCCTGAGTGGCGCTCATACACAGCTCGGCGGTACGTATGTTATGACTGCGGCAGGTACCACAACCGATACTTTAACTCCGTAGTAAATTTAACAGTTAAATAGAGCAATAGCCGGTTCATCGACTTTTAGAAAAGGGCCCTCCAAAAAGGCCCCTTTTCTAATCTCATACAGTACACTGATCACTGATCATATAGCCCCTTAGATTTTCAAAAAAACGAAGTTAATGATAAGTGCCGTGATTTTTAAAATATGCTGTCCGGTTAAAATATGCTATTTAAAATGAGTGCTTTAAAAACAATAAAACACTAAAAGGAATCTTTCTCAATGCGCCGATTAGGTTTGATATTAATTTTATTAACTTTAGCATTTGTATTGCTGTCGACCATAATATACGGACAATTAGAAATCAGAAACAATGGTCCAAAGTCCTTGGTAAGTGAAATAAAACCCGACATAAAAAGTGACACAAAGAAGAAACCTCTTACAGATAGAAAACATTCCAGCATTGGTAAGAAGCGCTTTGTCTGGCCCCACGGGGAAAAAGCCGCAGTCTCTATTACCTACGATGATGGTCTTAGAGTTCACTTTGAAGAGGTTGCGCCTATGCTCAAGAAGTATGGCCTGCGAGGCACATTTTATCCCCCGGGACTAATATCATTGATGAAATACCCGCATGAGTGGGCTAAAGTGGCTGAAATGGGACACGAGCTTGGCAATCACAGCCTTTTTCATCCCTGCAGGAAACCTCATTACGTTAATCCGGCTTATGACCTGGCAGCATATAATAAAACTCGCTGGAGCGATGAAATGGAGGTTGCCAATTACATTTTAAAGACTATTGATGGCAAAGATGAAAGAACTTTTGCCATTCCATGCGCTCAAATCTACATTGGCCCGTCAGAAAACAAGGTGTCTGTTGAACCGATTATTGCGCAGATGTTCGTTGCCGCTCGATCCTATGCCAACAGGGAGATTATAGTTCCTGATAATCTAAACTTTGTCTCTCTGTCTTCATTCGCCGCCGGTCTGGATTTGAAAACCTTTGACCATATTCTTTCAATCATCAGGAAAGCACAACAGGTATCGGGATGGGTCATAATAACTTTTCACGGTGTTGGAAAAGATGAAAGCCAATTGTATATAGATAAAGATGAACACCAGAAGCTGATCTCCTTTTTATCGCAGAACAAAAATGAAATATGGACTGCACCGATTATTGAGGCCTGCAGGCATCTAAAGTCGAATGGATACTGAAAGTGCGTATTCTGGACTTGTACTATAAACCAGCGGCAAATCCGGTATCAGGAGAACATGATCGAAAAATACTGGAATAGTAAGATTATAATATTCTTGTTGTATATAATGATCTTTGGATTTCTTCTTGTTGAAATCCTGCTTAACCTGACACCGCCCATATCAAGAGACGCCCTTATTCATCATCTTGCCATCCCAAAGCTCTGGCTTCTGCACGGGGGATTCTATGAAATCCCATGGGCGGATTTTTCTTACTATCCCATGAATATAGATCTCCTTTATCTTGTTTCTCTCTATTTCAAAAATGACATATTCCCCAAGTTCATACACTTTGTTTTTGGTGTCGGTACAGGCCTGCTCGTATATTATTATCTCAGGAACAGGTTTGGCAAAAACTGGGGGCTTCTCGGTTTCCTGATTTTTTTCACCACACCTGTTGTTGTTCACCTTTCAACGACAGCCTATGTAGACCTTGGAGTGGCTTTTTTTACAACGGCGAGTATCCTTGCATTTGTTATATGGCGGGATGATGGATACAAGAACACGAAGTGGTTAATTCTGTCAGCTATATGCATGGGATTGGCAGCAGGTTCCAAATACAATGCCCTGATTGCATGGTTCTTTTTAAACCTGACGATGGTTTTTTATTATTCGAGGGATACTGGCAGGGGACTTTCGGCATTAAAGTCTGGAGTAATATTTTTTGTAATTGCTCTTCTGATCGTCTCTCCCTGGTATATTAAAAACTATATTTTAACGGGTAACCCATTGTATCCTCTATTTGATAACTTTTTTCGATCTGTGCATCATCTGTCTGTTGGAAGCAGTGGTTCTGCTGTGATTTCCACGGGCGCATGGGCTGATAATATTTTTCAGAGAAGGGAGATGATGTTTGGAGAAGGCTTCTGGGAAACAATTTTCATCCCGATCAGGATATTTTTTCAGGGGAAGGATGGTTCAGCTCAGTATTTTGATGGCGTTCTTAACCCGATTCTCATAGTTATGCTTCCTTTTGCTTTCCTGAGGAAAGATTTAGGTCGTGATAAACTCCTTTTTTTATTGTTTTCGCTCTTTTTGTTGTTTATGGCATATTTTCTCACGGACATACGTGTGAGATATATTCTGCCGGTGATTCCATTCCTGACTATTCTGAGCGTGGTCGGAATAAAAAATATCGTTGAATGGGCAGGCAAAGAGCCCAACCCGCTTCGCCACACCGGTTTAATTGGCATATCTGCCGTTATAATAATCCTTATTTCCCTTAATGTCCTGTACTTAAAAGATTCTTTTAATACCATCCAGCCTGTAAGGTACATTCTTGGTCAGGAGACAAGGGATGAGTTTCTAATCCGTCACACAGCGTGTTACCCTGCGATGCAATATGTCAATAAAAACCTGCCGGATGACTCAAGGATTTTTCTTATGTTTCTTGGAAGACGTGGCTATTATCTGGATCGGCCTTATTATCATGAGGCATCTTTTGGAATGAACACCATAAACGGAATGGCCAACACCTCCCGAAACAAACAGGATTTTGAGTCATATATACATTCCATGGGCTGCACCCATATTCTAATGCGAACCGATCTCTTTAATAAATATTTGCATGACAATTTTCCAGAGGAAACAATTGCGTGCCTCCTTGAGCTTGTGAAAGAATACTGGAATCCGGTTTATGAGTCAAACGGGTATACACTAATAGGGGCAAGAAATGATAAGCAAAAGTAATGGGTTTGATTTGAATATCAGGTGGCGTTTTCCTGAAGGAAAAAAATATGCTTTTGCCTTTATATCTTTATTTGTATTTCTACTAATTATTTATGGAAACAGCTTACAGGGTGAATGGCATTTGGATGATACTTCAAGTATTGTAGAAAATGCCGGTGTTCACCTAAAAAACCTCTCATGGCCGGATATTAAAAAAACCTGTTATTTTAGAGGCAGTCTTTCGAGACCTGTTTCTTATTTTAGTTTTGCCTTAAACTATTATTTCAACGGCCTAAATGTACTTGGTTACCATCTGGTCAATCTCGCCATCCATTATATAACTGCCATATTTTTGTTCCTCTTTATCTATAATACGTTAAAGCTTCCGGTTCTTAAGGAACGTTATGGGACGGTTTCATACTCCGTAGCTCTCCTGGCGACCTTTCTGTGGGCAGTGAGTCCCGTGCAGGTTCTTGGTGTCAGTTATATCGTTCAGAGAATGACCAGCATGGCCGGGATGTTTTATATCATGGCCATGTACTTATATCTCAAGGGGAGGACTTCTGATTGTCTGAGCAATAGCATCTCCTTTTTTATTTTCTGTGCTCTTTCGGCCCTTTTATCATTTGGCAGCAAGGAAAACGCCGCCATGCTGCCGGTGACCCTGTTCCTCTATGATCTTTTCCTCATTCAGGGTATAACTAAAGAAAATCTCAAAAAGAACATGAGGATTGTCATCCTGCCTTTCATCGTTGTTCTTGCACTTGGGGTATGTTACACAAATGTCTCAACCATTCTTGATGATTACAGCTATAGGCCATTTACCCTCATGGAAAGGCTCCTGACAGAACCGAGGGTGATAATTTTTTATATCTCACTTTTGTTCTACCCAATTCTTCCACGCTTTGCCCTGCTTCATGATATCTATATATCAAGGTCACTCTTTGATCCCTGGACTACTTTACCTGCTATCCTTTTAATATTATTAATCATTGCTTGTACCTTATCTGTTGCCCGCAAAAAACCGCTTATCTCTTTTTGCGTTATCTTTTTCTTTTTAAACCACTTGATTGAAGGTACCATCATTCCCCTTGAGCTTATCTTTGAGCATCGGAACTACATACCGTCGATGCTCATTTTTGTTCCTATAGCTATTTTAGCAGTCAATGTACTTGATTATCTTTCTTACAAAAAAGGACTTCAATTTCTACTGGTCCTCGGGATAGCATTTTTATTATATGATCAGGGATATACCGTTCATAAGCGCAATGAAATTTTAAGATATGAACAAACGCTATGGTTATACAATGTTGATAAATATCCTAATCTTAGTCGAGCTCACAACAATCTTGGTAAAACATATATGAATCGTGGATTACCAATGGAGGCCTTTCAAGAGGTCAGCAAGGCATTGGAAATCAATAGATATTTCAATTTTTACAATGAAGCAATTGTAAAGAAAAACCTGGGAGAATATTACCGCTGGGGGGAGAAATATGACATGGCCTTAATCAATTACACGGAGGCTGTTGCCATCTGTCCCGGACTTGCAGAAGCTTGGGTTGGTATAGTTACAATAGAACTCAAAAAAGGAAATATAGGGGTAGCATATCAACACATAAATAAAGCATTAAAAACCAATCCCGCCAGTGCTAAGCTACATGAAGCATCAAGTTTTGTATTGTTTAAACTCGGTCGTTTGGACGAGGCGCTGAAAGAGTCTCAAAAAACACTGGAGATAAATTCTGAAAGAATCTTTCCGATAGCTATTATGGCTGAGATAGCTCGGAGGAAAGGTCAGGACTATAAGTCAATTCAGTATTGGAAGAAATTTTTAAGGAAAGACCCAAACGATATTAGAGCGTACATCGCCTTGATTGAGCTGTATTCTTTAACTCATAATAACAACCTGCTTACCCAAACAATTAGTCAATTATTGAATATTAAAGGCGATAGAAACCTTAGGGATTTTTTACACGAAGCTACAAAAAATGCGGAACTATTGGTTTATGTGCCGGATACAGAAAAGATACTGGCTATTATAAAGGGTAATTTTCTGAAGCAAATTCAGGATATTAATCTAAAAAATGTCGTAAATAATATAGGGGAAACATCATCTCATAGAATTATTCGAAAAGATATGGTACGAATGTATACTGTTTGAAGAGCGAGGGAATATATGGGAAAGGACTATAAACCAGATTTCATACCTGAAGTGAGCATCATCGTCCCCGCCTATCGAGAAGAGGAGGGCATCGCAGCCGTTGTTGAGAGAATTCACCGGGTGATGGGTGTGCTTGATCGTCCTTATGAAATTCTTGTTGTGGATGATGGGTCAGATGATGAAACTGCGGAAAAGGCGAGAGGGGCAGGGGCTCAAGTTGTGCCTCACGTATACAATATGGGCAACGGCGCGGCAGTGAAAACCGGCATCAGAAATGCGAAGGGTGAAATCCTGGTCACGCTTGACGGAGATGGCCAGCATTCGCCTGAAGATATCCCACTCTTGCTTGAGAAAGTAGGGCCTTACGATATGGCGGTTGGTGCCCGTACAGGTGATTCAGAAGCATCTCTTTACAGGTCTATGGCAAACAGTATCTACAACTGGTTCGCCACCTATATGTGTAAGCGCAGGATCGAGGACCTGACATCGGGCTTCAGGGCGATAAAAACGGATATCGCCCGTCAGTTTGTCTCTCTGCTGCCAAATACGTTTTCCTATCCAACAACCGTTACCATGGCGGTTGTCCGTTCAGGATATAGCCTCGCATATGTGCCTATAATGGCCTCCCGCCGCGTGGGGCAGAGCAAGATTAAGCCCCTGAGGGACGGAGCACGCTTTCTCATAATTATTATCAAGATTGCCACATTGTTTTCTCCAATGAGAGTGTTTCTACCAGTCAGCGCTCTCATGTTTTTCTCAGGACTTGGCTATGGACTGTTGAAGATATTTGTTTTGGGAGAACCTTATGGCCCAACTGCGGCCATGATGATGACTGTGGCCGTTGTGATATTCATGGTTGGACTTGTATCGGAACAGGTGGCACAACTAAGGTTTGATCGAATGGAAAATTTGGACAATTCGCAAAAGAAGGATATACGGAAATCGGATTGAAATGTTATTTTGATATTAATTTTCCGAAGATTTGCCCGTTTCCGGACGGAAGGTACACACAATAAACGGAGTGTTTGATAAATGGGAAAGTGCTTGATTTGTAACAGTCCTGTTGAATCATTTATCTCTTTTGGCAAAATGCCTCTTGCCAACGGGTTTCTCACACCGGATCGATTTGGTGATGAAGATTTTTTTGAGCTGAAAACAGCTTTTTGTCCAAATTGCGGTATGTTTCAATTAACAGAGCAACCTGATCGTGAGAAGATGTTTAATGAGAACTACCCATTTTTTTCCGGCACGTCAAAAAGGATGGCGATACATTTCCAGGAGTTTGCAGAATATGTAAAAAGGGATTATCTTTCTTCTCTGGATCCTTTTGTTGTAGAGATCGGATGCAATGATGGTATTATGCTGCAACATTTTGCCGGTGCCGGTATCCGCCATCTCGGCATTGAACCATCGGCAAATGTTGCGCAGGTGGCAATTGAAAAAGGAATAAATACAATATGCAAATTCTTTAATGAGGACTGTGCCCGGCAAATTGTGAAGGAATGCGGGCAGGCCGATGCCTTTTTAGGTGCCAACGTAATGTGTCATATTCCCTACCTGCATTCTATTGTAAAAGGGATAAGGATACTTTTAAAACCGAAGGGTGTTGTCATATTTGAAGATCCCTATCTTGGAGATGTTATAGAGAACACATCATATGACCAGATTTATGATGAGCATGTATTCCTGTTTTCTGTTTCTTCCATAAAGTATCTTTTCGAACAACACGGTATGGAAGTGATAGATGTTGAACCTCAGGAAACGCATGGTGGTTCTATGCGGTATATTATTGCTCAGCAAGGGATGTATTCTGTTTCCGACAGGGTTTATGATCAGTTGGAAAAAGAAAGAAAGATTGGTCTGGATAAACCGGAAACCTATCAAATATTTCGAAAAAACTGCGAACTGTCACGTGATAGTTTGATGGCTGTCCTGAATGAAATCAAACAACAGGGGAAAAGAATAGTTGGATATGCAGCAACATCCAAAAGTACGACCATCATCAACTATTGCGGGATTACCACTGATCATATAGAGTTCATCAGCGACACGACCCCAATTAAACAGGGTAAATACAGTCCCGGAGCACATATTCCCGTTCGACCCTATGAAGAATTTGTTTCTGATTATCCTGACTATGCTCTTCTGTTTGCCTATAACCATGAAAAAGAAATAATGGCTAAAGAACAGAAGTTTATGGAATCCGGTGGTAAATGGATTGTGTATGTGCCGAAAGTGCAGGTGTTAGAGTGATTTTGTGCAGTAACCCCAGGGCGCAGTATTTTTCTTATAAAGAAGAAATAGATGCCGCGATTTCTCGTGTGCTTGATGGCGGATGGTATATCCTGGGCGAAGAAGTTAAGGCGTTTGAAAAAGAGTTTGCCGGCTATATTGGCGTTTCTTATGGGATCGGAGTTGGTAGTGGAACAGAGGCAATTCATTTAGCTCTTGCCGCATGCGGAATAGGGGAGGGTGATGAGGTAATCACCGTTTCACATACTGCAGTGGCAACTGTAGCGGCGATTGAGCTGGTAGGTGCAATACCGGTGTTGGTGGATATTGAGCCGGCCTTTTTCACGCTTGATCCGAACAGGCTAAAAGAGGTAATTACACATCGAACAAAAGCTATTCTTCCCGTTCACCTTTATGGACAACCGGTTGATCTGAATCCCGTCATGGAAATTGCCCGAAAGTATCAGTTGTACGTGATTGAGGATTGTGCTCAGGCACATGGGGCAACTTACAAAAACGAGCGTGTGGGGTCGTTTGGCGATATGGCATGTTACAGCTTTTATCCAACCAAGAACCTGGGTGCGTTGGGCGATGGTGGAATGGTTGTGACCAATGATAAGGATCTCGCCGAAAAGGCCGTGCTATTACGTGAATACGGTTGGGCTGAACGATATATAAGTTACGTTCAAGGCTGGAATACACGGCTGGATGAAATACAGGCAGCCATATTACGTGTAAAACTAAAGTATCTGGATGAAGATAATTCAAAGAGGATACGTCTGGCAGAGATATATAATAACGGATTACGCAATACTGATTTGATTTTACCGAAGCAAAGAGAAAATTCTACACATGTATATCATTTGTATGTCATACGCTCGGCAAAACGGAATGAATTATTGGCATCTTTAAAAGAAAAAGGCATCGGTGCCTCGATCCATTATCCTGTACCGGTACATCTTCAGCCAGCGTATAGGGGTTTACATGATTTCAACAGACTACCTGAAACAGAACAGATTGCTAAGGAAATAATTTCACTTCCCATTTATCCTGAGTTAGGTGAATCGGATGTGCAAACGATAATCAGGACAATAATGGATTTTAAAGGAGTGGCAGATGATTGATGGAGTAATTATAAAGAAATTGGTAACCCACACTGATGAAAGAGGATTTTTCAGGGAGATCATCCGTGTCACGGATGACTTTTTCGCTGGTGGATTTGGTCAGTGGAGCCATTCTTTGATGTTCGATAACGTTATCAAGGCTTGGCATTACCACAAAATTCAGACGGACTGGTGGTACGTATGCAGCGGTGTCCTTCGAGTAGGATTGTGTGATATGCGGGAGGATTCCATAACGTATAAACAAACCATGGATTTCCTGGCGGGAGACCTGCAACCTGCTCAGGTTGTTAAGATTCCTCCGGGAGTGGCACATGGTTGTAAGACAGTTCAGGGCCCGGTCCACTTACTTTATATTACCTCTAATGTGTATAATCCGGACGATGAACTTCGCCTTCCTTACGATGATCCGGAAATCGATTTTGACTGGCTGAAAGGACCACCTGTTAAATAGTTCACCATGACTGTCATGCATATAGGGATTACATGAATCAATTAGCATATAATCACATCAAAGAGCATTTTACCGGTAAACAAATACTTGTAACCGGTGCAAATGGCTATATTGCGACTAATTTGATTGAGGCATTGAAAGATGTTGAATGCTCAGTAGTCCGCTTGAGCAGAAAAAGTAATTTACAATCTGTTGATGGAGTAGCGAATATTGTGGATGTCCAAGGTGATATTCGTGATGAAAAAATATGGAAAGAAGCATTAAATGGGACAGAAATTATTTATCATTTTGCTGCACAAACAAGCGCTTATATAGCGGAAGAGAAACCATTTGATGATTTTCAGTCAAATGTTATGCCTATGATAAGATTACTTGAGATATGTCAGAACCAACTGTGTAAACCAAGCGTAATATTTTCTGGTACAGTGACAGAAACAGGTATAACAAAACATGTGCCTGTTAATGAAGATAGACAAGATAAACCTGCGACAATTTATGACCTTCATAAGTTAATGGCAGAAAATTATTTAAAGTATTATTCTGAAAAAGAGATTGTGCAAGGTGTGATTCTACGTTTGGCAAATGTGTATGGGCCAGGGCCAAAGAGTAGTGGTAAAGATCGAGGGATATTAAATCTGATGATAAGGAAGGCATTAGACGGGTCGTCCCTTTCAGTTTATGGTGCTGGCAAGCAGATTAGGGATTATATTTATATTGATGATGTTGTGCGGGCGTTTCTTGTGGCTGCTTCGAATATCGGAAAGACAAGGGGGCAGCACTTTGTAATAGGTTCGGGTGTTGGTTTTTCTGTTTCTGATGCTATTAACCTTGTTGCGGAAAGAGTTTATGATAAAACAGGAATACGGGCTGAGGTTACTCACATCAAGCCACCTTCTGCATTATCTCTTATAGAGGAGAGGATTTTTATTGCCGATATCAGCAGATTTTCGTTGTGTACCTGCTGGAAACCTGAAATTCCTCTTATTGATGGCATCGATAGAACTATTGATTTTTATTGTTCTGGGTAAGGGTAAAAATAGTGGAAAAGAATCGTCCAAGTGCTAGCAGACTATGGGAATATATCAATAATACCAATCTGAGCAGGGATAGATTATCTCAAGAATTTAAAAACTTCAAATCAACAGATATTAATTTCAAATTGGCAATTTGGAATCCCCGCACTAACGGCATACGTTTTTTAAAAACCTTGATTTTTTTTATTTGTTCGGCTCTGTCAGGCCAACAATGGGGGAAATTAAAAAAAATACATAATAGAGAAGTTGGTAACCCTTATTCTATACAGTACAATAACGAGCATGTTTGTCTTGACTACTTGCAAGCCGTTTTTGAAATTGATTTCATGGAAAAATATTTTAATTTTAAAAACTCGTCTGTCATCGAAATTGGAGCAGGATATGGCCGAACATGTCATGCTGTCCTTTCGAATTACAACATCAACAACTATTACATTATTGATCTTACAAATTCACTTGAACTTTGCCAATATTATCTGAAGATTGTTTTGAATAAAACGCAGTACAATAAAATTACATTCGTTAATGTGGAAGATTTTGATAAGGTTAGAAACAAAAATTATGATTTGTGTGTTAATGTCGATTCACTTGCCGAAATGGAAGAAGCAACTGTTCGCCTGTATTTACAATTCATAGACAGTCAGTGTGAAAATTTCTACGTAAAAAATCCTGTAGGTAAGTACTGCGATAAATCGCTTATTTCTCACGATGAACCTAACGAAGTAGTTGATCTTGCGATGGAAACTGGAATATTAAAAGAGGTAATTGATATTCATAACAATAAAGAGATTGAAATGCAGTCCAGGGAATTCGTAAAAGCTTATTGCCCATCCAACAAATGGGAATGCGTCGGCAATGAATGGGGAAAACCATGGAGCTATTATTGGCAAGCATTTTTCAGAAGAAACATATGGAGAAAAAACCATGAAAAAAGCGACGTTTGACCTTTATGGTCAAAAGATTCTAATCACCGGCGGATTGGGCTTTATTGGTAGTAACCTGACCCGTAAATGTCTTGAGCTGGGTGCTGAAGTAACAATTTATGATTGTCTGGATCCCCGATCTGGGGGAAATCTCTATAATATTTATGATATCGAGGACTCCGTCGAGTGCTGCTATCAGGACATACTAAATTTTGATCTGTTGTCCTTGGCCGTAATTAATAAGGATATTATCATTAATTGTGCGGCTTCTACATCTCATCCTTTTTCCATGAAAGAACCCTGGATCGATCTGGATGTGAATGGAAGGGGTGTGATTAATTTATTAGAAGCTGTTCGCCGATTTAACAGGGATGTGAAGTTTATTCACCTCGGTACCAGCACCCAGTTGGGTAAGCTTCAGTACCAGCCTGCCGATGAAAAACATCCTGAATTCCCAACCGATATCTATTCAGCCAATAAAAGCGTCTCGGAAAAATATGTGCTGGTCTATAGAAACGCCTATCAAATACGAGCCACTGTCATCAGATTATCCAATGTCTTTGGGCCAAGAGCCACCATACATAGTCCGGAATTTACTTTTAACAATTATTTTATTGGACTGGCCTTACAAGGAAAAGATATTACGGTATTTGGCGAAGGGAACCAAAAAAGAAATGTGATTTATGTAAAAGATGTCGTTGCAGCGCTTATTCATGCATCCCAGACTGATAGAACTGACGGAGAAATATTTTTTGCAGTTGGTGATCAGCATTACAGTGTCGCAGAAATTGCTGAGGCAACAGTACAATACATGGGTTCAGGGAAAGTGAAATTTGTTGACTGGCCAAAAGGCAGAAAATCAATCGATGTTGGTGATGCAATTATTAGTAATCAAAAAATCAAAAAGGCTTTGAACTGGGCTCCTCAGTACGATTTGAAGAGTGGGCTAATTGAAACCAAAGCATATTATGAAAATTGTCTTGAGGAATATTTAAGGTGAAATTTATGAAAATCGTGATTACAGGTGCCTTAGGGCATATTGGCTCCAGAGTAATTCGTGCAATACCGTTAGCTTTTCCCGAGGCCGAGATCGTTATGATTGATAATATGCTGACCCAGCGTTACTGTTCATTGTTTAACTTGCCTGCCGATGGGAAGTATCGATTCGTTGAAGCGGATGTCCTGGACATAGATTTAGATGCGGTAGTGGAGGGAGCCGACGTTGTCTTGCATTTAGCCGCGATTACCGATGCAGCAAGTAGTTTTAAAAATAAGGAACAGATAGAAAACGTTAATTACAATGCAACAGCTAAGGTTGCTGAAGCTTGTAGCGATGCAAAATGTCCCATGATCTTTATTTCCTCAACCAGTGTCTATGGGACTCAAAGCGGAGTTGTTGATGAGGACTGTTCTACAGAAGAGCTTCAACCTCAAAGTCCTTATGCTGAGACAAAATTGAAGGAAGAGAGATTTTTGCAAGCCTTGGGATCTTCAGAAAAATTGCGTTTTGTGATTTGCCGCTTTGGGACAATATGTGGTGTTTCTCCCGGGATGCGGTTTCACACTGCGGTTAATAAGTTTTGCTGGCAAGCCGTTATGGGACAACCCCTTACTGTCTGGCGAACGGCTTTACATCAAAAAAGGCCGTATTTAGCGTTAAGTGATGCAGTGGAAGCTCTTAAATTTATTATTAAAAACAATATGTTTGATCAAAGAACATATAATATACTAACAGAAAACCTTACTGTAAACAACATAATCCAACACATAAAAGAATATATACCTGAACTGGAAATACAATATGTGGATACTGAAATTATGAACCAGCTATCTTATGAGGTTTCATGCCTGCGTTTCAAAAAGCGGGGCTTTGAATTCACGGGAAGTGTGGAGGAAAATATAGGTAAGACGATAGAATTACTTAAAATGGCTGGAGCAAACTATGTCAAATAAGAAGTTGTACACCCGGGAAGAATTTGAAACCCTACGGGAAAAATCCGCCCAAATAATGGCTGCGGATAAGGAACTTCGCCGGGATGCTCTAAAGGTATTAGTACAGGCCGATCATCATCGGTGGATTCATCAAACCAACTGGCTGGGTGAGCCAATTCTTAATCTTCCTCAAGATATGTTTGCCATTCAGGAAATCATTTTCAAAACCAGGCCCAGGTTTATCATAGAAGTGGGGGTAGCCTGGGGTGGTTCCCTGTTATTTTATTCAACTCTCATGGAGATTCTCGGAGGAGAGAGAATCATTGGAGTAGATATCTACATCCCCGATGATCTGAAGGAACGGCTTGCTTCATATGGGAAACTTTCCGAGAGGCTGACATTAATTAACGGTTCATCCATTGAACAGGATACTATAGGTCAGGTCAAATCCATTACAGGAGATTGTCGAGAAGTTATGATTTTTTTGGATTCCTACCACACTCATGATCATGTACTCAAAGAGTTGTGCTTATATTCTCCACTTGTCGGTGAAGGGTTTTACCTCATATGTGGAGATACCATTATTGAGGATATGCCGGAACAAAAGCATCGTTCTCGTCCCTGGGGACCCGGAAACAACCCCAAAACGGCACTTGATCAATTTCTTAAGGAAAACAATAGATTTGATGTAGATAAGGTTCTTGAAAACAAACTTTTGTTTACCTGTAATCCGGGGGGCTATTTAGTTTGTATTAAAGATTAAGAGGGGATGTTAAGATACAAAAATCGTTACCTGTTACAGGACAGAAGAATGACTGACAACAATTTACCAAGTGTCGGGATTGGGCTTCCGGTATATAACAACGCAAAATATCTTTCCAGAACATTAGATTCACTTCTGAATCAAACTTACCCCAATATTACTATTTACTTGTCTGATGACTGTTCAGTTGATGGCACTGATGCTATTTGCGAATCCTATGCTGAAAAAGATAATCGAATTAAATATTTCAGGAATGAAAAGAACTTGGGGGCGAATGGTAATCTTGAAAAAGTTCTTGCATTAACATCAACCGATTACTTTATGTTTGCGAGAGGGCATGAGATATTATCAACGGATCTTATTAGTGATTGTGTTCGTATTTTGGAGGAGGATAAGAAAGTTGTTCTTTCCTTTGCCACTACTCAATGGATAGATGAAGAAGATAAAATTATTCCAAACAAACCTATTGGCTATTTTGATACCAGAGGTTTTGATGTAGTTACGCGATGTGCCCTGGTATTCTGGGGTAGGCTTGAATGTTTTTACGGGCTTACCCGAACCGAGGTGATGAAAAGCATTCGATTTTCTGAAGATATTATAGCAAGCGACGTGATTATGTTACTCGAAATGGCACTAATAGGTAGTTTTGCGCATGTTAGCTCTGGTGTCAGGTATAGAAGATATCATTACAGTGGTGAAACCTATCGTAAAAGGCTCCAAAGATACAGGACAGGTACATATAGACAATTAAAAGCAATAGATCGTTTTTTTCCGTTTGCAAGGTTACCTTATCATCTATGTCTATCAGTAATAAAGTCTAAGGTTTCAATCAGCGATAAAATAAAAATCCTGCTCGTAGTTTTGTCTCATGCGCCCCTCAAATATATCGTTTCAAGAGGTAAGCAACTATAGTTAAATTGTAATTGATCGAAAATTTCCCTCAACCCAGTAAATAAACAAGAAATCGTACACAATGACAAACACGCGCTCTTGGTACAGATGGACACTTTTTATACTCGTTCTTTCCGCCGTAACATGGTGCGTTCTGCATAATCTCGATGAAATTATTCGATATAATTTCCGCTTTAAATGGTCTTATTTAACGTTTAGTTTCCTTTTTGTATGTGCTACTTATTTGACCATGTTATTCATCTGGATCAGGCTTAGCATGTCATTTGGCTTAAAGGTACCGGTGTTGGAGGCCGGCAAAGCTTGGTTTCTTTCCCAGCTTGGGAAGTATGTGCCTGGCAAGGTTACGCTGTTTCTCGTTCGACTTGATGCTTACCGTGGATATTCAAAGCGGAAGGTAGCCGTTGCCACAGGTGTTGAATATATCGCATTGTTGGCATCGGCATCCATTTTGATTTTAGTGGCGCTGGCATCAGCTTCACAAATCGTACCCTATTATATCCAGTGGGTCGCGGGTGTAGGAACTTTTTTATTCCTACTCATCCTTTGGCCCCCGTTATCGATGCGTCTTGTTAACTGGGGATTTAAACTCTTAAAGAGAGAGCCGATTGAAGAATTTCCGTCCTACGGCCTGTTGCTCAAGTTTGTTGGTGCATATATCTTTGCCAGTCTACTAAATGGAATGGGTCTGTTTTTTGCGATAAATTCCCTTTCGCCTGTGAATTTCACTTATTTTTTAATAATAGCAGGAATATATGAGGCCGCTGGTCTCATTGGAATTGCAGCGGTATTCGCGCCCAGTGGAATTGGTGTTCGCGAAGGGGTGCTTTTACTTATTCTGCCCATATTTATCCCAAAGCCTACCGTGATTGTCAGCACAATTGCCATTAGATTGATTGCCACCATCACTGAACTTTTTCTATCTGGCGTTTTTGTTGTTGCTGAAAAAATATGGGCAAAGCAAAATGAGCGAATTATCACAGAAAAGAAAAATGTATAGCCTGGTTGACGAATATTTAAATTTCCTCGCTGTTGAAAAGGGTGTTTCTCTCAACACCCTTGAGGCTTACAGCAGGGATTTGGTCAGGTATGTAGAATTTGAGCAGGACGCGGGAATTAAAACTATTAAAGATATTACCTCCGACGATGTAATAACATACCTGGGAAGTCTGAGAAAGGGCGGTCTGACAGCAAACTCCGTCAATAGAGGGCTCGCAGCCCTCAGGGGATTCTATAAATACCTTCTTCGTGAAAACATTGTTGTTGGAAATCCTGTAGCGAATATTGAACTGGCCAGGGTCTGGATGCGCCTGCCCGATACTTTGAGTATGGAAGAAATGAATCTTCTTCTCAGGCAGCCGGACACGAATACTTTCTCCGGCATACGGGATAAAGCAATGCTGGAACTCATGTACGCAACCGGAATTCGCGTTTCAGAATTGATTTCGCTAACCATAAACAGCATCAACTGGCAGGTGGGATATCTGATCACGATTGGGAAGGGCAAAAAGGAAAGAATTGTTCCGATAGGTAAAACTGCTATTGATTCCCTGGATCGATATGTTAAGGATATCAGGCAGAAATTTTTAAAAAAAACCGCAACAAATATCCTTTTTCTTAACAGGTATGGAAGGGGTCTAACGAGGCAGGGATTCTGGAAGATCGTGAGAAAATATGTTAATAAGGCAGGACTGCAAAAAAAGGTGCACCCTCATACATTCAGGCATTCTTTTGCAACTCATCTTCTGGAAGGGGGAGCAGATCTCCGCTCCGTCCAGGTAATGCTTGGACATGCGGATATATCAACAACTCAAATTTACACTCATATTACCGGAGAAAGATTAAAGAAGATTCACAAGAAATATCATCCCAGAGGGTAAGAGTGGTGGATTACTATAAATCAGAAAAAAATATAGAAAGCCAAGATAAAGAACGGAAGAGAAGCAAGCCTTTTTACATTTCGATTATAATTGCCATTGCGGTGATATCCTTTGCCGGTGGAACAATTTTAGATCATTTCTGCAGGACAAAGGTTGATCAATTAATCTTTTCCACCTCTAAGATGAAAAGTGTATTTCTTTCCACTGTCCTGGGACATGAACCAAAGTTTTATTATCTGGACGTTGAAAAAAATGGGAAGGACTATAGATTGACAAAAGATGACGTCTTCGAAGTTTCCTATCGTGATGAGTTTGTCATAAAAAGCGTTTCCTCTGATTCCCTCTTTGGCAGGGGAATCGCTGTCGATGTTGAAGGAATAGGACATAGAAACGACTTCAGGGTATTGCTAAAAGGCATTGAATTAGTTGATAAATTAACTACAACAAAAAAACAGAATTCTAACACGGATTATAAAATTGACGTCAGGTATCATGATAAGAGCATTGCATCGATTCCCATAAGGGTAGAGATTACTCCACAGGACTGGTTGAGATTCGCCAGAAGGTCCAAAAATGAAGGTTCGCAGATTGATTATCTGAAGCGGGCAATAAATATGAACAAAAAGGACATCGGTGTCCGCAAGATGCTTGCACGGGTTTACGTTCGCAAGGGAATGCAAAACATGGCAATCTCTCAGTATCAGGATATCCTGAAGCTAAAACCGAACGATCTGGAGGCGCTGGTTGAGTTGTCAAAGTGCTATATAAAACAAAAAGAGTACCGTAGAGCACTGCCGATTTACAGGAGGATCATCCGGCTTAATCCCAAGGATGCCTCTGCATATGCGAACATAGCCTTTGCCTATGGAAAACTGGGCAGATGGAAAAATGCTATTGCAAACTATAACTCATCAATACGACTGAACCCAAAGAATGCGACGGTGTATTACAATCTGGCAAAGGCATACGAAAAAACAGGCGATAGCAAGAATGCTGTTGAGCGGTACAAACGTGTTTTAAAGATGACACCGGGTGCCGTTGACGTGATGGCTGCACTGGCCGGTGCTTATTTCAGTTCCGGAAACTATGACGAATCTATAAAGTTATTTGAAAAAGTTATAGAAAAACAACCCCGAGATGCGTCAGCATATGCTAATATTGGACTGGCCTACGGGGGAAAGGGATTATGGGAGAAAGAAACAGTAAATTATAAGAAGGCCATATCACTAAACCCGAAAGATCCGGTGATCCATTTTAATCTGGCCGTCGCCTGTGAAAAGAGAAATCGTTACCGAGATGCGGCCTCCGAGTACAGAGCGGTGCTGAAGATCAATCCTGATGACACTGATGCCATTAATGGGCTGGCGAATTGTTATCTCAGGGATAAAAAATATACCAGTGCAATCAAACTCTATGAAAAGATTGCAAAGATTTCACCCAAGAACGGTTCAGTATATGCCGGTCTTGGATTTGCATATGGTCAGACAAAAAAATATAAACAGGCGACTAAAAACTATGAAAAAGCGCTCAAATATGGTTATCATCCGACCATGGAAGAATTGAACATTCTTGCTGGATATTATCTGAACGTGAAGAACTATAACAATGCCATCAAAACCTATAAAGAAATGATCGAACTGAATCCGAAAAAGGCGGAGATTTACTCAGGCCTTGCTCATATTTATAATCTTAAGGGTGATACCGACAAAGAAATTGAATACTACAAAAAATCATTAAGTTACGATCAGGAGGACTATATGGTGTGTCTTAACCTGGGAGGTGCTTATGAAAGGAAAAAAATGTATAGCGATGCCCTCAGGGAATACACCAGCGCATATCAACTCAATCCCGATTCAAGTGAAGCTGCCAGGAAAATACCGGAGATGAGGATAAAAATATTACAGCAAAAGTATAAGGATTAAACAGCTATCGGCTTTAGCCGACAGATTGAGGCACAAAGCAACAAAGGCACAGAGGCACAAAGAAAAGAAATTAAAAATCATAAGTTGTAGGGTCGGGTTTTTTTATACCCGACCGGCTGGCGGGTGGCATGGACAAACCATGTGCTGGACCTTGATCCGGTATTGTTTGTCCGTGCCAAAAGAAAGGAAAAATCAATGAAGCAAATAATCTTACAAGATTTCATTATTGGAGATGGCGCTCCCTTTGTACTTATTGCCGGTCCCTGTGTAATTGAAAATCAAAAAGAAACCAGAAAGATAGCAATATTTCTGAAGAAAGTTGCAGGCGATCTTGACATACCGTTAATATTCAAGGCATCCTATGACAAGGCAAACCGAACTTCCATAAATTCTTACAGGGGACCCGGTTTGACAAAGGGACTCCAGATCCTGAAGGACATCAAGGAAGAACTAAAAATCCCTGTTCTTTCCGACGTCCATCGTTTTGAAGAGATTGAAGATAGTTCACAGGTACTCGATGTAATGCAGGTGCCGGCGTTTCTCTGCCGGCAGACGGACTTCGTAAAGGAGATTGCCGGAAGTGGCAGAATAATAAACATAAAAAAGGGACAGTTTCTTGCGCCCTGGGATGTGTCTAACATACTGAAAAAAGTTTCATCTACCGGAAATGAAAACATTATGATTACAGAAAGAGGGACAAGTTTTGGTTATAATAACCTTGTTTCTGACTTTCGTTCTCTCCCCATCATACGGGATATGGGATATCCTGTTATCTTCGATGCCACTCATAGCGTACAGCTTCCCGGCGGTTTGGGCAATGTCTCCGGTGGGCAGAGAGACATGATACCATATCTTTCAAGAGCGGCAGTTGCTGTTGGAATCGACGGCCTGTTTTTAGAGGTTCACCCCGATCCCGAACGCGCACTCTGTGATGGCCCCAATTCTCTTTATCTTGACGCTCTTCCAGGCCTGCTCAGCATGTTGAAGGAAATAGACGAAACAGTCAAAAGGGAAAGACAGCCGTAGGAGATACGTCTCATCTGCCAGAAGAACCTCAGAGGAAAAATCGATGAATAAATCTATTGATGAAAAGTTGTTAAAAAAGATCAGGCCCATCAAACTTTTAATTCTGGATGTCGACGGGGTTCTGACTGATGGAAGAATAATTATTGATGATCTTGGAAATGAAACAAAGAATTTTGATGTCAGGGACGGGCATGGGCTCAGGCTCCTGATGAGATGCGGCATTGATGTTGTCCTTTTGACCGGTAGAAAATCAAAAGTGTTAGAATATCGTGCTAAAGAACTTGAAGTTAATGAAGTTTATCAAAACGCTAAAAATAAGGTTAAGGTCTTGGAAGATATCCTCCGTAAAAGAAATATTAATGGAGATGATGTTGCTTATGTTGGTGATGATATAGTGGATGTTCCTGTCTTCTTGAAGGTAGGTTTTTCCGTGGCTGTGGCGGATGCAGTAATTTATGCAAGGGAGGCAGCCGATTACATTACGGAAAAAAGGGGAGGAAGAGGCGCGGTCAGAGAGGTATGCGAGATGATTCTTAAGGCGCAGGGAAAATGGGGAGAAATTGCCTCCAGATACGACCTGAACTGAACAGCGAGCGCATTATTCTTCGAATTACTTCGTTCCCCGCTGCTTGCAACGGGGTTAGCGAGCGAATAAAAACAACAATTTTCCTTACCCCGATAAACGGGATAAGTCCCGATAAACGGGATAAGTCCCGATAAACGGGATAAGTCCCGATAAACGGGATAAGTCCCGCTAAAGGGGATAAATCCCACTAAAGGGGATAAATGCGTTAACGAAATTATTTTCTGTTAGAAAATAATTGCTAACTTACTAAACAGTCGGAGATTTCCAGCAGCTTGCTGCGGGGGAGCTTCGATAATTGACCCCCCCCTTTACTTATCCCGAATAGAGTGATATATTAATTGAAGCAAAATAAGTGCCAGTTGTGAAAAAATGTTAAAAACTTTTTTTAAGTCAAGGAAAAAGCTTCTTCTGATTGGAGGGTTGCTTGTTCTGACAGGCCTGTCAGC
>Ga0268276_1001390_pt1 | contig 24087 bp, 22 predicted proteins | sample saktaG_4_FD_190145 | JGI IMG/M metagenome (GOLD analysis project Ga0268276, IMG submission 190145) | Saline water microbial communities from Sakinaw Lake, British Columbia, Canada - sak_2010_1_5_45m | ecosystem: Environmental > Aquatic > Non-marine Saline and Alkaline > Saline ... | reverse complement strand
AGTTATTGCTTGGCAGCGTGCACGAAATAATAAGAAGTCTAAAATAAACTGGCAGTTTACAACAAAGAAAGCAAGAATTAAACTCAAACGGTTATATCCGTCAATTCATGCCTAACTTAGCACTAGTTCTTCCGGCAAGTAATTTCGAACTAGTCAATGCTGACCTTTGAAATGGATTAACTTCAAATTTTCCCATCTTTAATAATATTTTTAATTTTACTGATTAATTCGATATTTCTCTTTTTCCATTTTTGAATATCCCATATGCCACCAGGTTTCTGCCTGAATCTTTCATAATTTTCAACTTCATTTTTCAGCTCATTTAAATGGAATATTAATTGTGCACAAAATGAATTTAACCAAAACGAGTTAATACATTTATCTAAAATTACGTTCACCTCTTGTATTTGGACTTTTGAAATCATTTCTTCTTTTTCAAGATTTTCAATAGATAGAATCAATTTATTTACAAGTATTCCCAAAGCATCTTCTTTTGATTGGCTGTTAATGAAAGTAGAAAAAGTTGGAATTATACCTGAAATCTGATTTAACGCGCCTTGAATTATGTTAAAATCATTTTCAGAAATGAATCTGGAATGGGCGATATCATTCCTAAGAGAGCCTAACATGTTTAAAATATCTGCTAATCTTTCCCTATATTGTCTTCCAATCCGGTCATCTATCATTTCTGAATTTGATTTTAATCTTATAAGAGACTCTAAATCAGTCCAATTAAGATAATAAAACGGATGACAAAATTGACTTGATTGTAATATTGATTCATAGGCTCTTTTGGTACGATGTAATTTATAAATATAATTATCCTCAATATTAGGTAATACTTGATTTTTTTCTGCTTCAATAATTCTATGTGACACCTCTTTGAGTGTATCCGTCTGAGTTTTACCAAGAAAACTACTAATCCAGTTTTTAACTCCTTTTTGAATGATTAAATCAATAAGAAACTCCCTGATTCCAACTTCTATCTGAATAAACAATTCATAGGCTTTTGTATTAAGCTGATATCCCATAATATTAAAATCTTAAATTTATTCTATATTAATTTGTAATCAGGGTTCATGCTTTGCCTGGAAACTAAAACTAAATATTCATCTTCTATCATGACAAAAGCATGATTATTTATTCCTAATTTCAAACAGTACTTAACTCATTCAAAGATAGAGACCTTTTGTTAATAATCAACTTGTAGATGAATCTTCTGGTTACCTTAATAAAATAATATGTCACTTGAAACAATTTTAAGCACTTTGATAACTTTAAAATTCTGGACAATTCTATCCGCTGTCTCCTCCTTCGATTGTAGATAAAGTATAAAATTACACTCCCTACGGATCCTAGTACTTTCATGATGTCTAAGGCTCGACTATATTATTTCTTAATATCTGTGGATCCTCTCCAGCTACATAAGTTAGTTTTGATCAGCTTGAATATCGCCTTGTTTTTAAAACTTTTAACGGCTGATTGCACGGAATTAATTCAATAACTTGAATAATATGATCCATTTAAATCGTAAATTTGAGATGAGACGACTCTGTTTTGAAACTTGGTATGGAGATCTAAAATGGAATTACTTTAACCACTTAACAAGGCTGAATTTAAGTCTCGACAACTTTTAACATGCCCTAGACCGTCCCTCTTTAAAAAACAAACCGATGCAGTTGATTGATCTACACCGGTTTAACTCGAATTGTTGGTAGCCCCACCAGGAATCGAACCTGGATTTAAAGTTTAGGAAACTTCCGTTCTATCCGTTGAACTATAGGGCCGGGGAAATGTTGAATGTTGAATTTTAAATTTTGAATTCGGGATGCAAAGGTAATAAATTTAGTTCAAAATCTCTTGCCCTCCTGCATCAATAAAACAAGAAGCCCGAATTCAACATTCAACATTCAAAATTTAAAATTACTTAGGAAGCCCGAATTCAACATTCAACCTTTAACATTCAACATTAATTGAATTTCCCGAACTCAAAACTCAAAGAAGCCAGATAAGGACAGCCGTCACTGCTGCAATGGATAAGAGAATGTAAATCACCTTCCGCTCTTTACTCAGCAGTCGTTCACATTCGGCAACCTTTTGGTTTGCCAGGTCATTGTTAACATCGAGCTTTGCGGCTTCTTTGTATTGCTTGACGGCACTGCGGTAGATTTCGATCTTGAAGAAATCGTCACCGTTATGCATCAGCTCACGGAATTGCTTTTCGGCAGGACTGATGCTTTCGTCGGTTTCGTGATGTCCCATATGAATGAAGCTTTATGTGATTAAACTTATTTTACTTCACTGCCATTTGCAAACAGGTCATTTATTGTGATCAGGCTTAGCCGGCCTTCAGGATCCTCGGCGGAGAGTATCATTCCATTCGATTCGATGCCGCGCAGCTTCCGCGGCGCCAGGTTCAGGACGAAGCAGAACTGCTTGCCGATAAGGTCTTCCGGCTTGTAATACAATGCAATGCCTGATACGATCGTTCTTTTGTCCAGGCCGGTACTGACGGTTAACTTCAACAGTTTGTCTGCTCCCTGGATCTTTTCCGCTTCTTCAATGGTGCAAACGCGGATGTCGAGCTTCGAGAAATCATCGTAGGTTATCATATCTTTTATGGGTTTCAGAGATACTTTCGGCGCTGTGGCCGCTTCATTCTGCAGTTTCGTATTCAGCAGCTTCTGCACCTGGGCTTCGATAACATTGTCTTCAATCTTTTCAAACAAATACTCCGGATGCCCGAGCTGGTGGCCGGGCTCAAGGAGTTCGGGATTGCCGCCAAAAGCCCATTTACGCTGGGGGAGGTTCATCATCCGGCTGAGACGTTCCGCGGTGAAAGGCAGGAAAGGCTCGCAAAGAATGGCCAGGTTGGCACAGATCTCGAGCGAAATGTTCAGGATGGTCTTCACACGCTCCGGATCGGTCTTGATTAATTTCCAGGGCTCGGAATCAGTCAGGTACTTATTGCCGAGGCGTGCCAGGTTCATCATTTCCGTCAATGCCTCACGAAAGCGGAACTGGTCAAGGCTGCCGCCGATGCGCCCGGGGAATAACTTAATCTCTTCCAAAGCGGTCCGGTCGGTCTGGTTCAGCTCGCCGCGCTGAGGCACTTTGCTGTCGAAATACTTTTGGGTCAGGATCAGTGTACGGTTCACGAAGTTGCCGAAAATGGCCAGCAGTTCGCTGTTATTTCTTGCCTGGTAATCTTTCCAGGTGAAGTCATTATCCTTGGTTTCCGGGGCGTTGGTCGTTAACACATAACGCAGTTCATCCTGTTTTCCCGGAAATTCCTCAAGGTATTCATGGAGCCAGACAGCCCAGTTCCGCGAAGTCGAGATCTTATCATTCTCTAAATTCATAAACTCAAAAGCCGGCACATTGTCAGGAAGGATATAAGTTCCTTCTTCCTTCAGCATCGCCGGGAAGATGATGCAATGGAAAACGATGTTGTCTTTTCCGATGAAATGGATCAGCCTCGTTTCGGGATCTTTCCACCAGGGTTTCCAGTCCTTGCCATTGATCTGTGCCCATTCCCTTGTGGCGCTGATGTAGCCGATCGGGGCGTCAAACCAGACGTAGAGCACTTTGCCTTCCGTGTCCGGTAAAGGTACTTTCACGCCCCAGTCGAGGTCGCGTGTCACGGCACGGGGCTGCAGGCCATGATCGAGCCAGGATTTGCACTGGCCGTAAACATTCGGCTTCCAGTCATCTTTATGCCCGTAGATGATCCACTTTTTCAACCAGCCCTCGTATTTATCCAGCGGCAGGTACCAGTGTTTGGTCTCTTTTTTGACAGGAACATTCCCGCTAAGTGCAGAAGTCGGGTTGATCAGTTCGTCAGGGCTCAGTGAAGTGCCGCAGTTCTCGCACTGGTCGCCATAAGCTTTCGGATTTCCGCAGCGGGGGCAGGTTCCCGTGATATAACGGTCGGCAAGAAATTGCTGGTTCTCCTCATCAAAGTATTGCAGGGATGTTTTTTCGATGAATTCTCCCTTTTCATACATGGTTGTGAAGAATTCCGAGGCCGTTTCATGATGGATGGCGTTGGATGTGCGCGAATAGATATCGAAAGAAATCCCAAATTTCCGGAATGAATCCTTTATCATCTCATGGTAGCGGTCGACCACTTCCTGTGGCGTGATGCCTTCCTTGCGGGCTTTGATCGTAATCGGCACGCCGTGCTCATCCGATCCGCCGATGAAGAGGACTTCCTCGCCTTTTGACCTGAGGTACCGGACATATATATCTGCCGGCACATAAACGCCTGCCAGGTGGCCGATATGGATGGGGCCGTTGGCATAAGGCAGGGCAGAAGTGACAGTGGTCCGTTTCCACGTTTTCGCTTCCATGAATAATTGATTGAGCGGTTAATAAAACTATTCCGGGCAAATTTATTGAATTATCGGGTATAAACCGGGGAAATTCCGGATAAACAGGTTAGGGATTAATTATTTCACGCAAAGGACGCAAAGGTCAGTCGCAAAGGACGCAAATAAAGAAGGAGGAGTTATGGATGAAAATCAGATATCATACTTAATTATCGGGGCATCACTTCAGATTCACAAAACTGTTGGACCTGGATTATTGGAGTCAGCTTATGAGACTGCATTGATCTATGAATTAAGAAAAGCTGGTTTGAATGTCAGGAACCAGGTAGCATTGCCATTTAATTACAAAGATACCCGCCTTGAAGTTGGTTATCGAATTGATCTAATTGTAAATGAAAAGGTTATTGTCGAAATAAAATCAATTGAGACTTTATTGCCGGTTCATTATTCTCAGCTATTGACTTACTTGAGACTATCAGGCTTAAAATTAGGATTATTAATAAACTTTAATTGCAGCAAACTCAATGATGGTATACATAGGATTGTAAATAATTTGTAATTACTTTTGAATGAACAATAAAATTAATTAGTAGTTATATTTTGCGTCCTTTGCGACTGACCTTTGCGTCCTTTGTGTGAAAAAAATAATATGACAACACCACCATACCTCAAAAAAGGCGATAAAATCGCTCTTGTTTCCCCGGCACGGAAGATTTCTCCTGCCGAAGTCGAGACAGCCATTAATATTTTCAAAGCCTGGGGGCTGGAAGTGGTGCTAGGCGATCACCTCTTTGCCTCCTTTAACCAGTTCGCCGGCTCCGATGACCAGCGCCAGTCCGATTTCCAGCAGATGCTCGACGACAGTTCCATCCGTGCGATCATCTGTTCCCGCGGAGGTTATGGCACAGTCAGGATCATCGACCAGCTCGATTTCACACGGTTCCTGCAAAGCCCTAAGTGGATAGTTGGTTACAGCGATGTAACAGTACTGCATTCCCATATCCATCGTCACTATGGTGTAGAAACCCTGCATGCAATCATGCCCGTGAATTTCAAGGATAAATGCGATGGGAGCCCGTCGCTTAAAAGTTTAAAAAAAGCATTATTCGGCAAAGAACTTGTCTATCGGTTTCTTCCGGAGCAATACACCCGGAAAGGCAGCTGTAAAGGGCCCCTGGTAGGCGGCAACCTCTCCATCCTTTACAGCCTGACCAATACCAGTTCCGATATCAATACCAACGGGAAGATCCTGTTTTTAGAAGACCTGGATGAATATCTTTATCATATCGACCGGATGATGATGAACCTCAGGCGTTCCGGTAAGCTGGAAGGATTGGCGGGATTAATAGTCGGAGGAATGACCAAAATGCATGACAACGAAGTGCCTTATGATAAGACCGCGAACGAGATTATTGCCGAAGCAGTGGAGGATTATCCCTATCCTGTCTGTTACGACTTCCCCGCCGGTCACATCGATGACAACCGGGCGCTCATCCTGGGAAGGGAAGTTACACTGGAAGTCGGAGATGAAGTAAAACTTTTTTTCTAACCACCGGGTATATTTCAGTCTTTTTCCGGATTAACAGTTAGAAGAAGACAGAAGACAGAAGACAGAAGACAGAAGAAGTTGGACAATTGGACAGTTTGCAGTTGGACAATTTGATTTTTGGAATTTGCTTTTTGGGATTTGTTTGGAATTTGGAATTTGGAATTTGATTTATCATGTCCGAAAGCAACGAATTAGGCAAGCAGGGCGAAGAGATTGCCGTGGCGCACCTCCTGAAGCAGGGATACCATATCCTTGACAAAAACTGGAGGGCGGGACGCAATGAAATAGACATCATTGCGAAGGACAAGGATTTTTTGGTCATCATCGAGGTCAAATCGAGGCGAAATGATACTTTTGCGGAGCCGGAAGAGGCGGTTACCAAAGAGAAGCAGCAGTCCCTGATCAGGGCGGCGAATGCTTACATCTTCCGTAAAAATATTACCCTGGAAGCGCGGTTTGATATCATTTCGATCATCCATAATAAAGACGAAACCAGGATAAACCACTTAAAAGACGCTTTTTATCCCCGCTTGCGAACAGGTTGAGGGAATGTTTGTTACCTTTGCAGCCTCAAATTGGTTCCAGATTCCAATTTTCAATTTTCAAATTTCAAATTACATGTCTCCAGAAAAAAGCCCCCGCCAGCCAAGAAAACCTTTTCAAAATATGGGGAAAAAAGAAAGAAGCCCGGGCCCGGATAAAAGGAGGACCGGCCGATCAGACAGCAGGATGGAGAAACCATACCGTCCTAAAGAAAGAGAAGAAAGACCGGCAAAACCTCGCTTCAAAAAGGAAAGGCCATATAGTCCATCTGCTCCCGGAAAGAAATACGCGACCCGCAGCGGGATACCTATCAAAGCCATTAAGGGAGAACCGGAAGGGATCAGGCTCAATAAATACATCGCAAACTCGGGGGTTTGTTCCCGGCGTGAAGCTGACGAACTGATCAAGGCCGGAGTAGTAAAAGTGAATGGTGAAGTTGTATCTGCTTTGGGAAGCAAAGTTATGCCCGGTGATAAAGTGCAGTATGGCGACCAAACCCTTTCCAACGAGAAGAAACGTTATCTGCTGCTCAATAAACAGAAGGGTTATGTGACCACGACCAAAGACCCGCATGCCAAGAACACAGTGATGGAACTCATTGCCGGCGCCTGCAAGGAACGCATATATCCCGTAGGACGGCTGGACCGGAACACAACAGGATTACTTCTTTTCACTAACGATGGCGAAATAGCGAAAAAGCTTATGCATCCCAGGTCAAGGATTAAGAAGATGTATCATGTGGTGCTTGACCAGCCATTGTCGAAAGGGGATTTGATGAAAATTGCCGGCGGAATTGAACTGGAAGGTGATAGAGTAGAGGTCGACAGCATCGCTTATGTCGAAGATGCCGCCGACCGCCGCGAGATCGGTATGGAGATACATTCGGGGCAAAACCGCGTCATCCGCAGGATGTTTGAATCGATGGGTTATAAGGTCACCAAGCTCGACCGGGTGATGTACGCCGGGCTTACCAAGAGAAACCTGCCACGGAGCAAATGGCGCTTTTTAACGGAGAAAGAAGTGATCTCGCTGATTATGATGCGATGATGAATTCCCGCAGGATTTTGTATTTTTATCCTGCAAAATAACGTCCTATGCGCGGCGATCCAAAGTTGTACCGGATACTGGAAGACCTGGCTATCAGTTTTGATTATTATGAGCACCCGGCTGCACCTACCATTGAAGAGGCCCTTAAGAACTGGAAGAACATCGATTCCACCCATTGCAAAAACATTTTTTTCCGCAACCATAAGGGCAACCAGCACTACCTTGTGATAATGGAACACTCCACGCCCCTTGCCATCCACGATTTGGAAAAGCGGCTGAAACAGGGAAAGCTCACCTTTGCATCTCCGGAGCGGTTGAAAAAATACCTGGGCGTGATGCCGGGATCTGTCTCGCTCTTCGGCCTGATCAACGATGAAACCGACCATGTATATGTTTTTCTGGATGAAACGCTCAAAGATGCAAAACATCTGAGTTTTCATCCCAATGATAATACTGCCAGCCTGGTGATCACAGGGAAAGGGTTCATGAAATTTTTGAAATGGTCAGGAAACAGGTATGAGTTTGTTGAATTATAATACGCATGTAGGGGTCATCGGCCGGTGACCCCTAACTAATTTATATCAATCCCTTCCGCTTCAGCATCGGCTTAACATCCGGTTCCTTGCCCCGAAATAGCTTGTACAGGTTCATTGGATCATCAGTGCCGCCGCGGGAAAGGATATACTCCCTGAAAGCCTTGGCCGTCGATGGATCAAACAGGCTCGTCTCTTTGAAGGCTTCAAATGCGTCGGCATCCAGCACCTCCGCCCACAAATAGCTGTAGTAACCGGAGGAATAACCGCCGGCGAAGATATGGGCAAAATAAGGAGTGCGGTAACGCACCACGATCTCCGGAATGAGGCCGATTTTCGTCATCGACTGGTTCTCAAATGCAATGGCATCCACCTGTGTGGTATCGATACGGGTATGCCAGTCCATGTCGAGATAGCAGGCTGACATATATTCCACGGTTGTAAAGCCCTGGTTGAAATATTCGCTTGCAGTGATCTTGTCGATCAGCTCCTGAGGGATAACTTCGCCGGTTTTATAATGGCGGGCATACATTTTCATCACTTCCGGTTCGCTAGCCCAGTTTTCCATGATCTGGGAAGGCAACTCCACGAAATCCCGGGGTGTCGAAGTGCCCGAAATCTTACGATAGGTGCAGTCGGACAGCAAACCGTGGAGGGCGTGGCCGAACTCATGGAAGAGGGTGCTGACCTCTTCGAAAGTGAGCAATGAAGGCATATCTGTCGTTGGCTTGCTGAAATTGCATACCATGGTGATGATCGGGGTCACGGCAGAATCGCCCGCCATATACTGATCGCGGTAGCTATTCATCCAGGCGCCACCTTCCTTGCTGGCACGCGGAAAGAAATCCATATAAAGGATCCCGATGTGCGATTCGTCAGCTTCCTTCACTTCGAAGGTCCTGACTTCTGGGTGATATTTCTGGATGTCATTCCGCTCCACGAAGGTAATTCCATAAAGACGGGTGGCTACGTCAAACATTCCCAGGCGGACATTCTCCAGGGAAAAGTAAGGTTTCAAAGCTTCCTCATCCAGGTCATATTTCTGTTTGCGGAGCTTTTCAGCATAATACCACCAGTCCCAGGGCTCCAGCTTGAATTTCGACCCTTCCGCATCGATCATGGCCTGCAGTTCGGTCACTTCTTTCTTCGCAACAGGAAGTGCTGCCGACCAGACTTTATCCAGGAAAGTATAAACAGCCTGCGGGTTTTTGGCCATATTTTCTTCCAGGATGTAATCGGCATGGGTCGCATATCCCAGCAGGCTGGCCCGTTTCACGCGCAGCGCGGCCATTTTCGAAGCATTCTTCTTATTATCGTACTGGTTATTATTATCACCCCGGTTTATATAGGCTTTCAGGACTTTCTCCCTCAATTCCCGTTTATCGGAGAACTGGAGGAAAGGAATGCGGGAAGGGGAATGCAGCGTGATCATCCATTTTCCTTCCAGACTGTCTTCTTTTGCCGCTGCTGCGGCTGCATCCCTGACAAACTGCGGTAGGCCGGCCAGGTCTTCCGGGTTATCGATGATGAGCTTGAAGGCATTGGTCTCGGCCAGCATATTATCGCCAAATTGCAGGGAAAGCAACGAAAGCTCCTTGTTGATCTCGCGCAGTTCCGCTTGCTTATCCTCCGGGAGATTGGCGCCGCCACGGGTAAACTGCTTGTAAGTTTTGTCGAGCAACGTGGCCTGCTCAGTAGTCAGGCTGAGTAAGTCCTTCTGCTCATAAACGGCTTTGATCCGCTGGAAAAGTTTTGCATTGAGCAGAATATTGTCGTAATGATTGGTCAGAATGGGAGATACCTCCTTCGCAATAGCCTGCAACTCCTCATTGGTATTGGCCGAAGTCAGGTTGTAGAATACGTTGCTGACGCTCACCAGCAAATCACCGCTGCGATCCAAAGCTACAATCGTATTTTCGAAATCCGGGGTCTCGGGATTTGCCACGATCGCATCAATTTCTGCCTCATGGACTTTAATGCCCTGCTGAAAGGCCGGCATAAAATGCTCGTTCCTGATCTTATCGAAGGCAGCAGTTTCAAAAGGTGTGCCGTAAGCGGTGAAAAACGGGTTTTCTTCTGTTTTCATCTTTTTTTCTCCTGTTGTGCAAGACATCATCATCCCCATAAATAACAGGGATAATCCAAAGAATGTTTTCATATTAGTTTGGTTTTTTAAATTCAAACGGCGAATTTAGGAAGAAATGTCCTGGAATTTAAAATTTCTCGCAGATACACGCAAATAAACAACGCAGATTAACGCAGAGTAGTTACAATATAAGTTTTACTCTAATCTGCGGAGATTTGCGTTTCTTAATCTGCGAAAATCAGCGAGAACCTTAAGAAACAATTTGTACCGGCCTATTTTTCTTTCTTCTCATCCTTACAGCACTCTTCGTCCTTACAGCTACAGCAGCAAAAACAACGTGTTCCTACCAGGATAAAAATGCCCAGGAACAGGAAACTATTCGCAATGAAAAAGAAGTTGAAGAAACTTCCGACACCAAGGAATTCGGTACCTGTGAAGAAACCGATGACGCCGCCCAGCATCAGCAGGCCGCCGAAAATCCCGGAAGCCCAGCCGAGATAATTGATGATTTTGCAAAGTTTCATATTGATTGGTTTTAGTGAACATCAAAGTTAATTAAAATAATTCGCCTTTGTATTTGGAATTACATTTTTTTATATTTTTAAACCAATCAACTTAAATGGTCAAAAAGTTTAAGATTAATGGCGAAAGATCAGACTAAGGAAAAGATCCTGTCAGTTGCTGCCAGGATATTTGGAAAGTATGGATTCCAGAAGACCACGGTAGATGAAATTGCCCGCACGGCGCATAAAGCCAAAGGTTCTGTTTATTACTATTTCAAGAGCAAGGAAGAACTTTTCCTGGCCGTAGTCACGCAGGAGATCAATGTGCTTAAGTCGGGACTGACCCGGGTTATAGTGGATAGTCAGGATGCAACGGGTATGATCCGGAACTACCTGATGAACCGGATGATCCTGATGAAAGATGCAACGAACTACCATGAATCGCTGAAAGCTGATTTTGTAGATGATTTTGGGTTCCTTACCGATTGCCGGGCAGATTTTACCCGGTTCGAGATAGAACTAATGAAAGCGGTGCTCGACAGGGGCCTGCGGGAGAATAAATTCCAGATCAAGGACACCCAGGCCACCGCGCAGGTGATCATCCTGGCGATGAAAGCAATTGAGATACCTTTCTACCACCAGCATAAAATCGCCGAATACGAGCAAACCATCGTGGAACTGCTCGATATTCTCATAAAAGGATTGGAAAAACCATAATTTTTATTCAGAAAATGTTGAAAATACATGATTTTATCCTTATCTTTGTAATAAATATGACTAAAAAACGTTATTAGTCAAAATGAATAATTAAAATCAATAAACATGAGCAACCACGAGGAAATGAATATCGATCATAAGAAAGTCACAAATAAATTGTACTGCATTGATCCATCGCTTTCAGTGCGATAATTTTTTTACAATAGAACTGACTATAAAACAATAAACGTCAAAAAGTATATTTATGATCCGTCTTTCCAAGCTAATTATACACTACCGTAAAGCCATCATCATTATCACCCTTTTACTGACTGTTGTGATGGCAATATTCTTCAGGAATCTTAAAGTCGACCCGGATGTATTCAATTATCTCCCTAAAAATGACCCGAAAGCCATGCTTTTCAGGGAGGTAGGCGATAAATACGGCGGGAATTATACCGGCGTCATCGGCCTGGAAACCGATGACATTTTTAACACGGCCACGCTGGAGCACATACGCCAGATAACCGACAGCCTTGAAACCATTCCTGGCGTCGGGACCGTAACGAGCCTGACCAATATCATCGACATTAAAGGAAGTGAGTGGGGCATAGAGATCGGTAACCTGGTTGACAAGTATGATGTTCCTCAAACAGATGAAGAACTGGCTGCTTTGAAAGCGTACGCTTTATCGCAGGATATGTACCGGGGCACGTTGGTTTCCGAAGATGCTACCTTCACGGCTGTCATGGTTAAAATTTCGGAAGGGATCGATAAGATCACCGTCGCCACGGCAATACAAGAGAAAGTCGAGTCCCTGAACCTGCCTGAAAAGGTTTATTTCGGCGGGATGCCCTTTGCCTTTAAAAGCCTTGCCGACATTATCCTGGGCGACATGGACTTCCTGGCTCCTATCGCGGCACTCGTCATCATCATCGTGCTATTCCTGTCGTTCCGCTCCTGGCGCGGGGTGGTCCTGCCGCTGCTCACTGTCGCCATCAGTATCATATGGACCTTAGGCCTCATGGGATTGCTTCATATCAGGATTTCTATCATCTCTGACGTCATACCGGTGATCCTGCTGGCCGTTGGCAGCGCTTACACTATCCACGTGATCAACCGCGTCAGGCAAACCAGGGCGGAGAACCCGGACCGGACGCTGCAAGAAGCCCTGGCGTATATCATCATCCCGGTATTCCTCGCCGCAACGACCACCATGGCCGGGTTCATCTCCTTCATCTTCGGTTCTTACCTGACCATGACCAGCACCTTTGGCATCTTTATGGCGCTGGGCGTGGCGTTTGCCATGGTACTGTCACTGACTTTCGCCCCGGCTGTAATGGCATTGTTCCCCGAAAAAATAAAACACGGGCAGCCTTTGAAGCAGAACAGCAAAGACCTGCTCGATAAGTTGCTTCAGAGGATTTTCAACCTGGTGATCAGCCATCCATGGCGCGTGATCATAAGCTGGTGCATTGTATTATGCATCGCCATTGCCGGCATATTCATGATTCAGCGCAAAGTGGATATCCTCGATTATTTCAGGAAATCCGATCCGACCCATATTGCCGAGGAGATCTTCCGGGAGAAATTCGGCGGAAGCATGCCGGTGTACCTGACTGTCAAAGGGGATGTCCAGGATCCCGAAGTGCTCAATACCATGCGCCTGGCGGCTGAGTTCATGGAACATTCTGAATCCGTGGTGCATACCCAGTCGGTGGCCGACCTGATCGAAGAGATGAACGAGGTGATGGGGGAAGGGAAAGTGATCCCGGAGGAAAAGGCTAAAGTCGAACAGCTCTGGTTTCTGCTGGAAGGACAGGATATCATGGAACAGCTCGTGACGTATGATAAGGATGAAGGACTCGTCAACGCGACATTCAATACGGGTGATGTCGATAGGATGCAGGATTTTGTTGACAAGCTTCAGGGTTTTATCGATGAGCACCCGGCCTGGAAGGGGAAAGTAGATTTCACCGGATTGCCGTCGCTTTACCTGCAGATCGACCGGAGCCTGATCTTCAGCCAGATGCAGTCACTGATCTATGCCACGCTGCTCGTATTGCTGCTGGTCGCCATCATCTTGCGTTCATTACGGAGAGGCCTCCACGCCATCATCCCCATCCTGGCCACTTTGCTCGTTTTGTTTGGTTTTATGGGACTGGTAAAAATTCCCCTCGACATCGCGACGGTCCTGGTCGGAAGCGTTTCCATCGGGATAGGGGTGGATTATGCCATCCACATGATCACCCATTTTGATCACGAGATCAAAGCAGGTGCAGATGTTTCTTACTCGCTGGGACATGCCATCCGGATCAGCGGGCGGGCCATTGTTATCAATGTGCTGTCGGTGGCGCTCGGCTTCATGGTGCTCATGTTCTCGAACCTCGTCCCGCTGCAGCGCTTCGGCCTGCTCGTTGCGGTGACGATGTTCACCTCCGGCGCCGCGGCGCTCACGCTGTTGCCGGCATCATTATTTATTTCCGGAAGATTCAAAATAATAAATAAGCCACAAAAACACCAAGACACCAAATATCACCAAACCCTGTCAGTTAAACATTAACCGCTGTGAATTTTCGTGTTTTGGTGCTATGGTGGCAATAAAGAGCACATTAAATAAAAGTAAAAAATATACCAATGAAAAAGAAAATCTGTTTAGCAGCCCTTCTCCTGGCCTTTTCAGCATTAAATACAAACGCACAGACCGGCACGGAGATCCTGAAAAAGACCGATGCCGTCATGTACGCTTCCAAAGACCAGACGGCCAAAGTAAAGATCATCCTCACCGACAAGAAAGGCAACCAGCAGGAACGCGAAGCCGAATACATCCAGAAAGGCTCGGAAATGCGGCTTTTCAAATTCACCGCCCCCGCATCCCAGCAAGGCATCGCTTTCCTGTCGCTCCCGGAAGATGTCATGTATATTTATTTGCCGGCTTATGAAAAGGAGCGCCGGATCGCCTCGCACGTCAAGAACCAGACCTTTGCCGGCACCGACTTCTCTTATGACGACATGGAATCCAAGCCTCTTTCTGATGAGTACGATGCTGAACTGCTCTCCCAGACCACGGATGCCTGGAAGCTGAAGCTCGTCCCGAAGACAAGCGTGGAGTCAGACTATTCCCGTCTCGAAATGCTGGTGAACAAGGACAACAACTATCTCCGCCAGGTTGACTATTATGACCGCGGCGGGCAGAAGATCAAGCAACTGGTAAACAAGAAGATCGAAAAGACCGATGGCTACTGGGCCGCCACCGAAATGGAAATGACCGATTTAGTGAAGGAGCACAGCACGATCTTCAAAACCTCCCAGGTGACCTTTGATGATAATTTGACGGCAGAAGATTTCACAGTAAGAGAGATGAAGAAATGAAAGCACTGATTTGTTTTATTTTATCCCTCGCCGCCCTTACGGCCGTTTCCCAGGAAAGCCCTTTACGCCTGTACGGAGAGCTTTACCTCGATAATCGTTTCCGCCTCGGGGACGGCCAGTGGTCATGGAATGAGAACCGCCTCGATCTCCAGCTCGATAAGAAGTTGGCCGACAAGGCGAAGATTCATTCCCAGGTCTGGCTGCGATCTTTCGGCTTTCCTTTCCTGCAGCATGCCGGGCAGCTTTTCGACAAGGACGAGACCTCCCCGTACAACATTGACATCCGCGAAGCCTATGTGGAGCTTTACGGCGTATTTACCAAAAACCTCGACATGAAGATCGGACGGCAGCGGATAGCCTGGGGGACGGCCGACAAACTCAACCCCACCGACAATGTAAATTCCTATGACCTGGAGGATATCTGGGATTTTGGGCGACATCTGGGGTCTGATGCCATCCAGCTCAAATATTATTTCAAAGATTTTTACCTCGAAGGCGATTACGTCTTCTATTTCCGTCCATCGAATCTTCCGCGCGGTGATTGGGCCGAAGGGCTTTTCATGCCCATGGAGCTTCCCGCCTACCTGCACCTGGCCGCTTACGATGACAGCCTCGCCATGCCCCAGCTTAACCTGAAGGAGAACGCTACTTATGCCTTGAAATTTGAAAGTTTTGCCGCAGGTTTTGATTTTTCCGCCAGCTATGTTTACGGCAGGGATGGGCTGCCCGTGAATTATTACAACCGAATTTCCCTTTTTGATAACACCGGCGGGATAAGTGTGAAGAGTATGTATTTCTTTCCGCGACAGCATATTGTGGGGGTTGATATGGCCGGCGCCATTGGCAGTGTGGGCGTCTGGGCTGAGGCCGCCGCCTTTTTCCCCGAAGAAGAAATAACGCTCACCAATGATCTGTCGGCTTTTGGTCTCCCGCCTGTGGATTCTGTGATCTTAGAGAAGAAGCCATATTTCAAAGTGGCTGCCGGACTCGACTACACCTTCCGCGGCGGGCACTACGTGAACCTGCAGTACCTGCACGGATTTGTCCACGAACGCGGCCGCGGCAATCTGAACGATTATTTTGTGTTCAGTTACGAGAAGTATCTTTTCAATGACAAATTAAAGCTCCGGCCTCTCACCTGCGCTTTTGTGATCTCCGACTGGCATGATATTCCCGGCAATCACGCCCTGATTTATATGCCATCTTTCACCTATCTTCCCAACGCCAACACCGAGATTTCCCTCGGCATCCGCCTGATTGGCGGCGCCGGCGACGATGTTTTCGCGCAGTACAAGGATAAGGATGAGTTTGTACTGGGGGTGAGGTTTAAGTTTTGATGAGTTTTCGCAATCACATTTCGACAGGCTGTCAAAAATCGTATTTTTATCCTCATGTTCGATTTTTTAAATAAGTTGGATCGAAAAGGCCGCAAACCAAGGTTCGGGGGAGAGGAAATTTTTAAGTTCATCGGCCCGGGGTTGCTGGTTACGGTTGGGTTTATCGATCCGGGGAACTGGGCGTCGAACCTGGCGGCAGGCGCCGATTATGGCTATACATTATTGTGGATGGTTACCCTCTCCACCATCATGCTGATCTTTCTACAGCATAATGTGGCCCACCTGGGTATTGCAACGGGACTATGCCTGTCGGAAGCTACCACTATCTACCTTAAACCACGGTATTCCAGGCTTTTTCTCGGATCAGCGATGCTCGCCTCCGTCTCTACTTCGCTGGCCGAAATCCTTGGCGGCGCGATCGCCCTTAACATGCTTTTCAATATTCCCGTCAGGGCAGGAGCGCTGCTTGTCCTGGTCTTCGTGATGATCATGCTTTATTCGAACTCTTACCGGGTCATTGAGAAGTGGATCATTGCCTTTGTTTCCATTATCGGGTTATCGTTCATTTATGAGCTTACGCTCGTGAATATCGACTGGGACCATGCGGTCCGCTCCTGGGTGACGCCATCGTTTCCAAAAGGCTCCATGATCATCATCATGAGTGTCCTGGGTGCCGTCGTCATGCCCCACAACCTCTTTCTTCACTCGGAGATCATCCAGAGCCGGCAGTGGAACCGGAAGGATAAAAAGGTAATCAAAAGACAGCTCAAGTATGAGTTTTTCGATACGTTGTTTTCGATGGTCGTAGGATGGGCCATCAACAGCGCCATGATTTTGCTGGCAGCGGCCACTTTCTTTTCATCCGGCACAAAGGTTACGGAGCTGCAGCAGGCAAACCAGCTCCTGGGACCATTACTCGGAAATCATGCAGCCGTGGTTTTTGCCGTTGCTTTGCTCTTTGCAGGCGTTGCGTCAACCATCACCTCCGGCATGGCGGCAGGAAGTATTTTTGCAGGGATATTCAAAGAGCCGTATGATATCAAAGATAACCATTCGCGCCTGGGGGTAGCGCTTTCGCTGGTAATTGCTTTCGGGATCATCCTGATGATATCAAACCCTTTCATGGGATTGATCATTTCCCAGATGGTACTTAGTATCCAGCTGCCCTTTACCATCTTTCTGCAGGTCCGCCTGACATCCTCCGGGAAGGTTATGGGAAAATACAAGAATACGGTGTTTACCCGCACCTTGCTTTATACTATCGGGGGGATTGTAACGGCGCTGAATATTATGCTGTTTATCAGCTTCTTTGTTTAGTGAAAGGCTACCTTAAATTTCTTTTCTGTTCAGCGAAAATCTGCGCTACAAATCTGCGTTTATCAGCGAGAAACTTTTTTGATGGTTCTCGCAGATGCGCGCAGATTAAAGCGCAGATTAGCACAGATTATGTATTTCAATTTTTTATTCTTACTTCCGTGATGTAATCCATCCCCGGAAACTTCTTCTCCCAGTAAGCATTGCCTTGCACCATCACCGAGTCCTGGTGGTTGGCGGGCTCGAAACCATAGTTACTGTTGAATGCTTCAACGACCTCAAAGCCGCTGATGATCCTGGCTATGGGTGGAAAACCGCGGAGGCCGTTATAATTGATCGTATCGAGCTTGAAGTTGTCTTTCATGTTGATGAAAAGCTGGGCGGTGCGGGTATTTGCGCCATCGCGGGCATAAGATATCACACCTTTCAGATTGCTGTCTTTTACGGGCTCATCTGCTATTGGCCGTTTGTCCCAGAAGAAATTGGCTTCGGAGCTGTCAGAAATACCGAACTGGACGACGTATTCGGGCTGGACCCGGAAGATGCAGTTGTCGGTGTAAAAGCCTGAGATGATGAGCTGGTATAGCCGGTCGGCGCCCTGTGGCGACCAATCCCGGTAAGCTTCAATGGTGATTTCTCCTTTAGTAGTGACAAAGACGGCCTGGAAGGTGTCCGGGGCGGTGAGATGGAGAATGGCGGTGTCAGGAATGGTCTGGCTGCGAAGAGAAAAGGCTGATATGCAAAGCATGAGCATGATCAGGGATTGGGGGAGAAGAGGTCGGTTCATCCGGGAATTTTGTGCTAATTTAGAAAGATTTCCCTCATGATCTTTCAGGTTTCTCGCGGATGAGCGCAGATATTCAGCGCAGATGGCCGCTGATAAAAGAGTAAATCTTTTAAAGATCAGCGTAAATCAGCGGAAAAAATCTGCGTAAATCAGCGAGAAACAGTCTTAAATCTGCATAAATTTGATCAGAATTTAACAACAAGTGATATGATCGGGTTAAGCGGGTATGATATTTAAAAACGATTGAATATGATCGAAATAAGGGAAGAAAGAAAAGCAGATTTTGAGGCAGTCAGGATCGTCAATGACTTGGCATTCAACCAGCCACAGGAAGGCAACATCGTAGAGAAGCTCAGGAAATCAAGCCTGGATATACTGTCGTTAGTGGCTGTTAAAGATGGAAAAATAGTCGGCCATATTTTCTTCAGTCCTGTCGAAATTCCGGAACATCAAAACATAAGACATGGTATGGGACTGGCCCCCATGGCTGTTATACCCGAATACCAGGGAAAGGGAATCGGTTCGATGCTGATCAGGGAAGGGATCGGTAGGTTAAAATCAAAACAGGTGCCTTTCATCATTGTCCTCGGACACGATACTTATTACCCTAAGTTCGGCTTTGAACGGGCTTCGGATTATGGCATAAAATGTCAATGGTATGGAGTCCCGGATGAAGCCTTCATGATCATCATCCTTGATAAGGAAATCATGAAAGACGTCAGCGGCTTTGCAAAATACAGGGATGAATTTAATGAGGCCATCTGAGGAAAAAAGGCGGAAAAATAATTAGTTTTGTAATGATGGTATTCACAGACGAATATTACATGCGTGAAGCCCTGAAGGAGGCTAGGAAAGCGCTCGATCTGGATGAAGTGCCCGTTGGCGCCGTCATCGTCTGCAACGAACGGATCATCGCGCGGGGCCATAATTTAACCGAACGGCTGAATGACGTCACGGCCCACGCCGAGATGCAGGCTTTCACGTCCGCCGCTAATTACCTGGGTGCGAAATACCTGGAAGAATGCATACTCTATGTGACCCTCGAACCATGCGTAATGTGTGCGGGGGCTGCTTTTTGGACACAGATCGGAAAAGTGGTTTACGGTGCGGCCGACGAAAAACGCGGTTACACGAAAACAAATGCGCCTGTTCTTCATCCCCGCACTAAAGTAGTGCCGGGCATCCTCGAAGCAGAATGTGCCGATCTGCTGATAGAATTTTTCAAATCAAAACGACAAGATGCAACTGAATAAAACCAACGAGGGAGCGCGGGAAGCCGCAGCCCGTATCGGCGAAGTGGCCAGGCTGCTCTGGGAAAAGGGCTGGGCCGAAGGAAGCGGGGGAAACATCTCGGTAAATGTGACAGAGTTCTACCCGGGTATCCGCATGGATTTCCGCATCTTTCCGATGATCCCGCTGGAGGTGAAATACCCCGCCATCGCCCATCATCACATATTTATCACAGCCAAAGGATCCCGCATGCGGAACCTGGCCAAAGACCCAAGTACGGGCCTTTGCCTGATCAAGCTATCGAAGAAAGGAGACTGTTACCAAGTGCTCTATGAAGATCCGGAACATCCCCTCTTCCCCTCTTCAGAACTACCTTCACATTTAGCCATCCATAATCACATGGTGAAGCAGGGACAGGGAGAAAAGGCCATCGTTCATACCCATGCCGATGAACTTGTAGCACTCACGCACGATAAAAACCTTCAGAGTGAAGCCCGCCTGAATGAGATCCTCCTGAAAATGCATACCGAAACAGCCTTTTTTATTCCTGAAGGCCTCGGCTATGTGTCGCTGGAAGTGCCTGGTTCGCTGGAACTGGCTAAAGCCACCCTCAAATCACTGAAAAACCACAAGATCATCCTATGGGAAAAGCATGGTTGCCTGGCGACAGGAAAAGATGTGCACGAGGCCTTCGACCGCATCGACCTGATGGCGAAAGCAGCACGAATCTACCTAATGTGCAGGACTGCCGGAATTGATTAATGTTGAATGTTGAATTTTGAATGTTGAATTCGGGTAATTATTAATAAGTCCTCCATTCAACATTTAACATTCAACATTCAACATTTTACTTAACTGCCCACCCGTAATCAATATATTCCCAACTAACACTGTTTCTACTTACCTTCAGCAGCAAAAATCCTTCCTCCGTTCCGAGGTATGGTCCTTCCCACCAGGCTGCTGATACAGCGCCGCCGGTTACAAAGTTGGTGCCGAAGACATAGAGCGTTTCGTAGTAATGAAGATGGCCCTGGAGCACCAGTTTCAGATTATGGTTTTGAAAAAGACCGAGGACCTCTCTGGAATTGACAACCACTTCGCCTGGCTCATTGGCGACCGTTGCCCCGCGCAGGATCTGGGCTTCGGTGGTCAGGAGCGGAATGTGGAGGCTGATGACGATCGGGGTCTCCGGGGCGATATTGGTAAGTTGATTCTTTATCCACTGTATCTGTTCCGCATCGATGCCTCCTTCATAGCCGCCTTTGCCGTCTTTCACCACGGAATCAAGGATCAGGAAGACCCAGCCTTTGTGATCGATGCGCTGGAAACGCGGCCCGATACGTTTTTCAAACATCTTCTCCCCGTATTCGGGATGATTGGTATCGGCGCCGCTGCTGGCATACCAGCCGTAGTGCTCATGGTTGCCCATAGTGTTGTAAACCGGCATTTTGAATTCCTTCTCCATGGCCATATAGATATTATAAATCGTATCGGCCCGGCCATGAGTTTGTCCCAGGCAATCCATCACCAGGTCGCCGCCGGTGATGACGAATTCGGGATTCAGTTCATTCACTTTGTTGATGGCAGCCCGGAAGCCTGCTTCGGCATTATTTTCAGGCTGGACGTGGATGTCGGTCATGAAAACGAAGCTGAATTCGTTGGCGGGTTGTTTTGCCGGGGTTTGATTGGTATTGCAGGATGCGGCAAGGAAGAGGATTGATGCGATGGTAAGAATGCGGAGGATCATTGATTTGATATGCATAATTCTGATTTTTCATTAAGATGGCAAGTTATAAAGTTTCTCGCAGATCAGCGCAGATTAAGACGCGGATATTCGCTGATTTACAGTTTACAAACTCCGATCAAAGATCTAAGATCTTAAACTGTAAAATGTAAATTGTAAATCAATCTCTTAGTGCATTACCAATACCTTTCTTGAAATCATCTCCTTCCCTGCCTCAACCCTGACCATATAAACCCCTGCCGGATAATCTGAAACTTGTATTTCATAATACTTTTCATCAACCATTTTTTTCGACATCAATTTACCAAAAGAATTGAAAATGCTGACAAACTGCAAGGTTTCTGACGACTCAATACTCACCTCCCGCGCAGACGGATTGGGGAAGATTCTCAGATATCCGTCATTCTTCAGTTCAACCGGATCGGTATTTATGAATATCACGCATGCCTCTGTAGAATAATCCGATTCGCAACCGTCGGGAAAGACCGATTTCAGCTTATAACACGATGTCATATAACCGGAACTTACCGTATCGATATATTCCAGGCCTTCAAGCTCGGCGATCATCTGGGGATCATTTCCATCAACGCTTTTGAATAACTGGTATTTCCAAACCGGATAGCCTTCCCTTTCAAAATAGGCTTTGATATTCCAGTTATAATCCAGTTCCGGGTTAACTTCAAACAATGTTGTCCAGGGTTGATTTAATCCAAATTGATAAAGATTGCCAAAGCCGTCAATACATGGGCCATCATCTACGGACATCGAAAATCCGGTAGCTTGAGAATATTGATACCCGACCATGAGATCCCTGGTAATATCGACCTTCATCGGCACATCCAATGAGATATTGTTCCAGTGGTCGATATCGAGATTGCCGGCTGCCTGGGTATAAATAAGGTCTTTATTCTCACCGGTCCAGATTGCAATTTTATAAAATGTTCCGCCATTGCACGGAATAAATCCAATTGAAGTCAGTGTGGCATCTTTTAAATTTGCCAACTGATCTGGTGTCCACAGCACTGCACATGACATCCACATATATTTTCCTACCCCGACGCCAACCTTGGAGCTTTGCTCCCCATCATCCCATTGCCACCATTCGGCAATTTCCGGCAGAGGTTCATCCCAGCTCACCAGGACGGAATCCTCTGAAGAAGGTGAAATGGTTGCCTGCACATTTTTAGGTGGATAACATGCTCGTCTTACTGCGATGTTATCAATAGCCCAGTAATTGATATCTGCGGAATTTTCACCCTGGGCATCGAACCGGATCCTAAAGAAATTGTCGTTGAAATATGACGTGATATTAACGGTATCACGCCGCCAGCCAAAGCTTCCTTCAAGATTATCGTATGTCAAAACCGTATTCCAGGTATCATTTAAATAATCATACACCTGTACCAGCAGTTTTTCATCCCCGGTTGCATTGACTGAAGAAAGCGACAAATCATATTCGAGGATGATATCCACAATTCCCCAGTTTAAAAAAAAGTAGCTTTGAAGTGTATCTTCATATTGGTTCAGGATCGAATCCGTGCTGAAAACGGCAGCAGGCGCTTCATTGCCCAATTCCGGATCGACTTTCCAGTTATTACCGGAGAATTTCCAGTAATTGTATATCCAATCCGACCAGTCTTCAAAGAAATCAAGCTCATTCCAGCAACAACTATACACCTCTGCCGGCCCTTCTTTCATGGATTCTCCGATTTCACCCGGAAATCCATATTCACTTAACTCGTAAAGGGCTGTGACTTCGTAAAGAAAAACTGACTCTTCACTGTAATCAATGGGATCAATGTAATTGCAGCAGCCCGGTTCGGTGCAATAGACATAAGCTATAAGAATATCATTCCGGTAAACATTATAACCAATCAGGTAATCAGGATTATCAGGGGGCTCCCACCACAGAATTGCAGCGTCATCTGGTGCGGTTGCCATAAGGTGATAGGGTTTGGGAAAATAATCCGAGCGTACATTTTGCCAAACCGTATCCGAGAGGCCATCCTGGTAACGTGCAAGAACTCCGCAGTTATGAATGCTGTAAAACTCAAAATTATATTGGTACGAAGTGGTAGTGACCTGGGCAATTAAATCCGAATCCAGGAATACTTTGTATTTGATAACCTGGTTCGGATTCCGGTTGGAGTAAACCACCACATTGTCGATAGCCCAGCCGGAGGCGTAATAACCGAAATCATCAGCATGAAAGGCGAGTTGGAATTTGTTTTCGCCATCTGTTCCGGAGAACGATGAAAGATCAACTTCCTGGTTTTTCCAGTCCAGGTCGGCATCCAACTGAAGGAGAAGCTGCCAGGTATTTCCGCTGTCCAGGCTATATTCCAGGAAAGCCCGCTGTCCGTAACCGCCATCAAAATATGAATCGAAGAAGAGCTTGAAGCTATCGGCAACGGTCAGATTCATTGCAGGAGTGTACAGGAAATCCATGCTGCCGTTATTGCTATAATGAGCGCTATCATCATTTGCAAGAGCAAAACCACCGGGATGTTGGGGAACATGCCAGTAGTAATAATCAGGGGATTCAACTCCCTGCCAGCCTTTGCCCAGACTTGATGCGGTCCATCCTGCCGGCGGAAAAGTATCGTTTTCAAAATCTTCATCCAGGAGGACGATTTTCGGTGATTCCCAGGTGGCCAGCAGGGAAACGGAATCAACATTGAAATTATAGGGAGGAAGGAAATCGCGGTGATCGTCGCTCTGTCCGGAAAGGGCTAAGGTCCATACCAGAGCGACGAATATGCTGCACCATCTGATCATGGGTAAAATGTAAAGATTATTTGGTTAGTAATCAATATACAAGACAGGGTTTTGGAGAGAATGGTTGCATGGTGAATGTTATTTAAGTTTCTCGCTGATTTACGCAGATCAAGACGCGGATATTCGCTGATTTACAGTTTACAAACTCCGATCTAAGATCTAAGATCTTAAACTGTAAATTGTAAATTGTAAATCAATCTCTTAGTGCATTACCAATACCTTTCTTGAAATCATCTC
>Ga0268276_1001389_pt1 | contig 24090 bp, 21 predicted proteins | sample saktaG_4_FD_190145 | JGI IMG/M metagenome (GOLD analysis project Ga0268276, IMG submission 190145) | Saline water microbial communities from Sakinaw Lake, British Columbia, Canada - sak_2010_1_5_45m | ecosystem: Environmental > Aquatic > Non-marine Saline and Alkaline > Saline ... | reverse complement strand
TTCATCGACGACAAAATCGGTCTCCGTTTCACTGACTACGTCGCGAAACAGGATTTGTAAGCCGACGAAATTAGATATTCCCATCAGCACGTACGATAGGGTCTCAAGATCGATATCGTCCCTGATTTCACCTAATGCCACGAAATTCTTCAGATGGTAAATATATGATTCACCAAATGACTGATAGTATTCTTGAAAAATCTTCGGGTCAATGAATAGCGATTCCCAGATGACTTTATACGCAAGCGGATCCTTCTTTGCGTACATTATGAATGCTTTCAGTCCCTCGCGCTCGATTTCATATCGGGTCTTCAAACCTTTTGTTGCCTCGCTGGCAGCATGACGGATGGAAAGTCGGTATTCATTCAGCAAATACAGATAGAGCGCCAGTTTGTTGTCAAAATAGATGTAGAATGTTCCGGCAGCTACTTTCGATTTGGCAATTATATCGTTGATCGAAGTCGACTGAAAGCCAATTTTTGCAAAGAGTCTTTTTCCGGTTTTAATAATTCTTTGAAAAGTCTTTTCTCCGACTTTTGTTTTTGGCGGATGAAATCCATTTTGGTTCATAACATATCACCTTCCTACATTGTATATTATTAAGGCTTCCATTTCAAGGAATATTTCACATTTTCGTGTTTGAAAATATAAATGAAATATCATGAATAAACTCTCATATTGTTTTTAATTGTTACCGTTTTCATTTCAAAAGCCGTTCTAGAGCCAAATTTCGCGGTTCTTGGAAATAACACCCAGATATAAGGCTTTAAAATCAAATAATGTGTACAAAATTATCTTTGAAAGCGCTTGACAAAATCATTCTCTTCAGCTAAACTATTTTCATAACATGAATAAATGTTCATATCGTATTACAGGTGAATTATCATTCGTGCACTTCAGCGAATTTGAACGACTGAAAAATGTCTATTTTCAGCGTTTTTAAGTTAATAGGAGGAAAATATGAAACAAAAAGTATTTATTGTAGGCGCCAAAAGAAGTCCGATCGGCCAGTTTCTGGGAACACTAAAGGATGTGCATCCCTCCGATCTTGGCGCAACGGTTTTGAAACAACTGTTGGCTGAAACTAAAATTCCAGTCGACAAGATTAGTGAAGTAATCGTCGGCAACATTTTATCCGCAGGAGTCGGACAAGGTATTGCCAGACAAATTTCCATTAAATCAGGCATTCCCGTTTCTGTTCCCGCTTACACTTTGAATATGGTATGCGGTTCCGGTATGAAAACGATCATGAATGCTTATATGGGAATCCAAGCGGGTTTTTCCAGTCTTGTCGTTGCCGGTGGCGTCGAATCCATGAGCAGAGCTCCATATCTGGCATCATATAAAGTTCGTGACGGTGTCAAAATGGGAGACTTCGTGTTGCAAGATCATATTTTGACAGACGCATTAACCGATGTATTTTCCGAAGTGCATATGGGTATGACCGCAGAAAATATCGTTGACAAACATCATATTTCCCGTGAAGATCAAGACGCTTTTGCTTATCAATCTCAAGTTAAGGCGATAAAAGCTGTCGATTCCGGTCGATTCAATGAAGAGATTGTCCCGATTCAAATCCAAACCAGAAAAGAAACAATCATCTTTGACAAGGATGAATATCCAAACAGAACCACTAATCCAGAAAAATTGGCTAAGCTTCGTCCAGCATTCAAAAAGGACGGTTCCGTAACGGCAGGCAACTCTTCAGGCATCAATGATGGTGCGAGTTTCACCATCATCGCTTCCGAAGAAGTCGTAAAGAAATACAATCTGCCTGTATTAGCGGAAATTATCGCCATCGGACAAGGCGGAGTCGACCCAAGTTTCATGGGGCTAGGACCTGTTCCAGCCATCAAAAACACTTTAGAAAACGCCAATCTCAAACTGAAGGACATGGAACTGATTGAACTCAATGAGGCTTTTGCGTCGCAATCAATCGGTGTCATCAAAGAATTGGCTGAAGCACATAATGTTTCTGAAACCGACATTTTAAGCATCACCAATGTTAACGGAGGCGCAATTGCCTTGGGACATCCTGTCGGGGTATCGGGAAACAGAATCGTCGTTTCCTTGTTACATGAAATGATCAAACTTAACAGACATATCGGGTTAGCTAGCCTTTGCATCGGCGGAGGCATGGGCACCGCGATAATCATTAAAAGATAGTTGGAGGATAGTATGAAACTTAAAGGTAAAGTAGCAGTAGTCACCGGCGGTGCCAAAGGCATCGGCGGAGAAATCGCCAAGGATTTTGCCAGAGAAGGCGCGACAGTAATCGCCGCGGACATGGGACCTATGTCCTATGAAATGGAAAATGTCATACCTTATGAACTGAATGTCACAGATGTTCAGGGCTGCAAGACGTTCTTCGATGAAATCATTCAAAAATACGGTAAGATCGATATTTTGGTCAACAATGCCGGAATAACCCGCGATTCGATGACAAAAAAAATGACTGACGAGCAATGGGACCTTGTCCTGAATGTAAACTTGAAAGGCCTATTCAATCTTGTTCGCTACGTTGGACCGCAGATGGAAGAAATCGGCGGTGGATCCATTATCAACATTTCCTCTGTTGTCGGTATCTTTGGCAATATCGGACAGGCAAACTATGCCGCTTCCAAAGCCGGAGCCATCGGCCTGACGATGACCTGGGCAAAAGAATTTGCGAGAAAAGGTGTTCCCGTACGCGTGAACGCAATCGCGCCCGGTTATATAATGACTGATATTTTAAAAACTGTTCCTCAGGAATTGCTCGATAAATTCGCTCAATTAACAATGATCAAACGTCTTGGCGAACCACAAGAAATCGCCAAAGTCGCAACTTTCCTTGCTTCAGATGATGCTTCCTATATTACCGGTCAAACCATCAATGTGAACGGTGGAATGCGTCTTTAACACTCCCCAAGAAAGAAGTGAACCCATGAACAAACCAACAGTAGGCATCGTCGGGTGCGGAATTTATCTTCCTAAAGGCAGAATGAGTGCCAAGGAGATCAGCCTAGCAACCAAGGGCGTCTGGACAGAAGCTGCAGTAATCGAGAAACTCGGCATCCGCCAGAAAACTATTCCCGGTCCCAAAGACGGGACTCAGGAAATGGGCGTGTATGCAGCTCTTGACGCTTTGAAAAACACCGTTATTGATCCATTGGAAATTGATGTTATCATCTGCGTGGGTGAGGAATGGAAAGAATATCCTTTGACGACGTCTGCTCTTTACATCCAAGACAAGATTAAAGCCACGAATGCCTGGGGCATCGATGTCGCCAATCGTTGTTGTACGACAGTATCGGCATTAACTATGGCCAAAGACATGTTGATAGCAGATGATGAAGTCAAATGTATTATGGTTGTCGGCGGTTACAGAAATGGCGATTACATCGATTTTACAGACAAAGACATGTCAATGATGTATAACTTAGGTGCCGGTGGCGGCGCAATCATTTTGAAGAAGAATTATGGAAAAAATCTATTGTTGGGTTCTCATATTATCGCAGACGGCTCACTTTCAAGAACTGCTGGAGTCGAAATCGGTGGAACATGCAATCCGATTACCAAGGACAATCTGGAAGCAGCAAAAAAAAGTTTGCGGCTTCTTGATCCCGTGAAAATGAAAAACAGACTTAACGAAGTATCGATGCCAAACTGGTATAAGTGTATCGATAAAGCGCTGGAGAAATCACATTTGGAACGAAAAGACCTTGATTATATGGCAATTTTGCATATCAAACGATCAGGTCATTTGAGCTTGATGCATGATTTCAAACTTAAAGATGATCAAACGATATATCTTGAAGATTATGGCCACATCGGTCAAATTGACCAGATACTGTCCTTGTATCTTGCCTTACAACAAGGTAAAATCAAGGATGGAAGCGTCATATGCATGCTCGCTGCCGGAATCGGTTATGTCTGGGCGGCAAATATCATAAAGTGGGGTGATGCTAGTGCCGGGAATTGATATCGCATTAAAACAAATCCTGATTTTTGTGCCCGCGCTGGTGGTGCTCTATTTTCTTGCGGATATGCTGTTTTTCCGCAAACACCTGAAACGTCAATTTTATCGAAATAGGCTTATCAATATTATTTTGGTTATTGGACTTATTGGCGTGTTCTTTTTTACGATCAAGGCAATTACAATGCAAATGTTTCTTCAGATATTTCTTTTGAACCTTGTCGACTTATGCGTCTTGGTTCTGGCGACCACAGGAATTGTTTTGATCTTCAAGACTTCTGTTACCACCAACTTCGCTCAAGGAATGATGGCGACATTTGGAGCTTTCTTCGCTGCCAATTTTGTCTTGTATCTCACGAGCAATTCATCAATGGGTAAAATGCCAAAACTGTTTCTTGGCATGTTCGCCGGTATTGTCTGTGCATCGCTGTTAGGTCTGTTCGTAGATGTTGTCATTATCAGAAGAGGAAAACACGTTACTTCAATCGGCAAACAAATGATCACGATGGGTTTGGTCTTGGTTCTGATGGGATTGATACCGGTTATCTTCGGTACTATTGCGCCATCTTTGGAAGCATTTTCTGTCGAGGCAAAATTATTTCAAATTGGTGACATGATGTTGGTTATCCCTTATCATAATCTATATGCCTTGGTGATTACAGTTGTTGTTTTGGCAATTCTATTCGGAGCACTCCGTTTCACTAAATGGGGACTTGGAGTCCGGGCAACAGCATCCAGTGAAATCGTTGCCGGAATGATGGGCGTCAATACCAAAATCATCACTGCGATGAGCTGGGCGATTGCCGGCGGGCTAGGGTCTATAGCCGCATTTCTCTATGCATCCTCAGGATCTCAAGTTCAGGTTGCGTCGATGATTCCGGTTCAAGTAAATGCCTTCATGGCAGCCGTCTTAGGAAGTTTTTCTTCTTTCGGAGGACCGATTGTCGGAGCATTGCTCATCAATTTATTTTCATCTGTAGCACCTTTTTACAACGATGTCTGGCAAAGCGTCATCGTTTATGGAGTGATCCTCCTCCTTGTTCTTGCCAAGCCGCTAGGACTTTTTGGCAAGAAGACGGCGAAGAAGGTGTAAGATGCGAAAACTTACTAATTTTATGAAACAACAGTCGAAGCAGTTTGCTTCAGTAGTAAAACATCCATATTTTGGTTTCATCCTTTTCGGTCTGATCCTGCTCTTCACACTTTACCTTAGAGGCATGGGTTTGGTAACGATCTCCATTATCAATGCGATTGTCATGACGATGATTTACTCGATCATCGCTTTGGGATTTTCTTTGCTTTTGGGTTATGGCGGACTGGCTTCACTAGGTACTGCAGGCTTTGTCGGACTTGGATCATTTATCATGGGCTATTTCTCGGGAGTGTTGGATTATCCTCTTATCTATACATTGGGAATTTCCTTTGTGGCGGCGATCGTCGTCGGGCTGGTTGTTGGCTTCATTTCCCTGAGAATCGAAGGCATGTATCTAGCAATCATCACTTTGGGACTTGGAGAGATTCTCAGGGCATTCTTTATCAGTTATGACAAATTCACCGGAGGCTATTCCGGTCGGCAATTTCGTGACTTCACACTATTTGGCAACGCAGTTTCAACCGAAGCGGTTTACATCATCATTACAGTTCTGTTTGTTTTGGCGATGATTGCGACACTGAATATTATCAAAAGCCCAACGGGAAGAGCTCTGCTCGCAATGAAAAATAGCGATTCAGCAGCCCAGTCGATGGGAATCAGTTTGTTAAAGTATCGCTTGTTGGCATTTGTCATTTCGACTGTGTTTGCAATCTTGGCTGGAATGCTATATATCATGTATATCAAATTCAGTTACGCGCCTGATTGGAACTTGTCTTTCTCGCTTAACATTCTTGCGGCCGTCATTGTCGGCGGTGCTCAATCAATTGCCGGAATCATCCTGGGAGTTTTCACCATTTTCGGATTAAATTTGGCCGTTTTGAACTACATTCCCTTTTTCCAAAACAACTCAGCACTGATGGTGATATTCAACGGTGTTCTGATCATCGTTGTCGTAATGTTCTATCCTGGAGGTCTGATCCGCCTGCTTCAGACTCTAAAATATAAAATTATCTTTGCGTTCAGGAAATTGAAAATGAAATGGAAAGTTTATAAATATGGCAAAGATGATTGATAGACTTGTCCTGAAATATCGGATTCTCCGGATTGAAAAACTGCAGGCAAAACAAGAATTTCTGGGAAATTACAGAGACATACAAGTATCAAGACAGAATAACAAATTATTATTGGCAAACAGCCGCATTGAAGAAGCTCATCAGGAAAAACTTCGCGATTTTGCACTTAGAGCCGGCATCATGACCAAATATATCGAACAAGAGATAAATACACTTATCTTAAAAGCGGAAACAAAATATTACTGGAAAAAAAGAGCTCTCAACCAAATCATGATCCGCAAGGCAAAAACAAATAAACTAGACGAAAGCCAATTAGAAATTATTCGCAATAAAAAACAGATATTTCTTGATGATATGTTGGCTTTACAGAAGCAAAAGATCACTGCCTCATTTAAAGAAAAAGCCAAGGATCCAGAACAACCAGTGGCCTTGTATGAGAATAATTCGCTACTACTTGATACATTTTATGAAAAGAAAACTCAACTAGTAAAAGACAAATACGCGACGAAAATATCAAAGATAGAAACTACAAAAAATCATCAGTTGGAAAGAATTGCCAAAAACATTAAAACCCACAAAGACCTGATCGCCAAATTGACCAAAGATATGCCTAAAAGTGACAATGGGTTACCTGAAGATGTGATTCTGCGTCTGGATAAACTGACGATGCGCTTTGGCGGACTAGTTGCGGTTGACAATCTGACTTTTGACGTCAAAAAAGGTGAGATATTCGGTCTTATCGGGCCTAACGGCGCCGGAAAAACGACAGTCTTCAACTGTATTACCAAATTTTACAATCCCCCTTCCGGCTGCATGTATTTCAGGAAGAATCCGGTTGAAGTAATCCTTTTAAACGAATATCCTGTTCATACTATCGTCAAACAAGGGATTGTTAGAACTTTTCAAAACGTTGAGCTGATCTGGGAATTATCGGTGATGGATAATTTGCTTGTGGCTGCCCATTCGCTGTTCCAAACAGGATTTTTCGGACAATTGATCCATTCGCGAAAACTTCGTCAGGAAGAAGCTGTTCTTCGCACAAAAGCAACCGGCATTCTGGCGATGCTCGGATTGCTGCCATATCAATTCGGAATTCCTTTCGGTCTTCCTTATGGAATTCTTAAAAAAATTGAACTTGCAAGAACCTTGATGGTCAATCCTAAAATGATCATCCTCGATGAACCTGCAGCAGGACTCAACGAATCTGAAACGGTGGAACTTGCCAAAATCATCCGCAAGATAAGAAAAGAATACAATACCACGATTTTCCTAGTTGAACATGACATGGGACTAGTAATGGATGTTTGCGATACAATCTGTGCAATCTCATTTGGAAAACAGATTGCAATCGGTTCACCCAAAGAGATTCAAAACAACAAGATTGTCCGCGACGCATATCTGGGGGAAGAATAATGAGAGAGAACATTCTTGAAGTATCCAACCTGATTGTCGATTATGGAATCATTCGGGCAATCAAGGGCATCAATCTATCAGTAAAAGAAGGTTCGATCGTAGCGATTTTAGGCGCCAACGGCGCTGGAAAGTCTACGACAATCAGAACAATCAACGGAGTCGTCAAACCCAAATCCGGTAAAATTCTCTTTGATGGAGAAGACATCACCGGATTCGCGCCATACCGCCTGGCAAAGAAAGGCATGATCCAATCACCGGAGGGACGCTTGATTTTGCGAGGTCTTACCGTTGAGGAAAATCTGCTTGTTGGAGCATATTCTCTTAGAAAACAAACAATTGAGAAAACAGATGCCGACGGAAATGTTACCGAGATTCAAAAAATAAGTGCCAGACAATTGAAAAAACAGACACTTGAGGAAGTCTTTGCCTATTTTCCTGTCTTGAAGGAAAGAAGAAAACAACAGGCATCGACATTGTCAGGAGGCGAGCAACAGATGCTTGCCATCGGCAGAGCCTTGATGGCAAGACCGAAATTGTTATTGATGGACGAACCCTCATTAGGTCTTGCTCCTCTGATCGTCAAAGAAATATTTGCGATCATCAATGAAATCAAAAACAAAGGCAACACGATCCTTCTGGTCGAACAGAACGCGTACCAGACATTGAAAATTGCTGATTACGTATATGTTTTAGAACTAGGAAAAGTCAAAACCGAAGGTAGCGCCGAGGAACTCATGAAAGATGAGCAACTTGTTGAAGCATACCTTGGAGCAAGCAAGTAAACATTAGGTATTTGCCGGACTTTTCGGTAACTATATAAAAATGAGAATTAAGAAAAGGAGAAGAATATGAAAAGATTAGTATTAATTGGATTTATGCTGGTTTTAGGCCTTACAGCAGTTGCCTGTGGTGGAGTCACTACAACAGCAGTGACAACAGCAGCAGCAACAACTACAGCAGCGACTACTGCAGCAACGACTACTCAAGCAGGCACAACAGCCGCTACGACAACAGCAGCGACAACAGCTACTACGACAACAGCAGCAACTACTGCCGCTACGACTACTACTGAAGCGCCAATTACGGTTCAAGGCGTTACAGCCACAACCATTCTGATTGGTAACACAGCAGCAACCACTGGTTATTTCGCAGGAGTTGGTGTTCCTTTCAACGCTGGTATTGAAGCAGTTCTAAAACTTGTCAATGATGCAGGCGGAATTGATGGCCGCACTATCAATTTCATCCATTATGACGACACATTCGTTGCTTCTACAGGACTGACCTACACACAAAGATTAGTTGAAGAAGACGAAGTATTCGCACTAGTTGGCCACTTCGGAACACCGACAGTCGGCGCTACTCTCGAATACATTCAAGAAGTGGGCGTTCCAATGGTTTATGCAGCAACAGGAATCAACGCTTTATATTTTGCTGAATCAGTTGGCAATCCGGTCATGGCTGTTCAACCGATTTACATGACTGATGGAAGAATTATGGCCGCTAGAGCTGTTCAGGAAGAAATCTATGGTGAAACAAAAGATCAACCTCTAGCAGCTGGCGAAAAAGTCGGTGTCATCTACACTAACGACGACGTTGGACTATCAATCAAAGCGGGTATCGAAATCGAAGCAGAAATTCTTGGCAGAACCGCTGATTTTAGCTACCAATCGGTAAGCACTTACACATTTAACACGGCCGTAACAATGCTTAAAGCAGCAGGCGTCAAAACTGTAATCTTGGCCATGAACCAGGAACCGTTCGGATATGCGTTGACAGCAATGAGCAATCTAGCTTTGAATGTTCCGGTATTTTCATCATATGTAAATGCCGACATCACTGTCGTCGATCAATTCCGTTACAACGTTAATCGTCCGATCTATGTCAATGCTTGGTTAGATATATTTGATCCGGAAGGCTTATACGGATTTGCACAATCATATTGGGATTTTGTTGCAGTAATGACAGCTGCGGGATATGATGGCAATACTGAAGGAAAAGCCAACTATACCGCGAACTCATTCGCCATGGCCGGCTATATCGCAGCCAGCGTGTTTGTTGAAGGCTTAAAAAGAGTTGAAACCAATGCAGAAGATTTGACATGGGCAACATACATTGCCGCTATGGAAGAAAGCGCAATCGACATCCCAATGGGTGGCGTTGTCGACTTCTCAGGCGGAAAACGTTGGGGTATCGCCTCCATGGCTTTGATGCAATATGGTATCACTCTTGGAGACAATCCTGCAACTTTAGATGTTACTGAAACAGACTATATCTTAGCAGAAGCTTTTACAAAAGTACGTCCAATCCAAACGATCGAAGAGATCGAAGGCAACTAAGAATTATTTATATTGGTTTGTTAAGGGAGATTTTCGAATCTCCCTTAACGCCATTTAAAAAAAGCGAGGTAAATTTATGAAAGAACCCAAAACAGTCACAATCGAAGCCATTATCAATCTCGTCCAAAGCGACTTTGAGATTGTTGTCGGCATGGCAGGCGCAGAACCACAAACGTTCATGACGAACCTGCATCACGCCGGAAACCGTGTCAAAAACGTCACTGTGACGAATTGCCTGCCGTTTGCATACGGCGAGTTTTTCATTGAAGAGAAATGGAGCAAGACTTTTTACCTTGACAGCTGGTTTCACACCAATGTCCTGAGAAAAGCCGATAAACACGGAAATATATCGTTTATTCCCAATCATTTGCATTTTGCAGGAAAAAAACGTCTAGACCATAAAAAACCAAATATGTTCATAACCACTGCTACACCTCCGGACAAGCACGGATATATGTCGTTGTCGCTTTCAAATGTCTACGAAAAAGAAATGATCGAAGCCGCTGACATAGTCGTAATCGAAGTCAACAAAAACTTTCCGAGAACTTATGGCGACATGGAATTACATGTATCCGATGTCGATTATCTTGTCAATGTCGATTATCCGGCACCGACTATCCCCAACGCAGAACCTAATGACAAGGACAAACTGATTGGTGGCTTCATCGCCAATCAAATCCATGACGGAGATACAATCCAGCTTGGTATCGGCGGAATCCCCAATGCCGTTGCCAAAGCGCTCATCAATAAGAAGGACCTTGGCATCCATACGGAAATGTTTACTTCTGGGATGATGGATCTTGTCAAAGCGGGTGTCATCAATGGCAAGAAAAAAACCTTGCATCCGGGAAAACATGTCTGTTGTTTCGCTTTAGGGACTCAGGAATTGTATGATTTTATCGATGAGAATCCTGCGGTGATGATACTTAGAGGTTCCTATGTAAATAATCCTGCAGTCATGGGTTTGAATGACAATCAGGTCTCGATCAACTCGACTTTGGAAATTGACCTTACCGGTCAATGCGCTTCCGAATCAATCGGAACCCAGCAATTCTCTGGCACCGGTGGTCAATCTGACACGGCAGTCGGAGCTCAAAATGCCAAGAATGGACGCTCGTTCATGGCACTTTACTCGACCGCGATGGTCAAAAATTCCGAAACAGGCGAAAAAGAAGAAGTTTCAAAAATCGTTTCCATGCTTAAACAAGGAGCTACAGTTTCACTTTCCAGAAACGATGTCGACTTTGTTGTTACAGAATATGGCATGGTTAGCCTTAGAGGCACAAATGTTCGTGAAAGAACTAATCTTCTGATCTCGATTGCTCATCCGAAGTTCAGGAATCAATTGAGAAAAGAAGCCTTAGAAATAGGTTATATCCATGAGTAACTTCAAGTTTCAAGGAAAAAACGTCTACTATGAAATAGATGGTACGGGTTTTCCAATAATCATCCTTAACGGTATCATGATGTCGACAAAATCCTGGCAGCCATTTATCCCGACGCTTCAGGATAAATTCCAGGTCATCCGCCTCGATTTTTTCGACCAGGGTCAGACCGACAAACTACCCGGTGAGTCTTACACCCAGGAAATCCAGGTGGATCTGATCAAGGCTTTGCTGGACCATCTGCAAATCCCTTCCATTGACATCGTCGGTATTTCCTACGGAGGAGCAGTTGCACTCCAGTTTGCGGTTAAATACCCTAAAAACGTCAATAGGATGATTTTGTTCAATTCCAATGCCTACACTAACCCCTGGATAAAAGATATCGGCAGAGGCTGGATTAAATCAGGTGCGACAAGGAATGGTCTGCATTATTACCAGACAACGATCCCGATGATCTACTCTCCAAATTTCTATGAAGCCAAGATTGAATGGATGAAGAAAAGGGAAAAGATATTGATTCCGATTTTTTCCAACCCTGCTTTTCTCGATCAAATGGAACGTTTGACAATAAGCGCCGAGAGTTTTGATGTCAGAGACAAACTTGCAAGTGTCGATACACCAACCCTTATCATTTCAGCGGAAGAAGATTATTTGACTCCCATAGCCAATCAGGAATATCTCTATAAGAACCTCAAAAACGCCCAGTGGATTAAAATTCCGCTTGCAGGGCATGCGTCGATGTATGAAAAACCTTTGATTTTCACCACTTTGATCACTGGCTTTTTCTCTGTCTTGGACACTGAATACAATATCTGAAGAAAGTAGGTTTCAAATTATGGAAAAGAAATTTGTCAAACTAGCAAATAATGAAACATATGCGTACGTGGAAAAAGGAATTGGCGACCAAAACATTGTTTTGATCCATGGAAATTTCTCTTCTTCACTTTATTACATGCCTTTAATGGATCGTTTGCCCGAAAACTTCAAAGTATATGCCATGGATTTGAGAGGATATGGAGATTCCTCTTACATCCAGAGAATATCATCCCTGAAAGACTTCGCAAACGACGTTTCCCTGTTTATGGATGCCCTCAAGATTCCCAGTGCAGTAATTGTGGGTTGGTCTTTGGGAGGCGGTGTGGCCATGGAATTTGCGGCACATCATCCGAAAAAGACAGAAAAACTGGTTTTGATTGATTCGACTACCCACAAAGGATATCCGGTTTTCAAGAAAGACGAAAAAGGCCAGATGGTATTTGGTTCAACTTATAAAGATGCCGATGAAATGTCTTTGGATCCCATCCAGGTAAAACCTTTGGTTGAAGCCTTGAAAGCTGGGAATTTCGATTTTATCAAATATATCTATGATATAACGATTTATACTGTGAACAAACCTAGTATCGAAGACAATAAGATCTATATCGGCGAATCTCTGAAACAAAGGAATCTACCAGATGCCGACTTCGCACTTGCTGCGCAAAACATGTCTGACATACCGTTACCTTATTCAAAGGGAGACAACACGATTCAGCTCATCAAAGCACCAGTGCTTCACATCTGGGGAACTAGAGATATCACGGTTCCCGAAATGATGATTCAGGCAAATATTGAAGCAATCAAGTCGAAATCAACGTATATAAAATACGAGAATTGCGGACATTCACCGCTTGTCGACAAGCCAGATGAGCTGACAAAAGCCATTATTGATTTCATTAAGTAGATATTTCTCTCTTATTGTTGGAGGCGTTTTCACGCCCGTATTGAGCGGTAAAACGCCTCTTACATTAAAAATAATGAAAAAAATGAGAAAAATCACTTGACAAATAAAATTGACTATACTATAATGACGTTGTAAATAGCAAAACTAGCGAAAGTTAGTGACGCAAAGCTATAGGGCCTTCGATCCGATGGTAGCCAGTTGCCGTTATCTTTTAAAGATGAGGGCGCTTTTTTATTTCTTAGGATATTTTTTGCGTAAGAAATAGAGAAACGTGTCTCAATCCGAAAAAAGATGGTGGCTTTTTTTATTTCCCAAGCCACAAAAATTGAAGATTGGGGGGATTGCCTTGCGATATGAGCCGAAAAGCTAAATTAGCCGAGCGCATCATATACGCTTCCAAGGCTACTAAGATTGCGAAAGCCAGTCGCCTAGGAATCGTCGTTAGCGCCGTTCTTACCTTTCTGATATTTGCTGTCTCGTATTATGGAGAGGTAGTCGGGAATTTTACTTTCAGAATCGATAAACGTGATTATGAGGCAGGTTTATCGCTCGTGAAAGACCCTGATACCCAACAATTCACTTCAGTTCTGAACGCGGAAAAAGTTGAAGGCGCTGATGGAATGACCGCTTTCTGCGGAACCGATGAAACACCATATTCAATTGGGGATCCGGTTTGCATTCCATTAGACGAAGAAATCACGAGCGTAAACGGAGCACACAATGGACCATCTTATCTTGCCTATACTTTCTATCTGGCAAATGCGGGGATCCGGGTTGTTGACCTTGAAGCTTCAATTAATTTGATTTCCTTTACTAAAGGAGCTGAAGATTCAGTTCGTGTCCGAATAATTATCAACGATATTGGAACCACTTATGCTAAAGTTCAAAGCGCAAGAGGAGTATCGCCTGGATCACCAGAACTTGGAACCGTTCCTTTCGCAGGACAATTTGAAGTCATGAATGAAAAATTTCCCGCTTTCGATATTGGCGAGTTGGTCAAAATTACCGTTCTCGTTTGGTACGAAGGTGAAGACGCCGATCATAACAACAACATTCTCGGCGGTGGAGTCAAAATGGATATGGAGTTTCATATAACTTATGTCTATGACGAAGCAGATACACAACCATAGTGTGCAAACAAAAATCAAAATAAAAAAAAAAAAGGAGAAATAATTATGAAAGCACTAAAATCAAAAGTTATTCTTTCAGCAGCTGTATTACTTTTCGCATTGGTTGCGACAATCGGTTCTACTTATGCATGGTTCACAGTTTCTTCAACAGTATCAGTTCCATCTTTGACTTTAACAGTGAAATCCAGTAAATCGTTATTGATTAGACCTTATTATGGAGAAACAGGTGATGAATCATATCTTGATGTTCCATCAAACTACAAGACGTCTTTATTGCTAGCTGATATTACAACTGTAGATACCGAAGATCCGGCATATACTACAATAGAAGGCACTGGTCCATATACGACAAGTCCATATGCAAATATTAGTGCTTGGAGACTAAATAATGTCACCGCTGCCCAAACCGCTACTACGCCAGGAGAAACAGATTATGGACTCTTAATGGCAAAATTCTCAATACTTTAGCATTAAACTCAACCACTACAAGAGTGCTATCGCCAACTTCTAATTCAAATTCAAGTACCGGAGATTTTATTGAATTAAAATTTTGGTTGTATTCTCAATTAACTAGTGAAGCAATTGTTTTGGAAAATTTGTCGATTGTAGCTGCTGGTAACACTGAACAGGCAATCTCAGTAGCAGTATGGAAGAGCCAAAATGCTGAAACAGTTCTAGATGGTGGTGGATCTGACGAACCCGCAAAAATATATAGCTTATATCCAGATTATGGCTTCGAATTTACGCTTGGTATGACTGGATACTCAGCTACTGCAGCTTTAAACACCGTTGAAACCCCGGCGACTTTGTTAGCTTTACATTCAACATATTACGAATCTGGAGCAACTCCTGCGACTAACATTGTTACTGACACCCTGACTTCTGCTACCACTATTACTACATTAACTGCTGATACTCAATCCCTTATTGTTGTACGGATTTGGATTGAAGGATGGGACGCTCAAACGGTCAATGACATTCTAGCTTCTACTTTCGATATATCATTTGTCTTTGGTTTAAGAATTCCATCGTAATAGTAATGCAATTTACAATTTTCTTTCACATAATGAATAATCATTATTAAAAGTAAATTCAAACACAACTTAGGCTTCAAACCCTAAGTTGTGTTCCCCTTAGGGGGATGTTTTTTTCAAACTCATGATTTACCATCGTGGCTTTGATAAATGCATTCATAAGGGAAAAGTCCATAAAACCGCGTTTTTCTCTAATAAAAAATCAAAAACATGATGTATTATTCCATTTTTTACGATATAATATAAGTTAGTGTTAAAACGATAACTTATAATGAGGAGTGTGTTTTATGGAAAATACAAAAAACGGAAAGAAAACTTGGAAGCTGGTAGGTAATATCGTCTTTTGGGTTGTATTGGCTTTGGTTGTTGTCTATTCCGCTGTTGCATTGTTCTCTGAAAAAGATGAGAATATGACTACTTTTTTGGGCGCTTCTGCTCTGACTGTTGAAACGGATTCAATGGAAGACACTTTTTATGCAGGAGATCTCATTTTCATCAAGACAACTTTCAACGCTGAAGATTTGAATGTTGATGACGTTGTCACTTATAGAGTGACTGAAATCACCAGCGATGGTACAAGACAATATTACAACACGCATAGAATAACTGATATTGCTACCGATAGAGTTCTCTTCTATACAAAAGGAGATAATTCCCCCGCTGACGCCAATCCAATTACAGCTAATGATATAGTAGGTGTTTGGACCGGAACTCATTTAAGAGGCATGGGCACATTCATCAACTTTTTGAAATCATCAATCGGATTCTTGTTATTTATTGTCTTGCCGTGTTTGGTTTTCTTAATTTATGAAGTGGTCCGCTTCACAAAAGTGTACTCACAATATCAAGTCCAAAAAACTTTGGGCGATCGTGTTAAAATGCAAGAAGAGGCCCTTGCCCTAGCCAAGGCCGAGCTCGAAAAAGAACAATTGAAAGCTCGGGAAGACAAGGCTAAGGAAAAGCCTGTAAAAAAATAAACATACTATACAAGTAAATGCAGGGAGGAGGAGTTTGACAGATGAATGAATTTTCGCGTTATTACGTCGAATTATTTCGTCAAATCTGGGAAGACCTAGTCTACTTCTTCAAGAATGTAGTCTGGAACGAAGTCTTAGTCAGATTATATGAAAACTTCAAATCCTATTTTGTGTTGCTTAAAGATGAATCCGCTGATTTCACCGTAGTTTCCTATATTATGGTGGCGGTCAGTTTCATACTCAATATTGCATTGATTATATTCATAATTGCCAAATTGTTTATTTGGTTCAATAAATATGCTTCCTTTAGAAGCGTTGAAATCGAGAAGAATGAGCTAATCGAGGAAATTGCTTTGCTAAATGACAAAGTCGTTTCGCTTATGGACGAAAAGAACCAGATTATGGCCATGAAAGTTTCGCAACTCGGAATCAATGCCTCTACCGGAGAACCATCAGAAAAGATCATCACTGGTCCGCTTCAAAGAGGTCAAAGAATGCAACCAGCCTATGAAATGGGCGGAGTTATGGTCGGCGGTGGAAGGCCGCAGGCAGGCGGACAATCACAAGCCGGGCAATTTGGCGACACTTCTCAATCAAATGTTCCAACTGGACCATCCCGATTCGTAAAACTAATCCAAGTCGACAAGGACTATGCCGGTAAAGACACACATATTTATATGGAAGAATCAGATTATCTTTCACTCTCCGAAATTGTAGATCGTTTTGTAAACTTTGCTTCCGCAACTTTAAAACTATATTATGGCAGAAAAATGATCGCGCTTTTCTTCGCGGGAATGGCTGCCTCGAAAGTAATCATTCTTGAAGGTATTTCCGGAACCGGAAAAACCTCTTTGCCATATGCAATGGGTAAATTCTTTGACAATAACGCTTCAATGATATCTGTTCAGCCTTCATGGAGAGACCGTGCGGAAATGGTCGGATACTTGAATGAATTTACCAAGAGATTCAATGAAACCGACTTTTTGAGAGCTCTATACGAGGCTATATATAGAAAAGACATCAACTTTATCGTCCTTGATGAGATGAACCTGGCGAGAATCGAGTATTATTTCGCTGAATTCCTATCTATTATGGAAATGCCGGATCCCGATGAATGGAAGATCGACCTTGTTCCTGATTCGAAGCCTAGCGATCCCGTAAAAGTCATAAACGGAAAAATCACAGTACCTCTAAACGTATGGTTTGTCGGAACTGCCAATAAGGACGATTCTACGTTCACTATCACTGACAAGGTTTATGACCGTGCCATCGCTTTGGAGTTCGAAGCCAAAGGAGAATATTTCCCTGCTCCAGAAACTGCACCATTACACATGTCCAATTCTTATTTGCAGGAACTGTTTGACGAGGCATTTTACAAATACCCCGTATCCGAAGGACTATTAAATAAATTCCAAGTTTTGGACAAATATATCCAGTCAAATTTCAAAATCGCTTTCGGTAACCGAATCATGGTCCAAGTACATAAGTTTGTGCCTGTCTATGTGGCGACCGGCGGAACCGAGGAAGAAGGGCTTGACTACATTTTTGCCAACAAAATTCTACGGAAATTTGAAAGTTTGAATCTAGCTTTCCTTCAAGACGAACTTGATCAACTGATCGTGCAAATCCATAAGATATTCGGTAAGAACGGTTTCGAAGAATCCGTCAAATTTATCAGAGCCCTGAAGAAGCAGTACTAGGAGGGATCTTGATGGAAGAAAAAGACGTAAAAAAGTATTTTAGAAAAATAAATACGACATTTGCAGGAGTAAACAAGCAAGACGATTTTGCCAAACAATTTATGAATCTAATAAAGAGCGGGAATACGACCTTATATCAAAAAGAGCGCCGTGAACGTCGGATCTTCGATGATTCTTGGATGGACTCAGTTGAGGGAGCTATTCCCGTCATTGATAAATTGTCCCGAAATCCACGGGAAAACCTGAAAAAAGTTAGTCAGGTTGTTCCAGTCGAAAGAGCAAAAAAGGTTGATAAAGACACGATCCGTCATCTTGCCCAGAATACTCAATTGATTAAAACCGTTGGCGATACTGGTGAAGTCGTTCCGACAAAAGTCTTGACTTACTACAACGAAGCGGATATGGGGACATACGAGAACCGCTTTTTACGTTCGCTAGTTGACAAACTATATTTATTTATTGAAAAAAGGTATGATTTGATTGTCAAGAAGATGCATACTGAATATGTCAACTATCTGAATGTGAAATCCGAAGTCGAAATGGATGATGCAACTATCGAGTATGACATCACGATGCGGATTAACGAAACGATGTCAAAAGACGAAATCGACAAAAAAAACCAGGAACTTTTCGATCGGATGACCTATATTAGAAGTGCGATCACAAATTTCAAACTATCTGCATTCATGAGAGAAATGCACGAATTCTCTCCAGTTACTCCACCGATTATGAAAACCAATATCATCATGAAAAATCAGGATTTCCGTCAGTGCTACTATCTGTGGGTGCTAATGGACCAGGTCGACAGGATCGGATATGATGTCGACATCTTCGAACGTGACATCGAATTCGATGAAAATTACCTGACAGACATTGAAAACATGCTGATGGTATTATATGCAACTATCGCCAACAACCAGATCGAGGAATTTATTTTGGCACAGGATGCACCTTTCGAGTATCGAAAGACAAAACGTCCTCGCATCAAGAAATCAGATCCGAATGACCAATATATCCAACCAGGATATTATGAATTTGAAAACAATCAATTAAATCAATACTATCTCGACCAGATTCGTTCCAGCAACTATTCAAGGTTCAAAACCTTGCAAGAAGCGGGAATTCCTCTGGAAGAATCAATCGATATCGTTTTCCAGCAAATCAATATGATCACCAATGCGGTTTACGAAGACTATGTCAAATTCTCCTTCAAACCAGAAGAAGAAAAAACGATTGAAGACAAAATCAAAGTCCAGGAGAAAATTCTGGAAGTATACCGGCAAATCGAAAAGATCAAACGTGAAGACATGCGTCAACTTTCCACAAGCAAAGCAATTGCCCTACTTAATCTGAGAAATTACCAGGATGAGTTCAAAAAACAGAAGGTTCAGGATCAACTGGAAAAAGAACGCAAAGAAGAAGAGGAAAGACTCACTGCTATTATAGAAGACAAGTCCAAAACCGATGACGAGGAAGAAAAGAAACGCATGTTGCAAAGGGCAAAGAAGATTCTAGATGACGCCGAAAAAGCACGAACTAAAAAACAGTCTGCCAAACCGTAATATTTATGTATCCTTAAAGAAATGAGGACATGCTTCAAAGAATCCATTATATAAAAAACGAGGTGAGAACATGGGAAAGAAACGTATGACCTTATCGCTTGTCGCTTTGATAAGTTCAGTGTTTTTGTTTGTTCTTGCCTCTTTTGCTTGGCTTGCAGTGTCAGATATCATCAATATCGGATCAAATCCATTAAGTGTTGTTGATCTTGATGTCGAGGCGACTCTTGAAGTATCTGACAACGGTTCCGATTATGTAAGCGCTGATTGGATTGCTTTTACCAATTCCGTTCCTGGATCTTCCAAATACTATCGACTAACTATAACGAATGTTGGCAGTATTGATTGCTACACAAAAGTGTCTTTGGATGGTTTTGTCGATGGGCCTACAAATGGTTCGGTGACATATGACAATACCAAATCCCTTAGCGATGTGACTATTCTAAATTCTTCTTATGTGGTCAATTCCGATCCAGTAGTCAATGAAATCGTTGATGAAACGATGACCGATTCATTAACGGGATCTGTTATTTTTCTCGCTACAAGTATCTATCTTGACGTTGATGACGTAGTAATCCTTGATTTTTCTTTTTTGATTTCGGGATCCGCTGGCAGCGACTATCAAAACCTTGATCTTTCGATTGACAGACTTCTAGTTCAATCGGCAACACCTTAGGGCGGTGATTATATGAAAAATAGAATCCGCATCATCAGCATCAGCGCCTTATTCCTAGTCATGATTTCTTTGGCAATGATCGGTATAACCTATGGCTGGTTTGCTCATGGAATCACATTCACAACCAATGATATCAATGTCGGAGATCTCCGGTATACCAAATCAGGGTCTTTCATTGCGGATGATTCTGTCATCGTTCCGGGAGAAAATTTGATTAACGAAGCGTTTGTCATCAACAACCTTTCCCCGATTACATCGCAGCTTAGAGTAAAAATCACCTATACCAGAATAACAACTGTACCTGTCGAGGATTATGTGTTCAAGAATGACACGGATGACCATTTGGCAGTTACATTCACATCAACTTTTACTTTCACAGATGGAGATGCCACGCCAGATGAATTTGATGATGATTATTGGTATTATATCGATAGCGACGAAATCATAGCTGCGGCTTCTGGCGATATCAATCTATTTTCGGAAATCTATTATGATGGTGAAAAAACATCAATCGATTACAATGGACAAAGCGTTACTGTTACTGTGACGGTCGAAGTCAAGCAATCTGACAATGTCACTTGGGAAGAGCTTACGACTTACGATTTTGAAACTGGGTATCCAGCAACATAAAATAACTTGAAGGAGGGAGCAAATGTGAAGAAAATCGGTTCGAAAATCTTACAGATTCTCCCTTTTGTTTTTTTAGGACTCGCCATTCTATTAATCCTGCAAATCGTCGTTTCAATCCGTAATGAGAAAACCCCATCCATCATGGGTTATGGAATGTTCGTTGTCGAATCTCCATCCATGGAAAATGTGATCATGACCGGAGATTTGATCTTTATCGACACGACAGCTAATGAATTTGAAGTCCATGATATCATATCATTTCACCGTTCGGATAACGAGCAATTGATCATCACTCATGAGATCATCGCGATTGATGTTGTTGACGGTGAAAATAAATACACGACACAAGGTGTAAACAATGATTCTTCGTTTGACTGGGAAATAGGGTTTGACGAGGATCTGATCATTGGAAAATATGTCGGTAAATCAGCCTTTCTCGGAGATGTCTACAATCTACTCTTTAAGGGAGAAAACAGCAAGAATTTTATCTATGCTATCGTCATCCTGGTGTTCATGATGATTGCAATCATGGAGGTCACCAACATCGTCAAAGAAGTATCGCTTCACAAACAGGAAGTGCTGATGGAGGAAAAGAACAAACTTGTTCAGATTGAACTTGAAAAACTGAAAGAAACTGATAAAGACAAGGAAAACTTAGAGTGAACTCAAAGTTTTCTTTTTATGTTGGGAAAAAGACATAATGCGTTATAATATTCTTGGATGTGATGAAATGAATGTAAATGTGCTCGCTTCTGGTTCAGGAGGCAACGCAACATACTTAGAAATCGGACAAAAAACACTACTGATCGATGCCGGTTTGTCTTTAAGACAAATCGTTTCTCGGCTATCTATGGTTGGAAAAGCATTATCAAACATTGATTATGTTTTCCTGACACATGAACATGGTGATCATCTTTCGGGATTGGTGACGATCCAAAAAAAACATAAATCAATTGTGTACCTGACAGAAGGCACATACAAGAACATGCCGACAAGGATCAGGGAAAATCTTGATCCGGGACTCGTAAGAATTCTGACATACAACGAATCACTGCTTTTGGATGGATTTTCCGTCAAGACATTCATGACCTATCATGATGCCCTGGAGCCATGTGGCTATCGTTTCACAGAAGGCGGAAACTCTTTGGTATATATGACCGATACAGGATATTTTCCTCAGGCAGGTTTCGATTTAATCAGAAATGCCGATCTTTACATCATCGAGGCCAATCATTCTCCGGATTTGTTGCTTGACAGTGACAGACCATGGCTGCTCAAAAAAAGGATTTTGGATGACCAGGGTCATCTCTCAAACGAAGATTCAGCTTTTTTAATAGCGAATGTCATGGGCGAAAAAACCAAGAAAATCGTCCTGGCTCATCTATCCGAAGAATGCAACACCGAAACCGATGCCTTGGAAACATACAAGGAAGTGTTTTTCAAACAGGGAATCTCATCCAAGGATTACGATTTGATTTGTGCAAAACAGGATTATCCGATTGAAGAAATCAAGATTTGATCAGGTTATGAAAGCGTATTACTACCGATTTTCAATTGAAGTTTCAAGGAATTTGAAGTATAATATATAAGTATTATGTTTAATAGAAGATAATTATATTATGGGAGGTTGTTTATCGATGACAACAAAGAAAAATTATCAATCAATGGATGGAAACCAGGCTGCAGCATATTGTGCCTACGCCTTTAGCGAAGTAGCAGGAATCTATCCAATCACTCCATCATCACCGATGGCAGAACATGTAGACTTATGGGCTTCTCAAGGCAAGAAAAACTTGTTTGGAATGCCTGTGAAAGTAGTAGAAATGCAATCCGAAGGCGGAGCAGCCGGGACTGTTCACGGTTCTTTGGCCGTTGGCGCACTCACCTCGACTTTCACAGCTTCTCAAGGCTTGCTTTTGAAAATTCCCAACATGTATAAAATCGCAGGCGAACTGTTGCCAGGTGTAATCCATGTCGCCGCAAGAAGCCTTGCCGCGCAATCATTATCGATTTTTGGTGACCATTCAGATGTCATGGCCGCCCGTCAGACGGGATTTGCCATCTTGGCATCAGGTTCGGTTCAGGAAACCATGGATCTTGCAGGAATCGCGCATTTGGCCGCAATCAAAACCAGTATTCCGTTTTTGCATTTCTTTGACGGATTCCGCACTAGCCATGAAGTAAACAAAATTGAAGTCATGGACTATGCCGTCTTTGACAAACTGCTTGACAGGGAAGCAATCAAAGCCTTCCGCAAACGCGCTTTGAATTCGTCCAATCCCTTTACCAAAGGCACCGCACAAAATGACGATGTCTATTTTCAAGCCAAGGAAGTACAGGAAAAATATTACCTGCCGATCGCAGATGTTGTCGAAAGCTACATGGACGAAATCACCAAAGTCACAGGCAGAGAATACAAACCTTTCTCATATTACGGGCACAAGGACGCGACCGACATCATAATCGCCATGGGATCAGTTACAGAAGCCATCAGGGAAGTCGTCGATTACAAAACTTCCCAAGGCGAAAAAGTCGGTATGATCGCAGTTCATCTCTACCGTCCTTTCTCAACCAAACATTTCTTCAGCGTCATGCCAAAAACAGTCAAAAGAATCGCAGTTTTAGACAGAACCAAAGAACCCGGTTCTGCAGGCGAACCTTTGTATCTTGATGTAAAGAGCGTTTTCTATGGCAAGGACAAAGCCCCGAAAATTGTGGGCGGACGTTACGGACTTTCAAGCAAAGACACGACTCCCCAACAGATTTTCGCAGTCTATAAGAATTTGGAAGGCGAATTGAAAGACAGCTTCACTATCGGAATTGTTGACGATGTTTTGGGCTCAAGCCTTCCAGTCGAAGAAACACCCGATGTGGCCGACCCCAACACTACAGAACTTTTGTTCTTTGGCCTTGGTTCTGACGGAACCGTCGGAGCCGTCAAGAACATCTCCAAAATCATCGGTGATTACACTGATCTTTACGGACAGGCGTACGCTTCCTATGATTCCAAGAAATCGGGCGGCGTCACCAGAATGCATCTCCGCTTCGGAAAGAATCCGATTCGTTCGACCTATCTTGTGAACGAACCTCATTTTGTTTCCTGTTCCCAAGAAAGCTATGTGCACCGTTTCGATTTGATAAGAGGTATCAGAAAAGGCGGTATCTTCTTGTTGTCGACCAGCCACTCTGCCGAAGAAATCGAAGCTTATTTACCAAACGATGTCAAAAAAATACTTGCAAAAAAACAAGCCAAACTATATATAATCGATTCCTACAAGCTCGCCAAGGAAATCGGCGATGTGAGAATGGTTTCGACCATTATGCAGTCTGCTTTCTTCAAACTGAACGAACAGATCATGCCTTATGCCAAAGCGCAAAAGGCGATGAAATCATTTGCCGAGAAGACTTT
>Ga0268276_1001388_pt1 | contig 24093 bp, 21 predicted proteins | sample saktaG_4_FD_190145 | JGI IMG/M metagenome (GOLD analysis project Ga0268276, IMG submission 190145) | Saline water microbial communities from Sakinaw Lake, British Columbia, Canada - sak_2010_1_5_45m | ecosystem: Environmental > Aquatic > Non-marine Saline and Alkaline > Saline ... | reverse complement strand
AGTTCCCAGTTTTTCGCGATTGAAAAACTCATCGTCTGTGGTTGCTTTGGGATTGTTTCCCCCAGCGCCATTGATGAGAATATCGCATTTACCATATTTTTCCAAGACGTGATGGTGAGCTTGTTCAATGCTGTTTTTGTCGAGGACATTGCAGGCTACTCCGATTGCTTCAAAGCCTTGGGATACTATTTCATCCGCCACCTCGCAAGCTTTTGCAACATATAGATCCAACACTGCAACTTTGGCACCGCATTTGGCAATGGCCTTGGCAAAAATACTGCATAGAATCCCCGCTCCGCCAGTGATAACGACTACTTTACCATTTAAATTCGGTTTAATTGATAATTCCATGCGCTAGATTCTCCTTTTATTTTCTTTAGACATCGTATGTGGTAGAAGACGTGTCTCCGCCTCTGCCCGTCCAGTTTGTATGAAAGAATTGTCCTCTGGGTTTATCGTTTCTTTCATATGTATGAGCACCAAAATAGTCCCTTTGAGCTTGTAATAAGTTTGCAGGCAACCTTTCACATTTATATCCATCAAAATATGACAACCCAGAAGACATGGCAGGAATAGGAATGCCATTAATCACAGCTGTTGCAACAACTTTTCTCCAACTGTCTGATACAGATTCCATGGTATCACGAAAATATGGATCAAGCAATAAGTTGGTCAAAGCTGGGTCGTTGTTATATGCGGTTTTGATTTTTCCCAGAAAGGCAGAACGGATGATGCATCCGCCTCGCCAAATCAAAGCGATGCCACCATAATTGAGATTCCATTTATAGTTCTCCGCTGCTGAGCGCATCAGCGCAAACCCCTGCGCATAAGATATAATTTTTGCTGCATATAGAGCTTTTCTGATGTCTTCGATAAATTCTGCTTTGTCACCAGAAAATTTGACAGGAGTCTTTTTGAAAGCTTTTGATGCGATGACTCTTTCTTCTTTTAATGCCGAAAGACATCTTGCATAAACAGCTTCGCCAATCAAAGTCAAGGGAACGCCTTCTTCCATCGATGAAATTGCCGTCCATTTTCCTGTGCCTTTTTGTCCAGCAGTATCAAGAATCTTGTCAATTAGTGGTTCTCCATCTTTGTCTTTGACAGATAGAATATCGGCAGTGATTTCGATTAGATAGCTGTCGAGTTCAGTCTTGTTCCAAGCAGAAAATACTTTTTGCATTTCATCTGTGCTCATGTGTAATAGATCTTTCATAAGATGGTATGCTTCGGTAATCAGTTGGATGTCTCCATATTCGATACCGTTATGGACCATCTTGACAAAATGGCCTGCCCCGTCCTCGCCAACCCATTCGCAACAAATCGAACCATCATCAGCTCTCGCAGCGATGGCTTGCAGGATGGGTTTTACGATTTTCCAAGCTTGTGGAGATCCTCCAGGCATGATTGATGGTCCTAACAAAGCGCCTTCTTCTCCTCCGGATACACCGGTACCAATATAGAAAAGGCCTTTGCTTTCAACATATTTAGTTCTTCTTATTGTGTCGGGAAAGTGCGAGTTTCCGCCATCGATGATGACATCTCCATTTTCCAATAACGGGAGCACTTGCTCGATGACACTATCAACGGGACTTCCTGCCTTGATCATCATCATGACTATGCGTGGTTTTTTCAGGGAGTTAACTAATTCTGGAAGTGAAGGTGTGCAAAAAATATTTTTCCCTTTGGCGCGACCGTTTTTAAAAGTATCCACAACATTTTCAAATCGGTCATAGGCAGAAACCATGAAGCCTTTTGACTCAAGGTTCATGACCAGGTTTTCACCCATAACTGCTAGCCCGATCAGGGCAATATCAGATTTTTTCATATATACTCCTTTATCACTGGCAAAAAACTATCTTTTTACCCGTGCGTTTCCTTCCCAGATGCTCCAAATTTGTTCTTCATCCGCAGGAAGTCCGAAGTCATCAAGCAGCGTGGCGACAAACGCTCCGCTCGCCCAGCCAAACTGGGCACACTTGTTTGCTTCCCATTGTCTTAATATACCATAAAGCAGGCCACCGACAAAACCGTCTCCGCCACCGATCCGGTCGAGAACTTGGATCGGTCTTGGTTCGATGATTGTCCATGAGTTACCATCCAACAAGATAGCTCCCCACAAATGTTCGTTTGCGCTTACGGCTTCACGAAGTGTAGTAGCAAAAGTGCTTGCATTCGGATATGTTTTTTTTACATTCATAATCATGTTCTTAAAGTTTTCGATTTGATCAGAGATATTCTTGCCTCCGGCTTTTGGTCCTTCAATACCCAAAGCAAGTTGGAAGTCTTCCTCATTTCCAATCAGAATGTCTGCCAAAGAAGCTATTTCTTTGAAAATGCTGGATAGTTCTTGTTCTCTGCTTTTCCAAAATGAAGCCCTATAGTTCAGATCAAATGATAACTTTGTTCCATTTTTTTTGGCAATCCTTGCAAGTTCAAGGCAGAACTTGCCCGTGTCCGGAGAAAGAGCAGCAATCAATCCCGACAAATGCAATAGTTTGACACCTTCTTCTGAAAACAAATGAACAAGATCGAAGTCTTTGATATTTAATGTTCTTCCAACTTCGCCTGCTCGGTCGTTTTGTACGCGCGGAGCGCGAAGGCCATAGCCGCTGTCAGCGATATTGAATTGGTGACGATATCCCCAGGGGCCGCCTTGTACTACTTCGACGCCTTCATATTCGATATGTCTTCTTGACAGATCGTTTTTGATAAGTTGTGCAATCGGGCTGTGCTTAACAAAGGTTGTTAGGACCTTTACAGGCAATCCTAAAGCCGAGGAAATACTGAGAACATTAGTTTCCGCACTCGTTGCCTGCATGCGAAAAAGCTCACTGATATGAACTGGTTGTCGGTATAGTGGCGTAATTCTGACACCCATGCTGGAAGGTACAACAAGCGAATATTTGCATTCTTTCTTAAAATTCATAATGCTCCTCCTAATAATACATTTGGTTTCTTATTTTTTAAAACCCGAATATAGCAATTGCAGATGCTTCCCGATATGCTGATAAAGCATTTCAGAATATGTCTTTGCATTCACTTTCCATAAATGGTAAAGTCTGTCTTTAAATTTGAATCCACCATTTTCATCTTTGGCATTCAAAATGTATCCGTATGTGATATGAATTAATTGTCTGGCATCGTTTTGGCTAAATAACCCAACAAGTTCTTTGTCTTTCAAACTATCGATATCGGGGATTTTGTTTAAATCAGTCGTTACATGATAGAATTTCTTTGCTTCAGAAAACATCGAAAGCGCATATTTGTGAATCTCTCGATATAATTTCGGATCGACAAAAGCGATAACTTTCATGGCTTCGAGCCAATTGGTTCCAGCTGTTTTAACATGGAAATTACCTCTTGTATATTTCCCAATCAAAGCAAAAATTGAAAACTTGTCTGAACCTGAGTGGATGCTTAGTTTATATCCGAAGTGTCTGGCGATAGAGGCGTGAACTTTAAGTTCTTGTTCAAATTGAGCAAGGTCACCCACGTAATCGACTCCTTTTTGAAACTCCCCGCAAAATCTTGGAGCCAGGGTATCCAGATGAACCCCGCGCAATACAAGTTCGTTTGCCACAAAATAATGTTGGAGCGGAGAAGTTGGCGTCGTAGTCTCATCGATAGATATTTCAAAATTTGCTTGTGATTTTCCTTGTGAAAAATATGTTTTGTAGATGTGAACGGCAAAATCAATAGCTTTGTTGTAGATTAAAAAACATCTTTTGAGTTCTTCTTTATTAAAGCTTATTTTCGTGTCTTCGACAATATAGGTTTTATTCAAATATCTGGATGCTATTGCATCAGGAAGCTGACAGATATGTTCCACTTCTTCAGTTGTCATTTGTGAAACATCGTTTCGGATATGTTCGCTGCAATCCAAAGTGATCATGCTGAAACCGAGTCCAAGCGCGTACTCGATCTCTTCAGCCCTTTTCAAATGGTCGCCATCAGCGCCGAAACCTTCCTTGTATCCGTCGCGAAACACATAGAAAGACGCAGAATCAAGGACTTGTTCGTATGTTCTGTTCGTCAGGTTCAATTCGCGAATCGACTGTTGAGCAAAAACTGGTGAGGCATCAAATTCTTTGAAAACGCGAATGTGCCCCGGGCAGGCAATGCCCAGTCTGTCGCCAACTCCAAAACTTCGCTCTTTTCCCAAAACAGGGACAGGAGTTGTAAAAGGAAACAAGGCGCGCAATACCAGAGCGTTCTCATGAGAAAGAGGCGCCTTGACACAGGGAATCTTGCCAACTAAAAAAACCGTTCCGTGAAAAACATCGGAACCCGGCCCGGCTGCGATTAAACAATCTGCATTTTCTTCTTGGATCATGAATACCCACAAGTCGTCTTGTTTATTGATTGAAAATGGATAAATGCCATATTTTTCCGGATTTTTAACTTGAGGAAGGCTCGATAAAAAATGTTCAAAATTGATCATATTTGTTCTCCTATATATTTCACTCAATGCAGCAAAAAGTAAAAGTCATGACCTATGAGCTGATTATCTTATAAATTTGTCTGTGACAGCCAGAAAAGTATCGATTTTATAAACGGCGTCTATAATACTGATTATATCACATGATATGGAATTGTGTCAACGCATTCCGAAGCTATTGTATGTAGTATTTGCTAGTGAAAAAAAGGATTTTGAGTATATTTCTTGCCGGTTTTTTCAGTCCGCAAAGCACATTCCTTGACAGTGAACGATATTAAACCTATAATTAAGAATTGAAATATATATATAATATATTATGTAATAGGAGGCTACACAGATGAAAGTAAGAGATAAAGTAATTGTTGTTACGGGCGCCGGAGGCGGAGTCGGTAGAGAACTCGTTTTAAACCTTCTTTCCAAAGGGGCAAAGGTCGCAGCTATAGACATCAACAAGGAAAGATTGGAAGAGACAGCTAAGATTGCCAAGGATAAGAAGAATTTATCGATTCATATTTGCGACATCTCCAAGCTGGAACTTGTCAGTCAGGTTGCCAAAGACATCATTGAAAAACACGGAGCCGTTGATGGTCTCATCAACAACGCGGGTATCATCCAGCCGTTTATCAAAGTCAATGACCTTGATTATGCAAAAATCAATTTGGTAATGAACGTCAACTTTTACGGAACGCTCTACATGACAAAGGCATTCTTGCCACATCTTTTGACCCGTCCTGAAGGACATATCCTGAATGTTTCAAGCATGGGGGGGTTTTTCCCGTTCCCCGGTCAATCCATCTATGGAGCTTCAAAAGCTGCCATTAAATTGATGACCGAAGGCCTGTATGCTGAACTTCTTAGCACTAACGTTCATGTCACAATCGTTTTTCCGGGTGCAATCGCAACTGATATCGCCAAGAACTCTGACGTCGTAATGGCTCAACCAAAAACAGACGAGAAACCCGCTATGAAAATGACCTCACCAGTTGTCTGCGCAGAAATCATGATCAAAGGAATGGAAAAGAACAAATTCCAAGTTTTTGCTGGAAAAGATTCTAAAATGATGCATTTCATGTATAAATTAAGCCCGAAATCAGCTATCAAGATGATCTCTAAAGTGATGGCTGGCCAGAACCTTTAACTGAAGTCTTGATTAAAGAACAAGCAATTTAAATATTCTAAAAAGCGATTATCGGATAATCGCTTTTTTTTATTTTTATTATGTGCAACATTGATATATGCGAAATCAGATTGAGGCTACAAATGTGTTATTACAAACTATCAATATTTATTTTATATAATTCTTCAACGGCAAAATGAAATTTTGTCACCGAATAGTTCTGATCTAATGGAAAGAGATAGTAAGTGTCATCAGTTGTCGAGAAATTGACGCTATCGCCTTTTCCAAAATAATCATATTCTAAATGAACCGAGTACTTTGAAAGAACGGGCTTGTTGATCTCGAGTTTTTCTTCACCAAAGTCTGCTTTCAGATGAAACCCTGAGGCATTGTGCGTCAATTGGCCTCTTCCGAGTCTGTAGTAACCAGTTGAATTTGGTAGTGTATCGATATCAACTGTCAGCTCGACATGATATTTGCCACTTTCGATTTCTTCCCGAACCATTTTGCGTTCCCATTCAAACCAATCAGGAATGTGGGTAAATAATGTCTCACCAGTAGTCTCGCTAAGTCTGCCCAACTCATCCATCTCATATGTGTGAGAACATTTTCCGCACCATAATCTGGATCCATCGCTTTTCATGGAAAAATCACTAAGGCAATGCGGGCATTTATAAAGCACCTTGTGCAGGCCTTTTGCCCTGTCAGGATAGTCTATTTTGATGTTTTCCTCGACTTGATAACGATAATCATCATACTCAAATGCTTTTCTGATTGCTTGGTTGATTTCTTCTACGCTCGAGGTCATGATTTCTTCCTTGGTAAATAACTGGGTCATAACGGATTTGATTTTTACTTTTCGCTTGGAAAGATTCCACACTGGTTGACGGAGATGATGTCCATGGCAAATCAAAGTGACCACAGGAAAATTGAATCTTTTTACCAGTTTGCCCAGGCTGTCAGGCAGAATCGCTGTTGTGCCAACAAGCGAGTATCTGGCTTCGGGATAGATGGCACAGATTGCTTTGTTTACTTCCAGACTGTGTTTGATTTGTCTGATTAGAGATGGATCAGAGACGAATTTTCGCTTGCCGATACAGCCGACATTACGCAACAGATTTTCTCTATTGATAAATCCGTCAATAGCAACGATATAATTCGCTGATCTTGGAAAAATTGCTTTGGTCGTCACTTTGAAATCCAAAAAACTGTTATGGTTGCAAAGTAAAATATACCCGCCTTTGAGGCCTTTCATCCTATTTTTGATGACTTTGGCTTTACAGGCGATTGTTTCGGGGAAACTGAGCAACCAAGCAAGTGGTTGCAGGTACCATTTTGCTTTTCTGGGCAATTCTTTCAAATCGAATCTAGGCATTTCATTTACTTCACTTAAGGTTTTATACACCACATCGCTTATTTTCACTATGAATTTCCCTTTCTCATCTTGATGTCTTATCAAAGATTATATATGCATTTTACCCATTCAAGGGCAAATAGTCAAACCAAATATGATTAATGTTTTAATTATAGCTATATTTTTAAGGAATAGTAAAACAAACGATAGTGAGGGCGCTTTTTTAGATAAAAAGCGAATCTTTGTGTTATAAAGATTCGCTCACTCGATATCAAAAAACAAATGTATTTAATACTTGTGTCCGCCTTCAGGGACAATACAGATAAATTTTAATGTCTGTTTTCCGGTGTTTTTGAATTGGTGCAGTTTATCAGAGGGGATAAATGCATAGGATCCGGCCTGAACACGGTTGATTTTACCTTCAAGAAATAATTCACCAAACCCTTCTAACACATAATTAATATGCGGCCAGGGATGAGAGTGCTTGGGTGTGAAGCCCGCTTCTTTGATTTCAAAAACACGCATTACATACCCATCCCAGCCTTCTTTTGGCGATATAAGAACTTTCATGAATGCATTTTTCGCTTCGGGATTAGTAATTTCTTTTCCTTCTAATTCTGATATATTTCCTATGAACATGATATTCTCCTTTTTACAATGATATTGATGCTTTCATATATTCAAAATGTTGTCTTTCATTAATATATAGGTAATTTTTCAGATCTTTTAGGGACGATTATCGAAATCTTGGAATTCATTAAGCTGCAAATAGAACCATTCCTTGGTATTTTCGACTCCGCTTTCGCGTTCCAGCAAGTCAAGAAATTCATCCAATGTGGCGATTTTTTTTGCGTATTCTTGGTAATATACATGCAGAATATCGGTCATTTTTGCGATATCGCCATCAAGAAATTCTTCCACATAGTAACGAAACATCGCTGGGCCATGGTAATAGATTAAATAACCGTAATATTCACCATATTCATCCACTTGTCTTAACAAAGAAACGCCTAGATTTGCCTCATATCGTTCCGCGAAAGATGCCTTGAGACTTGTTCGGTAATCAAGATAGCCATTGTACCCGCCTTCGCCATAAAGGTGATAATAATATAATGAAGTAGCATACGTTGTGAGCGCTTCATCAAGAAATGATTCATCAGCCTGATCGTTGCCTATCATTGAATAAAACCATTGATGAATCAATTCGTGAACTACCGTTCCTTCTTCGATCTCAGACGAACAATAGATAACTCCGCTGCTTTCCATGCCATAAAAATGACCATATTCCAAAGTAAAGTGATCATAGTAATAATCGCCGATGCCCTGTTCCATGACATCCATGGTGGTTTCCAAATAATCAAACGAGGTTTCTGCTTCACTTAATAATAGTTCTCTGATCGAATAAATCTTATAATCAATTCCTGAAATTGTTCTTTCATAAAGATGATATCTTGAAGACGCGCTGAAAGAAAAGTCGCGGGCATCTGTGAGAACGTATTCCAAAGTATTTCTTGAAGATTTGGTCTTCTCTTCCATCAGTTTCCCGCCACAGGCTACCAAATAGTCTTCCGGAACATTGATGGATACATAATAATCGCCAATTTCATTGTAGTAGGTTTCACCTCTGAATGAATAAGGTTCGACATTCCAGCCTTCATCATCATACATGGCTACGCAAGGGTAAAAAAACAAAGTCAGATAGTAGTCGTCATAGGTGACGATGCGATCATGATCCCAGTAATGAAATTGATATTTATATGAAATTGTAATTCGTTCGCCTTTGGTCAAAGTCTCTCCTAAAGACACATATAATGCCGTGTCATCGACACCGGTAATGTCATATTCTACATCGTCGCCATCGATTTTGAAATATTCAAAGCTGATGTTTAACGCTTCCGTGGTCGGATTGAAAGCGTTGGGATAGATCGTGAGATAGAGTTCATCCAAATCATAATCATCGTTTTTGTAATATAGTTCGCCTTCAACGTCAAGCGTGTCGTTTTCTGTGTCGAGATACAAATCCATCGAATATACATTATTCGTAGTGTCGTATTTAGCGTTATTGTCGGACTTGCATCCTGTTAGCAATAGTAATAATGCCAGCAGTATGACTATTTTTTTCATGATATTTTCACCTCGATTTTGCCGATTCTCACATTAGTATTTAAAATAGAGACAGTCGGATTATGTTGAAAAACTATGTTTTCTGCAATGCATGAGTAGTGTATGTTTGAATTATACTCCATTTTTATGATGAGGTAAATGAATTTGAAGAAATTATCTCGCCCTGGAAATCTTGTCTAGAATATGTTTCAGGCAGATAAATCAAAAAAACGATCATCAGTATTTTCTGAAATGATCTTTTTTGTATGCACTCTGAAATCACTTGCATTTTGATCTGTTTCAAGTGAATTATCCGATAAAAAATATAGCCTTTCTTATGTCAGCTTCTTTACCGTCCTGCCCTCAATATAGCCTCTAAATCCCTGTGGTTCATATTGAAATCGGTAGCCATCCTCGTCGTATATATATCCATATACTCCGGGACGATATTTTTGTACGAAATCCATCACTTGACCAACTTCTGTCTCAAAGTTATTGTCATCATATGGTTCTCCCTGAAAAATCATCATTAATGTCTTGGGTAAAGTAATGATTTCGCAATCTGTGGGAATGACACCTGAATACTCAAGTGGCACTTCCACGCCCTGGACATATTGGGATGTGTTCTCTTTTTGTAATTTCTTGCTTAGCCACATTCCGACCGGTTCGCTTATGGCTTCCTTGATGCTACTGAACACTCCCCAAATCTCGCAAGGCACTTCATTACAATACTCAAAATAGTCCGTTGCGGCTTTTGCCCTTCGAATAATTGCTTTTCTTTCAGGTCTTTCAATGATTTGCACAAATACTGCCTTCATTTCTTTCATCGAATCTTCTCCTTCTTTTATTGAATGATTCATCACACTATATGGCATAAAATAGGGTAATGGTATGGGTGAGGTTTGATAAGTTTTAGGCGTAATGTTGAATTCTTTTGCAAAAGCTCTTGTAAAACCTTCATGTGAGTCAAAAACGAAATCAAAAGCAACGTCAATTACTCTAGTTGAAGTGTCTCTCAATGCTTTTGCGGCCATGGTCAATCGTAGCATTCTTATGTATTCAAAAACGCTTTTTCCAGTTAATTCTTTGAAAATGCGCGCGCTATGCCAAAGAGAATAATTGGATATTTTTGCTAGTTGTGCGTGAGTTATCTGATCTTTTAGATGTTCTGAAATATATTGTTGCATTTTTTGAACTGCGATTTCCTTGTCCTGATTCACTTATTTCACCTCCCAATCCTATTTTACGATGAAGAAGTTGATAATTCTTGACTTGCGTTGCGAAAAGATTGCTTGCAGGTATAATTTTACACCAAAATATGCAAAAACACTTAATCAAATAGGTTATTGAAACTAAATAATGACTTGTTATTTGATGATTTCAATAATTATCAAGTCCAGATAAAAATGTCAAAATATGATATAATAATGGTAAATATGGGAGGTAAAGATATGAAAGGATACATCATTTTGGCTGTGTTGATTGGCAACAGAACCGAGAGCGCACACGAGGTTCAAGACCTATTAACAAAGAATGGCTGTCTCATCAAAGTAAGACTCGGATTACATGAGACTGCATGTTGCTGTTCAGAAGGTGGGTTAGTTTTACTTCAGTTAGATGGAGACGAACAAGAAATAAAGTCTTTGGAAACGAGTTTGAATGCGCTTGATGGCGTCAAGACCAAACTGATTAAACTCGGTTCGGAATAAAGAAACTACTTATCGGATCAAGCCGTTTTTTCCGTACAAAACGTGACGAACAAGTGCTCAAAAGAATCAAACAAGTCTCATAAAAGCAATTGAAACTCTTGATAAAACATAAATTATTCAGACTGGAAAACGATTTTCTGAAGTGTGTTTTGTTTGCGACATAATTTGAGAAAAGATTAGCAATTTTGCTAATCTTTGTGTTTATATGGTAGACAAAGTTTTTCTATTAATCTTCTCACTTATTTTTATCTCTTATATTTTTTTTTTGTATTATAATCAAACCTAATAATCAGCATGAGCGTGAAGAAAATTGATTGCTTTCTTTGCGACGGAATTTCTCTGATTCGTCGTTTCAACTTGTACAAAGTCAAACATGTCCTTTCGATTCTTTGATATGTGGAAGTAATTTGAAAAAGCATCGATAACAGCTCCAATAACCAAATTCTTGCATTCTGAAGATACCTGGCCTTGATAATAATAAGTGTTGTTATGAACTTGAATCAGGCGTTTTGTCATATCGTCATCATATTCCGGATGAATTGTGACAAATCGCCATGATTGTTTGATGACATTGCAAGCGGTAATCATCGAATCGGAATTAATCATTTCAAAAAACTCTTTGTATATAGTAGAAAACTGAAACTTGTCATCTACAATGATTAAATTGGATAGGGAAATTATCGAACCCCATTTGATGAAATGATTTCCGCTTCTCATCAACTCGACCAAATCACCAAAATAAGGATATACAAGTGAAGGATTTCGCTCACTGGTTTTTCTGATAATTCGTTCGCAAAAGTATTTCTCACTGCCTTTATTTAGCTTGATTATCGCAACCATCTTGTCAAGCAATAAAGGTTGTTCTTCTATTTGTTTGATAAACTCATCGATTTGGGGTTTTTGCTTAATATAGGTAATCAACTCATTGATACTCATTGATATCAGGTCCATAGTTCTCACCTCACTCAGATTTTATCTCCTTATTTTTTTCAGTTGTAACAGTCGATTTACATAAAGTAACTATTATAAACATTAATTTTCGCTTTGTGGAATAGGTGGTTAAATTATTCTCCATTCCAGCGGTATTTTTTGTTTTGGTGTAGTTTTTCTAGATCACAGCTCAAACACAATCCGTTATGGCAGCAAATCGTGTGGTCGCACTTTGGGCATCGCCACTTTGCTTCTTCTCGTTCCAAAAGCTTTTCAATACCTTGTTCCTTGATGATTTGAAGGTTTTCGATCATACTAAGATGATACTTGGCGCTATATCGCTTATCGAGATTTATTAGACGATCGCAAGGAAAATCACTGCATTCAAAGCAAAACCTGATCAGTCCTTTTCCTAGAAGATTACAGTGTTTCTTCAGAAAAGCGCAGTTTTTTCCGCGTGGTAGACATCCTGGACAATATTGCTTATTAAACCCTTGGCTATTTATGTCGTTTTCCATCGCAAGAAAGCTGATACAAACTCCACAGTTCATCCCACATGGAGCAATGAATTTTTCTTCCATTTTCACTTATCACCTTTGTATTTAGTATTTTGATCAGGAAATTGTGTTGACACATCATAAACATGTGTTTATGGAATGTTTTGCTACAAGGTCTACCTTATTTACATTAAAAGTAGTGCTTCCTCGATTTTCTCAGAAGCACTACAAATATTCATGCGGTATTAAATTCAATATAAAACAATGCTTGAAAAATTATGTGCGAATTATCTTTTGTATTCGTCTTTGTCTTTTTGCTTAGGTTTTGGTTCTTCGGCAATTGGAAGTTCAGTCGTCACTTCTTCCTCTTCCGGTTCTTCTTCAATCGTTCTTTGTTCAGCGATATGAACCAGCAATTTGTCAAGATCGTCAACGACCTTTATTCCTTCCGGAAGTTGAATATCCCTGATGTGAAGTACATCTTTGACTTTCATATTACTGATATCGACATCGATCTTTGAGACGCCTTTGCCAGGTGCGAATTCGACTTCTATGACATCTTCTACAACCTGAACAAGAAATCCTTCGCGTTCAATTGCATCTCTGCCAATGATATGTAGTGGCAATTTTGCAGTGATGATGTCGTGTTCGGTGACTTTCAGCAATTCCACGCTGAGAATGTGGTTGCGATTGACGATGTCTTTTTGAATATCTTTAATATAAACCTGATGGCTTTCTTTTCCCAGTTTCACAATGAATGTCTGGGTCTTTCCGTTTTTCTTGTAAACATCTTGCAACTCAAGCTCGTCCATCTGGATGGAAACTGGTGTGATTGATTTGCCAAAAATAACCCCTGGTACTTTGTTCATTTTCCTGACAATCCGCAGACGGTCAGTTCTTATTTCGATTTTCATAGTCTTGCCCCTCTCACAATGTGATTGATTCTAATTATATAGAAACAGATGCTCAAAAACCATATTTAATAAAAATATTAATTTGGAATATAATGCAAATCTATAATACCACATTTGACCACCATTTACAAGGTTTCAATACTAAGATTGAATTGAAATTCAGCTAAATAAAATAGTTTGAGCGAGAACTGACAAAGGTTTGCTTTTTTTCCAAATATATGCAAAAGAATATTGATTATTGACTGAGATAATTTTGCTGTTTAGAAGTCGCTTTGTTTCAAGATGTTTGCCGGAGTTTTTTGCATCAACATATTGATCGGTATCAAGCCGACACAGATATTGATCACATACAAACCGACAATTCCCAAAAGTAGCGTCCATCCGGTGAAATATGTCACGGCAAACTGTAAGAGTGAAGCGTTTGCCTGATTAAGCACCAAAACCGTCAGGATAAAGCCGGCGACACTGCTTAACGAGGTCGTCAAGAGGATTTCAATCAGAAAGATGCGGCGGATCTCTTTCCGGGATATGCCGATGCCACGGTAGACGCTCACTTCGTACATGCGGGAAATTAGACTTGCCCGCATAATCAGGAAAATACAGAAAGCGGACATGATGATGCCGCCAAAGCCTAGCATGTAGAAGTTCTGATTCTCTTGTAATTTGATTTGTTGGGCGATTGTGGGTTGATAGACATCGGCCGATGCAGAGTATCCGGCATCGAGAAGTGCTTCGAGAGTGGTTTCGACATCGGTTGCATAGATCAGGAAACTGAAACGGGTTTCCTGATTATATTGATAGATGAAGTATCTGTATTTGATGTAATCGATGGTAGAGACCATCGCTTTTTGGAAATCATAAGACACACCATCCACAAGGTATTGGTATATTCCGGAGATAAAGTAAGTTCCGGTTGTGAAACCAATGTTTGCGGGAATGCTTCCTGCTTTTACGGTCGGGTAGTTTTCATTCAGCATGATGTATGCAGACGAATCTGGCAATGTTCCGGAAACAATCTGGAAATTGTCTCCTAAAATCTGATAATCGATCAAGTATGGTGTCACCAGACTGTACATCAGTTCTTCTTGCATCCAGACAGTTTTCGAATTGTTGTCTGAAATTCCCGATATATTAAAATAAAGCGCAGCGTCTTCGGCAAGGCTTGTGTCCGAACCGCTAGTTAATAATTTGAATTTGCATTTCAGCACGTCGTCATAGTTCAGAACACCCCGTTCTGCTTGACTATAAATGATTTCATCGGCAACACTTTTGTCAATGATGATTTCATAGCCTTCCGGCATGGTGCCATAGATCAATGATTCAGGATTGAAAAACCTGATATCAACAGGCTGGGCAGAGACATTAATGCTGTTATGAACTTCATAATAGTTACTTGTGGAAAGACTGAACATGAAAGGCTCGTTGACAAGCATCAGTTGATCGACACCCGGAACATTTTCAATTGCCAAGACATCGGCATAAGGTAGTCTGTCCACACTGACTACGATATAATTTTTATTGATGATGCTGTATGGTTCCTCGACGTGATAGATTTCCCCTACCAAACCGACACAGATGCCTACGATGACTCCGACAAACATCAAAACCAGGTACAACATCTTGCCTCCGCCATGAAAGACGCTTAATTTTCGGAATGCGTAACGGAAGATGTCCCGCCAGCTAAAGACATTTTGTTCCGTCTTTTTACGGATATCGGCAGAATAAATGTCGTCAAGAATGAATGGATTTGTTTCTCTGACGTTTTCTTGCGGACCTTCCTGAATGATGATTTCGCTTTCTGAATCGATATATTTGATTCTTTTCAAGGTATCCGAGTTGACTTTTACATACAGAGTCTGATTTCGCTCGATGAGATCAATGTCCAAAGCCTCGTGCATCGCTTTGTTCGTGTACCGGGAAACGTTAAGTTGCTCCGTTTTTAACTCTGTTTTTTTAAAGTCCTGAAGATTGATAATATGTTCCTGAATAAATTCAAGTCGATGTTTCTGATCATTAGGAAAATCTTTGACAATCGCTCCATTTTCGATTTCGATGATGCGATCGGCATAGTAGTCGCACAAGGCCTGCTCATGGGTGACCATGATGATGAGCCTGGTCTTGGAAATTTCTTTGATTACCTCCATGAGTTCTATCGTCGTTTTACTGTCAAGGTTTCCGGTCGGTTCATCCGCGAGGATCACTTCCGGATTGTTGGCCAAAGCGCGAGCGAAAGCAACGCGCTGCTGTTGTCCTCCTGATAGTTGTTTGACCAAACGGTCAGCATAACTTGCCATCCCGACAGCGTTGATAAGGTGAAAAGCGTGTTCGCGAATGGCATTTTCATCGGTGATTCCTTGCATCCTCAAGATGGGTTCGATGTTTTTGTAGACTGATAATTCTTTCAGTAGATAATAGTTTTGATAGACATATCCGATCTTATGCTTTCTAATGTTGTCCCATTTTTTGTGGCTGTATCTGTCGAACGTGACGTCATCGAAGATCAAACGTCCTTTGTCAAACTTGTCCATGCCGCTGATCACATTCAGTAAAGTTGTCTTGCCGCTGCCGCTCGGTCCCAACACAACGACCAAACCAGTGTTTTCAAATGTCAGGGTGATGTCCTTGCAGACCGCAAATTGATTGATTTTGTTTTTATTATAATATTTGGTCACATGTTCTAGTCTAATCATCGCTCGGCACCTTTTAAAGCCGAAATCACACTGGCTTTAAAGATCTTTCGTGTGAATTGAACAACCATCAGTTCCAAAACAAACAAAACCAATCCGATCAATAACAGATAATCGGACCATTTGAAATAGCGGATCACTTCAGGAATGGCATAGATATAATATTCAGAAACAAACAAGAATCCAACAATCAGAATCGTCGCAATGAATGCGATAATGAAGATCTCGGAGCGGATAATTCTTCTTACTGCTGTTTTCGGAGTGCCGATTGAACGGATGATCAGATAATCCTTCAATTTGCTAAAGATGAGTTTATGCAAGACAAAATAGCCGACAAAGAAGATTGAAGCGATAATGACTGCAACAATGAGAATTACTAAAATGTTACGGACCACGATATCAACAGCTTCAGCTCTGTCAACGATTTCAGCGGGATAAAATACTTTGTATCCTAGTTCTTCCAGCTCTTTGACAACCTGTTTTCCTTCAAATGAATCGCGAACGATTACTGTGATCTGATAATTTTCTTCGCCGAAGAAATGTTGAAATGTCGCTTCATTCATATACAGCTTCAAGGATTGATCGTCACTCGTAGAAGCCACGGAAGTAATGGTAATCGATTCAAACGGTTTATCGTTTTCAAATGGTGTGATTGCCCGGTATGTGAAAACATGACTTTCGACAAAAGCGCCGACTTCACAAAGCCCGGCATCCAAATCATCTCTGATTTCTTTTTTATAGCCAAAATCACGACAAAAATCAAAATACATCATATCGAATGTCAAAATTTCTCCGTCTGACAAGGAATCGTCGATAGAAACCCAAGTCGTATATGAAATCCCATAGGTACGGCTTCCCACATCCACGGTATCATCCATTTCCGGGGTAATCCAGGTATTTGTGGCTGTTATATACATCTCGGTACCTTCGATGTGGATCTGGATTTCCGAAGACTCATGGATACTCGTTGACGACAGTCTTCTGAGGCCGGCATCAGATAGATAGAAGTAATGCAGGTCATGTTCCAAGTTGATTGGTTCTTCAACAATCCCCACAACAGTGAATGTGAACTGATCCGTCTTAAGATTCTGTGTCTCAATCAACTTGTAGCCGTTGGCAATGTCGATTTCATCACCAATTTTGAAGACTCCAAAATTGCCGATTACGACTTCATCAGCAGTTTGCGGGAAAGTACCTTCGATCAAATCTCTGTCATCAAGTGCAACCGAGGGAAGCGGTTTGAAGCTGTAAAAATCATTCCATAAAGTATCTTCGTTGTATTTCTTTGTGATAAGTTCAGAATCAAAAACAACGTCGTTGTTGAAGACTCCGCGAACATTATCCAATTCGCTGATTGCTAACATCTCATCAATGGAAAAAGGCACCTTGTCAGTCTTTATCAGAACTATTCTACTAGGATTCGAATTGATAAAATGAGGATTGTCAGAAGTGTAAGTTCTGTTAATTTCAACTACGCCAGCGCTATATACAAAGCAAATCATCGCCAGCATGAATATGACTGTCAAAAACGCAAACAATGATTTTTTCGGTACGGAAGTGATATTGTGTAACCCGATTTCCATCGATCCTGATAATAGTGTGTTGGACAGTTTAGGCTGAACCTCTTGAGAGACTACGGATGCTGCATTAGCCAATTGGGCGTCTTCAACGATTTCACCGTCATATAAGCGGATTTTTCTTGTAGCATATGCTTGGATCAAGGTAATGTCGTGTGTCACCACGATCACAAGTTTTTCCTTGCTGATTTCGCGCAGCAAGGCAAAAATCCCGTGCGCGGCTTCCTCATTCAAATTTCCTGTCGGTTCATCACAGACCAAAATCTGATAGTCTTTTGCCAAAGTACGGGCAATTACTGTTCTTTGTTTTTCACCGCCGCTAAGCTTGCTCGCTTTTTGATTGGCAACGTGAGTAAGTCCTGTCTGTTCGATCAGTTCGAGCGTCCTGCGACGCTTTTCTTCTTTCGTGTATCCTTGAATTGTCAGAGCTAGTTCGATATTCTGATATACGGTATAACTATCGATGATATTGTATTCTTGAAAAACATAACCGATGTAATCTTTCCGATAGTGTTCAAGTTCCTCAATAGTGTAATGGGAAATATCTTGTCCGTTGAAATACAGTTTTCCTTCTTCATAAGTATCTAACCCGCTCAGCACATTTAACAAAGTGCTTTTGCCACTGCCGCTTTCGCCGGTAATCGCGATGAATTCGCCGATCTTGCATTCAAGGCTGATGCGTCGCAAAGCCTGAACAACATTATTACCCGAAAAGTAGTACTTACTCACACGTTCCAATTTCAGCACGTCTTTCACCTCGCTTTTTGATGTGATATTCATATTTTATCACAGAGACCTATAAAAAAAAATATGATTTCCAGAGATAATTTTTTCATTAAATAGAGAATAAAAAATAGTAATCCATCATCTTTTTCTTCCTTAATAAGCATAAATATATTATTTACATACATATTCTGTTATTTCTAATATTGGAATTTCACTCGTCACATATTGGATTAATTAGAAACCATAATCTATATTACGGCAAGTATCAAACAAATGAAAAACTCGTTCAACGAAAAACATTGAACGAATTTGTGTTTGAGATAATGAATTTGATATTTTTGAAACTGGGAAATAAATACAATTTACTTCGTTTTTCTAATGGCCGCAATCAGTTCCGATTTGACCATTTTGGTGTAACCATAAATGTTTTTTTCTTTGGCCAATCCTTTAAGTTCAATAACGGTAAGGTCGTTTAAATTGGGTGCTTTTTTTTCAGGAACTACTGCTGCAGGCTTGGATTGTGGAGGAACTTCTTTTTTTGCTTCTGAAGCTGGCTGAACTATGTCGTTCACGGCTGGTTGAGGTGCTTCTACAGGCTTTAGAACGGGTTTTGCAGGGGGTGGAGTAACCGGTTTAACTGCTACTTTCACCGGCTGTTTGTTTTTCTTTTCAGCATTCAAGTAAATAATGCCAAAAATGATGTACATGATTCCGATAAAAGCAAAACAACCTAGTGCTGCAAATTCAAGATAAGTAATCCCTAAGGGATTACTAAACATAAAGAAACATCCAACAGTTATAAAGGCGATATTCATCAAATAAATCAGGAATTTAATTGGTCTGTTTATTAGGTAATTTATAATCAAATATGCTAAGCCCCTAAGAAATAGAATTAATCCAATATAAACTTCCGGATTCTTTTGAGTGATGATTAACAAAGTGCCAAAAAGCAAATCCAAAATGATTTCAACCATCAAGACGGCAGTTGCATTTCTGCTCCGTACAGATTTAAAAGTTACAACAAATCTTTTGATTGATAAAGCAATTAAGATAATTCCAACTGATATGCTTAAAAAATCAGCAATCCATCCTAGAAAATAAGCTAGAACGGCAAAAATTGTGAGTAGGACTCCAACAACAATATTCACGATATTGTTTTTAAATATTAATTTTTCCATTATTCCCTCCTTAAAATCGTTTCTCTAATTTTAGAATACCACTTTCAAAGTAAAATTACAAGGAACAACGGAGTATCTAAAATAGGCTATCGAGAATCAACCCTGTAATCAAGAACGGGCTCTTTATAGTATAGTTTGTCATTTCATCGGAGGCGTTTACTAATTTGTTTACTTTCCACGTTTACCAGTTAAATTCTCGATGCTGATTTCAACAATGGCTGTAGCCATGATTTCTCTTTCGATATAACTGGTCGCCTTTTCCAAATCCATTTGAGCGTACTTGTTTATTAAAGCCAGCAATACTTCTTTGGTTGCAGAAACGACTTTGGCTTTCCCAAAAATGGTAATACTTTCATAAAGTGTATTTAACTGCTCGGCCACTATTTTGACATGATCATAAACGGTAAAAGACACCTTCTCATTGTAGGTAATATTATCAATTTTATGTCCCTCTTTTGCACAATGAAAATATATTTTATTCTGAAAATAAACATAATTAAGGACTACCGTGTATGGATATCCATCATCGCCCAAAGTGCCAAGAATTCCTTCTCTACCACGCTCAAGCAATTCGATGGATTCTTCATAAGACATTTGTTTATCGATTCTTCTCATAGGTCTAAACATCTCAGTAATCTCCTGTATATAATTGGATTTAGTTTTTTGATTCTGAGGTTCAGAAGTCTTGCATCTTGGTTATTCTGACCTTGAATCTGCTATTTAATAATTTTATCATCAATATGACAGAATTAAAAGCTGCATCTCCAAATCGGTCTGCAACTTGTGTCTGATTATAGATTTTGAAGTGCTTCTGAAATTTGCGTATTTACAAGCAAAATGGACAATCTTTTTGTATTTTAGTTAAAAATAATGCATCTTGTCTGATTTATTGACATAAATTTGGATTATACCGATATAATAGAGGTAGTTTTGAAATCGCATAATGAGGTGATACATTTGAAAATTCATACAAAGATTGATCCTGACCTTGAGGATAATTTAATTGAAATTACCGCAAAATCAAAAGATGATTTAAAAACTGTTCTTGATTATTTAAAAAACATTGACGATACGATTGAAGCCAGACAAGAAGATAGGATTTCTCAAATCCGGTATTCAGAAATATTCTATTTCGAGAGTGTTGACAAAAAAACATTTGCTTATACCTTAAAGAATGTATATGAAATCTCAAAATGGCTTTCAGAAATCGAAGAAATGATGCCAAATCAATTCTTCCGCTGTAGTAAAACAACAATCATTAATCTATCAAAAGTTAAAAGTTTTTCACCATCTTTCGGAAGTAAAATCATCATGAATCTTGTGAATGGCGAAAAGGTTTATGTTTCAAGAAAATATGTTGAACCACTAAACGAAAAATTGAAAGGAGAAAAATGAAAATGAAGAATTTCATGCAAAAAGTTGCGGAGTTTAAAATGCTATTTGCAATCATATGGATCGGAATGTTGGCGCTATATATTATTAGTAAAACAATATTGGGCGTGTATCAAGTATCGTTTTTAACAATCCTCGAACTCATCTTGTCAGCGGTTGTGGTTGGTTTCATCAAATTGCTTTTTGAAAGCAAACTTGTCACGAAAACCCACTCCAAAGGAATGATTGTGTTTGAACAGTATCTCTTGATTTCAATTGTGATGATTGGTTTCAATCAATTGTTTAATTTCTACACTGTTCAAGGAATCCAATATCTGTATTTACAAGGATTTATCACTTTCTCATATTTTGGGGCTTTGTTAGGTTTTTATATCATGGATCTTTTCGATGTTGAAATTTTAAACAAAAAACTCAATATTTTCAAAGATTCCAGCAATAAATAACATATCCAATAAAAAAAAGTAATCGTGTCGCGAGGCTTAAGAACCTCGTGATCGATTACTTTTATTTTGCATCAGTCGTTGTCTATAATAGTATTTAATTATCTAACCATTGGTTTATTGTCGCATCGGATTTCTTATAGTATTTTTTAAACAATTTAAAATAGCCTTTTGTTTTATCATCAATAGAAATATTCGGAATTGATTCATCTAAAAGATATTTTTTAAAGTCATATCCGCCATTTATTCGCCATAAATTTAAAAATCCGGGTCTAACTGCATCTACCGGGCAAACCGTGGCACAACTCATGCACATAGTACACAAATGATCAAATTTTGGATAACCTTTTTTGATTCTGATATTTTGTGAAGGACATTTCTTTATGCACAAGCCACATTTCGTACAAATTTTCTTATTAACATGAATCAAAGGCCCGTTGAGTTTGGCTCCTAGCCATTGTAACCTGGCCATATACATGAAAATTATCGTATGGAAATGATATTTTGGCAAATATGATTCTTGCTTGATTATTTTCATGGCTATTACTTTTGCCAGTTTCAAATTATGTATATACATATATTTGGCAATCTCTTTAGGATAACGAAACATAATATTATATGGCATTAACAAATGTTCATCAAGTAATGGCACAAAACCTTTCTTTTTCAGTTTGTTTATGAGCGACCAGCTCGAGACATTATTAAATCTGAATGGTTCTCCGGAGGTTTTAAAGATGAATGTCGGAATATGTTTGACTTCTGGCAATTTTTTTATGAATTTCAACAAGAATTGCGGAGTATTAAAAGCGTGAATGGGATATCCAAAGCCAACATAGTCATAGTCGTTTGGATTGGGCACATTGGTTAATGGCATTCTGATATCAAAAATTTCTGTATTAATTTCTAACGCGATTAATTCATCCATTATTTCTTCAGCAACAATCTTTGTGTTCCCGGTTCCTGAAAAGAAATATATAATAGCCTTTTTCATAGTTAGCAAGCCCCTTGAATATATTATCTATATATTTTGTGTTTGTATTTTTTTATTATAACACACTTACAAGAAGCTTATGAAAAATAAAATATTTCATAGCATGAAGATATCGATTAAAGGCATAAAAAAAAGCCGATGTCGGCTTTTAGTTGGAAATTATAAACTTACGATGTTTGAAGCTTGAGGACCTTTTTGTCCTTCAGTGATGTCGAATTGTACGGCTTCGCCTTCTTGTAAGGCTTTGTATCCATCTTTTTGAATTTGAGAAAAATGAGCAAATACATCTTTTCCATTTTCAGCAGTGATGAATCCGAACCCTTTTTCAGCGTTGAACCATTTTACTTTACCAGTCATGTTTGTTACCTCCTTATATTATTTTTGACTTTGTACAAATTGTATAATAATAATTGAGGTAACTAGGTTATCTTAATTTCATTCCACATTTATAGTGCGTCTCATTAATAATACACTATTTTTCAATAAAAGCAAGAAAATCGAACATTTATTTTTTTATTCTGATAGAAGCTCAATTGATATGTATCATATTTGTATTAGTATGGTCACTAAGAGTATTATTCTTTTACGGAAAAATTGTATTCTTCCGTTCGACTGTCTATCAATATATCTATAAAAGTATTAATAAATAATCGTAACAACATGGTCTACCCATAATCTCAATCTACCTTATTTATCTTCATTTCGTAATACTCCATGGCATAAAGTTCGCGAAAACCTGTTTGTCTATAAAGTGCATGGGCAACCAGATTTTTTGAATCTACCTGTAAAAGAATATGTTTAATTTGTCGATTCCGCATGAGTTGGATTGATTTATGCAAAACGGCTCTGCCAAGGTGTTTCCCGCGAAAAGCGGGGGCAAGTATAAAACCGAAGATCCAGGCAGAATCGCCTTGGAACTGAAGGTGGATTTTGCCAATTGTGTTTTTGTTATACTTAGCCAGATAGATTTCCATGCCTCGCTTTACCTCTTCTTCCGGAAGAAGAACGAGGTTTGATTCTTCTTCAGGTTTCAAGAACATTCTATTTTGGCGACTGATTTCTTGAGCATCTAGATTCGTCGCCAAAACTAATTCGACGGAATCATCTATTGCATCAATAGCGGTATCAAAAGGCAGTTCCATTTCTATTTCAACCTGATATGGAATCCCGTTTCTAGTTTGGATAAATCCTTTTCCTGAGAACGAATTGGCATCTGTTAGTAACAAATACTTTTTGTGACCGCGAGAGCGGAGTTCTGTTTCCACGCTATCAATCAATTTTGAAAACAGGCGTTTTCTTCTGAACTCGGGAAGAATAACCCCGCTAACTTCAGGCATGCCATCGCCAAAGGAATCTATTCCCGCATACCCAATGAGATTGTCTCCTTGATAACAAAAGAAGTCATTATTGGGAAGGGCTTCTCCTTTTTTCTGTTTTTCAATGGCATCCCTCAATTTGTAATCAAGTTCGAACTTGAAGAATATCTGGTCATGTTTTGAACAGACTTCCTCCAAGTTCTTGATTTTTTGGAAAGATGTGTTTTCCAAATATGATGATTTCGTGAAACGGATGTCTGTCACAAGAATCACCTTCTTTCTTCGCTTTAAATCTATGATATCACAAAAGAAGCTTCAATATCATAAAAATCAGACGCTTTTACCAATCGTATGCGATATACTATTTATAAGAAAACACAATCATTGACAATAAACGTGGCTTATACAGTTGACTATGCTCGATAACATAATTCGATTAGGAAGTGATTCTATGCTTTACAATTCAATCCAACCCGGAAACATTTGGCTGGACACTAATGGAAACCCGATACAAGCTCACGGCGGATCCATATATACTGAAGATGGAACGTTTTATTGGTATGGAGAAAACAAAGAAAAAACAACATCCGATAATGACATTTGGCACTGGGGTGTCCGCTGTTACAGCTCGAACGATTTGTATAATTGGATAGACTTAGGGCTAATCATTCCACCGAATTTGGAGGATAAAGATTCGCCCCTCCATCCAACCAAATGCATG
>Ga0268276_1001387_pt1 | contig 24097 bp, 25 predicted proteins | sample saktaG_4_FD_190145 | JGI IMG/M metagenome (GOLD analysis project Ga0268276, IMG submission 190145) | Saline water microbial communities from Sakinaw Lake, British Columbia, Canada - sak_2010_1_5_45m | ecosystem: Environmental > Aquatic > Non-marine Saline and Alkaline > Saline ... | reverse complement strand
CCCACTTCGGCAGGCCGCAGGCATGGGGATAACCGTTGACCACCGTTATCCTGCCGTCGACGGCCGCCACATCCGCAGGCTTTACAGCGCCGGGCAGGGCATAAACTATGTTCACGCGCACCTCGGGCATGAGCAGGGAGAACTCCCTGCAGCGCTGAAGCCTTTCCACGGCCAGGCACAGGTTGCCCATGACCCGCTCAACGGTGTCTTTTTTACCCATGCGTCAGCCCTCCACCGCGCTGAAATAGGCCGGCCAGAAGGGGTCCACCAGCACGGGCGTCAATTTTTGCTTTTTGCCGGACTTCCTGACGAACAGCCTGTCACGGGCGGTGATCTCCCCGATATCCCAGGCGGGTATGTTCTTTCTTTTCAGCCTGGCTATGATTTTGCTGCTGTTGGCCGGGGACGCGGTGATAACCAGGGTGCCTTCACTGATGGAGATCAGCGGATCGATCTTGAAGGCTTTGCAGACGGCGTCTATCTCGTCCGGCACCACTATCCTGTCCTCATATAACGTTACGCCCATCCCTGAGGCCGCGGCTATCTCGAAGACGCCATTCAGCAGCCCGCCTTCCGTGGCATCGTGCATGGCATGCGCCAGCGGCGCCGCCGTGAGCGCGTCCTCCACCACGGTCATCTGCAGCAGGTACTTTTTGGCCTTCTCCACCGTGCTGCGTCCCAGCTTCTTGGTCAGGGACCTGGCTGCCTGCCAGGCCAGCAGCCCAACTGCCTCGACGGCGGGCCCCTTGGTCATGATCACGCGGTCGCCTACCCTGGCATTGCAGGCAGGCGTTATCTGATCTTTCTTGCCGATGCCCATCACCGTGCAGCCACCATTCAGCGGAAAGGCCATGCCGGGGTAGATGCCCGTATGGCCTCCGATGATGGCGATGCCCAGCTTCCTGCATTCCTCATCCACCTGCTTCCAGACCTTATCTATGACAACTTCAGCCGTTTTCGGCGGGAACATCAGGCAGATGGTCATATACCTGGGTTTGACGCCCAGCACAGCCACGTCGCTGGCGCAGATATGCACTATGGCCCAGCCGAAATAGGGCATTATCACGGGCATACCGAACGTCGGGTCCTCGGCTATAACCATGACATCGCCACCCGGCAGGTCGATGACCGCGGCGTCCACGCCGTGCTGCGGCCCGATGAATACCGACCTGTCTTTCTTGCCCAACCTCGAAAGTATCAACCTGTCGAAGGTGGCCCGGTCCAGTTTGCCCAATTCAGGTAGCATTACAATCTCCTAACTCAATTTGATGAGACTATAATACATTCGGCGGATCGTTTAATCAAACTGAGGGGACCGTGAAGCCGGGCGCATTAAATAAACGGATGTTTTCATGTATAATCCCTTCATATGGACGCGAAGGCCACAGCGGCAAGGCTGATCGGTCGCTATAGTAAACCGGCCCTTTCGGGAAACGGGCTGAAAGTGCAGGTAATCAGCCTGGCGGACAGCAGGGCGGTTGCCTCCCGCAGCGGGCTTAAACCGCTTCAGGTTGAGATCACCTGCCTTGAGAATGGCGTGGTGCCCATGCGCTACCTGCGCAACATGGGAACTTCCGGCATCGATGGTCAATTGAAGCTGCTGCGCTCCACAGTGGCCGTGTGCGGCGCGGGCGGCCTGGGCGGCACCGTCATCGAGCTGCTGGCCCGCCTGGGAGTGGGGTGCCTGGTGATCATCGACAACGGCAGGTTCGTGGAGAACAACCTCAACCGCCAGATCATGTCGGATGAGGACGTCCTGCGCAAATCCAAGGTCAAGGTTGCAGCCCGTCACATCGGGCGCATTAACTCCGCGGTAGAAGTAAAGGAGTGCAACGCATTTATCGATGACTCCAGCGCGGACGGCCTGCTGAAGGGTGCCGACGTCGTGGTGGACGCCCTGGACAGCCTCGCCGCCCGGCTGGTGGTGGAGGCGGCCTGCCGCAGGCTCAATCTACCCTTTGTTCACGGCGCCGTCGCCGGCTTCTGCGGCCAGGTGATGACCGTGCTGCCGGGCGATAAAGGCCTGGCCGCCATCTACGGTCCCGGCCGTGATACGCGCGGGCTGGAGGCCATCACGGGCAACCCGCCGGCCACCCCAGCTGCCATCGCCGCCTGGGAAGTGCAGGAGGTGGTCAAGCTGATCACCGGGATAGGCACCCCCGTGCGCAACAGGCTGCTACTGCTGGATTTCTGCGACGGCAGCATGGAAGAGATCAAGCTGGCACAGGAAGATTCATAATGGCAACGGTCAACGTAAGGTTCGTCGGGCCGTGGCGCCTTTACCTGGGCGTGGAGAGGGTCACGCTGCAGGCCGGAACCGTTGAGGAAGCCCTGCAGCAGGTGGAAACATCCTACGGCCCGAAATATCACGAGCGGCTGCGCAGGGGCGGCATCGTGGAAAAGCGCAAGATAGGCGATGATAGCAATATCCTGGTCAACCGCGTCCACATCAGGCAGCTAACGGATCACAGCCTGAAGGACGGAGACAGCATCGACATCATCCCGCGCTTCGTGGGCGGCTGATCCCGGCTAAAAACTGCTGCGGTAATGTAGTAAGCGGTTTTTTTTAGTGATAGAATAGGCGGAACCATATATCCGCAGGGAGTGTGCTATGCCCGTTAAAGAATATATCCTCTCCATAGACCAGGGCACCACGGGGAGCGCGGCCATCCTTTTCGACCGTGAAGGCAGGCCGGCCGCGGAGGCCGATACCGAGACCAGGCAAATCTACCCCAACCCGGGCTGGGTGGAGCACGACCCCAACGAGATCTACCAGACATCGCTCGAGGTTGCACGCCAGGCCCTTGCGAAAGCCGGCGCAGCTCCGTCCTCCCTAGCCGGCATCGGCATAACAAACCAGCGCGAGACCACAATTATCTGGGACAGGACAACGGGCCAGCCGGTCAGCAATGCCATAGTCTGGCAGTGCCGGCGGACGGCAGGTCTGGTGGAAGAGCTGAAAAACCGGGGCGTGGGGCAGACTATCTGCGATAAGACAGGCCTCATACCCGATGCCTATTTCTCGGCCACCAAGGTGCGCTGGATCCTCGACCATGTTAAAGACGGCCAGAAGCGTGCCGAGGCGGGCGACCTGCTCTTCGGGACGGTTGACACCTGGCTGGCATGGAAACTGAGCGGCGGCAAGGCACACGTGACCGACTACGGCAACGCCTCGCGCACCATGCTCTTCAATATCAATACCCTCCAGTGGGACAAGGACATACTGTCTACCCTCAACATCCCGGCGGACATACTGCCCCGCGTCATCCCCTCCAGCTTCAGCTACGGCGAGACGGCGGAGGGCATCTTCGAGGGGACCCGTGTGCCGCTCTGCGCCATAGCGGGCGACCAGCAGGCCGCGCTCTTCGGCCAGGCCTGCTACAAACCCGGCATGTCCAAGAACACCTACGGCACCGGGTCATTCATCCTCATGAACAGCGGCGAGAAACCGATCATCTCCAAACGGGGGCTGCTGACCAGCCTGGCCTGGGGCCTGGATAATAAAGTCAACTACGCGCTTGAGGGCAGCATCTTCATCACAGGGGCCGCAGTGCAATGGCTGCGCGACGGGCTCAAGATTATCGACAGTGCGTCTGAGAGCGAGGCGCTGGCCCGCTCGGTAGACGACAACGGGGGCATCTACTTCGTGCCGGCCTTCGTCGGCCTGGGCGCGCCCTACTGGGACATGTATGCGCGCGGGACCGTAATAGGGATCACGCGCGGCACCACCAGGGGACATATTGCACGCGCCACGCTGGAAGCCATCGCCTTCCAGGTAAGGGACGTCATAGACACCATGCGTTCCGAGACCGGCATCGGCATACCGGTGCTGCGCGTGGACGGCGGCGGCACCTCCAACTCCTTCCTCATGCAGTTCCAGGCCGATGTAATGAATATCCCCATACAGGTGGCAGCCATACCGGAGACCACTTCGCTGGGCGTGGCCTACCTGGCTGGGCTGGCCGCGGGCCTGTGGAAAAACACGGAGGAGATTGCCGGCAAATGGCGTTCTTCGGCCACATTTGAGCCCGGCATGTCGGCCGACCATCGCGAGAACCTCTACTCCAACTGGAAGCGCGCGGTGGAGAGGGCCAGAGGCTGGTCAATAAATTAGATTGTAGGTGCAACATGAAAAGGGATTTTAAAGCGGTTGCCGGAAAAACATTCGATGTCATTGTAATCGGGGGCGGCATAGTCGGCGCGGGCGTGGCGCGGGACACGACACTGCGCGGCCTGGACACGCTGCTGCTGGAAAAGGACGATTTCGGCTCGGGCACCACTTCGCGCTCCACCAGGCTGGCACACGGCGGGCTGCGCTACCTGCGCCAGCTCGAGTTCGGCCTGGTACGTCAGGACCTCAGCGAGAGGGAGGTACTGATGCGCATCGCGCCCCACCTGGTGTTCCCGCTGTCCTTCTTTATACCCATACCCAACCTTAGCCTGAACGTGGCCATGTTCCTGGGCACAACGCTCTACGACGTTATCTCCTTCGACAAGACTCTGCCCAACCACAGGTATTTAAACAAATCTAAAACGCTGGCCGAGGAGCCCGGGCTCAAGGTCAAGGGGCTGCAGGGCTCGTATGTCTATTCCGATTGCGCTATACCTCTGACGGAGAGGCTCAACTGGGAGACCGCCCTTTCCGCGGCGGAGGGCGGGGCCACCGTGGTCAACCATGCAAAGGTGATAAACGTCCTGCGGGAGGGCAACCGCGTGACCGGCGTGGAAGTGAGGGACGAGATCAGCGGGGAGGTGCTGCAGGCCAGGGGCAGGATGGTGGTCAACGCCGCCGGCCAGTGGGTTGACACCGTCAAGGAGATGATCTTCAAAGACCGGCCTCCATATTTGCGCCGCACCAAGGGGGCGCACATCATCATACCAGAGGTATCGAAGCACGCCCTGGTGCTCTTCTCCCCCGTGGACGGCCGGCTCTTCTTCGTCATCCCCTGGGAAGGGTTCTCGCTGGTGGGCACGACCGACACCGACTATAAAGACGACCTGGATGCCGTCTACGCCACGCGTGAAGACGTCGACTACATCCTGGAAGGGCTGCATTTAGCCTATCCCGACGTCACGATCGACGACGTCTATTACGCATATGCCGGACTGAGGTCGCTGGCTCTCAAGCCCGGCAAATCGGCCTCCGACACCTCGCGCAGCCATGCGTTGATCGATCACAGCAAGCGGGACCACCTCGATGGGCTGGTTAGTATACTGGGAGGAAAAATTACGGCCTACCGCGAGGTGGCCAAGGACGGAGCGGACCTGGCCTGCCGCAAGCTGGGCAATAAAACGCGCTGCACCACGGGCGAGAAAGGTTTGCCCGGAGCGCCGGCCCCGGGCAGCGCAGAGATGGCCGGGCTGGCTGAAAAGTCGGGCCTGTCCGTCGATACCGTGGCTCACCTGGCCCGCATCTACGGCTCCAGAACCGGGGAGGTGCTGGCACTGGCCGGAGGCGATAAGGCCGGGCTGCAACTGCTGAGCGCGGGAGGTCCGGATATTGTGGCGCAGGTACGGCATGCGGTGAAGAACGAGATCTGCATGACCGTCAGCGATTTCATGCTGCGGCGCAGCGCAGTCGGCCTTCGCAAGGACCTGGGTACCGATGCGGTGCCCGCGGTCGCCTCCGAGATGCAGAATCTGCTGGGCTGGAGCGACCAGGAAAAGGAACGGCAGGTGCAGGAACATTACTCTGCAGCCTCACTGTCCAGGCGTTTCAGAAACCCGTGAGGCCAGGGTTTGCGCCCGTATATGAAATGCGCTACCTATCAATTGCCGGGCTTTTTCGATATTATTTATATAAGGAGGTACGGATATGAGAAAAAAGGTGCTGGCGATCACTGCCCTTTTAACCATTGTCCTCAGCCTTATCCCTGCCGGCGCGGCCACAGCGGCAAGCATGAGTCCGGCCATGGGAGTGAGCGGGCTTGAAGTGACCATTACCGGCCTTGTCGAGGAGCAATCATACAAGATCAAGTGGGACGCGGAGACGTACAAGCAGGGGGTAGTGGGCAGTGGCGGCAGCATATTTTTTATTGTACCCGAATCGTACGGTGGTGAGCACACGGTCACAGTGGAAAGCCCCGCCGGCAACCTGGCATTCACGGGTATCTATATCATCGTGCCTAACATAACCATCGATCCCACTTCCGGGTCCGCCGGCACCGATATCACCGTGGTCGGCCGCGGCTTCGGCGTCAGCGAAGATAACGTCGCGGTCACCTATGACGGATCCATAGTCAAGAGCGGCCTCTCGGCCGACGAGAACGGCACCTGGACCACGAGTTTTGCCGCACCTCTCTCAGCCAGGGGGTCACGCGCCATAGACGCATCCGGCGATGTCACCAAGGGTTCCGACGTAGCCGATAAGACTTTCACCGTCAGCCCCGTTGTCAAGATGGACCCCGTAACAGGGGGTATTGGCGCGCAGGTCACCATCGCTGCCACCGGGTTCGCCTCGGCCGAGGGCGGGATCAAGGTTCTCTACTCCGATAAAGAGGTGCGGTCCAACCTGACAGCTGAGGTTAACGGGTCGTGGAGCACCTCGTTTGCCGTACCCCCGTCCACCAGGGGCAGCCACATCGTCAAAGTGCTGGGCAATACCACGGCGTCCGGTGACGTGCCCGACATGATCTTCACGGTTGCTCCCGCTGTAACCATCAGTCCGGCCGGCGGCGCAGTGGAGGACAGCATAAAGATCAGCGGAAGCGGCTTCGCTAACAACGAGACCTCGGTCGAGGTCACTTTCGACGGTAAGGTTATAGAGCGGAATATACTGGCGGACGACAACGGCAGCTGGTCTGTTGAAACCAAGGTGCCGCCCTGCGGCAGCGGACCGCACACGGTCGCGGCCAGCGGCAGGATCACCCCGTCTACAGATATAACGCCGGCAACCTTCACCACACAGGCAGTGCTCACAGTTGTCCCCAAGAACGGCAATGTTAAAGATGAACTGAGGATAACCGGGTCCGGCTTCAACGCCGGCAAGGACTACTCAATTTCCTGGGAAGGCACCTCTGTTGCCAGCGGATCGGTCAACGAATCCGGCAGTTTCCAGGCCATGTTCAAGGCGCCCGGCGGCAAAAGCGGCTCGCTGACCATCACAGCCACCGACACCAGGGGTGCGACGGCCTCAACCACCTTTACCATGGAGAGCACCGCACCGGACACCCCACAGATTGCCTCACCCAAGGACGGTTCCACGGTGGGCTTTATGGGCGATACCAAGATCAGTTTCAAGTGGAGCGACGAGACCGATCCCAGCGGCATTACTTACGACATCGAAGTGAGCGAGGGTTCCAGCTTCACCAAAAACCTGATTACCCACACCAAGCTGGGTGATGCCAGATACACTTTGACAGAGGCTGAGGCGCTGCCCAACGGTGAATATTACTGGCGTGTGAGGGCGGTGGACGGGGCAGGAAATGCCGGTGACTGGACGGCCGCCACTTCTGTGAGGGTGGGCTTCATGACCACCAACACGCTGGTATTTATCGGCATCGGCATAGTTGTCCTGCTGATACTCATCATGGTTTTACCCAAGTTGCTGAAGAAGAAGCGCTCCAAGAGCGACTGGGAGTAAGGGTCTTTAACCCTGCGTCATTTCGCTGAGTGATGACATGAGGCTGGCATTAAGCTGCCGCCAATCGCGCGGCGGGACGGGGGCGTTATTGCGCTGAACCAGCCTTAACGACCCTGTCGGGCAGGATGATGAGCAAAGCCCGCACCCGATGCACAGGTTGCTATCATACAACAATCTGTCGCCGCTCATCTTCAGCGCTTCCATCGGACATCTCTCCACGCAATCGCCGCAGGCGATGCAGCTCTCTTCGTCAAAAGCTGTAATAAAACCGGATACCGCCGCGACGCCTTTCATGTTGTATTTTTTCATACTCTGCAGTATGGCGCAGTGGCACGTGCAGCAGTTGCAGACGAATTGAACATATTTGCTCATATTGCTGGAACAGTGAACCAGTCCCGCCTCTTCGGTGAGGCGCAGGATAGCCCGCGCCTCCTCTTTGGATATAAGCCTGCCGAATTTCCTGTCGGCTATGTACCTGGCATCGGGGCCGAACCCCATGCATACCTCTTTCGGCTTGGTGCAGGGATGTCCCAGCAATTCACCGTGGTGACGGCAGTAACAGGTGCCCACGGCGATATATTCCGCCTTATCTATGTATTCGGAGACCTTATCGTAGGGATGTATTTCGTAACTTGCGGGTATCTCTTTTTCGACGCTTATCACACGTGCAAGGGGGAAAGGGGCAGATTTCAAATCCGAGCTGGAACTATATTTGTCCAGTGCCTTAAAGTAATCGTCGAAGAGATGAGCCAGCTTTATCGCCCGTTCACTTACATCGCCGCTGAGAAACTGCATCTCAAAGACACCGGGCAACAACGGTAAAAGACTGTAATAGCGGACATTATCCCGGTCAAAGGTGTAGACAAGACCCTTGTCGGCCATCCCTTCAAGCTGCAATTTCACAGTGCCGGAATCTTTGCCCGCCTTATCAGCGATTTCGTCGGCAGAAGCGGGCATGATGGGCAATATGACTGCCAGTTCGGCCTCTTCAGGTGAGAACAAATAGTCTATAAGCGCAAAAAATTCCGGGGTTTTGATAGCCGGCATCGAGCCTCCCCGCATCTGGATGGCCACCCTGAGACTTTCGTATTTATGATTCGGCATTTTTACACTCTCACATCTTTGATTATGGCAGAACTGATGGTGGGCAGTACAAGACTCGAACTTGTGACCTCTACGATGTCAACGTAGCGCTCTAACCAGCTGAGCTAACCGCCCCGGAACCACATGGCATTTTATCAACGGGCATACACATAGTCAAGAGAAAACGGCTGCCGCTGTCTACGGCTATGCCTTGGTAGAGAGCTTGGCATTGCCCGTCAGCGAAACGTGGACGTTGCTGCCGCACTTGGGGCAGGTCACCTCGATGGTGATGACCGGCTGGCGCATGACCCTTTCGATGAGGGTAGAGACCATGGTGTCGAGCTGGTCGATGCGCTTATACATCATCTCCAGGCGCTTCTCCATTTGAGCCAGCTTATCAAGCTGCTGGTCCGCTTCCTCGAATTTCTTGTCCATGTCCCGATATCCGCGTTTATACTCCAGTATAGAAATGAAAGAGGAGAAATCGTCAATTCCTCCTCTCGGTGATTTACCCTAATCCCGCGTTCACAGGCTCTTTTCCTGGACCCCCATGGAATTAAGCTCGTCGCGATCTTCCTTGACCTGCGAGTCCAGCAACCCGCTCATCTTGGATTCCAGCCATTTCTTGTAGGCTTCCTTGGCCTGCGGCGAATTCCTCACCGCGATCTTGGCGGTCTCCCATTCCTCCACAAAGAGCTGGCCCAGCCTTTCGTCTTTGAGGGGGAACTCGACGTCCATCAAAGCCTCTGCCCGCTCGATTATCCTGTTCATAACCGCCCTTTTGAGACGGTCGATCGAAAGCAGTTCCTGATCTTCGTAAGGCCGTGATACGTATTGCTCAGTTGCCATCAGAACGACCTCCCATTCATGCTTTTACTGACCTTATAATATTCTGCTGATTATGCAATGTCAAGCCATACAAAAGTCTCGATTTGAACGCGCCCTATAATCTGGCACATATTGCAGTGTAGCACCTGCAGGTTCGCCCTATTTTAATATCAATTATCAATCGATCTCCCACCAGCGGGATGGGAAAGCCTCTTTGAGAAATTGATCGCCTCTGCCCACGGGCTTCAGCCCCAGTGCGCGCATATCGGCGTCCACCATGATCATGATAAGCTCCTCGAACCCCACCTTCGGCTGCCAGCCCAGCTCTTTAGCCGCCTTCGATGGGTCGGCCTGTAACTTATCAACCTCGGTGGGACGTAAAAAGCGCGGGTCCTGCCTGGTGTATTTATGCCAGTCCAGGCCTGCATAGTCGAAGGCCCGCTCAATAAATTCCTTCACGGAATGCATGTGTCCGGTACCTATGATATAGTCCACCGGGTTTTGAGATTGCAGCATCTTCCACATGACCTCGACATACTCCGGGGCATAGCCCCAGTCGCGCTGCGCTTCCATGTTGCCCATGGAGATATGGTCCGCCCTGCCGGCCAGTATCTGAGCGATGCCGCTGGTGACCTTGCGCGTGACAAAGTTCTCGCCGCGCCGCGGTGACTCGTGGTTGAACAGTATGCCGTTGCAGGCGAAAAGATTGTAGGCCTCGCGGTAATTAACCACTATCCAGTAGCCGAAAAGCTTGGCCGCGGCATAAGGGCTGCGCGGGTAAAAGGGCGTCCACTCGCTCTGACGGCTTTCAGCCACCTTCCCATAAAGCTCGGATGTGGAGGCCTGGTAAAACCTGGTCTTGAGCTTGGTCTCGCGTATTGCGTCCAGCAGCCTTAGCACGCCGATGCCGTCAACCTCGGCGCTGTACTCGGGCACTTCGAAGGATATCCGCACGTGGCTCTGGGCGGCCAAATTGTAGATTTCATCCGGCTGCACGCGCTCCAGCACGCGGTTGAGGTTGGAGGAATCTGTCATATCCCCGTAGTGCAGGAAAAGGCGATCCCTCCTCCCGCCTGCGCCGAACTTGATATGATCCAGCCGCGTGGTGTGGAAGGTGCTGGCGCGGCGCACTATGCCGTGCACCTCATATCCCTTGCCCAGCAGCAGTTCCGCCAGATAGGAACCATCCTGCCCCGTAATGCCGGTGATAAACGCCTTCTTCGCCATATCTCTCCTTATATGAATACCGTTGTGATTAAATTTACCTCACATCCCAGGGGAGCTGTTCGCCGTTGGCGCGGCGCTTCCAGCGCGCCAGGTCTTCCTCCACCATGATCTCCACCAACCGCCCGAACTTTACCCGCGGCCGCCAGCCCAGCCTCGCTTCAGCCTTGCTGTAATCGCCCTTCTGCTCCACGATATCTGATGGCCGCATCAGGCCTTTATCAACCTCGACATATGAAGCCCAGTCCAGACCAAGTATCTCAAAAGCACGGCGCACGAACTCCTCCACGCTGTGCGTTTCACCGGTGGCGATGACATAGTCGTCCGGGTCGTCCTGCTGCAGCATCAGCCAGGCGGCCTGCATATACTCGGGCGCGTATCCCCAGTCGATCTTCGCCTCCATGTTGCCCAGCTTCAGCCGACCCTCCTGCCCCAGCGATATCCCGGCCGCGGTGTCCGTGATTTTGCGTGTGACGAACTCTAATCCACGCAGCGGTGATTCATGGTTGAACATGATACCATTGCAGATATACATATCATAGCTGTCGCGGTAGATCCTGGCCATCCAGTGGGCATAGAGCTTGGCCGCTGCATAGGGGTTGGACGGACTGAAGGGCCGCTCCTCGTTATACGCCCCGCCATCCCCGGGACCAAAGAGGTCGCGCGTGGAGGCCTGGAATATCCTGGCCTGTGGAGATGACTGACGGGCCGCCTCTAAAAGCCTGGCCAGGCCCAACCCCGTCACATCGCCGCATTCAACCGGCCGCTGAAACGATGTGCCGGGGGCGCTGTGCGCCGCCAGGTTGTATATCTCGCCGGGAGCGCTGCGCCGCACCGCAGCGAGCAGAGCTTGCCCGTCCTCCATATCGGCCTCGATCAGGTTGACCTTATCATAAATGTCCAGGTATCTCAGCCGCCAACAGGCCTGCTCCGATATGTTAATGTCCAGGCCAAATACCTCGTAGCCTTTTTCAGTCAGCAGCCGGGACAGATAGGCACCATCCTGGCCGCTGACTCCCGTTATCAAAGCCCTTTTCGCCATAGCCATTTTTGACCTGCCGCGCGGGTTATCATATCACGAGCGAGTTAAAAGAGAAACCCTTTTAAATAGAAGAGGGGGACGGTATATACCGTCCCCCTCTCATTATTCTCTGTGAAGTATTGTCAGTTCATCTGCTTGACCACCCGGACCACCTGCACAATCAGGGCAAAGATCTCCTCTTTCCTTTTGTATGGGGCTATCACCATCCGGTCACCCTCCATCTTGAGGCAAAGGTCGCCAAGCGCCGGTTCCATGTCTTTACCGCAGATAATGACGTCACCCCTGTGTACGACATTACCATACTCCAGGTCGTTAGATTTAATGCCTATCAGCTTCATCTCTCTACCTCCGCTCAGGGCTAAATCCCTCGGCACAAATACATATTCTATTATCTGCCTGCTATCGATCGCCGCGTAGACCGGCACTATGGCCGGAAGCGATAACTGCAGTTCACTTATTATCTCATAGGGTGTTTTCTTTAGCAAATCATCTTTAGGCCCCTTTTCCAGGACAAGGTTACTCAGCTCATTGATCGGCACCTTGAGCGCCCGCGACAGCTTGTTCAGCGAGGCCAGCGTCACCGATTTGTAGTCACCCTTCTCTATACGGCAGATGAACGACGGCGACAGGTCGGCCAGCTTGGCCAGCTCGGCCTGCGATAATCCTCTCTTCGAACGCGTTCCTTTTACATGTTCACTTAACATAGCTCTATTCCCTCCTCCTCTTGACTATCCGTTTACCATAGTAAATATTTTTTGCAGTCGGACAAAAAGGTCCGAAAACCTATTGATTTTAGTAAATAAATTGTTTAATATAGTAAATGTGAAGTTACAGGCTGAGCTTTACAGGATAATGCAGCAGGAGAAACTGACCAATGCCCGGCTGGCATCCAAGCTGGGCATATCTCCATCGATGCTATGCCTGGTGCTGATCGGAGATAAAAAGCCCGGGCGCCGCTTCCTGCAGGGGTTGGCCACGCATTACCCTGATATTTGCCTGAAATATTTACGGGACCATACGCCGGCTCAACCGCAAGGCGGTTAGAAAACATGAAGCTGAAACACTCTTTAACAAGACGGCATGCCGCTTTGGACTGGTGTGGCTTTACTACAGTGAATGCCCATTTTACGGGGGAAAGCATCCCGGCAAGTTTATAAAGGTGAGATCCAACGGTCCCGGGCCTGCAACCTGGCTGGAGCGAACCGGGGACCGCGGAAATAAACAGTAGGAGGTTCTTCATGGACGGTAATGAATATATGGTTGGATTGGTATCTTCTCTTATTGCCGCTTTCATAATCTCTGCTTTCATTGCTGCCTTTACAATAGTTGGATGGGTGTTGGCGCTATGATAAAAAAATTAACTTCCATAAAAATCGGCATCCTGGAATTCCTGTACAAATTCCTCTTGGTACTTTTCGTTATCATGCCTATATGCATGGGCGGATGCTTCTGGATAGGGGTGCAGGCTGATGCTGCGCTCAATATCCACTTACTGAAGTTCATCATGCCATTTGTCGGTTCAATGGTGGGCCTGTTCTTCACCGCCCTGCTGCTCCAGGCCGGGCACAAGCAGGTAGCCCCCGCTATCGCCGAAGAGCCACCCAAGCTGTACTCCGAGAGCCTGGTCACCAGCCGATCGGAGCTGATCGACACGGCGTTACAACCCAAGCCGTCTATACCGCGCGCCGGGTTGGTTTCACCATTTACTCTGCAGGGAGGTAAATAGGACATCTTATTCTTCCACCGGGTAGCCGGCATCTGCCCATGCGCCGAAGTTGCCCTTGAGGGCGTATACATTCTTAAACCCTGCGTCCTTAAGCAGGCTGGCGGTTGACAGAGGGGCACCCGTCCAGTGGCTGTAAACTAGATATGTCGCATTCTTGTCAAAACCTGATATCGCTTCTGGAATGGCTTCCTTCGGATAATTGACTGCGCCGGGCAAGTGGCCCTTATCGTAAAAACGGCTGGATAAATCTATAATGACCACGTCGGTAGTCTCATCGAGCAGTGCTTTGGCTTCCTGGGGAGTAAGCCACAGCGGTGAGACATCTGACGTGGTTCGTTGAAACGTAAACCCTACCATCACCGCCGCCACGACTGTGAAAATGATCGCGTAGAATACCATTGCATGTGTCGCTTTCACTGAAGTGCTCCTTCATTTTATTTCCGGTGTTTCGACCATCTGTGCCTTCGCGGCTGGAAGAACCGGGACCTCTTTCCCCCTGACGGCCGGACCGGCTGCGCCCGGCCTTTTACTGAACTCGCCTGGTCTATTTACACTGTGCAAGCAGCAAATACTGCTTTTCATTCCTTACCTTTCTTTATTAAAGTAAACCATACGAACGCCTTTGAGACATCGGTTTGAGCCTTTATTTTTTTACAGAAATCAGTAAGGAAAAGGACTACACTAAAATGCGTAGTGCCGGCAGGGGTTTACATTATTTACCTTATTAAATCGGACTCATCGAGGCTATTTGCGGTTTATACGATGTGACCATTTGCCGCGGTAATGCGCCGCAAAAACGGGCGGCGGCGGCCCCGGTCATCTGCCGGATTTACGGTTTCATGCAGTATTGTAAAGACCAAAACCGGTCGGATTGAATTCCGGGACGTTTCAGAGTTGAAAACCGGCTGCTCAACCAGCTATATAAGGTACATGTTCTCCGCTTCCCTGAGCAGTGAATCACGGAAGCGCGGATGGGCAATACTTATTATGTCAAAAGCACGGGCCCTGGTCGACTTGCCCTTCAGGTTGACTACCCCGTGCTCGGTTACCAGGTAGTGCACGTCCATCCTGGGCGTGGTTATGACCGCGCCGCTTTCCAGCCTCGGCACCACCCTGGATACACGGCCCTGTTTTGCCGTGGAATAAAATGCCAGTATGGACTTTCCTCCCCTGGAATTATAGGCCCCCCGTACATAATCGAGCTGGCCGCCCGTTCCGCTGTACTCGGAACCCCCCAGGAACTCGGAATTGCACTGCCCCAGCAGGTCAACCTCTATTATGGAGTTGATGGACACCATGTTGTCGTTCTGCGCGATCACCGCCGGGTCATTGGTATAGGAAACGGGATAGCTCTCCATGCTGGGATTATTATTTATAAAGCGATAGGTTTCGCGGCTGCCCTCGACCACGGTGAACACATGTTTTCCGGTATGCAGGTTCTTCCTGCGGCCCGTAACGATCCCCCTCTTTATGAGATCCGCCATAGCCGGGCCGAAGACCTCGGTGTGGATCCCCAGGTCTTTGTGGCCTTTGAGCTTCATGGCTATCGTGTTTGGCAGCCCGCCGAAGCCAAGCTGCAGAGTAGCCCCATCGGGCACCAGATCAGTCACCAGCCTGCCTATGGCATCGTCCTCGGGCCGGGGGCCGGGCCACTTGAACTCGATCAAGGGTGATGTGCGCTCAACAATCGCATCCACCTCGGAGATATGCAGAAGCGCATCGCCGAATACTCGCGGCTGGTTCCTGTTCACCTCCACGATCAGGCGTTTGGCGCACCTGGCCACGGTGGACGTGTAGTCGTTGGCAGTCCCGAAGCTGAAAAAGCCTGCTTGATCCATGGGCGAAACCATAGTGACGGCTACGTCTATATCCAGGCTCTCGCGCATCAGCCTGGGCACCTGGTGAAAATGGTTGGGCACGTAGTAGCTCAACCCCACCTTGACGGCCGAGCGGGATGATTTGCTGACAAACCATGAAAAGGCCTGCACGCAGTCGCTCAGATCGGGGGCAAGCAGGCTTTTGGAGACGTTCTCCATGGGGAGGAGTGAGTGCACCTGGAGGTCTTTAAGATCACCCGCCCGCAGCCGGTTCGCTATGGCCTGCAGCAGGGCAGGCGGCTCGGCTGCGGCCAGGCCGTGCACTATGGTGCTGCCGTTTTTAATCCCGCCCACCGCCCGCTCTGGAGTGGTGAGCTTTTTCCTGTACTCCGATTTAGGCGTCAGCATCGTCAGGCAGCGAAGCCGGCCAGCGCCGCAGACTCGTCCTCGGCTATGTTGAATAGCTGCGTGAACCCGGCGATATCGAAGACCTCCCTGATGTTGGGCTTCATGCAGCAAAGCTTTATATCTCCCTGCTGCTTGCGCACTTTCTTGAGCTCGGCCAGGAAGACGCGCAGGCCGGAACTGCTGATATACTCCAGCCCCTCAAGATTCAATATTATTTTCACATTCCCTGCCGCGACCAGACCATCCAGCTTTTTCTCGGCCTCCGCTGCGCTGTAGGCATCCAGCCTGCCGCCGACGCTGAGTATGTTCACGCCACCCGATATTTTCTCACCTAAATCCACTGAGGCCTCCTTTACCTTTAATATCTATTACAGCCCTTCCACGCTGGATAGCACCTGCTCGAACCTGGCCAGACCATCATCTATCACGGCATCCGTGTCGGCCATGCTCGTGTACACACGCGATCCGGCCAGCGTGATCAGACCGTTGGCCATGTAGGCCGCGCCCATCTCCTCGATCATGTGCTTGCGCGGCTTCATCTCCTTTAACAACCGCAGCGGGTTCCTGAAGTCGAGCAGCATCACGCCCGATGTCTCGAGGTGCACGATCGATCCCTGGTTGTAAACCACAAAGGGCAGCTTGTAGCGCTCGATTATGCCATTCAGGCCCTTCGTCAGACGGTCGCCCGCCCGCCCCGCCAGCACCGGCGCGTTGGTGCGCTCCATCTCGAGCAATGCGAAATATCCCGCCGCGCAGGAAAGTGGACTGGCCGAGAGCGTCCCGCCCACATAGGCGCGCTCCGCCGTGCCCCCTCCTATGCCGGCCGCGAAACACTGAATGACATCCGCGCGGCCGCCAACGCCACCGGCCATGGGATAGCCGCCCGTGATACATTTTCCGAATATGGTCATGTCAGGCTTTACATTGAAATAGCCCTGCGCTCCGCCCATTCCCAGCCTGAACCCGGTCACCACTTCGTCGAAGATGAGCAGGGCGCCGAACTCGCTGCAAAGCTCCCTGACCTTTTTATTAAAGTCAAAGGGCACCGGGCGCGTGCCGCTCTCCGGCCCCACCGGCTCAACCAGTACGGCGGCCGTGCCTCCGAACAGGCGGTTCCTTACCAGCAGGCGCTTCAATGCGCCCACGTCGTTGGGGAAGAACTCCTGGGTGCCCGCGCTGGCGCCGGGGGGGATGCCCTTGGCCTCCATCCTCCCCGTGCCCGGTATGTGCATGCCGTAGACCATCTGGTCGCTCCAGCCGTGGTAGGCCCCGCCGACCTTGATCACCTTCTTTTTCTTTGTAAACGTGCGCGCGGCGCGTATGGCCGCCATCACGGCCTCGGTGCCGGAACCCAGCATGCGGAACATCTCCACGTTCGGCATGAAGCGGTTGATCAGCTCGGCCAATCTCAGCTCATATTCGTGAAACAGCCCGGTCACCGGTCCGCAGGACTGCAGCAACTCCATGATCTTCTGCCGCACCGGTGCGTAGTTGTTGCCTAACACGATAGGCCCGCCGGCCTGCAGGAAATCGATATACCGGTTGCCGTCTATATCCCACAGGTACGCCCCGTCCGCTTTCTCTATGGCGATGGGGAAGGGATGGTTGAAAGCCAGGTTGTGCTGGACCCCGCCCGGTATGAACCGCTTGGCTTCATCGGTCAGGGCCTTCGAGCGCGCGCATTTGAGCTCGAAATAATCCAGATACTCCTTCATTTTCTCCGGCTTTACCCGTCTCATGGGCTGGCCCACGAGGGTATTCAGCCGCCGATAAATATCATCCACATCGGGATATTCTGAGATGGCGTAACGTTGTTCGTCAGTCATACTTGTCCTCCAAGTAAAAACATCGTACCGGAGTTACTGTACTATTTTGCTTCAAATCCGCTATAGACCTTTCTTGAACGGGTCGGCCCACAGCTTGACCGAGGCTGCCAGCTCCTTGTGTGTCCTGGCATACTCTTCCAGCGAAACACCCTTCATTGTAGCGTCTATGGCCTGGCGGAAAGCCTTGCCTCCGGCAACCGGTCCCTGCGGGTGCGCGTGAATGCCGCCGCCCGAGCCTATGACGATATCGTTGCCCAGGTCATTCATGACCTTGGGCACCATGGTGGGCGTTATGCCGCCTGACGCCATGGGCCACGTGGGCTTCAACTGATACAGCGGGTAGGTAAGGTTCCTGGCCATCAGCTCGAATTTATCCACGATCACCGGCGCCTTACCGTAGGGGGCAGGTATAACTACTATATCCGCGCCGGCCAGCCTGGGGAATTTACCCAGTACCATATGCGAACTGATGCCGTGCTGCGGCGACATGTAAAGGGCGCCGGCGACGTCCATGTGGCCCAGTATGGGCACGTTGATCTTGGGATCCTCGGCGAGGGCCTGCAGGACGGTCAGGCCGACGGCCACGTAGTTTAGCATGATGGCATTGGCCCCCAGTTCCACCGCTCTCCTGGCATTCTCGAAGACCTTGGGGACACTGTCGCTTACATTCACCGTGTACAGGGTATGCTCGCCCGTCTCCTCATATACCTGCTTCTCGATCTGCATGTAGCGCTTGACCCGCCCGGCCATGGAATTGAACGAGGCGTCGGCTATCAGCTCATCGTCCTTGATAATGTCGCATCCACCCAGCGCGGCCAGCCTGAAGAGCTCGGCGCCCACCTCCAGCGGATAGCCCGTGCAGGGCTTGACCATGTTGTTGAGCAGGGGACGCTTCTTGACGCCCAGCAGCTTGCGCACGCCGTCGATGCCGAACTTGGGTCCCTTGAAGCCGGCTACGTATTTTTTGGGGAACCTGACATCCACCAGCTTGATCTGCCCGCCCATTGAGATATTGCCTACGACGGCGGTCAGCATCATGGGGATCTGCGAGCCGATATTCACAAAGGGGAAGGCTATCTGGACAAACCAGTTCCGATCCTGCAGGCCGGCAGGCAGGCTGTACTCATAGTCGGGCAACTCGTATACCCCGATCACCTTGGCCACGTGATGCCGGCGCACCTCGGGTGTCTCACCCGGCACGGGCACCCAGGTGCCTGTGCTCTGCTCTACAGCCAGGAAAGGTGCCAGCTTGGCCATGGGGAATATCGCCGGATATGTCACATTATAGGTCCCGACAATATACTCGTCGTAATCCACCCCCTCGGGCAGCGCCACAGGCTGGCTCAGCATATCTTCCGTCTTCATTTTGTCCTCCTTAAATCTATGCCTGTTCGCAACGATCTTTATTTATCCTGGTATAAAAGTCCTTTAAATCCGTGTAGAGCTCCTTATACCGCAAATAGAGAAAATCGTATACCTCTCGATTGGCAGGCCTTGGCTCAAACGAATACTCGGAGGACACGATATCCTTGAGACTCTCGAAATCTTTATATATGCCCAATCCCACCGCCGCCGTCATGGCCGCGCCAACGGCACCGGCTTCCTGGGGGTTACGCACAGGCTCGATCCTCTTGCCGGTCACATCCGCCAGTATCTGCATCCAGGGATGGCCCAGGGCGCCCCCGCCTATCACCCGCAGCACCGGAAGGGGGAACTTGAACTTCGTCTCGATCACCTCGATTATCCACCTCAGGTTATAGGCCACGCCCTCGTAAACCGCCTTGATCATATGCTCCCGCGTATGCTCCGGGACCAGGTTGACAAAGCCGGAACGGATAAAGGCGTCGGCCACCGGCGCCCTCTCGCCGTACATCCAGGGCATAAATATCAGGTAATCGGACCCGGCCGGCACCTGTTCCACCTTGCTGTCCATGAAACCGAATATGTTGGTCATCGCGGCATCGGCCTTTTCCAGCCTGCACATCTCATCTCCCAACCACCTCAGGCAGCCGCCGGCCAGCTCCATCTGCCCCAGCAGCAGTATCTTGCCGGGATCGGCAGACTGCGTGCTCACGACCCCGCTCTTGCCGGTGGGCGTCTTGGCAGTAACCACACCCACCCAGGCCGAAGTGCCCATGCTGATATGCCCCCCACCCTCGCCCATGGCGCCGGAACCAACCGCAGCCGACTGAATGTCGCCGGTGCCCCCCATGACGGGCGTTCCCTCCCGCAAACCCATCAGCGCAGCAGCCTCAGCGTTCAATACTCCGATTTGATCTGTCGAGCGGCACAGGGGAGGAAGCTTTTTAATGTCGAAACCTACGTATTTAAAAATGGCCTCCAGCCAGGTTTTCTTCTTGAGGTCCAGCCCGAAGGCCGAAGCATTGCTCCAGGTCATGAGCATTTTACCCGTGCAGCGGTAGTTCAGGTAGCCGCTCACATCCAGGAAATACTTCATCCTTTTATATACGTCGGGCTCGTTCTTCTTCAGCCAGAGGAGCTTGGGTATCCCGTCCTTGCCCGTGATGGAGGCGCCGGCTATGGCGGCAAAAACGGTGGGTCCGAGAAATTTGTTCATGACCCACCTGGCTTCCTCCGGGGCCCTGCTGTCCAGCCAGATAATGCCGGGCCTCAGCGTAACGCCCCCGTCATCTACGGGGACTATGCCGATAAGTTGTGTCGAGTTGACCACGCACAGCACATCGTCGGGGGATACGCCGGTCTCGTCCATCAGCCGCCTGGTCGACTGGGTCATCGCATTCCACCAGTCTTCGGGGTCCTGTTCAGCCCAGCCCGGTTTGGGATACTTTATATCGTAAGAGCCAACGGACCTGCCGTGCACCATCCCCTTTACATCCACCAGTACGGCCTTGCTATTGCTGGTGCCAACGTCATGAGCAACTATGTACTTTGCCATGTAACCTCACCCCCCGAATATTCAGTATGCTTAAATCGCCCCCGGCTTGAACCGTACAATATCATACACACTTATCTGCGTGGAAGCAACAGCCGTCCTCTCGTAAAAGCCCGGCTTTTACGCTAAAATCTGGTTTGACATTGCACGGGGGTAACACGGCCAAGCCTATGGAATACCGTAGATACCAACAGCTTTATAAATCGGGCGAACTGAGGGAAAGGGCTGAAAAGCTTAATAGACGCCTGGCCGAGTGCGATATATGTCCCCGGTCATGCCGCGTAAACCGCCTGGAAGGCAGCGGCGGCTATTGCAGGTCGGGGAAGATGGTATCGGTGGCCAGCCGCTGCGCCCACCACGGTGAGGAGCCAGCCCTTTCCGGCACGAGGGGTTCGGGAACGATATTTTTCAGCGGATGCAACCTCAAATGCATCTACTGCCAGAACAGCCAGATCAGCCAGGGCGACAGCGGCCTGTTTGAAAGCTTCGACAGCCGCGGCCTGGCGAATATGATGATTTACCTGCAGGATGAAACGCAATGTCATAATATCAACCTGGTCTCGCCCACGCACTACGTGCCGCAGATCGTGGAGGCCGTCTGTGAAGCGGTTCCCCTGGGGCTAAATATCCCCATCGTATACAACACCAACGGCTATGATTCCGTGAAGACCCTGTCGATGCTGGACGGCATCATCGATATCTACCTGCCGGATATAAAATATGCTTCGGACAAATGGGCCGGGAGATTCTCCGGCGCCCGGCATTACGTCAGGCACAGCAGACTATGTATATCGGAGATGTACCGCCAGGTCGGGAACCTGGTAACAGACGACCGGGGAGTTGCTCAAAGGGGTTTGATAGTGCGCCACCTCATACTGCCAGGCGGGCTGGCGGGAAGCGCCGAATCTCTGGAATGGATAGCAAAAGCCCTGTCCCGGGATGTCACCCTGAGCATCATGGCGCAGTACTACCCGTGCCATCTCGCGCGCAGTGAGCCGCTGCTATCCAGGAAGATCACCCCGGGCGAGTACCGCGAGGTGGTAGACGTCATGCAGCGCCTTGGCATGGGCAACGGCTGGCTGCAGCAACTTGATTCGGCGGAGCATTACCTGCCGGATTTTCGGCGCGAAGGCCATCCGTTTTCGCGGTAGGGAACGGCCTACAACCTGTCTTTCAGGTTGGTTCTGAAGATCGCCCGCTTGATATTTCCGCCGGATTTATTCCAGATCTCCTTGAGACGGGGTATGTACATCATGATGGGCACCAGGGTTATGAAGATAGCGTAGATGAACAACCCGGTATCCTTGTACACAAACCAGGCGACCCCCCAGAATACGAGATAGGATACGGCATAGGAAATGGTGGGCCAGCGCGTTATTGCCATGAGTATCAGGAACGCTGCCAGGTATAACAGGTCTCCCAGGGGGATGGGGAACTTGACCGTGCCGATATCGACCCAGTTGATCCATGCCAGCAGGAAGGCCAGTATGCCGATGGCGGTGGCGCCGCCTTTGCCGCCCTTGAACTTGAGGAAGACCGGGAAATTGTGCCCGGCGATGACGAAGATCCCGGCCACCATCTCAACGGGGACGACCAGGTTGGCCGGCACCTGTAATAACACGGCCGTGAAATAGCTCAACGTGAGGGACAGTATGGCCTTGCAGATATCGGTCGCCAGGACCAGCATGCCCGGCCAGAACCCGATGGCATAAAAGGTATTCATAGCGCCCATGTTGTGGCTGCCGACCTGGCGAATATCCACGCCTTTAAAGGCCTTGCCGACCAGGTAGGCCGACGGTATGCAGCCCAACAGGTAGCTGACGACCGCGGAGATGACGAATGCAAGTACTATATTAATCATAAGTTAACCACCCATACTATTATAGGCCGGAAAAGTGGTAAAAGTTACTACGTAGAACTGCGTATTTCCGTCAGAAACTGAGAAAGGTCTGGCGGACTATCAGAGCCACCGCCCCGCGCTGGTTTGTGTAGGTGACTTCAACCGTGGTCGACATGGTCGGGCCCAGCCTGGTCTCCTTTCCCACGATGCTTGCAATTTTGATCAGGGCAACCAGCGTGTCGCCGGCGCCGATGGGCGCCAGGAACTCGTATTCCACGCCGCCGTCGAGGTTACCGCGCGGGGCGCCGGCGGCTATGAGCTTCTCGACGAACTGGAACATGTCGAATCCGCTGGTCACCGGCCACCCGACGAAGCCGGGCGGTGCTTTGAGCCTGCCGAAGGAGCTTTGCGCGGCGTACTCCACGTCGCTGTGCATGGGATTTGAGTCGCCCACGGCCTGGGCAAAGCGCTGTATAGCGCCCTCCTCTACCTTATATATAAGGAGCGGCTCCTCTTTGCCGATCATTTTCTTGAGCGCTTCGGTCAACACGAATTCAGCCATTATGCCCTCTCCCGGACGGTACCATGTACCTGTAAATTATGTAACATCGCCGGCCGGATGCGGATCTCGCGTCGCGGCCGGCGATGTCCAATTGTATCTAAATTGAAAACTGCGATACTATTTGGCTTTGGACGGCAGTATCACGGTGGCGGCGCCGGTGGTATTCTTCTCACCTTTGGTGTTCTCAACCCATATCTCACATTCCACCGTGTGGTCTGCGTCGTTCTTCTTGGTGACCTTGCCCTTGCAATACCAGGTATCGCCGTCGACCGGGTCATCGAAGGTCTTCATCTTGCGCGGGTAATCCATGCCGCGGTACCTGCACGACAGCCGCTTAAGTGTCCCGTCCTGGCCGATCCAGTCGGTCATCAGGTTTACCAGCCATGCCCTCTTGAGCAGGCCGTGCACGATGGGTTTTCCCACACCCAGGTTCTTGGCGAAATCCTCCTCGTAGTGAAGAGGATTAAAATCACCGGACGCCCCGGCGTACTGCACGAGCATCCTGGTAGTGGCTATTTTCTCCAGTGTCTTAACTTCACTGCCTACTTGTACATCTTCATAAAAAATCTGTTTGGCCATAGTCCCTCCACATATTAATAACAGGCTGACTTAGAAGTTGAGGAAGGTGTTGCGTACAACCAGCACAACAGCTCCCCTCTGATTGGTATAGGTGGATTGAAGCGTGGTCACCATGGTGGGGCCCATCTTGGTCTCGCGGCCCTCAATAGCGGCAACCATGATCTCCGCAATCAGAATATCGCCTGCGCCCACGGGCGCCAGAAAATCGTACTCAACGCCTCCGTCGAGCAGGCCCATCGGCGCCCCGGCCTTGGCCAGCTTTTCGAAGAGCTTGAACAGGTTGAACCCGGCTGAGATGGGCCACCCCGTGAACCCGGGCGGGGCCATGACGCGGCCCCACCTGCTCTGCGCTGCCAGTTCGACGTCCGAATGTAGAGGATTTGAATCGCCCACCGCCTGCGCAAACCTCTGGATGGCGCCCTCTTCGACCTTGAAAACTACAGGCGGTTCTTTTTGCCCGATAAGCTGCTTCAGACTGTCAGTTACAACAAATGCTGCCATTTAATAACCTCCCGCAAAACCTTTATTTGCCAACTATGCAGACGCTGACAACATTCATCGAGGGGAAGCCGCCCATATTGTGCGTCAGGCCTATCTTGGGATCCTTGAGCTGCCTCTTGTCCGCCTTGCCCTGCAGCTGCTTGTACATCTCGTACATCATCCTCA
>Ga0268276_1001386_pt1 | contig 24098 bp, 24 predicted proteins | sample saktaG_4_FD_190145 | JGI IMG/M metagenome (GOLD analysis project Ga0268276, IMG submission 190145) | Saline water microbial communities from Sakinaw Lake, British Columbia, Canada - sak_2010_1_5_45m | ecosystem: Environmental > Aquatic > Non-marine Saline and Alkaline > Saline ... | reverse complement strand
TTATAGGAATCAAAAATCCGCCCGAAGGCGGATTTCGATCAAAATCAGATAAGCCTAAAGCTTATGATATAAATATATGGTATATATTAATTAGTGTCAAGTATTACTTATCCACAATTAAAAATTTCAAAATTTTGAGTGGTTTTTCAGCCGCTCTTTTATTATTATTCGTTATTTAATTAAAGGATTAACAAAATGTAGAAAAGGGAGTAAAATATATAGTGAAAACGGTGGGATAATTTTAAAATAAATCTATGTTTAAAAAATCTATTTTACCTCTTTTAATCTCTATTCTTATTGTTTTTTCTTTTGGATTTATTGGTTCTTTATTTACTACTCCCAGTATTGCCACTTGGTATGCTTTTATTAATAAACCTTTGTTTAGTCCTCCTAATTGGATTTTTGCTCCTGTTTGGACCTTGCTTTATATCCTTATGGGTATTTCTGCCTTTTTGATTTGGAAAAAACGAGATAATTTAAAAACAAAACCAGCATTAATATTTTATGGAATCCAGCTTATTTTAAACGCTCTTTGGTCAATAATCTTTTTTGGAATGCATAATCCAGGTTTAGCTCTTCTGGGGATTATAATTTTGTGGTTATTTATTCTTATTACCTTAATTAAATTCTATAAAATTAATAAAACTGCAGGAATACTTTTTATCCCTTATCTTCTCTGGGTTAGTTTTGCCTCAATTCTAAATTATGCAATTTGGATGTTAAATTAAAAATTAGAAATTATACCTCTCCTCTAAATTCTATATTCTAACTTCTAAATTCTAATAAATATGCCCCACCGTAAAAAACAAAAAGATTTTTTAATAGAGGATTTACCAGAAGTTGCTGGACATAGAAAAAGATTGCGAGATAGATTTTTGCAAGGAGGACTTGATGGATTTCTTGATTATGAAATAATAGAATTACTTTTAACATTAGGAACTCCTAGAAAAGATTGTAAACAGATAGCAAAAGAGGCGATAAAGACGTTTGGAGGATTGCGTGACGTACTTGATGCTTCACTAGATGAATTGCAACAGATTAAAGGCATTGGTTTATCTAATACATTCGGAATAAAACTTTTTCAGGCAATTTCAGAGCAATATGCAAAAGAAAAGATTCCCGAGAAGATTTTGCTAATTTCCCCTCAAGAGGTAGCAAACTATCTTAGAGAAAGATTGGGCAAAGAAAAGAAAGAACATTTTTTAATTTTGTCTTTAGATTCAAAAAATGGCCTGATTAAAGTTAGCGAAATCTCAATCGGTATCTTAAACGCTAATTTAGTTCATCCTCGAGAGATTTTTGTTGAAGCCCTTTGTCAAAATGCCGCTTCAATAATTTTAGTACATAATCATCCTTCTGGAGATCCAGAACCTTCGCAAGACGATATTGGGGTTACCAAGAGAATAGTGGAATCTGGTAAAATAATGGGAATAGATGTTTTAGACCATATAATAATTGCCAGAGACCAAATATTTAGTTTTAAGAAGAGAGGATTAATTTAGTTATCCACAATTTTTACACTTATTGCACTTGACAAACAAAAATACGTATAGTATAATGGAAATGGTTAACCTATTTTATTATTTATGGAACAAACAATAAAGAAAGTACCAAAATGGATAGAAAAGCGTTATTTGAGTTTTTTGACTCAATTCAAGGAAAAAAAATTTGATTTCAATCAAGCTCAAAACTTTTTAAAAGAAAAATACAAAGATTCTAAAGATCAAACAAAGTTAATTCTTTCTGAATTACAAAAAGCTGGTTATCTTAAATCAGAACGAGCTTTTAAAGACAGGAGAGAAAAAATTTATACATTAATAAATATTTTTAAAAAAGAAATCAATAATAACAATGTTGATAGTCGTTCTCAGCTTAATTCTATTCTCAAAAATGCCGCTGATATTATTCGAACTCGTGTTGATTATACTTTTATTCTTTTACTTCTTTTTTATAAAGCCGTTTCTGATAGATGGGAGGCAGAATTTGATAAAAGATATAAAAATCTTTTAAAAGAAGGATGGAAAGAGGTAGAAGCGATTCATGAAGCCGAAGCTCCTTATTATCATACTTTTAATCTGCCCAAAGAATTACTTTGGAATAGCTTGCGCAAGAGCCCACTTAAATTAGCTGAAAATCTTTCTAGAGCGATGAAGCGACTTGGTGAATTAAATCCAGATTATAAAGATATTTTTACTCAATTTGATTTCCTTCAATTTACTCAAAATCAGGGGAATAATGAAATTTTAATTCAACTTTTTGAACTTTTTAGTAAATATTCATTTTCTAAAATAGAATCTGATATTTTAGGCGATGCCTACGAATGGATTTTAAAATATTTTGCTCCTAGTAGAGCTAAAGAGGGAGAAGTATATACTCCGCGTGAAGTTATAAGGTTAATGGTTGAAATTTTAAAACCTCAACCTAAAAAAAGTGTTTACGATTGTTCTCTTGGTAGTGGTGGGATGTTAATTGTCTCGCATCAATATGTAAAAGAGTATTATTCTGAAAAAGAGGCGGATACTCTTTTTCTTTATGGTCAAGAACAAAATCCCAAAACCTTAGCTTTGGCGAAAATGAATATGCTTTTGCATAATATTAAAAATTATGATTTTCGTCAGGGCGATACCCTTTTATACCCGAAAATTACTGCCAATAATTCTATTAAAAGATTTGACTATGTGATAGCGAATCCTCCTTGGAATCAAAAGAGTTATGGTGAAGAAAACTTAAAAAAGGCAGAATACAACTGGCGATTTAATTTTGGTTTTCCTACAAAACAATCGGCTGATTGGGCTTGGATTCAACATATGTTGGCTTCTGTTAAGGAAAATAATGGTGGCAAGATGGCATTAATTATTGATACTGGCGCAGTTGCTCGCGGCGGCAGAGAAAAGGCTATTCGTCAAAAAATTGCTGAGAAAGATTGGATCGAATGTGTTATTCTTCTTCCAGAAAAACTTTTTTACAACACTAGCGCTCCGGGATTGATTATTATTTTCAATAAAAACAAACCAAAAGAAAGAAGAAATAAGATTTTATTGATTAATGCTACTAAAGAATTTACCGCAGGTAAGCCTCAAAATACTTTAAGCCAAGAAAATATCAAAAAAATCATTTCAACTTATGATAAATTCAAGGAAATTAAAAAATTGAGCAAAATTATTACTTTAGAAGAAACGGAAGAAGCAGATTTTAATCTATCGCCATCAAGGTATGTCAGTGTGATGGATGAAGAGGAATATAGACCGATTGGGGAGATTGTGAGAGATTTGGAGGAAATTAATAAAGAGCGACAAAAAGTTGAAGAAAATATAAATAAAATTTTGGAAAAAGCAAGATAATATATTTTGATAAAAAAACCTTTTATGAAAAAAGAAGAACCAAAATTTAATATCTTAAGAGATGAGCCATTAACCAATAAAGAGATAGATCGTTTTAGTTATTCTGATATTGCTGACAAACTTACTGACATTATTCAAGAGGTAAGAGCACCTTTCACGATAGGGCTTTATGGTAAATGGGGCAGTGGTAAAACATCCATTTGTAAATTAATAGAGAGAAATTTGGAGGAAAATGATAGTTTAAAAATCTTTTACTTTGATGTATGGAAATACGAGAAGGATTCTTTTAGAAGACAATTTTTGATAAAGTTAGATAAAAAAATTTTTAATGGCTCACTTCGATATCAGGAAAAATTAAATCAGTCATTAACTGTACCACAAAGATTATCACTAAAAGAGGATATCGGAATTATTTTTAATGATTTATTTCTTAAAATATTTGGTTTTTTTGTTTTAATTACGTTATTTCTTTTTTTCCTAAAATCCGCAATTCTTCCTTATATTAAAACCGAAAATATAATAGAACTATCTAAAAGAATTATAGATTTAGGATTTCTCATTAACTTATTTTATTTTCTCTTAAACTCATTTAAATTATCTCAAGGGCATATTCAAATACATAAAACCGATTCAGCTGAGGGCTTTGAACATTTTTATGACGAAGCGCTAAGAAAATTAAATAAGAGAAAATTACTGGTAATAATTGATAATCTTGATAGACTAACGTCTGAAAAAGCGGTTGGTGTTTTATCTGATATAAAAACATTTTTGGCTAAGGATAAGGATGATAGAGATAAAGACAGTAACAATTCAGTATTTCTTATACCTTGCGATAACGAATCATTAAGTGCCCATCTTTACCGTATTTATGACAAAGAATTTGACGCTGATGAATTTTTAAGAAAATTTTTCAATTTAACTTTCAAAATTCCTAAATTATTAGACATTGAATTAGATGAGTACATTTTGGAAAAATTAGGAGAAACAAATGTTCTAGAATTTAATAATAATCTTCCCCTTGCTTTTATAGTGATGCAAGCATTTAGAGACAATCCTAGAGAAATTATTCAATTTATTAACTCACTAACCGCTTCTTATTTATTGGTTAAGCACCGAGGTTTAATAGAGGTGCTAGATAATATTGCATTTTTTGCAAAGATTTTAGTTATAAGACAGAAATGGCCTTGCGAATATACGGAAATAGAAAACAAAATTTTGAGGACTGGATTGAAATTAGATGAAGTCGTTAATGCCTTTCATGATAAATTTGAAAATAGGGAAAGCCTTGATCAATTTTTGGAAATTACTTCCTCTATAAATGCCGATAATCACGACGTTTTCTTTTCACTGCACAAAAGTAAACAAGAGGAAACTCTTTTAGAGTGGAATAGTTTTATCTTGTCTGCGGAAGAAAAAAGAGACAAGGATTTAGAACAAATTTATAAAGGGATTAAAAAGAGTAACAATATCCAAAAACTTAATCGTTTACTAATTGATTATCTTAGAAAGAATAAAGAAAACAAAATTAAACTTTTGAATGTATTTATTTCAATAATGAAGATTTTGGTGACGGATCAAAAGGGGCAATTAGAAGATTTTACAGAATTTTTTTCCAATAGTTTTGAAATTTTGAATGAACCAGGGATTTACATTAGTGCAATTAATGATATTAATTTTGCCAATCTATTGAACGAGAACGCTATTCGAATTATACCGAGAGAGTTTTATGATAGATTTCTATCTACTATAATTGGCGTTTTAACTTCAACTAAAGATGCTAATCAGCCGGCTATAGAAGTAAATAAAGGAATAGAACTATTTCAATTAATATCGATGGATTCAATTTGGGCACGCATTAAAAAACATCATAATTCTTTAGAAGATGCTAAAAACAGATTTATTCAAATCGTTAACGTTAATGAAATTATCAAAAGCCTTGACAAAAATGAACAACCAAATAAATTTATTAGTTTTATTTTAGATGCCCAACCAATAACTGCTCAAGTACTTCCGACATCGCTCAATAAAATAAACGAAATTATGATACATCCTTCTATTGGTGAAAATGTCTGGCAAGTTTTGGGGGCCATAGAACAACTATTGGGTAAGATTCATTATCCAGATACTCCGGATTCTTCTTATATTACATCAATTCAAAATATCTCTAATACAATTATTAGTAAATATGATCAAAGTCCTGACTGGATTAAAAAAAAGTTACTGGTAAAAATCGCTATGGCATTGAGAAACTATCAAGAGAATAATTTAAAGGAACAATTAACTAATATAATCAGTAATTTTATTAGCGATACTAATAATCCAATAGATAATATAGTAAGTTTAGTTTCCAAAAAAGAATTAATAGGTTTGATTGAAAACGAACAGGTTTTTAAAAACGCAATATTTTCTAGATCAAAAAGTTTGCCCGATGTTATTATTCAGTATTCTCTAAAAGAATATCTAACAGATGAGGAAGTCCATAATATTCTTACATCCTTGATTTCTCACCATGAACGATTTGTTCAATTTCTAAAATATTTGAAATTTAAATTGGTAGACAACACTAGAATATGGTCAGTTCAATCAATGATTGGGGCTATTAATTCTGTTTCCGAACCAATTTTTGAAGATTGGCTTGACTGTATTTCTAGGTTAAAGATTTATCCAGAAGTGGTAAATGATTTATATATTCAACTTAAAACTGCAAAAAATCGAGAAGAATTATTTAAAGAAAAAGTTAAAAAATTTGTCGGGAAAAATAAAAATATTTTCGGAGAGCCACAGAGAAAAGAATTATTGAGTTAATTATGAAAAAGATATTTTGGCCAACAAAAAAGTTAGGAAATAAGAATTATTTTGAAATTCTTGGAAGTGGGATAGATGAGTTTGATGGGGAAAAAGAATATTTGTCTACTTCCTCGATTGATAAAAATAAAATTGTTGCAATTGAAGAAGTAATTATCTATCAGAAACGACCATCGCGAGCAAATATGCAGCCTAGATTGAATTCTGTTTGGTTTGCAAAAATGAAAAATACAGTAAAAATTTATTCATTTAGCGAAGAAAACAAAAATGAAATAACCAAATATATTCTTTCAACAGGATTTGCTGGTATCTTATGTAACGTCAAAGAGGTTTATTCAAAGTATCTAGAAAAGATGTTTCTCTCGAAATGGTTTAATGATTTAAAAGATAAATCTACTCACGGTTCTACCCAACAGGCAATAAATAATCAAGAAATTAAGGATTTTGAAATTCCTCTTCCTTCTCTTCCAGAGCAGAAAAAGATTGTTTATGTTTTAGATGCTATTCAAGAAACGATAAAGGTGCAAGAGAAAATTATTGAGAAGACTAAGGAAATAAAAAGATCTTTATTAAATGAGATTTTTAATGCAAAAACCAAAAATAAAAAATCAAAATTGCAATTCAAAATTAAAAAATGGGTGAAACTAAAAGAAATGGCCGATATAATAATGGGTCAATCGCCATCTTCTAAGTTTTACAATATAGTGGAGAATGGATTGCCATTTCTTCAAGGAAAGGCAGAGTTTAGGGAAACTTCACCTCAGCCACTTAAATGGTGTAGTCAGCCAATTAAAATTACAGAAAAAGGCGACGTATTAATTTCTGTAAGAGCTCCTGTTGGCGATACCAATTTAGCGGACCAAAGTTATTGTATAGGAAGAGGGCTTGCGGCAATTCGTTCTAAGCCAAATTTAGATAATTTCTATTTATTTAATTATTTGCAAAGAGTAAAAGAGCAAATATCTAACTTAGGTTCGGGCTCTACTTTTAAGTCTATTAACAAAGAGACATTAGAAAATTTTGAAATTCCATTTTTATCCTTATCGGAACAATGTGAAATCGCTGAAATTTTACAGACGGTTGATCAGAAAATTGAAATTGAACAAAAGAAGAAAATGCTTTATGAGGAGTTGTTTAAGACGATGTTGAAGAAATTAATGAATAGAGAAATTAGAACAGATAATTTAAAGATATGAATTTAGAAGAATTTAAAGATGTAAAAACAAGTTTTTGTTTTCTTGATGAAACAGGATTACTTTATAGGCCAAGAGATAAGTTTTTTGCTTTGGGAGTGATTAAAGTTGAGAAACCACAAAGATTATATAATCGTATTAGAAAGATTAGGGATAAACATAATTATAGAGAAGAATTAAAATGGGCTAATTTAGATAGGAGTATTAGATTCGATATGGCGCGAGAATTTTTTAATGTGTTTTTAGATGAAGATGTCAAATTCAATAGTATTATTTTAAATAAAGACGAATTAGATTTTGAAAAATATTATCAAAATAATATGTATAAGGTGTATAGGAGTTTCACTGTTGTTTTACTGAAATTAATTATAGGGAAAAACCCAGAAGAGATTATAACTTTGTTAGCCGATGATTATTTTACGCCTGATAATGAAGATTTAGAGGATGCGATTAAGGGTATTATCAATGATCATTATAAAAAGTTTGTAGTTTCAGGTGTTTGCCAAATAAATTCTAAATCTTCTGATTTAATACAGCTTACAGATTTAATATTAGGTGCTATTATTTATGATTTAAAAAAACAAAATGGGCTAGTAAAAAAACAGAACAGGTATAAAAGAAAATTTTTAAATTTTGTTTATCAAAAATTAAAAATTAAAAAGTCATTTTTTAAAAATAAAATTGGTTTTAGAACTAGAAATTATGTATTATCGGGAGATAAAATTAGAACAACGATTTTTGACCAGAGAAGATCAACCGTTAGGAATTTTACAAAATAAAAAAAACAAGCCATGGCCCACAACGGGCGACGCTTGTCTTTATTAGATACTATGAATAATAGCACCTAAATATATGTTATCAAAAATTAATAATTTGTCAATAGTTTAATAGTGGATAATTTTTATGCCTAAACAAATAGAAAAAAAATTAGTTGAGGATTATGCAACAGAAAAACTGCAAGAATTAAGTTGGCAGTTTATTCCTTCATCTGAATTAGTTCGAGAGAGTACAAAAGAGCCGCTTTTGATTGAAAATTTAAAGCAGGCTTTATTCAAATTGAATGAAAATTTGGATATTACTGAGGAAGAGATAAATGAAGTAGTAATAAATTTACAGCTTTTACCAACTGATCAAGAAGGGATAAAAAAGTTTTTGTCTTGGTTAAAATATGGCATGGGAATAAAATTTGAAAAAGACGGGGTAGTTAAATATGTTCAACTGCTTGATTTTAAAGATTTTAAAAAGAATGAATTTATTTTTTCTCGCCAGGTTCATTATAGAGGTATTGAAGTAAGGATTCCTGATATTATATTTTATGTGAATGGTATTCCTCTATCTCAAATTGAATGTAAAAATCCAGTAAGCATTAGGACTGGTTGGGAAGAAGGGTATTACCAAATTAAAGAATACGAAAATATTATCCCAGAGCTTTATAAATATGTTCAAATTGGCATTTCTTTAGCAGAAAGAGCAAGATATTTTCCTATAGTCCCTTGGCAAGAAGAAGTTAAAACTTATCTTTGGCGTGAAGATGGAAAAGCGGAAGACGAAGCTATCTTTGAGATATTGAAACCCGACGTTTTTTTAGATATTTTAAGAAATTTTCTCTTTATAAGAGAGGAAAAAGGGAAGGTAACTAAAGTGATTGCTCGTTATATGCAATACCGGGCAGTAAATAAAATTTATCAACGAGTAGTAGATGGAACTAATAATAAAAAAGTTGAAAAAAATAAAGGATTGATTTGGCATTGGCAGGGATCAGGGAAAACATTAACAATGATTTTTGCTGCCCACAAATTATATTTTGAGGAAAAACTTAACAATCCTAGTATATTTTTCATAATTGATCGTCGTGATTTAGAGGAACAGTTAAACATAGAGCTTGGCTCTTTGGGGTTGAATTTTTCTTTTGAGAAAATAGAAAGGGTTAAAAAATTAAAAGAAATAATCGCTTATGATAATTTTCGCGGTAAGCGAGGAGTTTTTCTAACATTAATTCATAAATTTCAACCCGGCGAGAAATTTTTACCTGAAGATTTAAAAAACGGAATAGATGTTATTGCCAATCGCAAAAATATAATTTGCTTTTTAGATGAAGTTCATCGTACTCAATATGGTCTTTTAGCTGCTCAAATGAAAGATGTTTTGAAAAGCGCTTATTTTTTCGGTTTTACAGGCACACCGATTAGTGAGGATGATAGAAGTACTTATCGAGAATTTGGTTATCCTGTTGATAAAGAACCTTATCTTGATAAGTATTTTATTGATGATTCTATAAAAGATGGTTTTACTGTACCGATTGCTTATGAACCAAGACTTGAAAAAAGAGTTCATGTTGAGAAAATTAATTTGAGTGCTTTCTTGTCCAATCAATTCAAAGGAGAAGATTTAGATGAAATAGAGAAAGAGAAGATTAAGGAAGTAATTAAACAGCGGCTAAATAAAGTCAATGTTTTTTTAGAAAATGAGCAGCGAATTAATATAATTGCAGTAGATATTGCTAAACATTTTAAGGAACATTTGGATGGCAGGTTTAAAGCGATGGTAGTGGCAGGAAGTAGGAAAGCTTGCGTCTTATATAAAAAATATTTAGACCAATATTTACCGCCAGAGTATTCAGAAGTAGTAATGACTTTTAATCAAAGTGATAGAGGAATTTTGAAGGATTTTTATGGAGAATGGCGTAATCGTTATAAAGAAACATCAGATGATGAGCAGGTAGTAAGAAAGATCGTTGACCATTATAAAAATCAAGAAAATCCAAAGATTTTAATTGTAATGGATATGTTAATTACTGGTTTTGATGCGCCAATTTTACAAACAATGTATTTAGATCGTTTTTTGAAAAAACATCGATTGCTCCAAGCCATTGCTCGAGTTAATAGACCATTCGAAGATGTTAAAGGCGCCGGTTTGATTATTGATTATGTTGGTATTTTAAAGGAGTTTAAAACAGCGCTTGGTGAATATTATAAAGAGAAAATTGGCGATTTGTTTGTTGATTTTGATACACTTTTTAAAATTTTCAAAGAACTTATTGATAGTTTAAAAAATATGTTTTCTGACATTGATTTTGAGATTGAAAGAGAAAATTTAATTGCCGCGGTTGATAAATTGAGAGACGAAGAAAATGAAAGAGTATTTATTGAAACTTATAAACAAATTAGAAAAATTTTTGAAGTCCTTGGTTCTTTTGAAAGAAAACTTGATTATTTAAACGAGTTTCAGTGGTTAACAGCTGTTTATGAATATTATTTGAAGCTTAAAATGGATGAAGGGAAAAAATCAAAAATCGAACATTATTTTAGAGAAACGATAAAAACAATTCATAAAGCCACAATTATAAAAGAATTAGAGTGTGGTTCTCGTCAAGATATTATTGGTTTGGACTATTTGAAGAAAATTGAGAAGGCTCAATTAAAAAAAGAGGAAAAAGCAATTAATATTTTATTCAGTTTGGAGCGCTTGATTTTGGTACATCAAGGCCATAATCCAGTTTATCGCTCTATTGCTGAAACAGTTGAGGAATTGATAAGAAAATGGCGAAGAAGACTTATTGATTATGAAGAACTAATTGATGAGGAAAGAAAAATTATTTATCATATTGAAAAGCAAGAGAATACAAGAGAAGAATTAAAACTTACTCCTTTTGAATTTGGATTATCTTTAATTTTAAAAGAGGAATTAGAAATTAAAGATAATAAAACCTTAATAAATTTAACGAAAAGATTAATAGATAAAATAAAAGATATTTTGATGATTGAGGAATGGCAGGAAAATCGGGCTTTACGTCAAAATGTTTTAAGGAAAAGTCGAGAATATGCAGTGGATTTGAAACGGGATTATGGAATTTCTTTAAAACAAATGGACAATTTGCATAAAAAAATTGTTGAAATTCTTCAAAACTATGGAAACGCAAAGAGTATTAGTAATTAAGAGAAAAGTAAAATATCCAAGGCTTGAATTGAAAACAGGTAGTCTTGTTTTAATTTTGCCTCGAGATGGCAATCTTAACGCGGATTTGATTATTAAAAAACATCAACCGTGGATTGATAAAAAATTGCAATTTGTTAACGAAATTAAACAAGAGTTTCAGGATAATAAATTGTTTGTTAGAAAAGATAGTCAATTTATCACTCTCGTTGAAAATTTAGTGTATAAATATTCTCAAAAACTAAAGGTGCAACCTACTATAGTTAAATTTCGTTATATGAAGACAAGGTGGGGAAGTTGTAGTCAAGACGGAAGAATTTCTTTAAATAAATTATTAATGTTTATTCCAGATAATCTAGTGGCTTATGTAATTTATCATGAACTTTGTCATTTGGTTGTGGCTAAACATAATCGGAATTTTTGGTCGTTGATGAAAGAAGAATTTTCTACATATAAAAATAATGAACGGAGTCTTTTCGGTTACTGGTTTTTATTGAATAAACAATTAAAAGAGTAAAATTGAAAGAATCTTTATAACATTAAAAGGTTAAAAATTAATTTAAAAATAAAATCATGAAGGCAATCGAAATAAAATTAATTGATTTTTTAAAAAAGTCACCACAATTTGTTATTCCTATTTATCAACGCACATATAGTTGGGGCGAGAAAGAGTGTTTACAGTTATGGGAGGATATTTTGCGTACTGGAAATAACGAAGAAATTACTGGACATTTTATCGGCTCTATTGTTTATGTACAAAAAGATCTTTATTCTGTGGCGAATCAGTCGCAGTTGCTAGTGATTGATGGTCAACAAAGACTTACCACGATAACTTTATTAATTGAGGCCCTTGCTCGCGTTTTGGGAAGTAGTGAGCCTATAGAAGGATTTTCAGCAAAAAAACTTCGTGATTATTTTCTTATAGATCCGCGCGAGGAAGGAGAAAATAGATATAAACTTATTTTATCTCAAACTGATAAGGTGTCGTTAACAGCATTGCTCGACAATAGCCCTGATCCACAAAATTTTTCTGTACGAATTAAGGAAAACTTTGAATTTTTTATTGATAAGATTACTGAAGAAAAAGATAATCTTGCGTCGGTATGTATGGGGTTAGCAAAACTTATTATTGTAGATATCTCACTTAATCGTGATCAGGATAATCCTCAGCTCATTTTTGAAAGTTTAAATTCGACTGGACTTGAACTAAGTCAGGCAGATTTAATCCGCAATTATATTCTAATGGGATTAAAACCTGACCTTCAATCTAAATTATATAATCAATATTGGCGACCGATGGAGATAGATTTTGGTCAGAAGGGTTACGCCTTATATTTTGATAGTTTTATACGACATTATCTTACTGTGAAGACTGGCGTTATTCCAAAAGAGCGTGAAGTATACGAAGGATTTAAACAGTATGCATATTCTAAAAAAGATGAAGGTGTTGAAGTTCTTGTTTCAGATATTCGAACTTTTTCTAGATATTATTACGCCATGGCCATTGATACTGAAACTGATTTGGAATTAAAAATGGCCTTTCATGATCTTCGAGAATTAAAAGTTGATGTTGCATTCCCATTTTTATTGGAGCTTTATTCTGATTATGACAAACAAATTCTTTCCGTGGACGAGTTGTTAAAAATTGTGCGTCTTATAGAAAGTTATGTGTTCAGACGTGCCATATGTAGCATACCAACCAATTCAATGAATAAAACTTTCGGTAATTTTTCCCGTAATTTAAAAAAAGATCGATATTTAGAGAGTGTCCAAGCAAGTTTTTTACTTCTTCCATCCTATAGGCGTTTTCCGGATAACGAAGAATTTAAGAGGGAAGTTAAAATAAAGGATATTTATAACTTTCGTAGTAGAAGTTATTGGTTACGCCGATTGGAAAATTATGAAAGAAAAGAGCGTGTACCTGTGGTTGAATTCACTATTGAGCACATTATGCCACAGAATGAGAATTTATCAGATGAATGGAAAGCGGAGCTTGGGCATGAATGGGAGCGTATTCAAAATACTTATCTGCATACATTAGGAAACCTTACTTTGACTGGATATAACTCTGAGTATAGTGATAGGCCTTTTATGGAAAAACGAAATATGAAAGGAGGTTTTGCAGAGAGTCCATTACGGTTAAATAAAGAAATTGCCAACAAAAAAGATTGGACAGAAGAAGATATATTAAATCGAGCTGATACACTATCAGAACAGATGGCTAAAGTTTGGCCTATTCCTGTCGTGGAACGTAGTATTTTGGAGGTATACAAACCAAAGACAGAAATAACAGAATATAGTATAAATAATCATCCTTATCTTGCTACTGAACCCATACGAAGTTTATTTGAAGAATTTCGTAAGCAAGTACTGGAACTTGATTCATGTGTGACTGAATCATTCCTAAAGTTGTACGTTGCTTATAAAGCGGAAACTAATTTTGTGGATGTTGTTCCTCAGGCAAAACAACTACGTCTTTCGTTAAATATTACATTTTCGGAAATTCATGATTCAAGGAAGATTTGTAAAGATGTATCAGCGCTTGGTCGCTGGGGCAATGGTGATGTCGAAGTTGGTCTCTCAAAGATTGAGGATATACCTTATGTTATGGGATTAGTCCGTCAAGCATTTGAGAAGCAGATATTATAAAAGAGATTAGAATTTATTTATAATATAACGAAAAAGTCAAAAACAAAAAATAAAATATGAATTATTATATTAAAACAATGTGGGGACCGCAGGCTGATTGTTATCCTGAAAAAGATAAAGGAGGAATAATCTCTTTTTCAATAAATTATCCAAAGCAAGCGGAAAAATTCAAAGAATGCGACGGATTCTTCCTTTACGAAACTGCTTGTGAGGAAGATGGTCAAATTGGAGCTAAAGCGATTTATGCTTATGGTCAAATCGTTGATAATCAAAAAGGAGAAGATTTAGAGAGAAATTATATTACTAGAGGAAAAGAGTTTAGTTGGGGACTAAGAGTAGATATAAACAAAAGAGTAAAAAGTGAAGACGGAATACCAATCTCCAAATTAAGAAAATTAGGAATAAAACAATTTCAAGCGCCAGGTGGATTGATAAAAATCACTGATAAGCAATTTGAAATTCTGAAGAAAGAATTAGATAAGATAAAGAACAAAGATGAAGCTTAAAAATTCAACCAAAAAGTCGAAAAATTAATTGGAAAATAAATGTTGGTTAACAAAAAGATAAAAAGTTTCCAAGAATTGTTGAGATTTATTAGAGAGAGTAATAGGGCATATTTAAAGAATATAAATGAAAGCGGGGGTGCAAATTTATATCTACGAGCCTTAACTGCTCAAATACTATGGTTATCTTTATTTTATTCTATTGCACATAAATTAATTCCGATAAGAGATTTTTTATTATCTAATGTATTTTTCCTTGTCATCTTGGGTACCTTTTCTCTTATGTGGGAAACTATAAAAGATAAATTACCATTATGGTTTTCGTATGTATTCAAGGGGGAATTTTTTTACAATTTTGATATGAAATTTTTAAATACTTGGATTATACTTCTTTCTACAATTAATATCGTTTTAATATTTTTACCAACCGAATTTTATGAAAATATTTATCAAAAATTTAAAAAAATAAAACCATGAGTATTTTAAGTAATAAAGCAAATTTTGGGATTACTTTATTTTTATTTTTACTGGCGATAATTCTTATAGTCATATCAATTACAATTGAACAGGGTTTACCTAAACCACTTGGATTTCCTGATTATGAAGCATATAAGTCATTCAGCAAAAAAGTAACCTTAATTCAAGATCAAATAAGTTTTGTTACAAAAGATTATGAAAGAATAGGAGAAGTAAGTAAAAATCTTTCACTTACTGGAAAATTTAGAAGGGCGTATATCTTTATTGACGTTTCTGTTGATAATGGAAAACCACTAACAGTTTATGACAGTATTTATTTTACTTTAAATTATAAAGGGGGGCATATTTTACGAAATAAAAGTTTACCTATGCCGACCTCTGATACTACACAGTTGCTTTATGACATGCGCGAAATCCCTTTTATAGAGAGCATCCCTTATTCAGAAAGTAAGCAACCATTATTTGTTGATTGGCTAACTGAATTAGATTCTAAAGAAAGCATTTTATTCCATACCTTTTTATCTTCTTGGAGACCAGGCGGTTTAATAAAAGAGATAACTATTGCTTTTGAATGCGAAGAAAATAGTGAGTGCGATATTGTGTTTAAATAAAATTATGAATATTTTTGAAGTCATAATAAATTTTATTCTACGTTTTATTGTGTCGCCCATATCATGGATTTGTTCTTTGCTTTTTAAATTTTTTTCAGACATATTGAAAAATCTTTATGGAAGAGTAGTCGCAATTGTTGCTGCATGTATTTTGGCATATTTAATTTTTGGCTTTTTAAGATGATTAACTGACCAACAAAAAATTATGGAATAAAAGACATGATAATAGAACAACAAAATAAAGGCGAATTAGAAGAATTTTATGACAAGAAGAAATGGGTAATAGAGGTAACGGCTTTTATTGGTCTAGTTGCAGCTCTATTTTTACAGATTGATAATCTAGAATATGATTCGCTTCGAATGCTGCAAGCAACCCTACTGATTATTTTTGCGTTTTTAATAAGTTATTTATTGATATCTCTTTGGATATATTTAATTGAGAAAAAGCCAGAAACTAAGGTACGTGTAGTGGTGAATGGAATGATAGTATCAACATTTATATTCGTTTTTATTTTCTCTTTATTTAAGTTTTTATATGAGGCATTTCCAAAGGAAACTCTTTTCTATATCACATATACAAGATTGGGAATTATATTTTTGATTAATTTCTTTTTTGAAGCACTTTCTGGATTCTTTACAAGAAGATTTGGAAAAGAAAGATTGTGGGTATTTATGTCAGAATTTGTTTGGATTTTACTTCTTGCCAGTATCTTGGTTTTTCCAAAGAATTATCTTTCCGAAGTTAAAAGTATTATACAAATCGTTCCGTTTATTTTGACGCTTTTTATTCTGAATCTTTTATACGCTTATCAAATTCTTAAAAGAAGAATATTTTTTATTCTTTTATTCTTAAGTGGTTTAACTTGGATAATTATTTCATTAATTTATTTTTAATCACTTAATCAATAAAAAAATTAGGAGAGATTTATGGAATCTAAAAATGAAAAAATCTAAATAATTATGGAATTCAAGCAATCAACAATCGGAGATCTTATAGAAAGCGAACGGGAGATGGTGCTTATCGGGGCAGAACGCTATGGCGCATATTTTATTAATGCGTCGGAATTCAACTTTTTTCTGAATAACTTTGTAAAATCAATTGACGACCCGAGTAAGTTTATTTTTGTAGCTTTTCTTTCGCAGGTGAGAAAACATCATACGCTCGCCTTATTTTCAGCTGTTCGACTTCATCATATTCAATCCGGGTTAAATCTGAGGCAAGTATTGGAGGCTGGAGCTTGGGGAGCATATGCTATGGCTCATGGAGATAGAGATAAGTTTTGCGAGACTGACGCAGATGGTATTTTAAATATTTCTGAGAAACTAGAAAAGGCAAGAAATAAATGGCTTGATCAGAATTTCAAAATCAAATCAGACGAGCTAAAAAAACTAAAAGAACTTATTAATAAATCGGTAGCTCATTCGAATATTGTTTATACATCTCAGAATTTTGAAATGAGATCAATAGACAATCCAGGATTTCATACTCCATTCTTTGATTTTGATGACGAGTATAAAGTCAAAAATGACCTGTGGTTTATTGCCAATATCGCATTGGGTTTGATGGATTTATTTTATGGAGTAAATCAGCAATATCAGGTCTTTCAATTGGTGGATAATTTTAATACAAGATTTAAGCAATTAGTGAATGAAAATAATAGACTTAAATTAGAAATGATGGAACATCCACGTTTTAAAAAACATGTCAAAAACTAATACAACAATTTAATGAATGGTGAGGATAGGTGGTAAAATAAATTAAAAGTCGAAAAATTAATTGAGAAATATTAACAAAAAAACATGCCTAGAAGATATAAACAAGATAGCTTTCTAGATCTTATATTAGATATTATTGAAGTTGTAGGAACTTTATTGATTTTTTATATGGCACTTTTATATTTTACAGACAAGGCTAAATTTTGGAATTGGTTTATTTATGGAATAATAATAATTATCGCAATTATTGGATTCATATTATTGAATAAACATTTTAATAAAGTAAAAGAAAAAAAGAAGGAAGAAAGATTTTTAGAGCGAAAATTTAAAATATTAAAAGATATTAAAAATAGTAATCAAATGGAATATCTTAATAATTTTATTAGTCGTTTTGGCTCAGAAACCAAAAGGGGATGGAAATATAGAAATTATATTTTTGATCCAAATCGTTTAGATGATTTGCAGCAAATTCTTATCAAGAACGGAGTTGATATAGAATTTGACGACATAACTTTTATATTAGAATATTTAATTGATCAAAAAGAACAAAAAGTTACGGCTGAGAGTATCAGTGAAAAACCTCAATTATTTACTAATTTAAGCGGAACTGATTTTGAAAGACTTATTTATAGATTATTTGAATCAATAGGTTATAAAGTGGAACATATTGGACATTCAAAAGATCAAGGCGGAGATCTTGTTATTAATAGAGGGTTAGAAAGAATTGTAATTCAGGCAAAAAAATATATTGGCAATGTGGGAAATAAAGCCGTACAAGAGGTAGTAGCGGCAAGAAATCATTATAATTGTAATGGTACCATTGTAATTACTTCCTCAAATTTTACTCAGGAAGCTATGGCTTTAGCTAAAACCAACAATGTTCGCCTGATTAACAAAGCAGAATTACAGAAGTTACTTTTCTCATATCTCAAAGAACATTGGGTATAATACTTAATAAAGGAGAACAGTTCTCCTTAAATGCTTAGATATTTTATTTTTAACCAAAAGGTCAAAAATTAATTAAGGAATAATTATGAAAAAACGGAAAGCTATATCAGCAAAAAAAAGATTAGAAGTATTGAAAAGAGACAACTTTACATGTCAATCTTGTGGTAAATCCCCAGCATTGTACCCTGAACTACAAATTGATGCGGTAGTAAAATTAGAAGCTGATCACTTCAAACCTTATTCCAAAGAGGGCTCAGATGATTTAAAAAACTTGCACACCCTTTGTATGTTATGCAATAGGGGGAAAGGAAATAATGAAAGTCTGAATATAACTGTTCAAAACAAAATTAATATTTTGTTAGACAAAATCAATCCAGAAATATTGAAAACAATTAAGTCAAAAGGTAGTGCAAGTGTTGTTTCTAATGATAATGATTATCAAGAATTAGTCAGATTAAACGGTTTATGTAAGACTTTTGATGTTAAAGTTATACCAAATACTATTTTTGGATATCATGCTATGTACAATGCTGGAATTTATACTATTCAAGATAATAATGCATCAAAAGTTAATTTTATTCTGGCGTCATTATTAAAGGAAAAAGAAAAGACCATTTATAAATCTAACCAGAGAGTCAAAAATTAATTGAGAAATAGAATTTAAGTCAATTTTTAAAAAATGAATTATTATATCAAAACAATGTGGGGACCAAGAGCTGACCGTTATCCTGAAAAAGATAAAGGGGGAGTAATTTCTTTTTCAATAAATTATCCAAAGCAAGCGGAAAAATTTAGGGAATGTAATGGGTTTTTTCTTTATGAAACTGGTTGTAAAGAAAACAACCAAATTGGAGTTAAAGCGATTTATGCTTATGGTCAAATCGCTGACAATCAAAAAGGTGAAGATTTAGAGAGAAATTATATCACCAGAGGAAAAGAGTTTAATTGGGGAGTAAGAGTAGATATAAACAAAAGAGTAAAAAGTGAATACGGAATACTAATCTCCCAATTAAAAAAATTAGGAATAAAACAATTTCAAGCACCGGGTGGATTGATAAAAATTACTAATGAGCAATTTGCAATTTTAAAAAAAGAATTAGATAAGATAAAGAACAAAGATGAAGCTTAAAAATTTAACCAAAAGGTCAAAAATTAATTGAAAATAAAATTATGAAATTAGAAAAAGATGCTTACGGTCAACAAGTTTGGGCCTATTTAAACGGAAAAGAGTCATACGAAGTTGTTGAAAGAGATGACGGTTTTGTGGGATTATCTGGTGGTGCACCTGCATATTTTGAGGATTTTAAAAGTTGGTCAAGATATGAAAAAGAAGCTATTAAATTTGTTAAAGGGAAGGTTTTAGATGTTGGTGCTGGAGCTGGCAGGGTTTCACTTTATCTTCAAAAAAGAAGATTGGATGTAATTGCCATAGATAACTCTCCTTTGTCTATAAAAGTTTGTAAAAAAAGAGGCGTAAAGAAGGCAAGAGTTATGTCCATAGATGAAATTTATAAATTTAAGCCAAACTTTTTTAATACTATAATTATGTTTGGTAATAATTTTGGGTTATTTGGTAGTTTTAAAAAAGCAAAGAAATTATTAAAAACACTTTACAAAATTACTGCAGAAAATGCTTTGATAATTGCAGGAAGTAATGATCCATATAAAAAAGTCGGTAGATCTGTTCATTTTCAGTATCATAAACTTAATAAAAAAAGAGGCAGAATGTCAGGACAACTAAGAATTAGAATTAGGTTTAAAGAATATATTGGGGATTGGTTTGATTATCTATTGGTTTCAAAAAAGGAAATGCAGGAGATTCTAAAAGATACTGGTTGGAAGGTTAAAAAATTTATTGACTCTAAAAATTCCCCTTATATTGCAATAATTGAAAAAACGGAGAAGCCTAGAGGTTAAATCTTGTAAATTTAACCAAAAGTTCAAAAATTAATAAAAAATATGAAAGAAAAAATAATACAGGTTTTTAAAATTATTCTTTTAATTGGTTTAGTTTTAACTTTAATGATGTATTGGTATGACCAATATATGTATTATTTCACAGATGCATATTCTTTTAATAAATCTCCATTAATTGAATGTCCATGGGATAGTAATGTGGCGTTAATTAGTATTCATGGAGATATTATTACTTATTCATATTCTTCAGAAGAATCTGAAGATTTAGATGTGGTTTCATCAGAAGAAATAGTTAAATATATTGATGCAATTGAAGATGATGAATATATGGAAGCATTAATTGTGGAAATTGATTCTTATGGGGGATATCCTGTAGCTTCAGAAGAAATATCAAATGCTTTAAAAGGAATGAAAAAACCTGTTATAGCTTTAATAAGAGAAAGCGCTGCTTCTGGAGCTTATCTTATAGCAACAGGAGCAGATAAGATATATGCGAGTGAAATGTCAGATATTGGGAGTATTGGGGTTTCAATGTCTTATTTAGATTATTCTGAGCAAAATAAGATGGAGGGTATAACATATCAACAATTATCTTCTGGTAAGTTTAAAGATTCAGGAGATCCAGATAAGGAATTAACAGCTGAAGAAAAAGAAATCTATATGAGAGATGTAAGTATATTGCATGATATTTTTGTAAGAAAAGTTGCTGAAAACAGGAATTTAGATATTGAAAAAGTTCGAGAATTAGCTGATGGATCAACAATGTTAGGCCAAGCAGCTAAAGATAATGGATTAATTGATGAGATTGGGGATATATATGATGTAAAAGAATGGATAAGAGAAGAATTGGGAATAGAACCAGTTATTTGTGCTTATTAAAATATATTAATTAAAAATTAATTGAGAATTAAAACTATGGAAAATAATCAACCACAAAAAATTGACAAGAAACTTTTTATTAAAAGAGTTTTAACAATAATGGGAGGAAGTATTGCAATTGCCTTATTTGGTTTATTTGTTTCATACGGCAAGGCAATACCGGTTAAGATAACCCTCATCGTTATAGGGATTTTTATAGTAGTTTTCCCAACATTAATGCTTTTAGCTTATAGATACAGCAATTATATAACATCAGACAAAATCAGAAAGTTTTTTCTAGTTCTAGGGATTTTAACTGTTATAGTTAATTTAGCGCTAATTATAATAGAAGGTGGTAGAACTGATTATTATTTAGGTATTGCACTTGGCTTATATTTCATTTCTGTTCCAAATTTTGGTAAACCAAAAACCACAAAAATTAATCGAGAAATAATCTAATAATATGGCTAAAAAAGTTTTTATCATTCACGGCTGGGGCGGTTCTCCTGAGGATCCTTTACTCAGGTGGCTGAAATCAGAATTAGAGAAAAACGATTTTGATGTTGTTGTGCCGAAAATGCCTAATCCAGAAAAGCCGGAGATTGAAATTTGGGTTTCTAAACTTAAGGAAATAGTTGAAGTGCCGGATAAGGATACAATATTAGTGGGGCATTCTATTGGTTGTCAAACTATATTAAGATATTTAGAGCAATTACATTCAATATCAAGGGTTGGTGGTGTCGTCTTTATTGCGCCGTGGCTTACTTTGTCAAATTTAGAAAGCGATGAGGAATGGCAAATAGCTGAACCTTGGCTCAACACGCCAATTAGAGAAACGGATGTTATTAAACACATTTTGAAAATGACTACTATTTTTTCAGATAACGATCCATATGTACCGAGCGAAAATATAGAAATGTTTAAGGAAAGGTTTAATGCTGAAGTTGTTGTTGAGTACGAAAAAGGGCACTTTACTATTGATGATGGCGTAGAAAGATTAGAGTCCGCCCTGGATGCTATATTAAAGATAAAATAATTATAAAGACCAAATTTTACAAAGATTAATTGAGGGATAAAAAGGTTTTAAATAAATATGTCGTTTCCTAATTTCAAAAATAAATATAAAGAGGAGCCTTTATTTACTCCTAAAGAATTTCTGGAATATAAAAAGAAATTAAAAAAACATCCGAAATTTAAACCACCTACTGGCGTGATTTTTTGTTATAGTAAAAGATTGCTTAATTTTGTAATTAAAAATTATAAAGTTAAAAAGGCTGATGGGTTTGGAGGGGAATTCTATTTATTAAAAGAAACAAATAACGAAATTGGAATTATAGGTAACTTTGGTGTTGGCGCCCCAATTGTGTCCACTTTAATGGAGGAATTCATAGCTTTTGGCGTTAAAAGATTTTTATCTATCGGAGAAGCTGGATCTTTGCAAAAAGATTTAAAGGTAGGTTCTATAGTTGTGTGCGAAAAAGCAATAAGAGACGAAGGAACATCTTATCATTATTTAAGGCCATCAAAATATATTGATGCTTCTAAATCAATGATAGAAAAAATTAAGAAAGTTTTGAATAACTCTAAGATAAGATATAAAGTTGGAGCAACTTGGACTACTGATGCTCCATATAGAGAAACGTTATCAGAGATTAAAAAATATAAGAAAGAAAACGTGTTAACCGTAGAAATGGAAGCCTCCGCAATTTTTGCTATTGCTAAATATAGAAAGGTAGAGGCAGGAGCTATTTTCACTATTAGTGATTATTTACTTGAGTCAGAGTGGAAACCAAGATTTCATTTAACAACAAAATTTTTGAAAAGATTATTTCGAATTGCTAAAAAAGTCTTATTAATTAAGAAATAAAATTTATGAAAATACTTTTTGTTTGTAAGGGGAATGTTGGCAGGAGCACAATGGCTGCTGCTTTGTTTACTAAATATTCAGGGGTAGAAGCATTTTCTGCAGGAACTAAGGTTCTTGAGAATGAAAATCAAAAAATCAAAGAAATTCTTCTTGCAGAACCTGTTATTAGATTTATGAAGAAAGAAGGGATTGATGTGACAGAAAATACTAGAGCTCAATTAACTCCAGAAATGGTTCAGGAATTTGATAAAATAATTGTTATGGCTGAACCAGAGACAATTCCCGAATATTTATCCAAAAGTGATAAGATGGAACTTTGGGATATCAAAGATCCTAAAGGGATGAATGATGAAGGATATGAAAAGATAATCTCCCAGATTAAATTAAAGCTTAATCAGTTTATTAAAGAAAACATCAAAAATTAATTGAGAAATAAAATTTAGGTCGCAAAAAGGTTGAAAATGAAGTACACTTATATTAGTTATTAATTTTAATAGAAAAACGGTTGGAATGATTATGAAAACTTTTGTTTTTATAGATGCTTCTAATCTTTTTTATGGTGGTGAAAAAAGTTTGGGATGGAAAATAGATTATAAGAAACTTTTAAAATATTTTGAATATAAATACAAAATATCGGAAGTTTTTTATTTCGGAGGGGTTGAAATATATGATTTTAAATATAATTATTTGAATAATAACTCAGTACATATTCGTAGATTAGAAAAATATTTAGTAGATTTAATAAGCCAAAAAGGGAATAAGTTAAATGAAGCCGAGCTATTACTTATTAGTCGTCATTTACAAAAAGTAAGATTTTATCTAAAGTTGAAGAAATTTGGATATGCACTGAAATTGAAACCAGTAAAATTATATGAGCAAGAAGATGGTTCGACAAAACGTAAGGCTAATTGTGATGTGGATATGGCTTTTTATTTAATGAAGGAGAAGGATAATTTTGACAGAGTTGTTATTCTATCTGGCGATGGAGATTTTCTTCCAGTTTTAAAATATTTAAGAGAATTGGGAAAAGAGATAATAATTTTAGCACGAGGACCAAGAACGGCTAAAGAAATAAGACAATTTGCTGGTAGTAATTTTAGAGATTTTGAGTATTTAAAGCATAGATTGCAGATGATAGAAGAATAAATAAAAATGAGGGGCACTCATATAGAATACCCCTCACGTTTAGTACTTATATTATACATCCAGTAATTTAGTTGTCAAGTGCGTTGATTCATATGTTAAGATTTAACCAAAAGGTCAAAGATTAATTGAGAAAT
>Ga0268276_1001385_pt1 | contig 24112 bp, 33 predicted proteins | sample saktaG_4_FD_190145 | JGI IMG/M metagenome (GOLD analysis project Ga0268276, IMG submission 190145) | Saline water microbial communities from Sakinaw Lake, British Columbia, Canada - sak_2010_1_5_45m | ecosystem: Environmental > Aquatic > Non-marine Saline and Alkaline > Saline ... | reverse complement strand
TCTGACGCCATTAATAGAGGCATGCCACATCTTAATATCAAAAAGCTTGGCATTCCAGAAGTCGGCTGATGATATATCCGCCTCGGTCATATTTGCCCCGGAGAGATCTGAGTTCCATAAGCGGGAACCGGACATGTTGGACTTAGTAAGATCCGCGCCGCGAATGTCGCAGTGAGTGAAATCGCATGAAGACAGGTTTGCCCCTATGAGTGATGCGCCTTTAAGTTTGGAATCAAAAAAATGGGATTCGGTCATGTCCGCCTGTGAAAGATCGGCGTCTGAAAGGTCGAATTTCTCAAAAAGCACCCCCTTCAAAGATGCTTTTTTCAGGTTACAGCCTGCGAGGTTGCGATTTTCTCCTGATGCGCGGACAAGCCCTTCGGCATAAGAATCCTTACTGCGTATGTGGTCCCAGCAAAATTCGGCAGAAGCCAGAGCTAGTTCATCGCAAGCTTCATGGCCGCATTTACGCTTTAAGTTTAGCATGATTCATCCGCCCTATGCGTTACGTTTCTATCTATAAAATCTATAACGATTCTTTCTTTTTTCGGCTCCAAATGAACGAAGGCTACGCCCATTCCGGGGTACGCATGCGGCTGGATCTCTTTATCGGCTAAGTATATAACTCGACCTAGAGCCGCAAGTTTTTTTGTCTCTCCGGGAATAATGAGGGACAAATTCAGCAGACTATTAAGCGGAAAGATATTCTTAGTGTGGATATACATTCCCGCCGCGCTGAAGTTTAACACCATGCCCTCAAAAGCTTTCTGGTCATTAACGATGCCTGAAAGCTTGTAGCTCACCGTAAGGTGAATATCGAGTCTTTGGAATTTTCTGCGTAAATGGGTAAGAGAGGCTGTATTAAAAAAACTATCAATAGCCGATTTCTCATTCGAGTATGCTTCAAATACGGCCTCGAGCTTAGCTACCTTTAATAGCTCCGTCACAGAAATAGGTACGTTCAGGAGCTTGAGGCTACCTTTATGGTTTATTGCATTCTTATATGCGATCGCCAGTATCGATAATCCGCTATAATCGACCATACCGACGTTCTCAAGATTAATCAAAATATTCAGCTTACCGGAATTGACGAGCCATCCGACAGCCTCTACTATTTCGGAAGAGTTTATATCAATATTACCTTCGACGTCGATTATACTGACCTGCCCAGATTCTCTTATCCGTGCCGACACGATTAGCTTTCCTATCTCATTAAATTTTGTGGGTCTAACGGCAAATTGTTTTTTCTTATCTCGAAATGAATATGGGGTTCTATCAATTTAGAGTTCGCATTGCCTGTCTTTCCTACCGTGCCTATAATCTGCCCCTGCCTTACTAGAGTCCCCGATTCTATAGACCATTCCGAGAGATGTCCGTAAAGAGTCGTCATGCCGTCAGGATGGTATATAAGCACATATTTACCATAACCGGTCGGGACGTTCAGACAGAATGCCAGGCCGCTTTTAGAGGCCCTTACCGGCGTTCCTATAGGAGCCTTTATATCTACGCCTGAATGCGTTCGTCCGTTTCGGCGCTTAGAGCCAAATACGCCGTCACCGTAAGCGTCATTTCGGACGATCGCGCTTTCACCAGGGCTTAATTTTATAGGATACTTAAACGCCGGCTCAGTCAGCCAAAATATGCCTACTGAAACGGGCTTATAAAAGAGAGCTGTTACTATAACTGCCGTTAAAGCCGAAATTATGATTAGTTTTAGTTTGTTCATATTTTAAATAAAAAAACCATACCTTTTTTGCTGGATATGGCTAATTAGTATATTTTCGTATTATTCCTTCGCCGCTTCTACCGGTATTTTAACAGTGTCTTCAACAGCCTTTACTACGGTCTCGGCCGTTCCGGTTAAAGGCTCGACGATCATCTCCTTGGTCTTATTAAAATCTCCGGTTACTACTTCTCCTACAGTCTTCACTTCTTTTGTAATAACTTCTGCGCTCTGCGAAGCGGTGTTGGTAACTATTTTTACGGAATCATTAAGCACGTTGGCGGGATAGCTAAATATTTTCCGCACAAAATCCTTCATCTTCTGGCCGAAGGTATCTTTTTTTATAGGCTCGCCGGCCGCCAGGGAAATACCTGCAGGCAAAAGAAAAAATACAATAATTATACATGTTAAAATCTTCATCACAGCCTGGTTGACCGACTTGCCATCGGTTCTTCCCTTGGCCTTTTCAAGCACAAGCTTCATCACCCTGCCGGTGTCCTTTTTTGTGGCGGCTCCCGTCTCGGCGATCGCTTCTTTTACCATCACGGTGAGCTCATCGGCTGTCATCTGCTTCGGCATGTACGTTTCAAGAATCGTCAATTCCGATTTCTCTTTATCGACCAGATCCTGTCTATTGCCCTTTTCAAATTGCTCGATGGAATCCTTATGCTGCTTTATCTGTTTTTGTAATATCTGGAAAACATCGGCTTCCTCGATATTTTTAAGTTTCTTATTTATCTCTTCAAACCTTATTGCCGATATAAGCATCCTCAATACCGACAATTTTAGCGCATCGCCTGACTTCATCGCGATCTTCATATCATTCTGCAAAAGTTCATATAGGTTCATAGATTCACCGTTTGTTATGTCTTTCGACAGCTTTTGGCCCGTGTTAAAAATTTCTTTATCGGATTCAGGTAGTCTATTATAAGTTTTCCGGAAAGATGGTCCAATTCATGCTGAATGGCTTTTGCTAGCAGTCCCTCGCCTTTTATCTGCGAAGGTTCACCTTCCCCATTAAGAAAATTCACTACCACAACCTTCGATCGTTTTATCTTTATGCATTCACCGGGTACGCTTAAACACCCTTCCTCCGATATAACCGTACCCTGTTTTTTTATAATTACTGGATTTGCCAGTTTTAATAGCCCATCCCCTATATCTATAACGATTAAACTTTTAGGCACCCCCACCTGCGTCGCAGCAAGTCCCACTCCCCGGCCCAAATACATCGCGAGGGCCATATCAGAAAAAAGCTCCTTCTCTAAAGGGCCTACCGATTTTACCTTATCTGCTTTTACGCGCAGATCCGGATCTGGAAAAACCCTTATCTTTAATTTGGCCATGGATCCTGTTTTTCCGGTCTACGTGCACGACGCGTACTTTGCGCCCCTCTGATTTCTCATCTTCCACAAGTGCCGTAGACAATATTATCACTAAATCCCCGGCCTTGCCCAGGTGCGCCGCCGCGCCGTATAATCCTATTGTTCCGGCTCCGGCCTTTTCTTCGATCGCATAAGTCTCGAATCTGGAACCATTATTGATATTGACGACTTGCACTATTTCTCCCGGCTTTATATCCGCCGCTTTTAGGAGGAGCTTATCGATGCCTATTGAACCTTCATAATGCAGGTCTGCCTTCGTTATTGTCGCGCGGTGTATCTTTGATTTACACATTATCCTGAACATTTATCTTTTCCTTTACTGGGGTTTTCAGATATTTTGTACATAAGATCACAGAGGTTCTTCAGAAATGTATTCTTATTGTCCTCTTCTATGTCGGTGAATTCAAGCCCCACATCCAAAGGAGACTTGTCTTCGAGAGAAACCCGTTTTTCCCATACAACTTTCGCTCTGGCATGTATTGGATTAGCGGCGCCTATCATGGAAAGCTTTAGTTCCAGGGAGTCACCCTCATGTATATCCCTGTCGTCGGTTTGAAATCTCAATCCATCGGCCGATATGTTTGTCGTAACAGCCTTAGACACCTTTTGACCGTTCCCGGAGAAATAGGCTATCTCCACAGGTGTATTTAGCCTTATATATCGCCGCCTCTCCCTAAAACCGTCTTTAGACTTTACCATATAGAGTGCAATATATCATACGACGATAACACCGTCAATAAAAAAGCAGGGCCACTGTAAGATGGCTCTGCTTTTTTAAAATTCCTCTTCTATATTATTGTATCTGAGTTTTAAGCTCGTCGGGATGAACCGGCATTTTATCGTAATCTCCCATCGGGAAAGAAACGACATCGGCTATTCCTGACACCGTCCTCGGGAACGCTTTTCCTACACCTTTAAGCGTACCTGCGGTCAGTCCCCATATAGGGTTCTTTGAATCTCTGGTAACCTGTATTATTGATTTCGGTATATCCGTCCAACCAAACAGTATGTTCTTTACGCCTCTCTCTGCCTTCATACCCGGTTTATGGGCCAATGAGGGAGTGGTCGCCGAAGCGCCGGCTATCGCAGATTTATTCCCCGGAGTTATGTTAGTCTTAACATCCGCGGCATATGAAACACCAGTAATAAATAATGCTATTAAAATAATCGCCACCAATATTTTAGTGTTCATTACTTGTTCACCCCCTTTATTTGTGAAAAGTATATCATACGGTATTAATGATGTCAAATCTATTTTAAATGACAACCGTCTCTTCCCGTTTTATCCATCCGACGATACCGTCCAGCATCTCTTTGTTCGCCTGATAATAGGTCCTATGAACGAAATCGGTTATCTTGTTGCCTAAGAACCGGCCAAGTAATGCATAATAGACCAGCACCCTTCGGTCATTTCCACCTTCCTGAAGCGCCGCGTCTATAAGAGACGCGCATTCCGGATAAAAAGCTTCATCTTTTCTGCCCTGTATGATAAGCACCGGAAGTTTTATATCTTTAACTACCTCTCTTATCGGCTTAGCTTCCGATCGCCACCTAGAGTCGGCCATAAAGCGCCGCTTGTCCAGTATAGAGGTCCAGTTGCCTTTTGCCGAAGCGATCTTTTCGGGTGTTTCACGGAAAAACTGCTCAAAAAGAGTCGAGTCTCCCTCCTTACAATTTTTTGGCAAGACTGATCGGATCAGTTTTTCCAATTTTTCTTTTTCCCCGAGAAAAAGGTCAGGCGACATAAGTATCAGTGATTTAATTTTACTTTTATCGGACACCGACCTGAGCACAAGATCGGCTCCTTCGGCATGACCGGCGGCCGTTATCTTTAGTGGATCTACATATTCGCGGGATGCGAGATATTCCGCGGCTGATTTTATATCATCAATTTCATCTGCCTCCGAATATGATAGATAAGAACCTGCGCTCGCGCCTACGCCTCTTTTGTCAAAACGCAGAACGCACACGCCATTCTGTGAAAGATAATCAGCGATTGAATCAAAGAATCCTTGATTGCTGCGGTCTTGAGGACCATCGCCCCAAACCAGAATAACAGCGGGATACCTTCCTTTTGTCTTTGGAATTGTAACGGTGCCGGAGAGGTCTACGCCGTTACTTTTAAAAGTCACATTATTTGATATGTAACCGCCGTCCGTAAATGGGTAGGCTTTAGGCTTTGGCTCATATGGCTCAAATGTCCTCGTAATGGTCATCCCCTCGTCGGGCGAGTCGATCTTTATTACAGCCCTGTTGGACTTAGCTACCCATATATTAAGATAGGGATAATTCCTTATCTTCACTATAAGTTTTCTTGTCATTATTTTTCTGTTGCCTATCTTGAGATATTCATCCTTTATAGATGTGATTGCTACTATTACCTTTATCGGAGGTAGTTCGGGAGATAAAACAGTAAGGGCTTCAAATATTTGAGACCCACCCTCTTTAAAATCATAGTTTTCTATCAAAGGAAGATACGTAATAGGCGAATCTTTTTTAAATACAAACGGGTCTTTCCCTATGGCAATATCTTCCAGATATACATAGCCCGGCCCGGATCTGGATACGAATGATACTCCGGGATCCTTCTTTTCAATATAAACTGATTCGATTTCCTTGGGGGAGTATTTCTCTTTTGAGTAGCTTTCCAGAGCATGCTTGCCGCTTAAGGTTATCCTCTCCCTTGTCTCGGCGGCATCCTGAAGGAATGGCATGTTGGAAGAAGATTTGTACACAAAACGATCTTCGGTCTGGAATTTATCGATGTTTATTGACCCTATGTTGCATCCGTTCAAAGTGACCTTATAATGATAGATCTGATGCTTCTCTTTATCCATATAGACGAACGAGCCTATAAATAATAAAAAGCCGGCAATAAAAAATATGATGACAGCGGCATAGATGGCTCTCATTAATTATTCCTTAATATGTTTTACATATACCTTTGCGTTTATTCTATCGAGCGAATATTGGTACAATCTCTTTGATTCCTCATTCTTTAACTCTTTATAAGCGATATATCCCACCAGCGTCAGTATAAGAACGCTTGCCAGGACAAATCCTGAAACCAGTGTCACTGCAAAACTCTTCCTCTTTAGAAGCATCTTCTACGCGCCCTTTCTGTAAATATTGCGTATCGATTCAAATATAAGCGCATACTCTTTTGTTTTATAGTCGGGGTATGTCCATGGCCACGAGTTATAGCATTTATCCTGATAGAAAAGCGTTACTTCGGCAAATATGCCGCGCGGCATGGGTATCCTGTGAGTGTAATCTTTAGTAGAAAACAGCACAAGCTTCGACATATCAAGATATCCGGGATCTATGTTAACGCGTCTCTTCCCGTCAAGTACGAACTTTTTTTCCAGAGCATTGGTTCTGATTTTTGCCTTATAGGCTGATTCCGGACTGACTGGTCGGTCAAAACTAAAAAACACCCTTTTAAGCCGAGAGCCCATTTCATCATTATAATATTCTGTATGTGTAAAATCCATGAGGGGGCTCTGGAAATCAATTTTTCCGAACATCTTCTCGAGCAATTTTGAAGTCTCGTATATGAGCTTTGGCTCTCCGGAAAATATGCTAGCGATAAGCTTAGCTTTGCCGCGCTTAAGTCTCTTCTTCATCTTTTTAAGCCTTAAACTTCAGAAGAGGATGGTAATGAGCGTATATAGTTTATGACGCTGGAACTTGACTGTTCCTTTGTGCTTAAAAATTTTATCCCGTGATAAAACAGTCGCCTTCCGGAAGGATCATCACCCTGAAACTCCTCGCTCCATAGTACTTCGCCTTCGACCTTTGCCGATCTTCCGCTATCAGGTAAAACAATTACAAATTCCAGAACTGCGCCCTGCCCAAATTTTTCGGCTATAAGGATTTTGAGTCCGCCTTCGGATATATCGATCGTGTATGCATTATTTTTAAACATCGATTTTTTTGCTACCGAATACGAAACTTCCAGCTTATTTTTAAATCTTGTGTGGCGCCTGCGGTCCTTACCCGACCAGTATTCTTCCAACGATGCTTTACGATTACCTTTCTTAGACAAATTTATCTCGCGCGTGTATATCATATACAGGACGACGCTTAGCAGTATTATAAAGGTTATTTCTACAAGTAGGATCATTAGTATCTCCTGAAAACGGTTACTTCTTCCCTTCGATATAGCTCTTTATTACGCTTTTATCTTTTTCCGAAAGGTTGTCAAAAAATATAGCCACGTCGAAATGTTTTATGGCGCCGTCTATTATTACCGCATGCTCCCGAACCACCACCCCGTCTACCTCTAGTGGTTTTAAAGCCTTATCATCCCTCATCATATCGGGCACCATGATGGCGATCTTTACTCTGGACATGAGAGGTATCTCTCTTGCGATTTTGCAATATAAACCGGATGCGCTTATGTCCGTGGTGTGCGTCATGGTGTCAAAGTCGCCGGTATCTAGCTTGACCGCCAATCCCTCGTCATGTATTCTGGGGAATTTTCTGCGTTCCTGGTTAGTCATTAATTATCTCCTTTAAACATATTCTACATCTTCCCCTGAAGGTTTTCAAGTTTTTCGATCCACTTTATAGCTATCGATTTTTTTAGAGAAGCCATAAAGCCCCATCTTCTTGCCGAGTTCGCGGTACTCTCCCTGTGTATATACAAAAGGCTGAGCTAAATCGTAATCTATTGCTCCGGATGGCTTTAAGATATTGTCATCTGCATGGACTGATACCACCTCACCTAAAAAAAGATCATGGGTTCCAAGCTTAATTATGCTCTTGAGAACGCATTCGATATTCACCGGACATTCGGCTATCATGGGTGACGAGACTTTCGAAGACGCCTGTTGAGTGAATGAGCATGCTTTGAACTTATCAGTATCTTTTCCGGTAATTACACCGCAAAGATCCGTCTCATTTAAAATTTTTATTGAAGGGATGTTTATTACAAAATCTTTGGTTTCGCTAATCAGTCTGTGGGAAAACCTGGACGGCCGTATAGAAAGCCCCAGCATAGGCGGTTTTGAACAAACGACACCGCACCAGGCCAGCGTAATTATATTCGTTTTTTTAGCGCTTTTATCTATACAACTTACCAATACAACAGGAACGGGATAAAGCGCTTCGCTTGGAGGAAACTCTATCTTGGGCATCGTAAGTGTATTTCGCTATTTGCTACCGCCTAAGCCTTAGGCTCCTCTTTCTTATCTTCTTTTTTAAGAGTCGTCTTGAAGCATCTTTTGGAGCAGTAGTATTTACCATCCCTGTAGTACCAGCGTTTCTTCTTTATTGACTTTTTGCAGCCGCCGCAATTTGAAGGCTTTTCCTTCTTTACCTTGGCTTTGACTTCTGCTTTAGGATCGGCCGGCTGCGCCGGAGTCGAAACATTAGCTGTCGTTGCCGCCGGAGCTTCGGGGGTCTTCACTGCGTTCTCTTGCGACTTTACTTCACTTGTTTCTTCTTTTTTTTCTTCACTCATAAATTTTCCAGTCCTATTCCCTGCCCTGTTAACGAGAATCGCTCAGGGGTTTATCGATCAATTTAAGCCACTGCAGGTATATGTACTCTAAGAGCCTTCCTTTGTCTGAGCCGTCTATGCGCTTAAAACGTAAACCGGTCTCGTAATACCGATCGTCTTTTAAGTGCACCTTCTGCCATGCAACTTCACATGAAGCGAAGATAGGGATATTATCCCCAGGCACATCCATTGAAAGGTTTATCTCATCACCTTCCCTAAGCGGCTTCTCCAGTAAAACAAGAGCGCCTTCTTTAGATATATTTTTAACCTTTGAAGTTGCCTTGTGCTTGCCTTTAACTATGTCGCATAGGGCACTCAGTGCTGTCTCAAAGCGTAAAAATTGTCTTCTCTCGGTCACTCTCACCTCTTATTTTTTATTATTATATTACAAAAAAGATTGAATAGCAACATAAAAAATAAGGGGATAAATTTTATTTATCCCCTTATTTTTTGTCCCAAGCTTATCTTAGAACAATAATTACTTCTTAGCCTGCATTACATACTCTGGCTCGATAACCGGGGTATAGCCTTCCGGTATCGGGAACGGGAATGTAACTGTTTCGTACACTCCAGCGCCGGTTCTGACTATCGTCATGCCAACGCCTTTCGCCAACCCGATCGTGATTCCGGATAGAACGTTATCCTCGACGCTAGTGTCGTATATGTTCTTCGGAAGCTCGATCCATCCCGTGACTACGTTAGCTAATCCTCTGTAAAGCTTCTTGCCCATATCCTGAGCATAGCTTGCAGTGGCTATATTAACGATCATCAATATAGCTACACATATGATAATGCCCTTTATTAGATTTTTCATTGTCTTGATTCACCTCCTTCGCATTGAATTTGTTAAAAGTATAACACATCATATTATCTTTGTCAATAGCCAGCGAGCTACTTACGACGATGGCTCTTCAGTATCTCTTCCACTATCCCGGTTATGTGCTCCCGGTCTTCCGGTCTTATATCAATAAATTCTATACCTGTATCAAATAGATGCTCACCTTTTTTGGCCTGAGACTTTTTAACCACCCACACTACAGTACCTCCGCATTTTATAGGAGGATTATCGCCTGTACCTATGAATAACTCGAGGTCCACGCCCTGAAAAAGACCCAGATCATCTTTTATCATGACGCAAATCCCTCCAGCGCCAATATTCTCAGTCTCGGTCGAGATGATCTTCGACGTCAGCCTCTTTTTTATTGATATAAGGCATTTATAGTTGCCCCTCGGAAACTTTCTTCGATTTATTCCATCCCACATATAGTGTCTCCTATTTTAATTCTGTAATGCGGGTATAGTATACACAAGGCTCTGTCGAAAAGCAAGTCAAAAAAAGTCCGCTCGCAGATAGAGGCATATTTTTGTGGCCGCCTTCGTCAAAGCTTTTAGCATGAATTAAAAGGCTGCCCGGCCAGTGGGCTTCGCCTAATTTTGATCTCAAGTGTGATTAAGTCTATGTAGCTATAACGTTTATATATGTTCTTATGGATACGATTTAGCTTATATATTTTCATGTAGTGAATACCTGATCAAAATTTACGGCTCAACCCACATGGCCCGGGCAGCCTTTTTACTCTTCAAGAAGCTTTGCTACAGGCAATATTCCAAAAGCCTCCGTCCTATCAGTTTGCTTTACAAATGGAGCGAGCTGATAAGCGGATACTTTTGCGGACGCCGAGGGATGTGTGCCTGGAGGGGCGTCGAAGATCGCGAGCGGGCATGGGGCTGGCTACTTAAGGTGAGGCGAGCGAGCGATCTTCCGAGTAAAATTTTCACGCCGGGAAAATTTTACGTCCCCGACAGGCACACTCCCGAAGGCGGCCGCAAAAGCACACCGTATCTGTGAGCGAAGTTTTCGGTTGCATACGGTTCGGGTGCGGGTGTATAATTGCTCCATGTATCGTGAATTCTTCGGACTTAAAGAAAAACCATTCAACGTCACAAGTGACCCTAACTTTCTGTTTTTAAGCCACGTCCATAAGGAAGCCCTTTCTCACCTCCTCTACGGCATAAAGGAAAAAAAAGGGTTTCTCGAGATAACCGGAGAGATCGGCGCCGGCAAGACGACGCTATGCCGCGCGCTCCTAAGCCAGCTCGACAAGAATACAAAAACCGCATTTATATTTAACTCAAATCTCCCGGAACTGCAACTATTGCAATCGATACTCGAAGATTTTGGGATCACTGTTTTGCGGAAGAACAAGGTTTCGCTCTTCAAGCAATTAAATAACTTTCTGATCGAAGAGATGTCCCGCGGCAATAATGTGGTCCTAATAATAGACGAGGCTCAGAATATAAAGACGCGGGTGCTTGAGGAGATACGGATGCTTTCAAATCTGGAGACCGACAAGGAGAAACTTTTTCAGATAATTCTGGTCGGTCAGCCGGAGCTGAAAAATAAGCTTGACTCCCCCGCCCTGAAGCAGCTGCGTCAGAGGATCGCCGTCCGATTCCATATATCGCCTCTTGAATCGGACGAAGTTGAAAAGTATATCTATCACCGGCTTACAGTGGCCGGATCAAATGGAGACATACAGTTTCATAAGGACGCCATGGAGAGAATATCTTCTTTTACCGGCGGCATACCGCGCGTTATAAACATGGTATGTGACAAGTCGCTTTTGGCGGCGTATGTAGCCGCTACAAAGAATATAACCTTACCTGTCGTAGAGAACAGCATAAAAGAATTGGAAGGCGTTTAAGTGAGTATCATACAGGAAGCTCTTAAAAAAGCAGGAGAATCGCCCTCGAAAACGGAAATTAAGCATGAGAAGAAACCGGTCCCGCCGAAAGAGACAATAAAGCCCACCCCCGACAATAAGCCATCGGAGCCCAAATTAATTTATTATGTTATGACAGGTCTTCTTTTGGTACTACTCTTTGGTATAATATTGATTGTTAGCAATTCCTCTCAATCAGCCGGTATGCCGGTTTCGATAAAAAATACCAATCCGGTTATTATGCCTAAAATAGAACGGCGCGAGGAACAGATTGCTCCTTCCCGAAAAAGAGGGAATGCCGGAGGTTTCGTGCTTAACGGGATAATGCAGCTTGTTGACGGTCCCAGAGCCATAATAAACGACATAATAGTCGGCGAGGGCGAAACTATTGGCGGGGCAAAGGTTGAGAAGATACAAAAAGACGGAGTTTTATTGAATTACAATGATTCCGATGTTACTTTAAATATTAATAGGAAGTAGCTTTATTTCTTTCGGTATCCTTACGGGCCTTCCGCTTTTATTAGTAAACACATGAATCGAATCCCCGGTAGCTACCACTTTTTCGTTCACGGAAAGCTTATAACAGAACTTAAGGCTTGAGTGCTTCATCTCTTCTATCCATGTCTCCGCCCTGACCACATCGTCGTATCTGGCGGGAGATATATATTTGCAGGAAATGGCCGCGACCATCAGGTAGTAGCCTTTATCTTCTAAGTCCCTGTACACTAGGCCCATCGACCTTAAAAATTCTGTCCTTGCCACCTCAAACCAGACAAGATAGTTTGCGTAGTAGACCACGCCCATGTTATCGGTCTCCTGATAACGGACCCTTATATCGGTCGCAAAAGTTTTCAAAGCCCGAGCTCGAGTCTGTGTATCTTAAATCCGCTTACCTCGAGAGAATCATTCTCTTTAAAACCTTTTGATATACATAATTTCATCGCAGCGCTCATTCTGTCCGTACATCTGAAAAATATTCTCTTGTAGCCCTTCTCTTTTGCAAATTTTATAGCTGCTTCCAGAAGACCGGAGCCGTACCCGTGCTTTCGATGCTTGGTACCTACAAAAAGCCTGCGCAAGAGAGCGTCTTCCGCCGAATCCTCTTTTATGCCTACCGTGCCTACGATCTCCCCATTTTCTTCCACCACTAAAAAAGAGTCTTTCGGTCCGCTGTACGTCTCAGCTATCTTGTCCAGATCGGAATCCGAATAAGCGGATCGGTCGAACGGATACTCTTTTGTAAGTATAGTAAGGATGAGATTTTTTACTCCCTGCGAATCCTCGGGCCTGAATTGTCTTAGACTATATTCCATTTGAAGATCTCTCCTATTTTTACGATCTATTAGCTACCATCTCGGCGATCGACAGCTTTAGTATTTTTTCAGTAATGCCCTGGAAGATACCAATCTTTCCTATGGCCAACGGCAGTATGAACTTATTCTTTAGGCCTGAATGTTTTTTATCGTGAAGCTGAGCGGCCCATATATCGAAAGGCTTTACCTTCACGGCTTTTGTAGGCAATCCGCATGATAAAATAAGACGGCGCAGCCTTATCATGTCAGAAATATTCTGAACGACCCCGGATCTCATGGCTATATCGGAGGCGGCAAGCATCCCTATCGCCACCGCCTCGCCGTGAGTGTAGCGCCCGGAATATTTTGAGGCAGCTTCTATGGCATGGCCTAGTGTATGGCCAAAGTTTAGAATAGCCCTAACATCTTTTTTATCGAACTCATCCTTCTCTACTATGGTCTTTTTTATTTCGCTTGAGCGCGATACTATGTACTCGAGCGCGACAGGGTCCTGCTTTAATATTTTTTCGATATTATTTTCGAGAAATGAGAATAGCTCCCTGTCTTTTATAACGCCGTATTTTATTACTTCAGCCAGCCCATTTTGCAGCTCTCTCTTAGGAAGCGATTTGAGAAGGGCTATATCGGATAGAACCATTTTAGGCTGATAGATTGCCCCGGCGAGATTCTTTGCCGAAGACAGATCTATAGCGGTCTTTCCTCCGATTGAAGAATCAACCTGTCCCAGTAGAGTAGTCGGGACCTGGACATATGGAATCCCTCGTTTATAAATAGCGGCTACAAACCCGGTCAGGTCCCCTATGACGCCGCCGCCTAAGGCAACCAAAAATATTTTCTTTATTTTATCGTACCTTGAGATCCTATCCAGAAGCCCGGCCATTACCCCGACAGATTTGGCTTTTTCGGAGCCCGGCACAATCTCAAACCGAACCGTTATTCCGGATTTTTTGAACGATCTCTTCACGGCGTCGCCGTAAAGACCAAAGACACGAGCGTTGGTAACGACGATCGCGTCTTGACCTAGTTTAAGTTTTTTGACAAAAAGGCCGAGACTTTTAAGCAAGCCCCGGCCAATTAAAATATCATAGGAACGATCTTTGAGTCCAACTCGAATTCTGCGCATCATATCTCTCGAAGTGAATTACGGCCACCCTCCCAGGGCGGAATCATATCGTTCCAACCCTTGAAGTGGTAGAACGATACTACTTCTTCGCTTCTTTCTTAGCGTCGGCTGCCGGCTTAGCGCCGTCTTTTGCCGCAGGTGCCGCTTTAACCGCCGCTCCGGCTGCAGGTGTAGCTGCGCCCTCGGCAGTCTCTGCCACAGCTTTCTCTTTCTTGACTTTAAATTTCACTATCTTGACTTTTGGAAGCCCAAATACAGAATCGTCCTCTTTCCATTTTTCTCTATCCTTAAGAAGGCTGATCCTTTCATATCTCTTTAGGACCGATCTGCCCTTCTTATCATTATCCGATGAACGCAGGCTTGGATGCTGAGACATCTAATTTACCCCCTTTTATTTTTGTTTAAAATAAGCATCCCTGCAAAAGCGCTTTACTCTTGCAAGTTCTTTCTGGGATGCGCTACTGGTCTTATCGTCGAATGCGCCGATGCAGACTACATAATAAGGCTGGCTATAAATAACAAATGAATCAAAGCCGTTTACTTTCATTCTGGCAACTTCCTCCATTGCCGTATCTTTCCTGCTTAACGAAGCGACCGCGATAGTATAAGGCTTTACGACCTCATTAACAGCGGCTACGGTCACTACGCTTACGGGCTTAATAGGCTTTATTTCAGGAGAGACTTTCAAGGGAGCGGCATAACTCGGTGTCGAGGCTGGGCTTGATTTTATTATAACGGATTTGCCTTTCTCGACGCCAAGGGCATAAACGATAACCATGATCATAATGATCGCTATGAAGATGAAGACCAGTTTGTCTATCTTAAGCGTGATCGCAAATACAGAACCGTCGATGCCGGCCTTCCGAAATATCCCGGCGAAGCCAGTAAAGCGCTTTTTGGGGGATTCGAACGGAAATAGTTCCTTTTGTAATCTCTCTTCTTCCATAATGGTCGCCATTATATCACAATGTTATAGGAAATGCAAATTTGCCGTTAGTTTCCGGAAACCTCTTTTATACTGAGCCTGAAGAGCTTGCCGGTCAGTTCTATAGCCGGAGACTTGAAAGATCCTTTGAGCTTTATCGAAAGACTCTTCCACCCATCGGCAGATTCCTTAAGAACCACATCGGAAAGTTCCCGGGGAATTTTCTTAAGGATGTTTTGAGAAAACAGTATAATGACGTCTAGGTCTGCCTTATCTTCGGCATAAAAGAATGTGCCTTTCAGGGAAAATTTTATGTCACCGCCGTTCGCAACTAATTTATCTATCACAAGGCGTCCGGGCTTAAACCTTATAACGCCCTTTATTTCTTGGTATTTTAAAGTACCGTCAAAGGGCGCCGAGACCAGAGCCCCGAAGTTTTCATAGGCTTCCGCGGCCACTCCCTTCCTCGAGATGCGGACATCTTTTAAATAGATGTCAATTTTGAACCCGCCGATATCCTTTGTGCCGATATGCGGCGTAAAGCGCGCGCCTCGGTAAGATATATTTAGATCATGTTTCTTTGCAAAAACCGCTATGTATATATGTGGTATAGCCAAGCATAGCAAACTAACCGACGTGATCAGTACGCCGATGACTAATAAGACCATGGCTTTCTTACTCATCGCTTAGCCCTCCTCCCAGCATATCGCATCAAAGTCACAAAAACCGCATTTTTTGTCATTCCGTTCCGGTAGTTTTTCAAAGCGCAAGCTTTTTATGCTATTCCATGAAGTTATTATAAGCTCTTCCAGTTCGCGAAGCATAGCATCCGATACCTCCACTGACTTTACCGCGTAATCGCCCTTCCTGAATCCAAGCTTTCTAATATCTTCAGCCACCGGTTCTATGAAGACGAGTTCGCCACAGGCGACCTTGCATCCTTTGGGCCGGCTCTTATCGCGCTCAAATAGCAGCCTGTAGCAGACCAGCTGCCTAAAATAGCCGTCGCTATCCGGATCAGCGACCGAGGATTTTTCGTCTATATCTTTTAGGTGTTTGTCGGGTTTGCCGGTCTTATAATCGATTATTTTCACAAGCTTATCCTTTTCATCACGCCACTCTACCTTATCATATTTTCCTGTGAATATTATGTTATCTCCGATAGTTATCGTCAGTTTCTTCTCAAGGCTTATCGGCATCACAGCTTCTTTTGCCGCTCTGTCGAACCATGTCTTCACCCTATCCATCTTCGCGGTCAATTCTCCCACCGTGGCGCGGTCAGCCCCTTGAAACCTCAGCTCTTTTTCGAAGGCAGCGCGGAAAACGCTAAATGGCGGAAATTTTATCTTTATCATATAATTCCGATATGTCTCTTCCAGGGCCTTGTGTATGCAGTTGCCGAATATAAGGCTCTTCTTCTTCGCGCCGGGAAGCTTAAGGACATCATTATAGAGAAACCTTCTCCTGCAGTCGATGTAAGTGTTTAGGCGCGTGGGGTTCAGGCTCATATTCGCTATCATGTCCGAGAGTATATCTTCGGTGCCTGTAAATGGATCCTTAAGGTCGGTCGTATCGAGAGAACGTTCTATGAGGCTCTCTTCCGCGTCGCCCGCACGGTCTTCCGGGGGCTCTTTGTCTATGTTGAGGCTTGATATGTATAGGCTCGATATATTATTCTCGGTAGGACTTGCCGTAAAAATGAGGTCCGACTTGGCTCGCGTCATAGCTACATAAAAAAGCCGCGTCTCGTCATAATGCGCAAGTTCTTTCGCCCTCTCCTTTGTATCCTCAAGTTTCTTCACTCCAAAAAGATCTGCAGGGATTTTTATGCGCTCGGCGCGCGCCCTGATGGGCCAGCTACGGTTGTGCAGACAAAAAGGTATAATGACGCTCCGGAATTCAAGCCCCTTGGAGCCGTGGGCCGTATATATCCTTACGCCCTCCTGAGTCATCGTAACCAGCTCTCCTTGCACTGAAAGACCGTGCTCATCACGAGTCTTTATCTCGAGCATAAAATCCTTCAGTCGTATGCCAGGCTTCGCCAGATCGCTAGACTTTACCATATTGATGAATGATCCCAGTGCGCGTAACTGCCGTATTCTCAATACTCCGTTATTTGTATATTGTTTCAATACGTAGCTGTAAAGCCCTGAATTTTTAATGAACGACAATAGTATTGAGTGCACGGACTTTGTCTCGGCGTCGGAGAATAAGGCTCGTATCGCCTCGGCTGTATTTAGCATCCTATCCGTAGTGGGCGCTGCCTTACCCTGCCGCGGAAAACCTCTATATGAGAGAAACTCCCCCAAAAATGTCACGGCAGGGTCCGTCTTCTTCTTTAAGTTGACCCCATGCAGGAATTTCAGGACATCGGAATGATCCAGGCAAAGATAATCGGATGTCAAAACCTTATAAAGCGCCGTATCTTTGGCTTCCGGCTCGGCAGGATCTATATTGACCAGATCGAGCACATCCAGAAGTTGCCTAACCCTAATCTCTCCTGATATATCCTCTTTTCCATCGGTAGCGTACGGTATCCCGGCTTGTAGAAACGCGTCTATTACCTTGAGAATGTCCTTTCTCTTGCGGACCAGTACCGCTATTTCGTTGTAGGGGTGTTTTATACCATTACCATCACAACCTTTATCCGCCTCGAGTTTCTCTTTGAGCTCCTTAACCTTAGCTACAACAAAGAGGAGTTCTTCGGCTTCTGTGGTAAACTCGCGGAACATTATCTGCTTCTCGCCATATTCCTTTACAGCCTCGAGTGCCTTGTCGGATGCCCTTTCAGATGACGGTATTATGCTTATTACGGCGCGCGACAGATCTATCAGATCCTTAGTTGACCTATAGTTATTTTTCAAATTTATGGTTTTTAGGCCCGGGAAACGTTTTGCCAGGAGATTAAAATTTCCTACGCTTGCTCCCTGGAAGCGGTATATCGACTGGTCATCATCGCCGACAAAGCATAGGTTTGGAGACTGGCCGCCGAATAGCGCGAACAGGAGCCCGAGCTGCGAACCGTTTGTATCCTGGTATTCATCGACCATCACGTATTTATATTGTCGGCTGTAGCTCTCTTTTAATGACTTTTCATTCCTAAGGGCCTCTGTAGCGTAGATTATCATATCTTCAAAATCGTATCTTCCGCGTTCGTCGAAGATATTCTTATCGTGTCCTTCTTTTAGCTCCTCATATCTCTTATATACGGTTGAAAACGCTATTAGGCGGGCTATATATTTCTCCTCCATATCGCGGTAGAGGGATTTTTTTTCGGCAAGGTAGCTATCCAAATCCGACGGTCTTATGCTGTCCTTCTTTAGGTCGCTTATGGAGCTAAGCAGATCCTTTAGATACATATAAGGCGCGCCGAATGGTCGTATTTCATCCAAGCCTTTGGTATTGTCCAATATATATTCTATGACCCTCATCCGTTCGATATCGCCGAGCTGTATTTTGTCGCCGGCGTAGTTTGCGGCCTCCTCCGATTCCTGTATTATTGAATTGGCAAACCCGTGAAATGTGGAGACTTCTACGTCGTAGCCCGGCCTTCCCATGACTTTAGCCAGGCGCTCTTTCATGGTCTTTGCTGCGGAGTTGGTGTAGGTCAATATCAATATATTTTCCGGATCGGCGCGCTTGGATCCTGCAATAGCCCCTGCTCGCACGGAGATAAGCTCGGTCTTGCCCGTACCGGGTCCGGCCAATATAAGTAGAGGCCCCTCGGTTGTGTCTACTGCTTTCTTTTGGAGTTCATTAAGCTGGCTGTAGGAGCGCTGGTAGTCGCTCATCCTAGGGAAGATAATACCTTAGCTATTTTTGAGATAAGAGCGGTATCGCGTGTATAACCGTAACCCGTTGTAGATGTCGCCCGGTCAGCTATCAATATTTTATTTTTTACAAGGTCTTCCAGGGCAGATTTAACTTTGACGCGGTCCTCGCCTATCCAAGTGGCGACCCCTCGAGGAGTATCTATGGAGCCTTGGTTCTCATGGAAAAACTTTATTATTTTAAGATGTAGAGGAAGGCTGAATATTTTTTTATTGTCCATATAATTCTCTCTCTAATACTGACCGAATTTCTTTTTTTCCAATAACATTTAAAAAAGTTTCTACGATCCGCGGATCGAACTGAGTGCCTGAATTCCGCTTAATTTCGTCAACTGCCTCATCTATAGTCTTCATGGCTCTATAAGGTCTACTCGTTATCATGGCTTCAAGAGCGCTAACAATCGCCATTATCCTCGCCCCGAGCGGTATTTGATCTCGCTTTAATCCCTTAGGATAGCCGGAGCCGTCGAAATGCTCATGGTGGTACAGTATTATCGGCAATACCGACTTTAACGCTTTCATGTGCTTTATGATTTCCACGCCGGCGGCTGGGTGCTCTTTCACTATCGCGTATTCTTTTCCGGTCAGCTTATCCGGTTTTGTAAGAACATCGTCAGGCACAACTATTTCACCGGCATCATGCAGTATCGCGGCGTACTCCAGGCTCTTGACTTCCTCAGCATCCATATGCATCTCCTGCCCCATTGAAAGCGATATCTTTACAAATGATGCGCGCGGCACATAAGTTCCGGGAGCTCTGGCGTCCAATACTTTGGCTAACGATTTAATACTGCCTATTGTGAGCTTCTCCTGCTCCTTATAAAGCTGAGCGTTCTTTATGGCGATAACGGCCTGCTCGGCCAGAGTCGACATTATCTCCTGGTCGGACGCTGAGAAGGGTTTATTGTCTATCTTGTCATATATAGTGATTACGCCTATTACGTCTTCGTCGATGAGCGGAGTGGCGAGATAATTATCGCCCCTTATGGGCCTGCCGTATTTTACGGCCTTTCCCGGCGCCCATTTGCCCACCTTTACTTTTTTTAGCCTGGTCTTCTTCTCCCGGATATCTACCGTGGCTTTAGGAAGAAGCGTCTTCTTCTTTGCGTCGACTAGCTTTATCGAACAACGGTTCGCCCTCATTATCTGCAACGAAAGCCTCGCTATGCGCGGTAAAAGTTCGTTAAGATCCAGCGTGGAACTGATAAGCCTATGAACCGTATGCACCGTAGAAAGGGCTATTGCCCTGGGGCGGAGAGTTTCGTAGAGTTTAGAGAGTTCGAGCTCCTTCTGCGTCTCCCGGACCACAGTATCAGTGAACGCAGAAAAGATGTCGAGTATCTCGGAAGATACGTCGGTTTTTGTGTAACATGTGCCGATATAGCCGTAGAGCCTGTCACCCTGCGTAACCGGGTAGACAAAACCATGTAGCCCCTCTATACACTCGAACTTCGTAAGTTTTTTAGTCTCGGCGGCAGTTTTGATGACCTCGAGCAAAGACCTGGCGCAGGGCTTAAGTATTTTACCGTGGCCTTTCTTTATATAAGGACAACTGCCGCCTACGAGCGTCTCGATCTCGCTCGTTTTAGGAGAGGGGCGCTCTATCATCCACCACAGCGCAGGCTTTATGAGGCATCCTATGCATTCCTCCTCGCGTTTCAAGCTCATGCTCTTCTTGAGCTTATCGAAGAGTTCGTCCTGATACGTCTTATCAATATCTTCCTGCATCATTTGATTATTATAGAGCCGCGGCATGCATCATGTCAATCGAATCTTGCGTTCCACTCGCAGACGGCGGTAGTTTTGTGCTATTGCCCTCTCGATACGCTCCCCCTGAATTAAAAGGCTACCCGGCCAGTGGGCTTCGCCTACATATAGGCGTAGCTTTCGGGCACTGCCTTAGCTCGCAGACAGAGGCATATTTTTGCGGCCACCTTCGGGAGTGTGCCTGTCGGGGACGTAAAATTTTCCCGGCGTGAAAATTTTACTCGGAAGATCGCTCGCTCGCCTCACCTTAAGTAGCCAGCCCCATGCCCGCTCGCGAGCTTCGACGCCCCGCCAGGCACACATCCCTCGGTGTCCACAAAAATACACCGCCCTTATATGCTCACTCATTGGTGGAAAATTAGCTACCCAAAAAGCTACCTCCGGTAGGAGGTGCTAATTTTGCGTGGCAAAATTAGCTAATCTCTTTTCTATCGCTGATTTTCCTTCAACCCTGTGTCAATACCGGGTGTTGACAGTCTTCGTAATATGTGTAGTGAGCTGATAGGGGTAGTAGTTTTGGTGTTATCTGCCTGGAGCTAATACTTCCGAAGAGTAAAAAGGCGCCTAAGCCACGTGGGTTGAGCCGTAAATTTTGCGATGGAATTCACTACACAAACCTTTTTGATGCGACTATTCTAACTTAGGTTAAAATCGCTTAATTATATAAATATACCTTTATAATCCTTGACGAGCAAAATTAGGCGAAGCCCACTGGCTTAGGCAGCCTTTTAATTCAGGGGAAGAGTACCTAGAAGACTGTAACGAAAAACTACCGCCTTCTGAGAGCGGAGCCCTGCTAAACTCGTTCATAAGGCTCGAAGAATTTCTTGTACTCGTCGAGCGCGTAACGATCCGTCATGCCGGCGATATAGTCGCAGATGACGCGGTACTTATCTTCGTTCTTGATGCGCGCCTGTGTTGTGGGAGGCAGCTGCTCGGTTTTGTCTATATATATCTTGAAGAGGCTGGTTATGAATCTATGCGCCTTAGATGACATCCTTACTACCCTGTAGTGTTTATAGAGCTTTTCGGTAAGAAATTCTCTCATAGGAATACGGCTAGCCTGCGTCTCTTTTGACATGACCACTATTCTTTCCGGGATCTTAAATACATCCTGAGGCTTTTTAATCTTGAAACGCTTTATGTTGGATTCCGTGCGGGCTATCAGATCCGTAACCTGGCTATTAATTATCGAGCTAATGATCTGATACTTTTTCACTTCGCCTTTTATGCCGGGGTATCTTTTCTTTATCTCTTTGTCTTTTTCCCTCCACAAACCTATCGAGTGAAGGTCCTCCTCTTTTATCAGGCCGCTCGTTATACCGTCGTCGAGATCATGATTATCGTATGCGATTTCATCGGCTATATCGACAGCCTGTATTTCTAGGAGCGGCGAGCCTTTCATCTCAAAAGGTACTGCAGGTCGCGGCCTGTCAAAAGGAGTGGAATGTTTTATTATACCCTCCCTGACCTCATATGTGAGATTAAGTCCCGGGAATCCGGGGTACCTCTCCTCAAGATAATCGACTACGCGCAGGCCTTGTGAATTATGTTCAAACCCTCCGTTGTCCTGCATTATTTCGCTAAGCGCGTCCTCGCCTGAATGACCGAAAGGGGTATGTCCGAGATCGTGAGCGAGGCTTATGGCTTCGACGAGGTCTTCATTTAATCCGAGCGCTCTTGCAATGGACTTGGCTATCTGGGAGACTTCCAGTGTGTGGGTAAGGCGCGTGCGGTAATAGTCGCCTTCGTGATTGACGAAGACCTGGGTCTTGTATTCAAGGCGCCGGAACGCCGTAGAGTATATAATTCTGTCCCTGTCGCGCTGGTAGCACGAACGGTATGCGTGCTCCTCTTCCTTATAGCATCTACCTTTTGTAAACTTACTCTTTTGGGCGTAAGTGGCGAGGAGGTCTTCCTTTTTTTCCAGATCTCGGCGCTTTAGCATCCATCACCTCTTTTTAAATAATCCTGACATGGCGTCTAAGGATTCAGATACTACCTTCGTCCCGGAAAGTACCGGCATAAAGTTTGTATCTCCTTCCCACCTGGGAACTATATGTATATGAATATGCCCCGCATAACCGGCTCCTCCGGCCTTGCCGATGTTCATTCCTATATTGAAACCGTCCGGTTTTAACATCTTACCCAGCTTCACTTTAGTCTTTATTACCAACTTCATGAGATCTGCAACTTCCGCATCTGATAACAGCTCAAGCGACTTGACATGCCTGTAAGGCGCGACCATCACGTGACCGTTATTGTAAGGATAGATATTCAATATCGAAAAAGAAAGTTTAGCTCTTTCTATTACGTGCCGGTCGCTCTTCTTGCCGATCTTGTTGCCGCAAAAGATGCAGCCTTTTTTCTTTCTGGAGTATATGAATTTACTGCGCCACGGCGCCCATAGCTTATCCATGATATTAGCGCTTCTCCTGTTTTAGCCTGGCCCTGGCGTCCTCAAAAAACGGTTCGGCAAACTTTGACTGCCAGGTGCGCTCTTCAAATGATCTTTCTTTTACCATCTTAAGGAAGTTTTTGAACTCTTCATAGTAGCTGCCATATATATGAAAACTATCGCTAATATCCACATACCTTCCTACGATAACTTCAAATCCGGCCCTTTTTGATATTTCGCTTGCCATAGTTTGCTGCAGTTCTGTAAGGGCGAATATATTCATGAAGCTCGCTTTGTACGCGTCCCTGGAGCGCCAATGAGTATTCATATTGAGAGAGTATTTGCTGTCGTCAAGCTTTACGAGCCGGCACCATATCCTCTGAAGGCATGGCGGATCATCAGTAACCGGATCGAGTTTTGCGTTCCACGTAATGCCCTGCGCGCGCCTAGAATATGGAGTTTCAACAAGCTTCTTTATCATATATTCAAGCTGATCGACGACCGAGCCTTCTATATCATAGTGCGAGAGCCGCTGATGATAAGTGTAAGTCCACTTTCCTTCCGCGGGATTGATCCAGTGGTTATGTATGCCAAATACGACCTCTTGCCTGTATACCTCGAGATCCTCCAGTCCTCCCGGAAATGCCCTGTGTATTCTCGGTTCGGCAAAAGGCTCGTCAACCACCATGATCATAGTAGCGTCCCTGGACATAGGGTCGCCGGGATGATCGTACTCCGTTTTCATGGGCAGTCCTTTTTCCCACGTATCTATAACGGCGCGCTCCCATACCTCGGGAAGAGTCCTGGCTTCAACCTTCAATACCGGTATGCTCGATATCATAATTGTATTATTTTTCCTTTTATAGTGTCGTCCGTTATTTCGATTATCCCGAAAGAGTTTATTTTTGCAAATACGGTATCGGTGGGGCTGCCCGGATTGAAAAACATAACCCCGCCCTTTGAAATGCTGATGGGTGAATGCGTATGTCCGAAGACTATCATGTCCACTCCGGTAAACTCGGAAGCCACAGTTTCTATCATACCCGCAGGTGCCCCATATCCGTGGGTCAATCCTATTTTGAACTTTCCTATCGTTATAATCTCTTTTTGCTTTAGCTCATTCCGAACAGCCTGCGAATCCATATTACCGCACACCGCCCTGATAGGTTTTAGCTTCCGAAGCTTATTTAATATATCGGTCTCTACAAAATCCCCGGCATGTAATATCATGTCGGATGCTTCTATCTCCTTGTAAACACTTGCCGGCAAGTCCTCTGCGGCGCGAGGCATATGTGTATCGGAGAGCACCACTATTCTCATATAGATATGAGCCTTTTTTTTCCATATAGGCTTAAAAGAATATTTATTGCAGAGGAATCCCATACGGCAATTCTAAGTTCTTTTGCCAAAAGCTTGGAG
>Ga0268276_1001383_pt1 | contig 24137 bp, 23 predicted proteins | sample saktaG_4_FD_190145 | JGI IMG/M metagenome (GOLD analysis project Ga0268276, IMG submission 190145) | Saline water microbial communities from Sakinaw Lake, British Columbia, Canada - sak_2010_1_5_45m | ecosystem: Environmental > Aquatic > Non-marine Saline and Alkaline > Saline ... | reverse complement strand
TGAAAATATTTTTATAAGTATATCATATTTTTATTTTTTACAAAAGGTAAACTTTGGTGCCAGGCACTAAAGTTGTCGTTTCGTGAACTTTAGTGCCTGGCACCAAAGTTTACCTTTTTATTTTTTGTAGATTTGCTAAAGACGATTATGTATTATATAATTTAAGGGATTAAAAATTAAGGGGAAAATATGGAGATATGACGAACAGACACATGAAAAATAATGCGGGTAAAAAAAATAGAATTTTTTCTTTAATAATGTGCATTGCTCTTTCTTTGCTTTTTATTCTTATAGCTCAGGTTTTACCATCACACAGAAATACTGCTACTACATTGGCCGGTTCGGGCCCTTCCATTTATTTTCCGGAAGATTATTGGGATTTTGGCGAAATTACTCCCGACGAAATCCCTACCCATATTTTTAAATTTAAAAATGTGGGAGACGAGGTTTTGATTATTAAGGAGACCAAAGTTAGTTGTGAATCCTGCATCGAACCCCTAATTTCTACTAAAGAACTTAACCCGGGAGAAGAGGGCGAGTTAAGGGTTACGGTTAATTCCCTGGATATGATGGGACGGTTCACCAAGCGGATGTATGTAGAATCTAATGACCCGGTCAATCCTCGGTCAACAGTTACTGTTTCCGGATTTATCAAAGAAAAAAATGAATTTATTATTCAGACTCCCTTTAGAATAGGAATGTCTTATTTTAGCAGGGGGGAATACGATGAAGCTATTATTGAATTTGAAAAATCAATTGAATTGGATGAGAACCATACAGAGAGTTACTATTACCTGGGGCAATGTTACCTGCAAAAAGGGATTATGGAATATCACAATAAAAATATCTTAAAGGCCTACAGCCTTTATCGGAAGGCCAATAAGTTCGCGGAGCAAGTCATTCCTCAATATGAAAAAAATATCGAAAATAATCCGGAAGATTTAAACAATTATCTTAGATTAGGATATATTTATGAAGTAAGAAGCATAGTTCCTTTTGTTAATGATTATGATAAAGCCCTGAAATATTACTTAAAAGCTTTAGATTTAACAACCGCAACAGGCCCTTCTCCGGCAGGGAATGCGGGAATTATCGTTTACCTTAATACCAGGGTGGGATATATATATTTTGAAGAGAAAAAATATTCTCAAGCCATAGAATATTTAGAGAGCGCGATAAAAATGTCTTCCCACAACGCAGAAGCTTACTATTATTTAGGTTTATCTTATGATAAAATAGGAGAAATAGAAAAAGCCCGACAATTCCTTTCCCGGGTAATAGAACTTGCCCCCCAATCGGAATTTGCTCTGGAAGCGGAAAAAGAATTGAAGAAAATAAATAAATAAAAGCTTGTTGCAAGTTGCAAGATGTGAGATTATTCAATAGTTCGAGGATATAAACAGGATATGTATGATAAACTTAACGATATTAAAATAAAAAAAATATTTTCCGATGAAAATAATATATCACTTGCTTATATTTTTGGTTCCCAGTTAAAGGGCAAAACAGGCCCACTAAGTGATTATGATTTTGCAATTTTTCTGTCCCGAAAGCCATCCTTTCAATTTAAGTATAGATTAAAAAATAAATTAGTAACTATTTTAAACACTGGACAAGTAGATCTGGTTATTCTTAATGATGCTCCCATAGAATTGAAATATAACGTTATTGCTGCGGGAAAAATTATTTTTCAGAAAAATTCTATAATTAGGACTGAATTTGAAGCTGATACCTTAAGTCGATATTTTGATTACCTACCTGTTTTACGGGCACAAAAAAAAGAAGTACTTAAGCTTAAACCCAAAGGAGAGAAATATGGAGACAGAATTCAGCGGTATAGAACAACGCTTAGAAAGACTGAAGAAATGCTTAATAAAATTAGAGCCATTTAAAGAAAAAAACAAAGAAGAGTTTTTTCGAGATGAGTATTTACAAGATATTGTAGAGAGAAATTTAGAAGTTGCTATTCAATCCTGTATTGATATTGCCAATAGGATAATTTCATTAGATGACTTAGAAAAACCTAAAGATTATTATGGCTCTATAATAAAATTGGGGGAAGAAAATATTTTACCATATGATTTTGCTCAAAAATTTGCTCCCATTGCTGGATTTAGAAATATTTTAATTCACGAATATTTAGATATCGATTGGGACGAAGTATACAAAAATCTGCAAAAACTAAATCAGTTTTATAAGTTTATGGATTATGTTAAAAAATGGTTGTCGCAAAGAAGATAGATTTCTTTGAGTCTATTTAATTCAACACTGTAAGCCATATCGCTGCATTACCCACTAAACTGATTACCAGACAACTAATAAGGAGGCTCGAATCGTTGTTATCACTAATAAAAAATTTCAAAAAAATAAAAACTGACAAAGGACCGTCCCCTGTCATTTTATTAATACTACTATCTTTTTCGCTCCTACTTTTGAATGGCTGCTTATTTTCACCTTTCTCTAAAGGTTCGGTGGAAGGATATATTCACGAAGAGACAGTTATCGATACCCGCCCCTTGGAAGGTGCCCTGGTAAGCATAACCGGCTCACCCAATACTGCCCTCACTGATGCAGATGGCTATTTCAGGATAGATGAGGTATATATAGGTAGTCGAACTTTAACTGTTATCAAAGAAGGTTATATTACTTATAAAAGATTGAGCATTTGGATAACAGAAGAAGAAATCACTCTCATTGATGATGGGAATCCCATAGTCGTGTGTGCCAACAACGATAAATTCCTCTTTGATGGAGGAATTATCTATTACGATTCAAGCGAATATACAAATGCCATCACCGCCTTTCAACAATTAATTAATAACTTCCCCGACAGCTCCTATGCCGATGATGCCCAATATTATATCGGTTATATTAATGAAAAAAAATTGGGTTATTATATTCAAGCACTTCTCGAATACCAGGAATTAATTAACAATTACCCCGACAGCCCCTACACCGATGATGCCCAGTTGGGAATTGGAGATTGTTATTATGTCACCTATGACTATCCTCATGCTATTGAGGCCTATCAGAAATTAATAGATGATTACCCCGAGAGTTCTTTGCTGGCTCTTGCTCAATACAGTATTGCTCAAAGTTACCGGAAAATAGCCAATTATACACAAGCAGTCATTGAATTTAATAAAGTTATCGATAATTATCCTGAAAGTGATTATCCCGCTTCTGCTCAATATTATATTGGTTATTCCTACTATGAAGCACTAAACTATAGCCAGGCTATTTTAGAATTTCATAAAGCTATAGATTATTATCCTGATTCTACCTGGCTAGGCGAATCAGAAAGGCTTATTGCCCCCTGCGCCCAATATTATATCGGCTGGTGTTATGGCCAAAAACTTGAACAGTGGAATGACGCTATCCCTGCCTTTCAACTGATAATCGATAATTATCCTAACAGTACCTGGAGCAGTGGCAGTGAAATTCCTCCTGATGCCCAGTATCAGATTGGCTGGTCTTATGAACAACTCGAACTATGGTGTGAGGCAATCGATGCTTATCAATTAGTAATAGATAATTATCCCGGCACTTCTTGGTCTAGTTTTGCCGAAGAGAGAATCAATGCAATAAGCGAAAACTGTCCATCAACTTAGTCTCCTCCCCCTTGAGGGGGGAGGATTAAGGTGGGGGTGAATATTTGATTGTATTTCGCTTACACTTGTAGCCTGCACCTATACGCTAAACGCTGTACGCTCTACGCTAACCAGCTAACTAATATATTTGGTAAATCATATTATCTTATATCTTGTATTTATTACTAACGACTAACGACTAAATACTAACGACTAGAAAATCGGAGAATTTTCTAAATGGACGATCTTAAAATAATAGAATCCTGTCTTCTGGGAAATACACAAATGTTTTCCCGGTTAATAGATAACTATAAGAATATGGTCTATAATCTTGCCTATCGAATGAGCAATAATCCTCATGAAGCTGAAGACATTTCTCAAGAGGTCTTCCTGCGCGCCTATCAATCACTTGCCCGTTTTAATCCTTCCTATAAATTCTCTACCTGGCTCTACCAGATTACCTTAAATATTATAAGAGATAAATACAAAAAAAAAGAAATAGATTATGTGTCTCTGGATGCGCCGACAGAAACAGATGATTCAGAATTTTATCACCAACCTGCGGATTTAACTAATAATCCTGAACAAATTATGGCACAAAAAGAAGATATCCAGGCAATTCAACAAGCCGTCAATTCTTTACCCTTAAAACATAGAGAAGTTATAGTATTACGTCACCTGCAAGATCTTTCTTACATTGAAATAGCAAATATTCTCAAAATACCACAGGGTACAGTTAAAATTCGTCTCTACCGCGCCCGCGAACAATTAAAAAAAATATTAATAGATATCATTTAGCGTATAGGAGGGTAGGGGTTTGATTTATCAAACCCGTCTGTTTTTTCTGTCATTGCGAGTGACCGCAGTGAGCGCGGCAATCTCGTCTAAAAACTAAAAGATAAAAACCAGTCTTGCAATTTAATTGGTCAACTAGCAAACTAGCTAATTAATATAATTAGTGAATTACTAAATTGGCTAATCGGGTAATTGGACAATCGGTGAATTGGTCAATTAATTCTTGTAACTTTTTCACCACACTCTCGTATTATAATATACAAGCGAGCAATTTCTGACTCGCAACTGTAAACTAAAAACTGTAAACCAAAAACACTTGCGGAGCAAGCAAATGAACTGTCAAGAAATTAAAAAATTATTAAATCCCTATATAGATCAGGTGCTGGATGTGGAATCCATTCAACAGGTAGAAGAACACTTAAAATCCTGCCCAACCTGTCAGGATGAATATCTAAGATTGAAAGAAACAGTTGCTTCTTTGAAATTTCTTCCCCAGGTAAGTGCCCCTCAAAATTTTACTCAAAACCTAATGGCCAAGATTTCACAAGAAGAAATTCAGATTCAAACTTCCTGGATAGACCACCTCAAAAAGCGAATTTCTATTCCGCGGTTTTCTTTCCGTCTGGCTGGTATAGCGACCGCAGCAGCATTAATCGTATTTTTTGCCTTTACCTTTATCTTTAATACGCCCGATACTCCTCTTATCTGTTCTGCTGAAGTACAATTTTCCTTAAAGATAAATGATGACAAAGCTCATACTGTGGCAATTGCCGGAGATTTTAACGGATGGAATCCGCAAGTTAATATTTTAGAAGACCCCGAGGGAGATGGTATCTGGACCGGAACTCTTAATTTAGAACCGGGTAGATATGAGTATATGTTTGTTATGGACGGGGAAAAGTGGTTTCCCGATCCCAATGCCCTTCGTTATGTTAAAGACGGATTCGGCAATAAAAATGCTATTTTAGAAATAAACAATTGCAACTCTACCTAAAAACAGTATTTAGTATATAGTATTTAGTATATAGTGAGAAAGAACCAGAAATTAGGAGTGAGAAGTCAGAAGCGAAAAAATTAGATAGCGTCTCGTATTTCTGTTATTTCCATTTTCTTTTCTGTCATTCCCACGAAAGTGGGAATCCATCTTTTTCTATCTTGCAACTTTACATTTTCTTAACTAACGACTAAATACTAAATACTAACGACTCTTTACTAATGACTATCTTGTTTTTATTTCCTGTATTCTCTTAACTAACGACTAAATACTAAATACTAACGACTAATTTATTGGTGAATTAAATTATGAAACTGAAAAAAAACAAAAACAAATTAATATTATCTTTAATAACTTTCTTTACAATATTTTCTTTTACTATTTTTGCTTTTGCCACAGAGACAGTAACCATTGATGAACAAATAGAACAGTTAAAAGATATTATAGATTCTTCTTCTTATTCTGCTTTTCAAAGCAGAATGATTTTAAACACCGCTCAGGATTTACTCGAATCGGGAATATCTTTTGAAGATACCAAAACAATTATTGAAAATAGTGTAGAAGAATCTTTTGATGCCTATAGTGTAAAGAAAGTTTTTGATATTATATTAGAAACTCAACAAGAAGGCTTGCCCGCCGAAACCTTAATCAATAAGGTAAACGAAGGATTTGCCAAAAATGTAAATAATAGCGTGATAATTTCAGTGATTTCCACTAAAGCAGAGAATCTAAAAAAAGCTAAGGAGATTTTAGATGAAGCCCTGCAAGAGGGCTTGGAGATTAATGGTGAAGAAGAGATGGTTGGAATATTAGCCGATAGCCTGGAAAACGATGTCCCTCAGGAATCTCTATCCTGGCTGGTAAAAACAGGAACTACCGAAGGTAATAGCATAGAAGAAATTGCTGAAATAAGTGAAGAACTGAGCTACTTAAGTCTGATGGCTTATGATTCAGGTTTGTCTTCTGAGGAAATTTCTCTTCTGTTTCAGAAAGCAACAGAAAATAGCAGCAATATCGAAGAAATCTGTGAAAATATTCAAACCAGTTTAGAGGAGGAAATTAGTACAGCCAAACCTTCTACTGCTTCTTCTTCTATTACTACAGATAACGGAACTCTACCCACTTCTTCAACCGGAAGTTCGGTAGAAGTTGGAGGTACACCTACTCAAGAGGCAGGGGAAGCACCTACTGAGACCGGCAGCGCACCTGAACCGTCAAGTCCACCGGCAGAAGAGGCCCCCCCCTCACCTCCGGAAAATTAATTTTGTCATTCCGCACTTGATGCGGAATCTATAAGATAAGTAAGAATACCTATTTATCAGTTCTTTGAAAATAAAGAAAATAAAAAAATATTTCTCAAAAAGAAGGATTTTCTGACCTACGTGTCGAATATTTAGAAACAGTATATAGTATATGGTATATAGTCGAGGGAAAAGAAGTCAGAATTCAGAAGCCAGGAGCAAAAAAAACTAGATAGCGAGTAGCGTTTAAAAGTAGTGGCGTATTGCATACGCCCACAGATACAAAAGACAAAAAGGGATAGAATAAAAATAAATGTAAAAAGGAACGAAGAATGAGCAAGAAAGAACACTTTGAAGTAATATTAGAGAATATAAATTCTAAATTAGATTTAGTATTTGAAAATTTTCAGAGCATTAGCGATAAGATAGACGAAAATAAAATTGATTCAGATAAACGAAATGACGAAACTAATAAATTATTAAAATTTGCTTATGATGATTTAGGTAAAAAAATTCAAGGAAATGGGTTAAAGATCGAAGAGAACGGTAATTTAATTAAAGAGAATAGTAAAAAAATCGAAAATAACGGAATTAAAATAGAAGAAAATAAAAAATTGATCAAAGAAAACGGGAAATTAGTTGAAAAAAATGGAAAAAAGTTTGAAACACTCGGGGAAAAACAGCAAAATTATGAAGGAAGATTGGTTCTATTAGAAAAAAGATGTTGTTGAAATTGATGTAAATTGAAACTTTTCTTGACTTCTATCGTATTATTCATTAGTATTAATTTAGTTATGCAGTTAAATAGTTAATTGGTTTGTTAAGTAAATCATTTTTATTTTAACCAGGTAACCAATTAACCAGCTAACGACTATACAGCGGTAGTTTCTTAACCCGTATCAGGTCGAGATGTAAAAGTGTTTATGAAATAAAAGGAGCAAAACTCCTCTCGTAAACAGCGAGACCAAGAGGCTATTTTAAAACAGAAACTAGAAATTTAGTTAATTTCGCGAAATTAAATAAGAAAGAATTTTTTTCAAAAACGAAAGGAGAAAAAAATGAAGAAATTATTATTAGTACTCTTAGTAGTCGCACTCGCATCTTTCCTCTTTGTCGGCTGTACTCCTACAGTTCCAGCTGAAGGCGAAGGCGAAGGCGAAGGCGAAGGCGAAGCAACAGTCACAGTGGCGATTGGAGATTCTGTAGTACTGAATGGTAAAACTTACGTAAAAGGTGGTACTCATTCTATTACAGTAACTTTTGCCGAAGCTGTTGTCGGAAATGTTTCAGCAGTTGTTACTGATTGTGGTGGAAATTACAAGGCAACAGCTGTTAATACAGCTGTAGTTTTATTCCCCGATGCAGAAAAAAAGGTCTGGACTGGTTCCGGTACTTTTGGTTTAGGTTATGATACATCTTCTGAATGCTGTGCTTCTTATGTTCAGGTTATATCTGGAGAATGTCTTGCCGAGGTATGTATCGAATTTCCAGTAATTGTTGATAAAGCAAAACCTTTTGCTCAAATTAAAGTTACTGCTGATGAATGTTCTTGTGATAGTGAAGTAGTTGTACATTTTGATAGCACAACTTCTTCCTCAACATGTGCTACTTCTGCAGAATGCTGTGGGGATGATTGCACTGCTTTAGCAAGTTGGGCAATTGACGTATACAAAACCAACCCATTTGATGTATGTTGTGATACACCTTGTGTTGAACCTATTGCCTCCTGCTCAGGAGTTGGCTGTGCGGTTGATTGTGACACCGCTTGCTTGAAAACTGGAGGAACTGGAGGTTCAGCTGTTTCAGGAGCTCCCACCGGCGGCCTTTATTTTGTAGTAACTACTTTATTGGATGAAGTAGGAAATAAGACCAGATATTACTCCAAGATTCTATTAGATGGTGCTCTTGTTACTGCTGCTAAGGCTAGCTCTAGCGCTGTTGGAGTAACTACAACTGAGTATGCTCAAAATAAAACAGTTGGTGGCGGAACTGCAAGTGCAACTCTTAATCCTTATGTTTGCACTGACTTTGTTGGCACTACCGGTATAGATTGGACAGCAGTCGCTTACACCTATGGCAATTGCAGCGATACTGGTGATAATATTCTAGCTTATTAATTACCATCTATAAATAAACATGATAAGAAACAAAAAAGAGGGACATTTTACTGTCCCTCTTTTTTGTTTACTTACTAACCTACCAACCAAAAAAAGCATGTTTCATTGTTCCAAAAATATACACTTTAGCTAAACTAAAATTATAGAGTTTTGCAGTATAAAGTGCAATATGCAATATTGTAAATAATATAATTGTTCATTACTTTTTGGCAATTAAATTACAATTAAATTATGTTGGTTTGAGTTATATTAGCTAAAAGTTATTGTTTTAATTGCTAAACTTTGTTATAATTTATTATAAAAATATAAGAAATATATTATATTATAAAATCGTATTTGTATAGGGAGCCTAGATGTTTAAAAAAAATATTCGAAGCAATGCAGTTTTTTGTTTTGTATGTACTCTGCTGATTTTATTTTCTTTATCCGTAGGATGTACAGGTTCAATTTCTACCCCTTCAACTGATTCTTTTTCATCCCTTGTTGAGCCCACCAGTGGTTATCTAATTATTGAGCAGGGCGCAGAGCTTACAAAGGATTGCACCCCGCCTTTGACTATTTACTCAGAAAATGCAGTTTATATGTCTTTTAGTGGGGATGGTGTCAACTGGTGTGAATGGGAAGAATATAGCACTTCTTATGAGGAATTTAATATTGCTAATGGGTTAAACGGTACAGAATTAAGTTCGGGGATAAAATTTATCTATGTCCATTTTAAAGATGAAGAAGGCAATTTATCTCCTTCCGATAAACTTGCTTTTGATACTATAGATTATGAGATGGGAGAATTATATTCTATTAAAATATTTCCCCAAGAAGTGACCGTCTTAGTTGGAGGCAGTTATAAATTTACCCTTCACGGTTATGACCTTAAATTGAATGAAGTTCCCCTTGATAGTTCAAAAGCAACTTGGACTAAGTGTTGTGGAGTAGGAGAATTAAATCCTACTATAGGGCTATCAACTACTTATACAGCTCCTAATACTTCTGGGAAATGGAATATTTCTGCACAATATAATAATCTACAAACTGGTGCTGTTATTATAGTTACAAGAAGCGAGTAAAATAATATAAGGAGGATAGAAAATTACTAATACGTTGTTATTATTCGCGGGTATGACAACTAAATAAATCATTAGATGCTAACAATAATCAATGGACCAATTGAATTAAACAGAAAATATCAATTCGATAATTTGAATAGATAAAAAATAAAAAATAAAGGAGAATAATTAAATGAAAAAACTATTACTAATCTTATTAATAATTGGAGTAACTGCTTATTTATTTGTTGGATGTACTCCTACAGTACCAACGGAAGGTGAAGGTGAAGGAGAAGGAGAAGGCGAAGTTAGTCGAGTGGTAATGGTGGAATTATTTTCACAAGATGGTTGTGCCTCTTGTGCCAAAGTTGAGCCAATATTAGAACAATTAGCCGATGAATATGAACGTAGTGAAGTAGTACTTTTAGAAGAACGCGCCTATGGCCCCTATTCTTTAAATGAAATTCGAGATCGGTATAACTGGTACCTCCCGAGTAGTTCGGATAGAGGTACACCTAATATTTTATTTAATGGTTTAAACCAAAGAATTCATGGAGATTCAACTTATGCTGCAATTAAAAGTAAAATCGTTCTTGAGTTGGGAAGAGATGCAAAAATTAAAATAACTATTGCAAGAAATAGTGATTCTTCAACAACTACTATTACAGGAACCATAGAAAATATCAGTTCTACTTCCCTTGATAATTTAGCAATAAACGGGATGGCTTTTAGAAATCGAGGAGAAGTGGGGTTAAAATATTTAGTACAAGATATTTTTGCAGAACAAAAAGTATCAATTGCCACTTTTGAGCCAGGAGCCATACAAAACTTTTCCTTTACCCTTGAAAACATTAATTGGGAGGGGAACAATATACACGGAGTAATCTTTGTACAGGACGAAAACAGTTTAAAGAAAGAAATTCTCCAGGCATTTTATGTAGAATAAATATCAATGTTTATTCTACTAAGTGATCCAATGGTATAGTTGAGGAATCAACTAATTGAGTAATTAATAAATTAATATATTATCTACAGGGAGTTTTGTATAATAATGGTTAATCAAAAAAAAATAGTTATTTTGCTGTGCATCATTAGTATTTATTTAATATTGATTGGAGGATGCACAGTACTTGTAATTCCAGATTATGATAGTTATACGGTAAGCTATATAAAAGTTTCTCCTTCTTCTGCTACTATGCAGGTTAATGCTTCCAAGCTTTTAAAAGTCAAGGCTTATGATTCAGAAGGAAAATCAATTCCAATAGATCCCTCTGAGGTAACATGGGGAGCCAGTTATGAATGTTGGGGTTGCGGCGTGGTTTGGAATTTTAATCCTAAAACTGGGTCGGATAGCACTTACTTCACACCTGAGAGAATTGGCCGATATTATGTATATGCTCATTACCAGGAAAAGACAGCATCTAGTTGCATTGATGTAGAATAATTGAAAAATCCACATATAAGTTGAGTTTGTAACTATCAAACTTAAGCTTTAATTACAAGAAGGGAGACTATCTAAAGTTTGCGTAGTAAAAAAATTATTATCTTTATTGTTATCGGAATAATAATTATAATAGGAATTTATTTAATATTCAATGGTACTCGAAATAGGTCTGAGCAACCACCAAAAATTGTAATTTCTGAAATGGAATGGGACTATGGTGTGGTAAAGCCCAATGATAAACCCACTCATATTTTTACCATAAAAAACGAAGGAGACGAGGAATTAATTATCGAAAGAGTTAGAGTTTCTTGTGGGTGTGTAAAGGTTGCTATTTCTAATAAAAATATTAAACCAGGGAAATCGGCTGAACTTAAGGCAATTTTCGATACAACTGGTTATGAAGGCAAAGTAAATAAAGACATCTATATTAGATCAAATGATCCTCAAGAACCAGAGAAAGTAGTTGCTGTATCTATTGAAATAGAGCATAAATCTAAGCCTATAATCAACATTTCAGAGAATGAATGGAATCTCGATCTTATTTCTCAGGGTGATACCACCTCTTTTAAATTATTTATTGAAAATTCTGGAGATGAAAATTTAATTATTGATAGAGTAAATTTTTATAAACACATTAAACATAATTTAATTGTTCCTTTAATTGTTGGTCCTAAAGAAAAGTACGAGGTAATTTTGTCTTATGGTTCTACTAACCACGAATTAGGAGAAGTAAGAGAGGCAGTTTGGATATATAGCAATGATACTCGTCGAGAAGGTGTATCTATAAAAATTAGAGGGTATATAAAGGAAATGCTCACACCGGTTGTAAATATTTCACCTGTTGAGTTAATTTTTAATTTGACGGATAGTAAGAAAGAAGAAATTACTGAAAAATTTTCTTTGCAGAACTTAGGGGAAAAAGCAACTAAAATTATTTCTGTAAAATCTTCTGCTGATTATCTTATTCCTTTGAGTTCCGAATTTGATCTTAATTCAGGAGAGCAAAAAGAACTCCAAGTGATATTGTTGAGAGATAAAGCAAGGAGGGAGATAGAAGAAGAGGAGACTGAGGAATATATTTACTTAACCATAGCTCTTCCAATAAAAATTAATAAATAAGTATTTGATTAGCCAATTTACCGGTTAAGCAAATAAGGAGAACTCTATATGGTTATAAAAAAGAGAATGAAAATATTATCCATAATAATCAGTTTACTTGTAATTTTTTCTTTAGTCGGGTGCAAATCAGCGGGTACTGATGAAACTCAAATCATGCAGATTGCGAAAAATATCGAAGAAGCCATAGAAGAAAAAGACGTGGATTTATTTATGGAAAACATCTCGTATAATTATTCTGACACCGAGGGCGGAACCTATGATAATCATATTAATAACCTGCCAGAGGAAATATTTTCCAAAATAGAAGATGCCGAAGATTTAGTAGATGCTTTCTCTATTTTAAAAATTGAAATAAAAGTTACTATACCTGAAAATGACTTAGTATTAACTGATATATACGCCAGCGGCAAAATGGAAATTAAAATTTCTCTTGAGGCTTGTATATTATGGTGTACAACTATATATAATGAGAACATCGAATACAATGTTGATTTTATAAAAGAAAACGACGACTGGAAAATCATTTCCTTAACAGAAATATAAATCTGGTTAACTAATAATTTAACCATCTTTTTTAATTTTTTTCTCTTATTTTTGAGCAGGTACAAGGTCTACAAACCAAAAACTAAAAACTGGTCGACCGAAGGGAGACCTCCATGAAACAAAAAGAAATAAATATACCTAATCACCCCAGCTCTTTCTGGAACAAAGCGATTGAAATTACCGTCATTGCATTAATCATTCTAGTTCCTATTGTTTTTTATCCTTATATTCTAAATATATTTCACCCGGTAAAAGAACTTACTACCACACTTTTAGTGATAATTGGAATAATGTTCTGGGGATTTAAAATAATAAATGAAGAAAAAATGCACTTTATTTCTACTCCTCTCAATTTTCCTGTTTTAGGTTTTATGGCAATTTGTGCTCTTTCTCTGTTCTGGTCTGATAACCCTTTTATTGGCTTAAAAGAATTACCCCTTTTCTTGGCGGGACCATTATTGTATTTTATAGTAGTTAATAATGTTCATAATGAAAAGCAAATTAATCGTATCATCAGTACAATACTTATCATAGGTGGATTATTTGGTATATACGGAATATTACAGTACAATGGTATTGATTTCTTATTCTGGGTTGGTAATGTTGAAAGAGGAAAAGTTTTTGGCCTTTTCGGAAATGCCGGGTATTTTGCAGAATATTTAATACTTCCTTTACCTATAGCTGTTTCTCTTTTCCTGGTTAGTAAAAATAAGATTATAAAATTATTGCTCCTTATCGGAATTTTAACGATGGCCAGCACTATAGCCTTAACTTTTACCCGAACTCCTTATCTTTCCTTGGTAATTTCATTTATTTTTATGTTTCTTCTTTTTGTAATCTCTCGGGGAAAAAGATTATTTAAAGAAAATAAAAAAATATTTATTGTTATCTTGACTGCCATTGTTTTGATTGTTTCTTTATTTGTTATTCCTACTTCACTAAACGAGAAGGGAACTGTTTTATCAAAAATTAAAGAAAGAGTTTCGATTTCTCAGCTTGGAAGTGAATTTTTTACCGGCAGAAGAGTAGCTATTTGGAAATATACAATACCCATGATTAAAGATTATCCCTTGCTTGGTTCGGGAATTGGAAGCTTTAAATATAATTCCTTAAGATATCAGGCTAAATTCTTTGACCAGGGAGATAATCGCGCTCTCTATCCTCACGGATTTGCTGATAAAACCCACAATGAATATCTACAATTAGGAGCAGAACTGGGGATAATCGGATTGGGGATGTTTCTCTGGCTAATAATCAGTTATTTTAACTATGGATTTAAAAATTTAAGAAAAATAAAAAATAATTATAGACAGGGAATTATAATTGGATTAATGGGAAGTATTATAGCGTTTTTAGTGGATGCTATATTTTGGTTTCCCATGCATCAACCAGCTAATATTGTCCTGTTCTGGCTAATTTTAGGTCTTACCTTTTTAGAATTAAGAGATAATGAAGTTTGCATTGATAAAAAAATGCAGATACAAAAAAATATTAAAGAAAAAACTAAAAGAGAAAAAGATGATGATATCTTTAGGTTTAAACCCCTTCTATATATAAGCATTATACTTTTAATAGCATTTACGTGTTTTACTGTAGTTCGGCCCTTTATAGCTCAAATTTATTGGTACTATGGAAACGAAGAGATAAAAAATAATAATTTTAATGAAAGTATTAAGATTTATGAAAAGGCACTAAAATATGATCCATATTTAGGACAGGCGTATTATGATTTGGGTTTAATTTTAAACAATAAAGGATTTTCTAATGCAGCCCAAGAATATTTCGAAAAAGCAGAAAAATATTTTGATCATCCCGAATTACCTCGGAATTTAGCCATTGTTTATCTGAGTAACCAAAATTATGAGAAAGCAGTAAGCAAATTACAACAGGCTATTTCCTATAAAAAAGATGAAGAATCAATGCTTCCCTTATACGCCGAATTAGGGAATACTTACATCACTTTAAAAAGATACAAACCCGCAGAAATTGTCTTGAAAGAAGCCCTGAAGATAGATCCTGATTTTATCAATGCTCATTATGGTTTAGCCAGTGTTTATTTGAAGGAGAATAAAACGGAAGAAGCTTTAAAAGAATTACAAAAAATAATTGAAATTGACCCGGATAGTATTCAGGCAAGATTTGCCCGGGATACGCTTCAAAAAATTACCCAGGAAGAGCTAAAGGATAAAGATGAAAATTGAAAATTAATGATAAGACATAAAATCTGGAAAAGCAAATTAAGCACTTCATTAAACTAAAATATTGGTAACCATTTACTAATAATTATCGACTAAATAATAAAGGAGGTATTGTAAATGCAAGAAGAAAAAATTGATTTACGTGACTATATTAATGTACTATTAAAAAGAAAAAGAGTTGTTATCTTAATTTTTCTAATCGCAATAATTGCTGCCGCTATAGTAAGTTATTTTACAATCTCCCCATCCCCAATCTATAAATCCTCTATAATCTTTAGTGTGTCACAGATAGATGACCAAGCGGTTGTTAATATTACTGAGTCCTTAGAAATTATAAAAAGTAGTGTCTTTTTAAATGAAGTAATTAACCGGATGGATTTAGAAATAAACGCTAGACAATTAAAATCTCAGATAGAGGTAAAAAATCTAAAGGGTACTAATTTTATAGAAATATTCGTGGTAGATAATTCACCGGAAAAGGCGAAAAATTTGGCAGAAAATTTAACAGAGGTCTTTATTGGGCAGAATCAGGGGAAATACCAGGAGAAAGTAAAACTTGTCGAAGACCGATTAAAAACCTTGGAAGAGCAAATTACTGAATTTGAGAAAAATATTGAGATGATCAAAAAAGCCTTAAAAGAAATCGCTGCCTCCAAAGAATTGTCAGAAGCGGAAAGACAATTTCAGACTAGTTTGCTATTAAGCTCATCAGCTACCGAAAGAGAATTATTCAATACTTTAGCTGATCGGGCAAATAGTCTTAGAGTAAATTTAAAGAGTTATGAGGACTTTAAAATCATAAATAATGCACAAATGCTCGTTTCGCCTACCGAACCAAATAAAAAACTAAATATCTTAATCGCCGGTGTGCTTGGCCTATTTGTGGGCATCTTTGCAGCCTTCTTTCTCGAATTCATGAAAAAAGGAAAATAAAAACAACAAATGAAAATGAAAGAAAAAATAGTTATATTCATATTTTTAATAATATTTTTATTGACCCTATCTGGCAATAATTTTCTTACCCCTCAAATCTTTGCTCAAAATACAGATTCTCCGAAAACTGTTCCCCACGCCTGTACCGTCCTGGTGGAACTTTTTGTCCAGGGAGATTGCCTTACCTGTCCCACTGCCGAATTCTGTCTGGAAGACTTGGCTTATGAATACGGCACAACCCAATTCATTCTGGTACAGGAGCACCTATGGGGAGATGGTTACGATACCCCGGAGACCAATGCCCGCTATAACTGGTATGTAGGTGATGGTAAAAGGGGCACCCCCGACGTATTTATCAATGGATTAACTAAAAGACTTCAGGGGTTGTCTTGTGATTGTGTTGAGGGAAATTACGAATGCTACAAAGATGCTATCGATAAGGAACTTACCCGGCCATCTCTTCTTGAGATCTCCGCGGTTAAGACCCCTCACCCTAACCCTCTCCTGAATACAATTATTGAAGGAACAGTCAAAAATATAAGCGATACCCCTTTAAAAGATTTAGCAGTATGTGGAATGGTTGGTAAGGAAGGGGACGAATCCGGACTGTATAACTATATACAGGACATATTCCCTTTCCAGAACATGCCCCCACTCTTACCCGGGGCTGCCTTTAGCTTTAAATTCATTCCCGAAATATCGCTTACCCCGGAATCCGAGGTTACCGATAAAAAAGAAATCCTGCATCTGGTAATATTTGTCCAGAATACAGAAACCAAAGAAATCCTCCAAGCTTTATATATAGAATAATATCAATTAACCAATTAGTAGGAAAAACGTCTCTATTGCCTTAAATGTTATTGTGAGGGAGTGAAACAACCGAAGCAATCCCCTCTTGTATTTTCCTAACTAAATACTAACGACTAAATACTAAATACTATCTTTATCTTGCATCTTGTAACTAAAAACTATAAACTATAAACTAAAAACGAGGGTTTTCAAAATTGAATTACTTAGAAAAATATAATTTCTGGTTAGAAAATGAACATTTTAGCGATGAAGCTAAAAAAGAGCTACGTGCTCTTGAGGGTAACGAAGAAGAAATCAAAAACCGTTTTTATAAAGACCTGCAGTTCGGCACCGGAGGCCTGCGCGGTAAAATCGCTATGGGCACCAATCGAATGAATATCTACACCGTTTCTCGGGCTACTCAAGGCCTGGCAGCTTATCTTATCGAAGAATCACAAAAGCAGTCTCATCCCCAGGAATACCTCACCCGCGGAGTGGTTATTGCCCATGATTGCCGCCACAAATCCCGTGAATTTTCCGAGACCATCGCCTTGGTCCTTAATGCCAGCAACATAAAAACCCATCTCTTTGAGGATGTTCGCCCCACTCCCGAGCTTTCCTTTGCCGTGCGCTACCTTAATGCCGCAGCCGGTATAGTAGTCACTGCCAGTCACAACCCGCCCGAATACAACGGCTATAAAGTTTACGGACCCGATGGCGGGCAGATAATTCCCGAAATCGCTGATAAAATAATTTACCACATCAACAAAATAAAAGATTATTCTCTGATTAAAAAACTTGACCACCCCGCCGCTGTCCAAAAAGGTCTGTTCAATATTGTCGGTCCGGAAATAGATGAGGTTTACCTGCAGAAAGTAAACGAGCTTGCTATCAGAAATGATGATCAGATAGACAAAACCATCAAGATAGTCTATACCCCTCTTCATGGCGCAGGTAATATCCCCATAAGGAAAATCTTAAAAGAAAGAGGATTTACCAATGTATTTGTGGTAGAAGAACAGGTCCAACCCGACCCGGATTTTTCTACTGTGGAATCACCTAATCCTGAATATCCCGCCGCCTTTGAACTGGCCATCAAATTAGGCAGCCAGGTAGGTGCTGAGATTCTGATTGCCACCGACCCGGACGCTGACCGAATCGGCCTGGCCGTAAGAAACCCCATCTGTCCTCCCCCTCTGTCATTCCCGCGAAAGCGGGAATCCAGTACTTCTGTCATTGCGAGGAATGATAATGACGCGGCAATCCCTACTCACCATAATCAATTTACCGTCCTAAACGGCAACCAGGTCGGCATCCTGCTTCTCCACTACATCCTGAGCAGTAAAAAAGAGCAGAATCAGCTCCCTCCCAACGGCTTTATCGTAAAAACTGTAGTAACCAGTGATATGTCCCGAGTAATCGCCGACAGCTTCAATGTAGACACCTATGAAACCCTGACCGGTTTTAAATTTATCTGCTACCAGGTCAAAATGGTAGAAGAAAAAGAAAAAAAATCCTTCCTATTCGGTTATGAAGAGAGTATCGGCTACCTAACCGGAGATTTTGTGCGCGACAAAGATGCCGTGATTTCCGCCATGTTAATTACCGAGATGACTGCCTATTATTCTAAAAAAGGATTCAACCTCCTCCAAATCCTGGATAATCTGTACGAAAAATATGGCTACTACGAAGAGGTCCAGCACTCTATCTATTTAGAAGGGGCAAAGGGGGAGAAGAAGATTACCGAAATTATGGAGGTCTTTAGAAAAGAAGCCCTCCAAATAGAAGGTATGGAAATTGTCCGAATAGATGATATTATGCTGGGCGAAAGCTATGATTTTAAAACCAAAAAAACCAGTCCGCTTAACTTACCCCGCTCGAATGTCTTAAAAATAATATTTTCCGATGGCTCCTGGTATGTACTACGACCCTCCGGAACCGAACCAAAAATTAAGCTATATCTATCTTTTCACGCCCCTACTAAACAAGAAGCTCAACAGAAACTAAACCTCACCAAATCCACCATCTTACAAAAAATAAACTCTATTATTTAATCTTGACGATTACCTTTATGTATGATAATATTGTATTACAAAGGAGGTGCTTCTAAATGCCCAGACATACTGTATATTTATCAGATCCTGATGATAGGTTCCTGCAAGAATTAAAAGAAAAACATGGTTCTATCTCTAAAGTTATTCATATTTCTTTGAATAAATTAAGAGCCGAACAACTGAAAAAATATTATCTTCAGAAATCAGAGTTCTATCCTGAGCTTCGTAAAGCACAGGCGAAAGTTATAAGAAAACAGGAAGAAGTAGAACAATTATGAGTTTCCCTCGACGCGGTGAAATCTTCTGGGGTCCCGGTAAAAAGAAAATTCGTCCTCTTCTTATTGTGTCAAATGATCAGGGAAACCGTTACAGCGGTGATGTTGTGGTTATCCCGGGAACTACACAAAAAAAAGATATAGTTTACCCGGTAGAAATTCTGGTTACAGAAGGATTTTCTATACCTACAAAATTTCAAGCAGATTCTATTTTTACTATCAGCAAAGAAGAGCTTGGTGAAAAAATTACTGAACTTTCTCCTGATATTATGGCTGATGTTAACACAGCTCTTCAAATTGAGCTTAATTTAGAATAATACGGGCAGTTCGCTAATAGTCCATCCTGCATATTTAACATGAAATATTAAATATTAAGGGTCATAATAATATCAGGAAAAATATTTTGACAAACGTTTTACTTTTTATTATAATTAAAATAAATAATAAAAAAGTAAAAGAAGGTATTGAAATGAAGAATATGGTAAAAGTTAGTAGTAAATATCAAATTGTTATCCCCCGGGAGGTAAGAAAAAAAATAAATCTTAAGTCCGGAGACAGATTAATTATTAAGGCTGATAATGAAAAAATAATTATTTATCCCCAACCTAAAAATTATGCTAAATATTCTTTAGGTTTAGGAAAAGAACTTTGGCAAGGCATCGATGCAACTGAATATGTCCGAAAGGAAAGGGAAACATGGAAGAGTTAAATTTGAAAGGTAAGATCATAGGTCTGGATACTATGATTTTTATCTATCACTTTGAAGAGAATCAAATATATTCTCCTCTGACTTTTTCTATTTTTGAAAGTTTGGAAAAAGGAAATTTTAATGCTCTTACTTCTATTTTAACTTTATTAGAAATATTAGTTAAACCCAAAAGAGAGGGTAATTTAATTCTATCCGAAAGGTATAAAATATTATTTGAAACCTTTCCAAATTTACAAGTGAAAACTATTGATAAAAATATTGCTGATGTTGCTTCCAGTTTAAGAGCTAATTATAATATTAATACTCCCGAAGCTATTCAAGTGGCAACTTCTTTAGAAGCTCAAGCAGATATTTTTATCACTAATGATGCATCTTTAAAAAAAATAACAGAAATAAAAGTTTTATTGTTAAGTGAAATGTTGAAATAGACAGGCGAGACGCCTATCCTACGGGAAGGCGGGGTGGATTAATATTGTATCTTTTAAATTTACTAACAACTAACAACGAAAAACGAAAAACGGCTTTTATAATGTTATCTCGCACTAGTAACCCGCACTATAACTATCTACCATCTTTCATTTCCAACCCACATCTTGGATTTATCTCTTCCCCACTATATACTAAATACCATATACTATATACTGTCTTCCTATCTGCTTGTTTTGTATTTTTAACAACAATTATTATTTTCGGATCAATCAATTCTTCAACTACTCTATACGCCGCCGCCAAAGAACAAGAAATAACCAGAGAAAACATCCTTAGTAAAATATCTCTTGCCGCCCAATGGCTTGCCGATAAACAGCGGCCCGACGGAAGCTGGCCTATAGTAACCCAGGATAAACGTTCCAGCGTGGCAGCTACCGGTCTTTTTGGCTTGGGAACATTTAGTCAAACTTCCCATTCTACCCCCGATATTAAAAAAGCTTTATCTTTTCTTCTGGCGCATCAACACCATGAAGGCTATTGGGAAGCCACATCTTCTTTCGATTGGAATAAAGTAGAGGCCACCACTGCCGCCTTATACGGCTTGGTCTGCACGGGTACGCCCAGCGAAGGGGATGCATTAGAAAAGGGGATGGATTGGCTAATAAAAAATCAAAAAGCTAACGGGAGCTGGAATGATGACTGTTGGGATACTTGCTGGGCATTATATCTACTATTTTACAATAACTATCCAGCCTCCGATCCCATCATTAAATCAGCCTCTCTCTGGCTGGTAAATGATCAAAGAGATGATGGTTCCTGGAAAACCAATCTTCCAAATTTAAAGCAATTTGAACCCTTATGGACTACTCCCCCGGTAATATTTACCTTAGCTCAAACCGGTGAACACTCCGAAACAATCATAAAAGGCTTAAAATATCTGAAAAATGAGCAGAATAAAAATGGCTCTTTCGGACGTAAAGATGCATCCAAAACAGGCTTGGCTTTATTAGCTTTTATTTCTCTATCCAAATATCCGGACTTAACAGAAGAATACAGACCATCGGCGGAAAGGGCAGTACAATGGTTTTTATCCAATCAACGCCGCAGCGGCACCTGGCCGGGAGGTTTTCATCCCTTTAACATAATAGACACAGCTTTTTCCATCTGGGGATTAAACAAATTTTTATTGCTTTCTGTGTCATTCCCATGAAACCTGTCCTCGACCTGATCGGGGAATGGGAATCTATCTTTCTTGCTTCCTCTAAAAACAAAAAATTATTTTAATTTTTTTTATTATAAAAGCAGGACTTTTAGAATATATGTCGAATATATAATTATTGACTAATTTAAGAGATAGTAGGAGAGCGGGGTCAGGCTTCACATTTTCACATTTGAAAGAAAAATGTGAAAATGTGAAGCCTGACCCCACCTAAAGAATTAAATGGTGAAAAAAGAAAACAAAGAAAAAAGGGAACAGAGAACCGTCCCCTGTTCCCAAAAGTTTTTATTTATAATTTTAATCACCATCATTATTTTTACTTTTCCCGCAAAAACAATCTTAGCCAGCCCGCTCAACTATGTTCCCTTGGATAGCTGGGTATATCCGGCAATTTCCCGTCTGGAAACCTTGCAGGCTTTTCACGGCAATGATTCCGTAGCCACCAATACTCTGCCACTAACCAGAATAGAGGTTGCCCACCTAATAGATACTTCTCTTTCAAATTTGCAAAGAGGGAAGATAGAATTTAAAGATTCAGATTTAATTTTAATGGAGAAAATAGTCCTGGAATTTCAAGATGAACTAACTTCTATTGATGTAAAAATTATCTCTATAAATTCTGACACCGACAGCTCCGAACCACTCACTGCCACCACCCCCACACACCAATCAGATAACTGGCTCTACGAGTCTTTAAATTATTTTGCACAACCGGAAAATTTCTTCTTTTCAAATCTTTCCCTCAGCCTCCTTAATCCCCAAATGAGCAGAAAAGATATGGCCATCCTCCTGGATGAAATAATCTATCAGCTGCAAACCGAGCAAATTCCTCTTTCCAGCTTAACCGAACAGGACATAGAAAAATTAGAAGCACTCATTATAGAACTAAACAATGAGCTATCATCCCAGGGTTTAAAAATAGTAAAATTAAACAAGACCACCATAATATTAGATAATCTTAAATCAACTCTAAAGATAAATCCCTATTTTACCCAGAGAGTCGATTTCCTCTACCCCGGTAATCAATCAAAACTATTTTCAGAATTAGGAGTAAAAGTATCTGCCGCTATTTCCGAAAACAGCGCCCTCTATTTCGATTATTCTGCAGATATTAATTATCTCCTTGACCCCAACTTAACTAATCTCACAAACACTCAAATAAATCAAGCTTACCTTACCCTGAGTTTTCCTTCTTTTGAGATACCGACGCCCTCCAATACACCGTTTTTCCCGTCCTTAAGCAGTTTAGAATTTCCCGCCCTTTACTTGCAGGTAGGCAGGGATTCCATGAAATGGGGGCCCGGTTATCAAGGCAATCTCGTCCTTTCAGACAATCCGCCTCCCTTCGATATGATAAAATATTCCGGTAGCATTGACCTCTCTGACTTAGGGGAAGGTCTCGGCAACCTTAACTTTACCAAATTTTTCTCTCTCCTCGACCCCCTAAAAGGCGAAGACCGATACTTTTCAGGCCAGAGATTAGAATATAAGCCATTCGAAACCCTCACTCTGGGTTTATCCGAAACAGCTATAATATCTTACAACTCAAGTCTCCTATTTTTTAATCCGCTTCCTTTTATTCCACCATATTATCTAACCCGATGGATAGCAGATGTATTGGACCAACCCAGCGAGATTAATTCTTACGTAGGAATAGATATGGAATTAAATTTCTGCCCCGATATTAAATTATATGGTGAATGGATGGCCGATGACTTTATTCTTACTCCTGAAACCAATCCTTATCCTAATCGTACCGGTTTCCTTGCCGGCGCATATTTTGCCGACCCTCTCGATACCGGCAAAACCGACTTTCGAATTGAATATACTCACATCAATAATTATGTTTACTTTCCCACTCACCCCTGGCAGGATTATCTCTATCAGGGTGAATATATTGGAAGCCCCCTGGGGCCAGATGCTGACCAGATCTATTTAGAGCTGACCCATCATCTGTCTGATAAATTCAATCTCTCTTTAAGTTATACCCATGAACGCCATGGGGAAGGGCAGGTAGGCGTACCTTTACCACCTGACCCAATAATTGCTAATGAAAATATTTTTCTTTCTGGTATAATAGAGAAACAGCAAGCCTATCAGGCAGAAATTTCTTATACTATGTCCCCCAAATGGGCATTGTCAGCCAGCGCAACCTTGGAGAACATTGAAAATAAAGATAACACTATAGGTGAAAACGAAAGCAGCACCCATTTCCAACTCGAACTAAACTATGAATTTTAGTTAAAAGTAACAAGTTGCAAGTTTCTTAAGTCAAAAATAGACAGGCGAGACGCCTGTCCTACGTTTGTGGAGGATTATACATTTATCCTCCTCCGTAGGGATAGACAGGCGAGACGCCTGTCCTACGGAGTTATTTATCTTGAACTTTTATAAGTATATAATTATATTTCATGTAAATATGTGACAGATGTCTATATTTGTCCACTACGTATGATAAACGTATCCGTACACCCTGTAGGACAGGCGTCTCGCCTGTCTATGTCAATACTTGTAAATTAAAAAATAAAAAGGAAATAATAAAATCTATATGAAAAATTGTGAATCAAATATTTTGAATAATAACATATTGGAGATGGAATGTCCTCATACCCCCATAGGACAACCGTCTACATCCATCCCCCCCG